>BNJT01000108.1_pt1 | contig 322685 bp, 331 predicted proteins | sample 8540491 | NCBI WGS metagenome assembly BNJT01 (sample SAMD00202455, study PRJDB9452) | human saliva metagenome | host: Homo sapiens | reverse complement strand
CGTTCTGATAAAGGTTTGGCATACAATTCACGTAAAGAGTGTTGGAAATGTCTTCCCCATGGTCTTTGATGATAAGTTGGAGTTACAGTCAGGTTTGGTATCTCTGTCAAACTTGGTTGAGCTGGATTAGCATGATCACTACTTGGTTTACTTGAACTTGTAGCAGAATGTGAGCCCTGTTTACCATTCCAATAAGCTTGGGCTGCAGCTAATTCTCCTGCAGACAAATCACTCTTAGGTATGTAGTGGAAATGATTGCCGTGCGGTACAACAAAAGCGTCTCCTGTATCTTCAATCACATCTGTCGGACTAAAGACATACCCATCATCCGTTGTATAAGCGCCTCCAGTTCCTCGATTTGGTGTCTGCGTATTGAGATTAAAGTTTGGTTTAATCGTTGAACTTGGTTTCTCAGGACTGCTTGGTTTCGGATTGTCAGAATGACTTTGAACTGGCTGACCTCCAATTGGAAGATTTCGAGCCAATTTTTCTTCCAAGGCAGACATTTGCGAATAAGGAATGAAATGGAAATGATCTCCGTGAGGAACTGCCACACCATTGGCAGTACGTTTTGTAATCTGTGCTGGGTCAAATACCAATCCATCAGACTCCACATGACGTTGGCTAAGTGGCAAAGCGTACAATTCTTGAAGGAGACTAGCTAAATCCTCATTTTGACTCTCAGGAGCTTTGGCAGAATCTTGAGGTGTCTCAGATGGACTCGTTCTCACACTAGATCTTGTTTCAGCTCTGCTTGAACGATATTCAACCGTACTTAATTGGCCACCTTTTCCAGATAAGAAGGCTTGGGCAGCAGCTAATTCACTAGCAGACAAATCACTCTTCGGAATATAGTGGAAGTGATTGCCGTGAGGGACGATATAGGCATCACCCGTGTCCTCAATGATATCAGATGCATTGAAGATATAACCGATCATCCGTTGTATAACGTCCTTGGGCTCTGGCTGCAACTACCGCCTGATCGTTAGAACCGCCTCCATGATTACTGACTATGTTCCTGCTTCTGACGTTTAATCTCTTCTTTTGTCCGAATATTGTCCGCATGGGATGCATCCTTTAAGGTAAACATAGTATTTCCCGTCTACCTTAATCACATAGCCACCCTTGATTTCATTGACAATGTCTGCATCCTTCAACTGATAATTCGGATCTTTCATCAGCAGTTCTTCACTGATGATAGCATCATAAGGAACCTTGCCATTATAGTAATGATAATGGTCTCCATGAGAGGTCACATAACCTTGATCCGTAATCTTGATGACGATTTGTTCGGCATTGATTCCCTCTCTCTTACTAACTTCATCTGGTGTCAAATTTTCTGCCTTTTGACCAGCCTGATCACCATCTATATAAGCAACTCGATTAGAATCTTTCTTAACTTGACCAGCTTGGTAACGACCAAGTTCATAGGAACAAACACTTAGGGCAAGAACTGCCACTGAACCCGCTACATATTTTTTATTGATTTTCATTCTTTCCTCACTTTAATTCTTCTGCTAGAACACTCATATTTTCTTCAAGATTTTCTAGGTAAGTCTTGTCATTTTGTGGGTCTGCCTCTAAAGGATTCAGAGTTTTAAGACCTACACCTGTTGATTTAACAAGAGTTTCAGCTACTTTTGAAGAAGCATTACTTTCTGTAAAAAAATCGTTTTTAACCTTATAGGTTTTTAACAAATTCCTGAATTTCTGTTAGTTGTCTTGGACTTGGGTTCTTGTTCAGGAGAGATACCTGCAATACCAAGTTGATTGAGTCCAAATCGCTTAGCTAGATAAGAAAAGGCTGTATGCTGTGTTACAAAAGTTTTCTGACTCGCTTTTTCAAATTTAGGCTGGAATTTCTTAGTCAATTCTTGAGCTTTTTTGATAAAGGCTTGCGCATTTTTCTGATAAGTTTCTTTTATGCTCACTATCCACCTCTGAAAGTTTATCAGCGATAATCTGCGCTTCTTCACCAGCTTTTTTTCTGGATCTAGCCAAGTATGAGGATCATAGAGCGTTTTTTTCATCAACTCCATCCCCTGCTTCCACATCTTCTAGACCCTAGGGACGCGTTCCAAGGTCATTCCTTCAGAAGCCTCTAAAACCTTAACTTTGGATTTTTTAAGATTGGGGTCCAGACTTCCTGCCCAAGATTCGAGCGTATGAGAATGGTAAACAAAGACATCTGCATCATAGATGGCCGCGATGTCATTTGCCGAAGGTTCAAAGGAATGGATCCCACTACTTGACTGAATCATTCGAACATCATTCAAGTCACCAGATACTTCCTTGACCATAGCGTAAATAGGATAAAAACTGGTCACAATCTTTCATCCCTTTACCTGTCTGACTTTCCTTTTTGACCACAAGCACCCTAAACACAAAAAGGAAAAGACACTTAACAATACTAAAAATAAACTTTGTTTTTTCATGGATAACCCCTTAACTATTTAATTAACTGGTAAACATTCTACTCCTAAAAATTTAATCTGTCAAGCTATTTTAAGAAAAAAATTGAAATTTCTTTCACATATAAAAATCTGCTGAGTTTCAACAACTCAACAGATTCTCACTTTATATACTCAATGAAAATCAAAGAGCAAATTAGGAAGCTAGCCGTAGGTTGCTCAAAACACTGTTTTGAGGTCGTAGATAAGACTGATGAAGTCAGTCACATATATACGGCAAGGCGAAGCTGACGTGGTTTGAAGAGATTTTCGAAGAGTATTATTCTTCTATGATAGAATGCTTATAGCCATAAGTGAAGTAAATAATACTTCCTACTAACAACGCAACTAGGAAAGCAATCCAAGTTTCCATATTATACTGCAACATAAAGGATAAACAAATGATGATTGATAAAATCGGTAATAAGGGTACCAATGGTGTTTTAAATTCGCCCGCTTTGGGCATTCCTTTTTCTTTCCGTAAACGAATCAGGCCGTAAGCTAGCATGATCAAGTAGGCCAAGGTACAAATATTTAAGAAGGCTGCGATACTGGCTAGTGGAAATATTCCTGCAGCTACTGCTGAAGCTAGACCTGTCAAGATAGTAGCATTCTTTGGTACCTTGCTAGTCTTCGTTAGTTCTTTAAAGGCGGCAGGTATCAATCCGTCACGCGCTAAACTGTAAATCATACGCGATAGGGCATAAGTCATTGAGATACAAACCGTAATCAAGGTCAAGATAGCCACCAATGACACATAGTTGGCTGCCCAACTAATCCCAACGCTACGAAGGGCAAAGGCAACGGCATCGTCGACATTTAGATGACTATAGTGAACCACACCAGTCAAGACAAGCGTCACCAAGGCATAAAGAATGGTTACGATAGAAAGCGATAAGACAATCCCTCTAGGAATATTTTTTTGAGGAGTCTTGACCTCATCTACAGCCATAGAGATGGATTCAAACCCCAAAAAACCGAAGAACATCAAGGACGCACCAGCCATAATACCAGTACTAGCACCATAGATTTGTCCAAAACCATAAGGAGCAAAATTGCTCCAATTATCAAGCTTGATATGCCAGATTCCTACTAAAACAAAGAGAGCTAAAGCGGAAAATTTCAAAATCACTAGAATCGAATTAAAGCGTAAGGCTGCTTTAGCATTGAGTAAAACAAGCGATGTCACCAAGACCAAGACAAGAATAGGCAATAAATCAACAAATGTCCCTGCTTGAGGATTAAAGGTACCATTTAAAGCCTGAGGAAGGGCTACCCCGTATTGAGAAAGCAAGCCTTTAAAATAAGCTGCCCAACCCGAAGCCACACCAGATATGGCTGTCATGAATTCCATCATGGTTAACCAGCCAGCCAACCAAGCTGGAAATTCTCCTAAAATAGAATAGAGATAACTGTAGGCACCACCTGTAGCAGGTACTCGTGAGGCAAATTCTGCAAAAAGAGAGCTGATAATCCCACACACAAGGCAGAAATAACGATTGAAATCACTAGGGCTGGACCAGCAAGTGTTGCAGCTGCAGTACCTGTAATTGTAAAGACGCCTGTCCCCACCATGGCTCCGATACCCAGCAAAATCAAATCCCATAACTTCAAATGTCTGTGCATCTCCGTTTTATCCAAACTTACATTCTTTGTTCTAAATATATTCATATTTCTTCTCCAAATAAAATGATGATTCTATTTTACCATAAATATAGGATATTTGTGAATATTTATAAAACTAATTTTTTCTAAAAAAATCTGACTACACTCTTGTAATCAGATTCTCTTTATCTCTAGTTCATTTCTTTAAAGGATGCTTCTGCATCCGCGTTACTGATAACACCAAATTGAATCTTTCCAATCTTTCCTTGACTATCAATCAGGTATTCTGTAGGAATACTTCGAATTTGATAAGCTTGGAAGGTGGTTGCTTTTAGTATCATAAAGAACTGGGATATCTTTATAACCTTGATCTTGGAACCATTGTGGGAATTGCTCGACAGTTTTTTCACCTTGAATTCCTGGTGCAATGACACTAAGAATTTCAAAATCGCGATCTGGTTTCGCAGCTAATTCCATCAACTCTGGCATACTTTTCTTACATGGGCCACACCATGAAGCCCAAAACTTCAAGTAGACTTTTTTACCCTTATAATCAGATAACTTAACTTCTTTACCATCCATAGATTGCAAGGTAAAGTCTGGTGCCTCTTTTCCAACAGCAATTTGTTGTACAGGCGTTTGTTGTTGCTGTTTTGGGGATTGTTGTGGAGCTTGAGTTTTTTTAGTTTCTTCCTCACCACAGGCCATCAATACAACTAATGACAAAAGGCTTAAACCAGCAAACATTATTTTTTTCATCTTTTTCTCCTTTATTCAAAAATTCCAGCTAGAACATTTACTTGTCCTAATAATAACAAAATTCCCATTAAAATAATAAGGAAACCACCAATTTTCTTGAGTAGCATCATATGACGTTTGATTTTACTAAAATAAGGCATCACGACCCCTGAAGCTAGTGCCAAAGCCAAGAAAGGAATGGCCATCCCCAGAGTGTAAATAAGAGTATAGATAGCTCCTTGCCAAGCACCATTGCCTCCAGAAGCCGCAAGCGCTAAAACAGAACTCAAAACTGGACCAATACAAGGTGTCCAACCAAAGCTAAAAGTAATACCGAGTAAAAAGGCTGACCAATAACGATTGGCTTCTGATTTCTTAAAAGTAAAGCTTTTTTGAACCTCTAATTTCTTAAAGTGAAAAATTTCCATCTGGTGAAGTCCCAAAATGATAATAATTGTTCCCATAACATATCGGAACCAATTTGCATAGAGAAAATTACCAAAGTAACCTGCACCAAAGCCTAGAATAAAGAAAATGAGAGAAATACCTGCAATAAAGCAAAGTGTTCGAATCAAACCTGACCAGAGAACCTTTCTCCCAAACAAGGAAAAACTTTTTGCACTTTCCTGATCATCCAATAAAATTCCAGCATAAACTGGCAGAAGAGGAAAAATACAGGGAGAAAAGAAGGACAAGACCCCTGCTAAAAAAACGGAGATTGAAAATATTATCGTTTCCAATAAAGAACCAACTTTCTTAATAATTCATATCCTATTTTACTATAATCAATTTAATTTGTATGATTTCTGCTACGCAAATTAAATTAGCCTGTATTTGAAAGGTTTGTTCCGGTATTAGTTCATTCAGATTCTGCCCCCAAAAATGCCCCCTATACACAAAAAAAGCCTACTGACCAAGCTAGAAAGATTGATACAATAGGCTTTTTAAAGGCTAATTATTTAACAGCGTCTTTAAGAGCTTTACCAGCTTTGAATGCTGGAACTTTAGAAGTCTGCAATTGTGATTTCTTTACCAGTTTGTGGGTTGCGACCTTTACGTGCGACACGCTCACGAACTTCAAAGTTACCAAAACCGATCAATTGAACTTTTTCACCAGTCGCAAGGTAATCAGTTACTGCTGCGAATACAGCTTCAACTGCTGCTGCTGAGTCTTTCTTAGTCAATTCTGTAGCTTCTGCTACTTTAGCGATCAAATCTTGTTTTGTTTGCCATGTTAATGATTCCTCCAAATTAATTTCTAATTAACAAATATAATCATATCCTAAAAATCCCTTATAGGTCAAGTTAAAAAAACGCTGTTTATTCGCATTTTTCTTTATTTTTTTAGGAATGGTAACGTACCAAAAATAGCCCACGCATTCTCGCCTGTATGAGTCTGAATAATAGAACCTGTTTCTAAAACAGAAATTGGCTTTTTCAACATAAAGCTTGTAAGCTTTCTTTCATCTCTTTTTGCCCAATCAGCACTACCAGAATATGAAATTCCAATCTCTGCTACAGAACGTTCAGAGAGAGATGTTGTCAACTCATCTAACCATTTTTTAAAGGTTTTAGCTCCACGACCTTTAACAATTGGCTGCAATTCATGGTCTTTCATTTGCATGACAACACGGATATTGAGAAGAGAGCTCAACAATCCAGTTACACGGCCAATTCGTCCACCTTTTACTAGGTTTTCTAGAGTAGAAACACCAATATAGAGCTCCGTATGGTTTTTTACCTCTTCAACATGAGATAAAATTTCCGCCATATCATTGCCTTCTTGTGCTAATTTCGCGACCTCAACAACTTGGAATTTCAAGGCTTGGTCAGTGAAGGAACTATCGATAACTGTCACATCGGCAGTAGACAGGCTGGCACCTTGACGCGCTGCTTCTACAGTACCAGAAAGGGCATGAGACATATGAATAGCAAGAATCTGGCTACCATCCTTGCATAGGTCTTCAAATACTTCAGCAAAGACACCTACAGGTGGTTGACTTGTTTTCGGAAGATTCTTACTTGCTTGCATCAACTGAAGAAATTTACCTTCTTCTTTCAAATCAGCATCAGAATAAAAAACATTATCAATCATTACAGATAATGGAACAATTGTAATATCTAATTGCTTTACTAGTTCAGGTTCAATAGTAACAGATGAATCAGTTACAATCTTAATTTTTGTCATAGTATCAATCTTTCTATTTTAGGATTCAGATTGGTTTTCTTACTTCTAATTATATCAAAAAAAGATTAAAAAAATCCTAATGGAGTCAATCAAATTTTTTTCGTAAAAAAATTTGATATAATCTACTTATAAGAAAAAGAGGTGCCCTATGATTAAAAAAATTTTACCCCATTTTAACTATTTTTACTAGGTCTTTGCTATTTATGCTTTTTGGGCTGACTTATTTTGTAGTTCCTCATCATCTCTTTGAAGGAGGGGCAACAGGTATTACCCTTATCACCTTTTTATCTTTTTTTAAAAATCCCTGTTTCGCTCATGAACTTGCTGATTAACATTCCCCTTTTTCATTCTAGCTTGGAAAATATTTGGAGCAAAATCCCTCTATTCTAGTTTGCTTGGAACCTTAGCTTTGTCCGCCTGGTTGGCTTTTTTTGAGCGTATTCCCCTTCATATTGATCTTCAAGGTGATTTACTAATCACAGCCCTTATAGCGGGAATTCTATTGGGAATTGGTCTTGGAATTATCTTTAATGCTGGTGGTACAACTGGCGGAACTGATATTCTAGCTCGTATTATCAACAAATACACTCATATATCCATGGGGAAGTTGCTCTTTATCTTAGATTTTTGTATTCTTATGCTCATTCTCCTGATCTTCAAGGATTTGAGATTGGTTTCCTACACGCTTTTGTTTGATTTTATTGTTTCTCGTGTCATTGATTTGATTGGTGAAGGAGGATATGCTGGCAAAGGATTCATGATTATCACAAAACGTCCTGACCACCTTGCTAAGGCAATCAATGATGACCTAGGAAGAGGTGTTACTTTTATTTCCGGTCAAGGCTACTATAGTCAAAAAGATTTGAAGATTATCTACTGTATTGTCGGCAGAAATGAGATTGTGAAAATGAAGGAAATGATTCATCGAATTGATCCTCAAGCCTTTATAACTATTACAGAAGCCCATGAAATCCTAGGAGAAGGATTCACCTTTGAAAAAGAATAAAAAGAGGTAGTGTAGCGACCTCAAAAGTTAGACTAAATCATCTATCTTTTGGGTTACAAACAACCTCTTTTTTAATTACCCAAACTCTTAAGACCAATTCCGTGCAACTTCTTCATCTGCCTTTAACTGATCCACTAATTGGTCAACTGAGTCAAATTTGGTCATATCTCGAATGCGATCAAGCCAATAAACCATGACGGTTTCCCCATAAATATCTTGATTAAAATCAAAAATATTGACTTCAAAACGTGCTTCTTCTCCATCAAAGGTCACATTTTTCCCGACACTAGCCATAGCACGATACTTCTGTCTTTGAATCTCAACATCAACGACATAAACGCCATCTGCTGGCATATAAGTGCGGTCTAAAAGCACCAAATTAGCTGTTGGATAACCAATCGTACGACCACGAGCATTACCATGAACCACCATGCCTCTTGATGGAAGCGGTGCCCCCAAAAGTTCTCCTGCTTCTTTCACATTTCCGTCTACAATAGCTTGACGGATACGAGTTGAACTAATCTTTCCTTTCTCATCTTCTACAGGTGAAACAATGATAACTTCTCCATCAAAGTAATCCTTTAAGTCCTCTGCCGTTTTTTTGTCAGAACCAAATGTATAATCAAAACCTGCAACAATAATTTTGGCATTCATAGCCTTGATATAAGTTGCAAAAAATTCTTCTGCCGTGAGACTAGCGAATTGACTACTAAAATCAAGGAGATATAATTCTTCTACACCTTCGCGTTTTAATTTTCTTTCACGTTCAGCAGGGGTTCAAAAATATGTAAAAAAACAGATCCGGATGATAAGGCTCTAAAAGCAATCTTTGGAGATTCATTAAAGGTCATAACTACAATAGGTAATAAATCCTTTCTCGCAGCCTTATTGGCAACACGAAACAATTCTTGATGCCCTTTATGTATACCATCAAAATAGCCAAGAACAACGACTGAATCAGATGGTGTGCCAATATCTTTTTGGTTTTTTATAGGAATAGTAATAATCATAAGATAATTATATCATAGCGATAGCTATTTCTGAACCAGAAAATCTGAAATGTCGTTTTTTTAACCTGAGGTGTATCATTTTAGAAGAATTTTATTTTTGATACTCTTCGAAAATCTCTTCAAACCACGTCAGCATCGCCTTACCGTACTCAAGTACAGCTTGCGGCTAGCTTCCTAGTTTGCTCTTTGATTTTCATTGAGTATGAAATCATAATAAAGAATTAAGAATCTTAAAATCAGAAAAACACATCATATCAGCTGCTTAAAACTTGATACAATGCATTTTATTATGAAAAAATCTACTGGATTTTTATCAAAATAAACTTCCAGTAGGCTTTTCACTTTTTATTAATAAGTTCCTTCTTCACCTTGGCTAGTCAAGATAACAGGTCCATCTTTTGTAATGACAAATTGGTGTTCATATTGACAAGATAGACCACCGTCGATGGTCTTATGCGCCCAACCAGTCTTCATATCTGTATCGATTTCCCAGTCACCTGTATTGATCATCGGTTCAATGGTCAATACCATTCCTTCACGTAGACGAAGCCCACGACCAGCAATACCATAGTTAGGAACCATTGGTTCTTCGTGCATAGTTGGGCCAACACCATGACCAACCAAATCACGCACTACACCGTAACCACGACTTTCAGCGTATTCTTGAATGGCTGCACCGATATCACCAATACGATTTCCAACAACAGCTTGCTCAATCCCTTTATACATAGCTTCTTTAGTTACATCCATCAAATTTTTCACTTCTTCAGACGGTGTACCAACAGCATAAGCCCAACAAGAGTCTGCTAGGCCACCAAAATAGCTCTGGGTGTATTTTTTCATTTGCTCTACATTGTTGAAGTTTAATTTTGAGACATTCAGGTCAGATTTGGCAATTGGACCTCCCAAAACCATGTCAACCTTGAGCAAATCACCATCTTTCAAGATGTAGTGACGAGGGAAAGCATGAGCTACTTCATCATTAAGAGAGCAGCAGGTAGCATAAGGATAGTCCATCATGGCACCGTCAACCCCAATCTGAAGCGGAAGGAAATTTTCTTCCTTACAACGACGGCGAACATACTCTTCTACTTCCCACATATCTAGGCCAGGCTTAATCAAATCACGTAAGCCGATATGAATACTTGCTAAAAAATCACCGGCCTTATCCATAGCTTCAATTTCACGAGCTGATTTTAATGTTATCATTTTTTCTCCTAGTTTCTAATTAATTTTAACGGTTACATTTGCTTTTGAAACAATCTGGTGACCATGATAAATATCGTAATCAATAATAGCTGACCGTCTAGTATGGTGGATAATGCGTGCTTGAATGCGCAGTATATCATCTATCTGAACAGCCTGCAAAAAGTAGATCAGCATCTGCTCGATGATGAGATTGCGACCACTATTCACAACTAAATCTTGGGTCATATGAGTCAGTATCTCTGCCAAAACACCATTAGCCAAAACACCGTTTTTCTCAAGCATAAAGGGTTCCACTGTAATGACTACTTCATCATGGTGATAAGAAAGTTTTTGACCAATCTGCTCTGAAAAAGTTGGTAAGGTAGAAACTTGAGAACGGCTCATCTTTTCCATGACATCTCGTCTGGTTACAACGCCAAGCAAAGTTTGATTACTTCGAACAACTGGTACCATTTCAAAGTCTTCTGCTATCATTCGTTGACTCACATTGGCAATATTGGTCGCTAACCCTGTTACGAAGATACTGCGCGTCATCACCTTGTCAATAGTCGTGCTGGGAGACTTGTCTCCTGCGTCACGCATAGTAACAAGCCCAACAACCACTTGGTGTTGATTAACGACTGGGAAACGACTGCTACGATTCTTACGAACCAAATCCAAATAATCTTTGACTGTATCGGTTTCTCTTAGAAAACCATACTCATGACTCGGACGGTAAAGTTTCTCAACTGTCAAAATATCTGTTTTGATTTGGACATTTGACAAGGCTTTATTGATCATGGTCGCCACCGTGAAAGTATCATGCTTGCTTCTCAAAACAGGAATCCCTTTTTGATTAGCCAGTTTTAGTACATCATCATGAACCTGAAATCCACCTGTCACAAGAACTGCATTTTCATTTTCCAAGGCTAACAACTGAATACGGGTTCGGTCTCCGACAATCAAGAGTCCCCCATCATGAAGATAAGACAAGATATTTTTGTTCAGTCATAGCACCGATTGAGAACTTACTAAATTCTCTCTCTAAACCTTCTTGCCCAGCCAGAACCTCAGAAGAAGTCACTTCTGCAATTTCAGCAAAAGTTAATCTTTCAATAGCAACTTTCTGTGATTTAACGCGGATAGTACCACTTCTTGGTCGAGTCTCCACAATTCCACGATTTTCAGCTTCCTTGATAGCGCGATAGGCCGTTCCATCACTAACTCCCAGATGGTTGGAAATACTACGAACACTAACCCTCTTTCCGACAGGTAATTCTTCCAAATAGCTTAGAATTTCCTGATGCTTACTCATTGAATTCTCCTTTTACATACCGAAATTCAAGATAATCCCGCATTTTTCTTGTGTAGCGATCACTTCCCTTAAACTGACGAATCAAACGGAATCCAGACTTAAGGGCAACCTTTTGACTTGCTTCATTTTCGAGGTGGGTAATAATAGACAATTGTTTTAAACCAAATTCTTCAAAAGAAAGTTGACAAATTTTTCTAACAACCTCTGTCATAAATCCTTGCGACCAAGCATCTTTTCTCAAAAAATAGCCAAACTCAGCTTCTTTTTTGATTTCATCTAACTTCTCAAATTTAATAGAACCAATCATTTGTTGATTTTTTTGGTCACAAATTGCCCACACTCCCAAAGGGGACTTCATAAAGTAATTGGCCAGTGCATATTGACTTTCTTCCAGACTTGCCTGAGTTGGGAAAATAAATTGAAGATTTTCTGGATTTGAAGCTATCTGGTGGAAGTCCTGACTATCACTAAAAAAGAAAGGACGCAAATACAAGCGATCCGTTTCAAAAAAAGAAAACATTGCTAATTTGGTCCAAATATTCATAAACACCTCTACGGTTTAATCCTCAACAAGTGTAATATCCGCTCCTAGATTACGTAATTTTTCAATAATATCAGAATAACCACGTAAGATAAACTCGATATTTGTAATTTCAGTTTTACCTTCAGCCATGAGCCCAGCAATGACTAGTGCAGCCCCAGCTCGTAGGTCGGTCGCTTTAACACTTGCCCCACGCAAATCACGTCCACCTGTATACAAAATATGACCATTTGTTGTCGAAATGTCCGCATCCATCTTTGCTAGTTCAAAAACATGATTTACACGTTTTTCGTAAATCGTATCGACAATTGTACCACGACCATTCGCTCTTAGTAAAAGTGGGGTAATAGGTTGTTGCAAATCAGTTGCAAAGCCTGGGTAAGGAGCTGTCTTAATATTGATTGCTTTCAAATTAGACTGCTCTTCGACAAAAATGCTGTCTTCAGATACAGTCATTCTCACTCCCATTTCTTCCAGCTTAGCAATAAATCCTTCTAGGTGCTCGTATAGTACATTATTTATACGAATACCCTTACCAACTGCAGCAGCTAAAGATATATATGTTCCAGCTTCAATACGATCTGGAATCACCTGATGACGCGTTCCATGTAATCTTTCAACACCATCAATAATGATGATATTAGTTCCTGCCCCACGGATATGGGCACCCATATTATTCAAGAGAGTTGCAACATCAATAATCTCAGGTTCACGGGCTGCATTTTCAATAATAGTACGACCATTCGCTTTAACCGCAGCAATCATCGTATTAATCGTCGCACCGACACTAACTGTATCCATGTAAATACTTGCACCGTGAAGTCCTGTATCTTTGGCAGATAACTTCATGTTATCTCCCTCGTAGCTAACAGTAGCACCCATAGCTTCAAAAGCCTTAAGGTGTAAGTCAATTGGGCGAGGACCAAGGTCACACCCTCCAGGCAAGCCAACTGTGGCTTCACCAAAGCGACCTAAAAGACTTCCATAAAAATAATAAGATGCACGAAGACTATTGATTTTCCCATAAGGCATTGGAATATTTGAACACCTCTTGGGTCAATCTCCAATACATCGTCATAACGCTTGACAGTAGCTCCCATCAATTCCATGATTTCGACAAGACTTGCTACATCCGAGATATCTGGAACGCAATCCAAAGTCACCACATCATCAGCCAATATAATAGCTGGAATTAAGGCCACAACGCTATTTTTAGCACCACTAATAGTGATTTCACCTTGTAGTGGTAATCCACCATTGATAACAATTTTTTTCTCATTCTAAGTTTTTTTAATACTCTTTCAAGATTTCTAATAAGGTCTTTAAAATAAATTATATCATAAATGCAACCTTTTTTTCCATCCTTTTTCAATTATATTAGCTGAATCGTATTTGTGGTAACTGACCTTTTTTTAAAAAAAGTTTTGCCCTTTTTTTGCCCCCTAAATACAAAAAAATAGCCCTTCGGATAAAAATCCGAGGGGCTAGAAACGTTGTTAAATCAACGATTATTTTTTTAAGGTTATCTTCCTATTATTAGATACTAAAAAAATAGGCCTAAGCCTACTTAATATCTAACTTGATTTTCTCAAAAAAACTATTAAATTCAAATAAGTTGAGATAACTTAAAAGGGTAACAAAAAAAGAAACTTAAAATGATGAGTTCAGCAGGCAAGGAACTAGCACGGTCAAACGTGCTTTTTTTATTACCTAATAATACTATCATACCACATCTAGAACACACACTAAATTATTAGTAATCCCCCTCGGTTTGCAGTATAATGATGGAAAGGTGGGTTGATACTCACGGTTCACCAAAAAGACTGGTTTGGCGAGTTTATGGAGGAGGTATTTATATGGATAGATCACAAAAGACATGGGAAATTGATGGATATTTATGGTTAAATTGCCCTGTTTGCGGAACTGAAGTTATGGACTATGATATCTGTGACGTCTGTCGTTGGCAAAATACAGGTATTATAAATATAGACGGTGGTCCAAATAAGATGACTCTAGCTGAAGCCAAAGAAGCTTACGCAAGGAGAAAAATCGTAAAAATTCGAGAATTTGATACAGTGTTGTTAAAAAACGGTCAAACGGCGACAATTGTCGAAAAGTTAAGTGAAGATACTTTTATTGCTGACATAGGAGATTCCCCGAAAGACTGGGATACCATAACAATTACAATCAATGATATTGAAAAAGTAGTGTATTGAAATAGCTAATATATTTGTATAGTGTTGGGAGTAACCTTAAATGAATAAGACTATAAAAAAGAATATAATAATGATTGACGGATGGGAACATGTGCATTGCCCCGTATGTGGAAATTTAGTAGAAACTTATGATATTTGTGATGTTTGTCATTGGCAAAATACGGGAGCATTTAATATCGATGGCGGTCCTAATAAAATGACACTTGCGGAGGCTAAAGAAGCGTATGTTAAGGGAATTCCAATAATATAACAGACTATAGTACCACGAAAGGAGAGACTTATGGAACTTAAAGAATTTAATAACAAGGTTGTCAGAATCACCGATATTGATGGCCAAATATTTAAAGGTGTAGCTCTTTACGAAGACAAAGATGTCCACGATGAAGAATTTGATGGGTTATCCGTTAATTCTGGAACCAGATGGATTAAACTCTTTGAAAATGAAATCAAGGAAATTGAAATTACTGATAAAATCAACCAGTCAAAAAACCCTTAGATTCGTTTCTAAGGGCTTTTAATTAAGCCTAAGATATGTTTTGCTTATACACCACTAAAACACCGTCTCGATAGCTTTTAGCAAAATCTAGCAGTATCTCAGCTTACTTATACACTTCTAACTCTCCGTTCTGGTGGATTCTCGCAAAGTTTAAGATGGCTATCTGTTTGTATCGGTGGTAGCTAGTGGATTTTGTCCCAGCAATTTCTAAACATTCACTTACTGTTTTCTTTCTCATGTAGCAATAATGGATAATAAAGTATTTTCTGGCTCGTTTGTTCTCTATACTGTTGATGTCTTGGGCGAATATTTCCAACCCCTCACGGATTGCTTTTTCATGTTCACCACTCAAATTCCACTGATCAGGTAAGACAAGTTCCCAAGCCTCTTCATCTATCGTAACTTGGTTTTCACTTCCTGCCATCCTCTGGAAACGTAGAAAGTAAGTCATCCGCTCTCTGACGTTCATCATCGTTTTAAACTTATCCAGCTCCATTAATTCGCTCCTTTGTGATATAATAATATTTGAGATTATAGCTGAGGCGGAGCGCCTTGGCTTTTTTTCGTATTCTAAGGCTATTCCTTTGAATCTCATCTTCCCAGACGGATTCAACCATTGCGCTCATGGCCTCTATAAATTTATCATCCTTAACTGGAGTTTCTTGATGGATGTTACTCTTAATCACACTGATTTCTGCTCGCAACTTCTCGTCCAGCAACTCCAAATCACGAAAAGCGCTATTATTCATCCCATGCAAAGCAGAAAGAAAGGCATTGAAATTGCTAGGCTTCAATCCACTTTCGATAATTTCAGATTTAGCTTTATTTTTTAGCCATTCATACTCATTAAAAGCCTGCTCCCTTGACCACAAAGCACGGTTTGAAAACTCTTTTAATAACTCTCTGTACCTTGTATTAACCTTGTACTCTTTCAGCAACTTACTAGCCCTTGAATCTATCGTACTATCAGCCATCTTTTGGGCGTTGTATGCCTCTTTATATGCTTTTCTTTGAGATAGTCCAGCCACTAGTCCTTGGACAAATTTTTCTTGTCTTTGCGTTAACTTATCTGTCACATTAGTTCACCTCCTTAAGCGACAAAAAGGGAAAAACCTCCCCTTGTCTTAAGCGTTATCTTGCTCTTTCTCAGCTTTTAATACTGATTCTTCTACGTTGTAGTCAATGATTGCACCAATAGCATCACCATCTTCAATGTATTTAAAATTATAACGCTCGTACTCTGGATGTGCTTGCTGGTGCTCCTCCATTAGTTTAAAGAGTTCTACAATCGTTGGTACTGGTTCAATTTTGTGTCTAATTTGTCTCTTCATCTTTTAAAAATGTCCCTTCACATCGTTGTAAGTATTTCCGAAAGCTCGCACATAAACATCTCTTAAGAATGGTTCAACTGGATGGACTGGTTCGTATCTAACCCTTCCATCGGCTGGAGAGATAATAGATCCCCCTGTACTGAAAGTAAACTCTCTCTTACCTTTCCCAACTTTGTAAGCCATAGCATGGTAAAGGGCTTGAAGTTTATCTGAATCTGCTCTAAATTCGTCATCGATCTGGTCAATCTCTCGTAGCAAATCCACGGCTTTATCATAAAGCGCCTTATGCTTTTTGTCAACCGTTGAATCTAGTTCATCGATTTTTGCCTTAAAATCTTCAAGACTCATAAGTGTTTCATTGTGCAAGTCTTCCAGCTTTTTAGCATTCTTTTTTAATTTACTTTCAGCAATCCATAAATTATCCTTGGCATTGCGTAGCTTGTCTTTATCTACTTCATCAACCGCTTCATCGTGTTCACGTTGGGCGTTCGCTTGATCTTGAAGCAATTGTGTTTTTTCTCGTTCAGCCTCAGCAATCGCATTTTCATTCTGTGTGATCAATGCGTTTACTTCCTTAGTGATTTTATCTAGTGCTTTATCCATTTTTTGGGCTAGTTCTTGGCGTTTTTGCGCTTGTTCAATGTTGTTTGTGTTTTGTGTGTCTGCCATCTTATTTTTTCCTTTTCTATTGTTTGATTAAGTTTAGAGTGCTAGATCCAGTCACGGGGTCTCTATTGTAGTTCATCTGCTTACATCCTCTCCACTCTATTCCTCAACTTCTTCATCTATTGGATTTTCTTCATTCTTGAAAACTTCACAAATACGTTTAAAGTTGATATCTAGATTGTTATCTTCCAAATACTCAGCGATAAGCGTTCCGTTTTCCTTATATCTTAGTTTAATAGCTGGCACTAGATAAGTACCTCTCATAAATCCAAATAACGCTAGTCCTGCTATTTGTGCGTCTTCTAGGTCTCCAAATTCATAAGTAAATGTATGTTTTGGTGCTGTTTCTGAAAATGCTTTTAATGTCATGTTGTTTTTCCTCTTTCTGTTTTAAGGGTGTCACTAGTAGTTACACCATCGCAAGGGGGTCGGTACTATCTACCCCATTTTGTTTTAGTGTTTGTCATGTACTGCTTTTAGTTCATCAAGTTCTTCAAAGACCTGCTCAAACTTTTCCGCTATTTTAATCACGTTCACATTATTCACCGACGAATTATAGTTCGCATTCTCAATAAATCCATCTAACACCTCACTGATCCGCTCAACAGTTTCTTCTAGTCTAGTCACTCTTTGACAAATGTTCATTGCCATCTGGTTTGCTCCTTCATTTCATTTTCTATTTTATTTTAGGTTTCGGGCAAAGTGTAGCCATTTTTGACTATCTAGCGGCTACGCCTTCCGCCCTACAGCTCCAAGGGTTTAGGTCTTGTGTAGCCGTGTAGCCGTTTCATCTCAGAAAAAAATAATATATAACGCATTAGATATTTAATTAACTATACTTTTATAAAATATATATTTTGGCTACATTTATATTAAAAAGTCAGTAATATCAAGGGTTTAGGGGTGTAGCCATTTTTTTCGTCTTGTCTACACCTCTTTGAAACCCTTACAGTATCAAAGGTTTTCAGTGTAGTCGTTTTTTTATCTTTTGGCTACACTGTCTACACTTTATTTTTTTATTTAGCAAATCCGCGCTTGACGCTTTTACCAAACCTTAAAGATTCTCTATATTCCCAGCCTTCTTTGTTTTGCATGATTTTCTTTACCTTATTTTTATCTTTGGGATTAGGGGAATTGTTCAAATAAACCTCAGAAAAGAATAAATTAACTACCACCTTATCCCTTTCCACCAGTTCCCCATACTTTTCAGTATCAAGATGAACCTCTACGCCATTAGTGCCCATATGGTAGCCGTGGTTCATCATGTCATGAATATAGTAGTGTCTTGTACTGTCTGTTGTTGGGAATTGATACATATTTTTAGGGTAGGGAGTTTCTAAATAACGCTCAACATCCTCAAGGATTTCATCTACAAACTTGTAACGGCTTCTAACCTCGTTTACTAGCTTTTCTTGCTCGTCTGTCAAGGTCAAAGATTTATTAGACTTCCAAGCTACCACCATAGCACCCCAAAAGGCTCTACGGTCTTTTTCCGTCCACTTCCTGCCCTTATAAGCGGTGTCCTTGTAGACTTCTGCAACCAGAAAGCGCCTTTCTCCTGTCAAGTCATTTAAATAATCATGGTCATTGGTTGCCCTCACGATAATAAAACTCTTAGGCAATCGTCTGTCACTTGAAGCGTAAGGCGGTCTAAACTCTAGCTTGGTTTCTGTGATAAATTTCTTCAATTCTGAAAAACTAGCCTTTTTACTGGCCACCATCTCATCATCAAATACACACCAGTTTCTCACCATTCTAGCCTTGTCGTCTTTGTCTGTGAAGGTCTCAACGGTTGTAAAATACTTATGAGTGAATAGCCCCTCAAAAAATTGGGTCTTCCCCACTCCCTGCCTTCCAGTCAAGTCCAGCACAAAGTCAAACTTGATAGAGGGGTCAAATACCTTGGCAACTGCTCCACGGAAAAACAAGTCCACGATAATACGGTTATATTCATCATCCTTGATATTGAGATAATGCCTTAAAATATCAAAGGGATCACGCTGATTCACTAACTCTTTATACTCGTTTTCGCATGATTCCAGATAGTCTTTTAAGGGGTTGTAGCTATGCTCTCCAGCCACCACCTCCAGAATATCTGCTATATCAGACTTTTTTTATAGTCCAGCTTGTACTTGGTAGCAATATAAGCCCTAATCTCTCTGATAATCAGGTCATCGATTGCACCGCTCAAGGTTCTACCGTTTAGCTTCATTGGTCTAGTCACGTCGATTTCATAAGTGAAGACGTTGTACTGTATAGCCCCTTTTAGCTTGCTATCTCCATTTAAAATCTTCTTGAGATTGTCCAAGGTGATTACAAAGCCTTTTCCTTTTGTTTTAGGAGTTAAATCTAGGCTATTGTGTTCCTCGTTGGTCTCCCTTGCTTGAGTCAAGTCCACCACTTCAGGCGGTACTTTCTGCTTATCTTCTTCAATGATTTTTTTACAATTTCATTGCTACTCAAAAAGCCACCTCCTTATAAAAATATTATTGCTACTTCTAAAAAAATAGCTTGCTAGGTCTTTTCCGCTTGACGATTGCAGAAAAACAAATCCACCAGCTGATTAAAACTATAGCCATTCACAAATAGCAGTCGGACAAAGAGTGAAGTCTCATATCTGGTATAAATGCCATTACAAATCAGGTCGAAAATCCAACCTTTTAACTCCACTCCAAGCCCCTGCCGTTGCTCGGTCAATTTGTTTACCTCTAAATCTTTCAGGATCGTCAGCAAGTCAGGGCTGGCCATAGCAATATCCAAATTTCTGACCAATCCCCAGCCCTCTACTACCTCATTTTCGTCTTTAATAGACACATATAAACCTTTGTATTGAAAACCCGTCAAAGCCTCATCTACAGGCTCATAATAGGTAAATTTGTAGTGTTCCCCATTCTTCCATACTTGAGTAGGATTTGACTTGAGAAAGCCAAATAGAGGCATTTTCTCAACTGATATAGTCAACTCTATTATTCTCATTACACCTCCTAATCTACTGCAAGAAAATTGTAAACATCACTCTTGCGGTAATAAACTTTCTTACTGCTTTCAAATGGTGAACGTAGCGGTTTCAAACCTTCTTTTTCCCAATTATTTAACGTAGTTCCACTAATACCAAGTTTTTTGAGTAAGTCAGGCCTAGAAATCAAGTCCCAGTTATCATCACGTTGCTTTTCAAGTTCCATCCTTTTAGCTAAGTGATTTCCCACTTTCTCCAGTAATTCAAGTTCTGCTTCTCTTGATAATAGTTGCATATTACACCCCTTTCTAATTATGAATCTTACCTGCAAGCTGGATATAACGCCCGTAGTAAGGGTTTAAATCCTCGCTAGGTGTTTCTATCGTCTGTTGGTTTTCTCGCTCAAATTGTGCGCTTTTTTTGCGGTCTCGGTGGTTTAGATAGACCAGTAAGGCAATCAGTACCACGGAAAAGATAAGTGCCTGTGTGTTGGTTAAATCTAGTTCGTTCATGTTATGCCCTCGCCTTATAGTTCTTGATAAATTCCGCTTGTTTAGGTTGTTCCATATACAGCAAGTCGTCTTCGGCTTGTGCCATTTCTTTAATATCTTTAGTCATGGTATGCCTCCAGCTCTTTAGCGTCGTCATTGTTCAAAAGCAAAAAGGCTATTTCATTTAGACGATCGTATAGCTTTTCATTCTGGGCGTATGCTGTATCAGTGTATTTTTTAGCAAGCCATAAGAATGTGGTTGTATCTTTCTGTAGTGCAAACTCAAGCCCTTCAAGAGCTAGGTTATTCATTTCTAAAACATTCATGATGTCGGTTAATTCGTTCCCTAATTCTGCTAGTTTCTTAGCCGATAATAGAACTTGTTGGCTTGATGTTGCTTTTTTTGTTGTCATGTTTTTTACCTCTTTTTCTATCTTTTTATACTTGCCACGATGGCTTTTTAATGCTTTTTTTTCCCTGTTACATACCCTCACGCTCAGAAGTTTGCCGACCGAGAGCGTGGGGATTTTTGAATGGTTGTTTTCTTATACAGTTTTTTTCTTGCCACTAGCCTCACGCTCAGACTCGCCAAAGTTTTGAGAGCGTGAGAAAGTACCAGTTTTAAGAGTTGGCGCTCTATGCTTTTTTTAAAAATCTTTTTCTAATTGCTTGCCTGCCATTAGTTGTTATTGATTGAATAGTTGATTTCTGTTATAATTGAGATATAGAAAAATATCTATACTCTTGATCCAGTCGCTTGCTCTCCTCGACCAAAATTTGAGCAAGTGACTTTTTTTGTTGTCGTTTTTAATCTTCATGTCTAGGTTTTCTATAAATCAGTTGGCGACTTTCCACTAACTCAGAGATAAAAGCTAGGTTATTGGCCGTATTTTCTATCAAGTCGTCAAGCACACCTTTGTTTTCAGGTAATGCCATAGCTTCAGCCACACTCACGGCATTATCTAGCCATGTTTTAAATTCTTTAAAGTTCATTTCTTTGCCCCTTTTTTGTTGTTTCAAATTCCCAAAAAAATCCATAACCTCTTTAACAGTAAAAACTCCTGGTTTTGGTTCCAAATCATCTTCCAATACTTTAAAATGTAAGAATGGTTTTGTTTCGTAGCTTTCGCCTTTTTCGTAAAGTGATTTAATACGGTCAAATAGTTTTGTCAATGCAACATCACTGGTGTACTCAACAATGATTTCACCGTGTCCATTGTAATTTGTCTCTTCAACGTCGGTGATCATACGAATTTCTTCGCCCAATGCTCTAGCGATACCGTGGTTAGTTGTTTGTGCTTGATATACTTGTGTGTTGTTCATGTTGTTTTCTCCTTTATGTTCTAGGTCGGATATTTCTTCCGAGCAGGTCAATCCCCAGTGGTAAAGCACCACATGAGAAACTTGTAAATGTATTGAAGTATTGCGATTGGGTCGCTCCTTTCTAATCTTTCGTATCTAGAAATTCATCCAGCGTAACTCCCAAGTAACTAGATACTTTTTTCAATGTATCAAGACTTGGATTCTTTGCACGTTCATAGTACAAAGCCGTTAAAGTGCTTTTTGATAGCCCTGTTTCTCTTGCAACATCTGCCACCTTCAAGCGCTTCTTTGCTAAAATAACACGCATATTATTTTTCAAATACCTTACCCCTTTCCATTATCTTTAAAATCGACCTCCAGTAGAATAGATTGAAAAGTGTTGCTCTGGAGATTGGTGTAATTTTTGTTCAACTCTAGTTGACAAACTCATTATATTGCAATTATTGTGCAATGTCAAGAGAATTATTAAAAATAATTGCACTTTTTTTGCACCCTTTGAAATTAATCGTGATATAATACATTTGAAAGGTGTTTATATAAATGAATAGATTGAAAGAACTAAGACAAGAAAAAAAGCTAACTCAGCAAGAGTTAGCGAATGAAATAGGGGTCACAAAACGAACTTATATATATTGGGAAAAAGGTGAGCGCCAAATAAAAACAGACAAAGCGAAACAACTAGCTGATTTTTTTGGCGTACCTGTTGGATACCTGCTAGGCTATAGTTCTATTCCTCCGCTCTTAGAAAACCAATTGTCCGAGGAGGAAAAAGAAGAGTTAAGAAAAAACCCGCAATTGGCAAATGAATTATCAGACTTGGCTTGGCAAAAGTATACAGTAAAAATGAACGCCATCGAAAACAAGAAACACAAACCTGCTAGTATTACAGAAATACAGAATCGACTTAATAGCCGATACGGAACGAACGTTCATGGAGATTCTGCATTTCTCGCATTTTCAGTTGGTGCTGGGAATCACGATTATGAATTTCTACGTTGGTTTGACGGGTTACTTGATATTGATTCGATTGACGGAACTAATACCGCTGATCTGCTTTATAAATACATTATCTTAGATGATGATAGCAAACGGATAATAACCGAACTTATTGAAAAATTACCACAAATAAAAGCTGATTCTATTCTAGTAACAAATCACAACGATGATGAAACAAATTAAACTAAAATTTTAATCTATTTGAGAAATTATCAGTATATATAAAAAGGAGATTATCTATGAAAAAACTACTAACAACATCAGCTATCTTGCTTAGTGCTACAGTTCTAGTAGCATGTTCTAACAACCAATCGGCTGCCAAAGATGGCTCGGAGAAACCAAAAACCGAGCAAACTAAAGCAAATGACAAACCTGCTTCTAAAAAGGCTACTAGCTTAGACGATTTTAAAAAAGCGCTAGAAAGTAATGGCTTCACAATCAAAGAGGAAATCTCAAAAGAAGCTAGTCTTATTCAAGCCGAATCAGGGAAAGGTTTCATCTTAGAAGATGATACTGCTGTAGAGGTTTACGAATATTACGATAAAAACCCAATGTTTGAAGAAGCTAAGAAAGAAAAAGAGTTGATTGGACACCCTGCTTATATCTACGGGAATTATGTTATTTTAGTGCTTAATGCTACAGACTCAAAAGATAAGATTTTAGATAGTTTCAAAGGATTTGAATAAATAAAAAAATCCCCACACTCTCAAAGTTTGGCCAGTCTGAGCGTGTATAGAGGGAAATAAAAAAGAAAGTAGATAATTACAATGGAATTAAAAGAAATTATAGAAAATATAAAAAAAGAAATCCCTGTTTTAGATTCTTCTAGTGATTATTGGCTAGTGCGTGCTAACTCTGGAGAATATTATACGGATTTTAATCTAAATGGCTATATAGGTATTGGATGGAATGAGATTACCCTTGAAGATATTAGACGAGCAGATAATAACTCCAATGTATTAAAAGAAATTTTAAAAGAAAAACTAACATTTCAAGATGACTTAGAACCATCTGAAAACAAATATGGTATCACTGCAGGCCAACTGCTTCGCTTTGTAAATAACATTAAGAAAAACGATATAGTTGTTGTCCCATCTGAAGGATCTGAACGATTTTTAGTCGGTAAAGTTATTGGACCACTTTACGAACTCGATCAATATGAGCTTGAACAATACAAAAGTGAAGAGTTGACGCATAGTCGATCTGACTTTGCAAAAAGGTGGAAAGTCCATTGGTTAGGATGGTTTAATCGTTCCGATGCAGACAGCGCATTGTATAAAATGATTTATTCTCATGCAACACTATCAAATATAAATGATTATAAACCGTTCATTAACCGCGCACTTTTCCCTTGCTATATTGAAGACGAAAAACTATATATTAGCTACCATGTAACAGAAGAAAAAGATATTCAAGGGGTTTATTTGGGTCAATTTGTTTATCAATATTCTCTATTAACAAGGTTGCTTTTCCCTGAAACACGAGTAGATTCAAAAATAAATGTACAGTCCGAGGGTATTATAGAACTTATTACGCATACTGTAAACTATGGACTTATAATTTCAATGATACTTGGTGGAGCAATTGTTCTGACAAGTGGGGGGAAACTAAAGGTTATGGGATTAGAACTTGAAGTCCCGGGATTAATAAATACGTATCAAGACTATCAAAAAAACAAACTCGACCGGATTAAGCAAGCAAAAGAACTAGCTGATGAACTCGGTGTACCAATATCTGAATTAGGAATTCGTATTCCGAGAAAACTAACAGCTGCTATAGAAAACAAATCAGTTGTACAACAGACTACTAGTAATCCACCAGGTAAGTTTGAGGAATAAAAAAGTCTAACATCAGTTAGACTCGAAAGAAATAAATTTTTTTAATAAAAATGTGACAAGTGTAGTTATCGCTATTGAAAGATAGCTATTTGTGATGTAAATCGTAGTTATTGAGAAAAAAATCTTGAAAATTAAGAGAAATATAAATGTCGATACAATAAAATTTTTTAACTCTTTTTTTAACATATTTTTTTCTCCTCTCTCTTTTTAAATAATTATAACATAAACAAGTAAAAACAACTGTTTCCAAAATGAAATAGTTGACAATAATAAAAATAAATTTAACAAAAAACTTGACAAAAAGTTAAAAAAGCAGTACACTGATAATGTCAAAAGCCTTGTTCGTCAAGGATACGATATTTACTTATAAAGCCTTGTTCGTCAAGGACAAAACGGTCTGGTGTACTTCTAAGAGGTACACCTTATTTTATTATCTGGAGCATTATATGAAATTTCAACAAGGCGAAGTTTATCTAATCAACTTCCCACAAAAAGGTGGGAATGAATTTTACGGAAAACACTACGCTATCATCTTAACAATTCCTGACAAAGCTGATGGAACACTCCTAGTAGCACCTTTAACTGGTAAAAAATCAGGAAAGAAATATCGTGGTGGTATCACGATTGAAAATAGTAAATATCAAAACACTCCTTCCAAGCCAAAAGCCTATGCTTATGTCCGAAAAATCCAAGAAATAGACAAACGGAAAATCGTCTATAAAACAAAGAAAAAGACTGATAGTGATGGACAAGTAATGCTAGATGCAGCGGGAAAAGAGTTATATGATAAAGTTTATAGACCAGCTTATAAGCTAGATACAAACGACCATAAAAAACTATTAGACAAGATAAAAGAAGTTCTTGGACTAGATTTATATTAAATAAAAAATTGACTTTTTTTAAAATTAGGGTTAGAATTAAATCATAAAGTCGCTTGACGACAAAATAGATGATACTGTCCCAAGAGGACATCTCTAGCCCTGCTCTTATGAGTTGGGCTTTTAGTTTATTAAAAATCCCTGGAACCTCATCCCTAATATTTTTCTTTTAGGGTAGCCGAAAAGTCCGATTATACCAACAAAGGCGCGTGGATTCTCGGGCTTCCTCAAGCTTCAAGCCTATATAAGCCCCATATCCGCATTTTTTCATGCTCTGGCATTATTTATCGTCTGACTGCTTAAAATCGAAAATAAGGGGTTTCTCGTAGCCCCTCGCATGGTATAAACTCAAAATCTTTTCTAATTGCTTGCCTGCTGATGGAAAAGGAGTAAACCATGAATATTACAGAATACAAAAAGAAAAACGGATTTATCGTATATCGAGCAAGCGTGTATCTTGGAGTTGATAAACTTACAGGGAAAAAGGCTAGAACTACTGTTACGGCCAACACTAAAAAGGGGATTAAAATCAAAGCAAGAGAGGCTGTCAATGCTTTTGCTTCAAACGGCTATACAGTTAAAGATAAACCAACAATCACAACATACGAAGAATTGGTAAAAGTTTGGTGGGATAGTTACAAGAATACAGTTAAGCCCAATACTCGTCAATCTATGAATGGATTGGTTAGAGTGCATTTATTGCCTGTATTTAGCGATTACAAGCTAGATAAGCTGACCACGCCTATTCTTCAACAGCAAGTAAATAAATGGGCTGACAAGGCCAATAAAGGCGAAAAAGGGGCGTTTGCTAACTACTCCTTACTCCATAACATGAATAAGCGTATTTTGAAGTATGGCGTAGCTATCCAGGTAATACAATACAATCCAGCTAACGATGTCATCGTTCCACGCAAACAGCAAAAAGAAAAGTCTACTGTAAAATACTTAGACAACAAAGAATTAAAACAGTTTCTGAATTATTTAGATACTCTGGATCAATCAAATTATGAAAACCTATTTGATGTTGTCCTGTATAAAACTTTATTGGCAACTGGTTGCCGTATCGGTGAAGCCTTAGCCCTTGAGTGGTCTGATATTGATCTAGAAAGCGGTGTTATCAGTATCACTAAAACACTAAACCGCTATCAAGAAATAAATTCGCCTAAATCAAGCGCTGGTTATCGTGATATACCAATAGACAAAGCCACCCTGCTTTTACTTAAACAGTACAAGAATCGTCAACAAATTCAGTCTTGGAAATTAGGCCGAACTGAAACAGTTGTATTCTCAGTTTTTACAGAAAAATATGCTTATGCTTGCAACCTACGCAAACGTCTAAATAAGCATTTTGAGAACGCTGGTGTAACGAATGTATCATTCCACGGTTTCCGCCATACACATACCACTATGATGTTGTACGCTCAGACTAGCCCTAAAGATGTCCAATATAGATTGGGACACTCTAACTTATTAGTGACTGAAAATGTTTACTGGCATACAAACCAAGAGAATGCAAAAAAAGCTGTCTCAAATTATGAAACAGCCATCAATAATTTATAAAGGGTGTCACGTTTAGTGACTACCCTCTTACTATACCTAAAATCAGTTAAGGGTAACTAAAAGGGTAGTAAAATTAGAAAAAGCACTAAGGGAAAGCGCCCCAAAGTGCTTAGTTTAAAGGCTTGACGCCCTCTAATCTAGAAATTAGATTATTTTTTAAGGTTGTAGAATGATTTCAATCCACGGTATTCAGCTACTTCACCAAGTTGGTCTTCGATGCGAAGCAATTGGTTGTATTTAGCGATACGGTCTGTACGTGAAAGTGAACCAGTCTTGATTTGTCCTGCGTTTGTTGCAACTGCAATATCAGCGATTGTTGAATCTTCAGTTTCACCTGAACGGTGTGATACAACAGCAGTGTAACCAGCTTCTTTAGCCATTTCGATAGCGTCAAATGTTTCAGTAAGAGTACCGATTTGGTTAACTTTGATAAGGATTGAATTAGCAGCTCCTTCAGCAATACCTTTTTCAAGGTAAGCAGTGTTTGTTACGAAGAAGTCGTCACCAACCAATTGAACTTTACCACCAAGACGTTCAGTAAGAGCTTTCCATCCATCCCAGTCGTTTTCGTCCATACCATCTTCGATAGTGATGATTGGGTATTTGTTTACCAACTCTTCAAGGTAGTCGATTTGTTCTGCAGAAGTACGAACAGCAGCTCCTTCACCTTCGAATTTAGTGTAGTCGTAAACTTTACGTTCTTTATCGTAGAATTCTGATGATGCACAGTCAAATCCGATAAATACGTCTTTACCTGGAACATAACCAGCAGCTTCGATAGCAGCAAGGATAGTTTCTACTCCATCTTCAGTTCCTTCGAAACGAGGAGCGAATCCACCTTCGTCACCTACAGCTGTTTCAAGACCACGACCTTTAAGGATTTTCTTAAGTGCGTGGAAGATTTCAGCACCCCAACGAAGAGCTTCTTTGAATGTTGGTGCACCAGCAGGTACAATCATGAATTCTTGGAAAGCGATTGGAGCATCTGAGTGAGAACCACCGTTGATGATGTTCATCATTGGAGTTGGAAGAACTTTAGTATTGAATCCACCAAGGTAGCTGTAAAGTGGGATTTCAAGGTAGTCAGCAGCAGCGCGAGCTACAGCGATAGACACACCAAGAATTGCGTTAGCACCCAATTTACCTTTGTTAGGAGTACCGTCAAGTGCGATCATAGCACGGTCGATAGCTTGTTGGTCACGTACATCGTAGCCGATGATTGCTTCAGCAATGATGTTGTTTACGTTGTCAACAGCTTTTGTTGTACCAAGACCAAGGTAACGAGATTTGTCACCGTCGCGAAGTTCAACTGCTTCGTGTTCACCAGTAGAAGCTCCTGATGGAACCATACCACGTCCGAAAGCACCTGATTCAGTGTAAACTTCTACTTCAAGTGTTGGGTTACCGCGTGAGTCTAGGACTTCGCGAGCGTAAACATCAGTAATAATTGACATTTTTTACTCTCCTTATGAGTTAAATTTTTTACACCTCTATAATACCTTAAAACCCCTCCTTTTTCAAGAAAAAACGTTATCTTTGTGCAAATTTTCCTTAACTTTATAAAGTAATCGCTTTCTTTTGTCTGTTTTATTCCAACTTTTATGATATACTGTTTTCATGACAGATTTATCAAAACAATTACTTGAAAAAGCTCATGGTGGAGCAAAATTAAATCCGGATGAGCAAAGACGCTATCTTGGTACTTTTGAGGAAAGAGTTCTTGGATATGCAGATATTGATACAGCAAATAGCCCTCAGCTAGAAAAAGGCTTTTTATCTATTTTAGAAAACCTTCAGGAAAAAGCAGAGCCACTATTTGTGAAGATTTCACCAACTATCGAATTTGATAAGCAAGTTTTCTACTTAAAAGAGGCAAAAGAAACTGATAGTCAAGCTACCATTGTATCTGAAGAGCATACTTCTTCTCCTTTTGGCCTGATTATCCACACCAATGCACCAGTTCAAGTAGAAGAAAAGAACCTTAGACTTGCTTTTGCAAAACTATGGGAAGTTAAAAAAGAAGAACCATCCAAAACATCTTTATGGAAGAAATGGTTTGGCTAAATCTTACTCAGACTTAATAAACGCCCAATATTGGCAGCCGTGTGCTCCAAATAGAGACTGGCATTTTTCAGACTATCTTCTAGTGGTTCACTTTTCTCCAATATAGAAAAGGCAGCTTGGATATTTTCAAATGGTAGGGGAGGTAAATCTTTAGTGATACTACCACAAATAGCAATGACAGGAACTCCGACAGGAGTTCTTTTTGCAACACCTATAGGCGCTTTACCTGATAAGCTTTGACAATCTAGCCTTCCTTCTCCTACAACAACCAAGTCAGCATGTGAAACTTTCTTATCAAAGTTAATTAAGTTCAAGCAGGTATCAATTCCAGACACGATATTTGCCTGAGCAAAGGCACACAAACCGCCAGCAAGGCCTCCACCAGCACCTGCTCCTTTAATTTGCAATGTTGCAGGTGAAACTTTTTCATAAAAATATTGAATTACCTGATCTAGGACTGCAAACATAGTAGGATCTAGGCCTTTTTGTTTGCCAAAAATGTAGGTCGCACCTTGAGGACCACATAAGGGACTCACGACATCTGCTAAAATATGAATTTGAACACCTTCAGGAATTTCATAGCGATTTTCTATTGAAACAGAAGCTAAGTTTAGTAAGGACTGACCGCAAGCAGGCAAGACATTTCCATCCCTATCATAAAATTGATAACCCAAACCAGCAGCAATCCCTAGTCCGCCATCATTACTGGCCGTACCACCAACACCGATATAGATATCTTTAATCCCTTGATCGATGAGGTGGCGAATTAACTCTCCAATACCACAAGTTTGGATTTGCAGTGGATTTCGTTGCTCTAGCGGAATTTTTCCAAGGCCAACCAAATCAGCTACTTCAAATAGTGCAAGTTGACCTTTTTGAAAATAGTGCATGGCTTCTTTTTGACCAAAAGGTCCTGTCACTTGGAACCATTTTTCTTCAAGATCGAGAGAATGTCGAATAGCATCTACAGTACCTTCTCCCCCATCACCAACAGGGCAGAGGAGACATTCTACATCTGATATCGATTGTTGGAAGCCTCTTTTTATTGCTTCAGCTACCTCTTCAGCTGTCAAGCTTTCCTTAAACGAATCTGGTGCAATTACAATCTTCATCTTTTCCCTCATTCTAAATATTCAATAAAAGGAAGTACTTCTAAAAAATCCCTCTTGTCAACATGATATTGTATTTCTTTTTTGAGCACTTCTTTGGCACAAAAGGCGATTCCTATTCCTGCCGATTTCAACATTAATAGGTCATTTGCTCCATCACCGATTGCAATTGTTCTATCTTTAGAAAGTTTTAGTTCCTCTCTCCATTGTTCTAGAGTCTCTTTTTTGATCTGGGGACTGATAATTTGTCCAACTAATTTTCCTGTTAAAAGACCGTCTTTGACTTCAAGTTGGTTTGTAGAGAAATGGGCAATACCAAGGGATTTTGCTAATCTCTCAACTATTTGCGTAAAACCACCTGACACCAGACCAACTAGGATGCCGTTCTTTTGGAGAATAGAAATGAATTCCTGGGCATTTGGCGTTAGATGAATAGACTTGAAAACTGTATCAAAGATCGAAATAGGAAGGCCTTCCAACAAGGACACTCTGTCTCGTAAACTTCTTTCAAAGTTCAACTCTCCTCGCATTGCCTTACTCGTAATCTGCGAAATTTCCTCCTCACGACCTGCCTCTCTACCCAAAAAATCAATCACTTCTTCTAGAATTAAGGTTCCATCTACATCCATGACACACAAACCTTTTACTTGAGACATATCTTCTCCTCTCTAAACAGCCCAAAAATCGTATGAAGTCATCATACGATTTTATCTATTAATTAACTAAACTATGGTACAAGTCAAGGTATGACTTGCAGGCTGTATCCCATGAGAAATCACACTCCATAGCTTGCTTTTGTAAGTTTCTCCAAACGTCAGGATGGTTTCTATACAAGTCCAATGCTGTTTGGAAAGTCCAATTTAACCAATAAGGAGATAGATTGTCAAAGCTAAAGCCAGTACCGCTTCCTTCGTTTGGATTGAAAGCACGAACGGTATCTCGCAAGCCACCAACTTCATGAACCAATGGCAAGGTTCCGTAACGCATAGCCATCATTTGAGACAAGCCACACGGTTCGAAACGACTTGGCATGAGGAAGAGGTCACAAGCAGCGTAGATTTCTTGAGCAAGTTTGACATCAAAAGTGATATTTGCTGATAGCTTGTCTGGATAGATTTGAGCAAACCATGAGAAAGCCCCTTCAAAGGCTGGGTCGCCAGTTCCCAAAAGAACAATCTGAACATCTTCTTGCAAGATCTGGTGCAGACTTTCGACCACTACATCAAAACCTTTTTGACGTGTCAAACGAGAAACAATTCCCACCAGTGGAACGTCAGCTCTAGCAGGCAAGCCAACTCTATCTTGTAATTTTGCCTTGTTTTGGGCTTTTCCAGACAAATCTTCCTGATTAAAATGATAATCTAAAAGAGCATCCGTCTGAGGATTATATAGATCAGCATCAATCCCGTTCACGATACCAGACACCTTGCCAGATTCCATTCGAAGAATCTGATCCAAGTTACATCCGAACTGGCTGGTCATAATTTCATGAGCATAGCTAGGCGAAACGGTTGACACACGGTCTGCGTAAAGAATTCCAGCCTTCATCCAGTTTAGACAGTTGTTCCAGCGAAGGGTACCATCCGCATAACGTTCAAAGCCAACTCCAAACAAATCACCCAACATTCCTTCTGAAAATTGTCCTTGGAATTCTAAATTATGAATGGTTAAAACAGTTTTTATTCCTTGATAGGCTTGAATCCAACGGTATTTTTCCTTCAACAAGAAAGGCATCATAGCTGTATGGTAGTCATGAACATGGAGAAGGTCAGGAATAAAGTCAATCCTTTCCATAGCCTCAATGGCAGCCAGTTGGAAAAAGGCAAAGCGTTCTCCGTCATCAAAATCACCGTAAACATGACCACGGAAGAAATAATATTGATTGTCAATAAAGTAGAAGGTTACACCATTTAATACTGTTTTCTTAATTCCACAATACTGTCTGCGCCAACCAACACTCACCTCAAAATGAAGAACATCTTCAATCTGATTTCCAAATTTAGCCTCTACCATGTCATAGTAGGGGAGAATCACTGCAACTTCGTGCCCAGCTTTTACCAGTGATTTGGGAAGAGCGCCAATGACGTCTCCCAAACCACCTGTTTTTTTTGAAAAAGGGTGCCCCCTCAGTCGCTACAAATAAAATTTTCATGAATGAATATCCTCTGTTACTTTAGCACCTTTCTTAACGACGACTGGATGTTCTGCAGTTCCACGGATCACAACGCCATCCGCAACTTCAACACCCTTGTCCAAGATAGCATATTCTACCTGAGCACCTTCTCCAATAACAACACGAGGGAATAAGATGCTATCTTTAACCAAGCTATCCTTATGGACATGAATATTACGTGATAAAACAGAATTAGCCACTTGACCTTCAATAATACTACCAGACGCAAACTGAGAAGTACTTACCTTAGATGTATTAGCATAGTAAGTTGGTTCTTCGTTTTTAACCTTTGTATAAATCTTTTGGTTTGGTGAGAAAAGAGAATAGAATTTTTGAGATTCAAGCATATCTTTATTAGCTTGGTAATAAGACTCTACAGAATGAATATTTGCCAAATAGCCTGTGTACTCGTAGGCAAAAGCCCCTTCTTTTTGCGACCCAAATCCCGTAAAACATAACGCAATTTCTCTGGATGTTCTTTTCTTAGCTTCTTCTTCTAAGCGTTCAATCAACCAAGGTGTATCAATAACAAAAATATCTGTAGACATATTGAACATTTCTTCTGTTGATTTTCTATCAAATAGCGTGTGAGAACGAACATGGTCTGTTTCATCCACTTCCAAGATTGCGTTCACTTCTGAAATATCTTTCTTAGGAAGTTTCTTATAAACAACTGTAATAGGCCTCTTCGTTGTGTTATGAAGATGGAACACTTGGTTCAGATCGATATTAATCAAAACATCACAGTTAAGTGACACTGTTTGGTTTGAGCCAGAGCGTTTTTAAATAAGTGAGCGACTGTTGGTAGTATTCTTTTCCTACTGTGCTACTCTCAACGCGTGTATTATAAATTCCTAGATAATAGTGACTAAGAAGAGTGGACAAGCCCCACTCACGCCCTGAACGGATATGGTCAAAAACGGAACTGATATTGTCTTGTTGGAAAATACCAAAGATACTACGGACACCTGCATTAGCAAGACTTGAAAGCGGGAAGTCAATCAAACGATATTTACCGCCAAATGGCAAACTAGCTACTGGACGGTGGTCTGTCAGTGTTGACATATCATGAAAACCAACTGTGTTTCCTAAAATGGCAGAATATTTATCAATCTTCATCTGTTGCTACCCCCACTACTTCATTATATCCTACAACTTGTACTTCTTCTGTTCCATCAATTTCGACACCATCAGAAATAACTGCACCTTCACCAATAATGGCACGTTTGATTTTAGCTCCGTGTCCAATAATGGCTCCACTCATGATAACTGAATCAACAACTTCTGCCCCTTCGCGAACTTGCGCACCTGTTGAAAGGATAGAATGTTTAACAGTTCCATCAACGAAACATCCGTCTACAACCAAGGAATCTTCCACATGAGCATTGGCCCCAAGGAAGTTTGGTGGTGAAATTAAGTTTCTTGAGTAAATCTTCCATTGACGGTTACGGCTATCCAAGGCATTTTCTGGTGAAATGTACTCCATGTTCGCTTCCCAAAGCGACTCAATCGTACCGACGTCTTTCCAGTAACCATTAAATTCGTAGGCATAGACACTTTCACCTGACTCAAGGTAATTTGGAATGACATTTTTACCGAAGTCTGACATATCGACATTGCTCTTTTCTGCAACGACTAACATATTGCGGAGACGTTGCCAATCAAAGATGTAAATTCCCATAGAGGCTTTGGTAGATTTTGGTTGGGCTGGTTTCTCTTCAAATTCTACAATACGATTGTTAGCATCTGTGTTCATGATGCCAAAACGGCTAGCTTCTTTAAGAGGAACATCAAGAACTGCTACTGTCAAACTGGCATTATTATCCTTGTGAGACTGGAGCATAGCATCGTAGTCCATCTTATAGATATGGTCACCCGAAAGAATCAAAACATACTCAGGATTGACACTATCGATATAGTCGATATTTTGATAAATAGCGTGACTAGTTCCTTCAAACCAACGATTTCCTTCACTTGCAGAATATGGTTGAAGGATAGAGACACCAGAATTAATCCCATCTAGTCCCCAACTTGAACCATTCCCAATATGATTGTTGAGAGCAAGTGGTTGATACTGTGTGATGACTCCAACATTGTGAATGCCTGAGTTGGCACAGTTTGAGAGAGCAAAGTCAATGATACGGTAGCGCCCACCAAATTGCACAGCTGGTTTTGCGATGCTTTGAGTGAGTTTACCGAGACGAGTTCCTTGCCCACCAGCAAGAATCAAAGCTAACATTTCATTCTTCATTTTCTACTCCTTTTTGGTTTTTACTTGTGACAGTTTTAGTAGGTTTCAAGCGACGCTTGATTTTCCATATACTAGCTCCCATAGCAGGCAGGGTAAAGGTCAAGGTCTGCTCATAATCCTTCCATAGTCCTTCTTGCGTTTGAACAGTTTGATTATGCTCCTTCCAGACGCCTCCCCACTCTTCTAACTCAGTATTCCAAACTTCTTCGTAAATCCCTGCAACAGGAAGTCCGATTGTAAAATCTTTTCGTTCAACTGGTGCCATATTAAAGACACAGACTAACATGTCGCCCTTCCTACCCTTACGGATGAAGGAAAGAACACTCTGGTCTCGATTATCCGCATCAATGATTTCAATCCCATCATAGCTGGTATCGATTTCCCACAGACAGCGATGGTCTTTGTAAAACTGGTTTAGCTGAGAAGTGAAATACTTCATTTTAGCATTCATTGGATCTTCTAGATTAGACCATTCCAACTGTTCTTCAGATTTCCATTCTAGGAATTGCCCATATTCGCTACCCATGAAGAGCAATTTCTTACCTGGGTGACAAATTTGGTAAGTGTAGAGGTTACGCAAGCCTGCGAATTGATTATAACGATCTCCCCACATCTTGTGCATCATACTCTTCTTGCCATGAACCACTTCATCGTGTGAGAATGGTAGGAGATAATTCTCCTTGAAGACATACATAAAACTGAAAGTCACTAGGTTAAAATCGTATTTACGATAAATCGGATCTTCTTCATAGAATCGGAGGATATCATTCATCCAGCCCATATTCCATTTGTAGTCGAAGCCAAGACCATCTGAATCCTTAGTGTCAGTAATCTGAGTAGCTGATGAACTTTCCTCAGCTATCATCATAACGTCTGGATGAGCTTGCTTAATGACATCATTCAAGCGTTGAAGGAAATAATATCCCTCGTAGTTGAGATTGCCGCCATCTTTATTGGGTGTCCATGGGGCATCATCGTAGTCAAGATAGAGCATGTTGCTAACCGCATCCACGCGAATACCGTCCAAATGGTAAAAGTCAATCCAAAACTTAATACTAGAAATCAAGAAAGACTGGACTTCATTCTTTCCAAGGTCAAAATTGAGTGCTCCCCAACCGTAGTTATGAGCCTTATTATGGTCTTGGTATTCAAAAGTAGACGTCCCATCATAATAGGCCAAGGCATCATCATTGATAGTAAAGTGACCAGGTACCCAGTCTACAATAACGCCTATATTGTTTAAGTGACATTCCTCAACAAAATCTTGAAACTCTTCAGGGCGACCATAGGCATGCTCTAGAGCAAAGTAACCCATAAGCTGATAGCCCCAACTCAAACCTAGTGGGTGAGACATCAAAGGCATAAACTCAATGTGAGTATAGTTCATCTCAACCAAGTAAGGAATGAGTTCATCTTTCAATTGAGCAAAAGTATAGGGGGTGCCATCAGGATTTCTCTTCCAAGAGCCAGCATGAGCCTCGTAAATATTGACAGGACGCTCTTCAAAACTCAAGCGTTTTCTACGAGCTAACCAGAGACCATCCTTCCATTTTTTCTCTGGAATATCTGTTAAAATAGCACCAGTCCCAGGTCGTGCCTCATATCGAAGAGCCAAAGGGTCAATCTTCATCAGCTGATGACCATTTGCACGTGTAATATTGTACTTATAAATTTGGCCTTCTTGAGCAAGACTGGTAAAGACTTCCCAAATTCCAAATTCATTCCGTTCCATTGGAATTTGATTCTCTACCCAATTGGTGAAATCCCCTACCAAGTGAACTGCCTGAGCATTGGGTGCCCAAACTCGGAAAGTATAGCCAGACTCACCATCTTTTTCTTCCCTATGCGCTCCCAGATAATGCTGGAGGTGAAAATTCTCACCTGTCATAAAAGTTTCTAAAGCTTTTTTCCTATCCATACACCCTCCTATCTTTTGTAAGCGTTTTCTGTAGTTTTATTATACTATCTTTTTAGATAAGATTCAAGTAAATTACTATATTTGCTAAAAATTCTTTTGAAAGTCTTCAACAAATTCACTGATGTATTCACTTGTAAATCAAGAAATTTTCAGAAATGCTTTGAAAACGAATTGTTTTTTAACAATACTATCATAAAGTTCGTTATTTTACTAACAAAAAAATAATTTTAAGTAAAAAAATAAACCAGGAAATGAATTTCCTGATTTTATTAACAGATAAAGCACAACAAATGAATGTAAATTGTAAATCTATTCTACAAAACTTTAAAGACGCTGGCGCTAACGCCACCAACCATGTCTTTATCACTTAAATGGCTATTGGTCACCAATAGTTCTAGATTTCCTGCATTTTCAAACTGGAAGTCTTGCCCTTTAGCATTAAATACAACCAGTAAATGTTCTTCCCCGTGAATCTCATAGACAATCCAACCACTATGTTCGTGGGCTGAATGAACAAAGACATGATGGTAAATCTCATCATAAGTAGGGTAAGAAAAGGCACTGGTTTCTGTCTTCAAGCGAATCATCTGACGGATAAACTCAATACTGTCTTGATGCTCATTAAGCAAGTCCCAGTTCACTTGGTTCACACTGTCAGGAGCGTTATAGCTATTCATAGCACGCTCTCTATCATCATGAGTCAACTCACCATTTTCACCAGTCGCAACCAGTTTAGTACGACCAAATTCTTGACCGATTTCCATAAAGGCCATCCCCTGCATGAGTAGATTCATGGCTGTGGCAGTTTCGACCTTGCGCATGATTTGCTCTGAACTTTGGTCTGGATGTAGGGTTGCCAATAAATCGTGAAGATTGTAATTGTCATGGGCCTCTACATAGTTAAGCACCTGATTTGGATGTGTATAGGTTCCTAATTCACGACTGCCTAGGATTGCTTTGGCAAGAATTGGCTCTGTCGCAGCACCACTAACAAAACCTGACTTGATAGTACCATAAACTTCTCCACCTTTGACAGCATCACGCTGATTGTCATTAAAGAAACCAATGTTTGGCATCTGGTAGGCATTGTCCTTCTTAGCCTTATCATAAGGTGCAAGACCTGTTCCCATATCCCAACCTTCTCCATAGAGGATAATGTTAGGGTCGATTTCATCCAAACTCTGACGAATCATCTGCATGGTCTTGACATCATGAATCCCCATCAAGTCAAAACGGAAGCCGTCAATATTGTATTCTTGCACCCAGTATAGAAGAGAATCAATCATATACTTGCGGAACATTTCGTGTTCACTGGCAGTTTCATTTCCAACACCCGTTCCATTCTGGAAGGTACCATCTGGATTCATACGGTAATAGTAATCAGGGACAGTTGTTTGGAAAGGTGCATCAACAACTGAGAAGGTATGGTTATAGACCACATCCATAATGACACCAATACCCGCATCGTGATAAGCTTGAACCATGGTCTTCAAATCACGAATGACCTGAGCTGGATCATCTGGATTTGTTGAAAGACTGGTTTCTGGTGCGTTATAGTTTTGTGGGTCATAACCCCAGTTGTAGGTTGCATTCCCATCCGCATCATATTCTTTGTGACGGTCTGCAATTGGTTGCAACTGAACATAATTGTAGCCCAACTTCTTGATGTAATCAAAAGCAGTTGACTGGCCGTACTGGTTAACCGTTCCAGTCTGAGCAGCACCCAAGAAAGTTCCTCGAAGATGTTCATCCACACCTGAGGTCGGTGATTTGGTCAAATCACGAATGTGCATTTCACAAATAACTGCCTTACATGGATTTTTCAAACGCCAAGTAGCCTCAGAACCGTGCTTGACCTCGAAGTTTGCAACTTGCTTTTCTTCATGGCTCAGAATAGCTGAACGTTTGCCATCAGGACTGGTCGCGATGGTATAAGGATCGCGTGTCACTGTTTGGTGATGAGGGAATTGGACCTGATACTGATAAGCCTTACCAGTCAAATCTTCCTCAACATCCAAACTCCAGACACCGATAGTATTGTCCTTATGATTATAAGAGTAGCTATTGCCTCTTTCCATATCAAATGTTTCCAAACAGGTGCATCATTAGTAGTTGATTCATAAACAACAACCTGCACTTCTGTAGCTGTAGGAGCCCAAAGAGCAAAATGAGCTTGATTATCCTCTACACGGCAACCCAATTCACCTTGATAGCCCCAATGGTGATCAAAACTAGCACTGTTAATGGCCTTATCAAAGGCAAAAGGATTTTGATTCTTATAGAAAGGACTGGCAATAGCAGGATTTTCAGAATAATAAATTCTATCATCCCCTTCCAAAATCCAGACCTCTGTTAAAAGTGGATAGTGATTGAAACGGATAGCATATTCTTTACTGGTTTGACCTGTATGAACCACAAAATTCAAGCTTTCTAAGGCATGAGAACTTGGGTGTTCAAAACTAAATAAGGCTCCAAAATAATCTTCTTTGTAGGTCAGCAAATCAATCCGTTGATCCTTACTCTTTACAAAAGAGCAAGTGTCGTATTCACCATTCTTGCGATGGTAATGAATGCGCATAGGGTAGTTATACATTGTTTTTTCCATTTTCTATTCTTAATTTATTTCTGTTTCACTAAAAAATTCTTGACAGGTTTTGTACCGACTAACACACATAGTTATATTATCTAAACTCTGGTTTTAAACTATGATTACAGACTTTCTAGCCAAGCTTCATCAAGAACTTCGATACCAAGTTCTTGTGCCTTTTGAAGTTTACTTCCAGCATCTACACCTGCCACAACGAGGTCTGTCTTTTTAGAAACACTGCCTGTTACCTTGGCACCCAGACTTTCGAGTTTACTTTTAGCTTCTGAGCGCTTGAGCCGTTCCAATTTTCCTGTCAATACAACGGTCAAGCCTGACAAGGCTGCATCCGCTACTACTGTCTGACCTTTATAATCCAGATTGACCCCAGCTTCTTTCAATTCTCTGAGGAGAATTTCAGAGCCTTCTGTCGCAAAATAAGTCTGGAGACTCTTGGAAATCACACCACCCAAACTCTCAATACTAGCCACTTCCTCTGGATCTGCCTGGGCCAGATTTTCAATCGAGTGAAAATGTTGAAGTAACAGCTGACTGGCCTTGCTGCCGACATGGCGAATTCCCAAACCAAATAAGAGCTTCTCGGCAGAATTTTCCTTAGATGCTTGGATAGCCTGATACAGTTTAGCAGCGGACTTTTCCTTAACCCCCTCTAAAAGAAGGAAATCTTCTTCTTGCAAACGATAAATATCCGCCACGTCCTTAACCAAATTAGCAGCAAAGAGTTTTTCAACTACTGATGGACCAAGTCCTGTAATATTCATGGCATCTCGAGAGGCAAAGTGAATCAAACCTTCCATGATTTGGGCAGGGCAACGCGGATTGATACAACGGAGGGCCACTTCATCTTCAAAGTGCAACAAATCAGAATCACAACTTGGGCAGTTTGTAGGGATATCTAGTTTCTCTTCAGAAACCCGTTTGGACTCTATCACACGCAATACGGCAGGGATGATATCTCCAGCCTTATAAACGATGACCGTGTCGTCTTTGCGGATATCTTTTTCAGCAATATAATCCACATTGTGTAGGGTAGCACGGCTAACAGTTGTTCCAGCTAATTGAACAGGGGTTAGATTTGCAGTTGGGGTTACAACACCCGTACGGCCAACTGTCCAGTCAACTGAGAGTAGTTGAGCTTCTTTTTCTTCAGCTGGGAACTTGTAAGCCACTGCCCACTTTGGAGCCTTAACGGTAAAACCAAGTTCTTCTTGGCTTGCTAGGTCATTGACCTTGATTACAACTCCATCAATATCATAAGGCAGTTTTTCCCGTTCCTCTCCTACTTCTTGGATAAAATTCCAGATTTCATCTATGTTTTCTGCCAAGATTCGCTTAGGATTGACCATAAAACCTAGTTGTTCAAGGTGCTTCAACACTTTTTCTTGACTATCTCGAGTTGAAGGACTGGCTTCTTGATATAAGAAAGTCGCAAGATTGCGCTTGGCTACTACAGCTGTATCTAACTGTCGTAAGGTTCCTGCTGCTGCATTACGAGGATTAGCAAATTCAGGCTCTCCATTTTCTTGACGAGCTTGGTTGACCTGGTCAAAAGAAGCGCGTGGCATATAACATTCCCCACGAACTGTGATATCTAGTTCTTCTGGCAAGGTCAATGGAATGTCCTTAACACGCTTGAGGTTTTCCGTGATATTCTCCCCAACAGAACCATCTCCACGTGTTGCTCCAGCAAGCAAAATCCCCTTTTCATAAGTCAGCGAGATAGACAAGCCGTCGATTTTCAACTCACAAATATAGGTTGGATGGGCCACTTCCTTACGAACACGCGCATCAAATGCTTCAAGCTCCTCACGTGAAAAAGCATCCTGCAAACTATAAAGAGGATACTGATGACTGTATTTTTCAAAACCATCTAAAACCTTGCCACCAACACGATGGGTCGGACTGTCTGCTAATACTTGATCTGGATAGGCAGACTCCAACTCAACCAACTCACGGTAAAGGCGGTCATACTCACTATCTGAAACCGACGGATTATCGCTGGTATAGTACTCAGTCGCATAGCGATTGAGCAAGGCGACTAATTCATTCATTCTTTTATTCATAAGACCATTTTACCATAAAACAAGCCCTCCTCACAAACGAGAAGGGCGGAAAAAACACTCAGATTAGAATTATTTTTGAAGTCCAAGCAAACTTATATCTCTTTTTCAAAATGAATCCGAACATAGCCTAGAGCTAAGAAAGATAAGGCGACAACTCCAAATCCAATAATTAAGAAAGAATAAAGATGAACACTTGGAAGCCAGGTCATTAAACCTGTTGCAATAGGCATAAATAGTATAGCTAAGGTATAAATCGAACTGAGAACTCTACCAAGATATTCACCTTCAACCTTGGTTTGTACTTGAGTAAAAAAGTGAATATTGAACATCGTCATAAACAATTCACAAACGAAATTCCCTGAAAAAGCAAGATAGGAGGGGAGGGGGAAACCCATTATCATCACTCCAAGTCCAGTCAGAGCCAATAAAAACAGAAGCATTTCCATACTGGCTTTAATCTTACTAGCTAGTAGCGCCCCAACAATAGATCCGATAGCCCCCATAGTTAAAATAGTGGCATAGGCACCCTGAACTCCATAGAGCTGATTTGAAAAGGGGAGGAGGTAATTAAAGGCTGCGAAGAAAAAATTGACACTTGAAGCCATGACTAACAAAAAGAATATTTCCTTTTGCTTCAAAATATAGTGAACTCCCTCCTTGATATCAGAAAAAATAACTCTGAATGTGAGTTTCTTCTCACCCATAGTCTTCTCTTCTTTCTTTGGAAGCAAGGCTACCAAGCCAAAAGCGAGGAAAAAACTAAGGGCATCTAATACCAAGGTAATGCGAAGACTTGCAAATTGTAAAACCAGAAAAGAGAGTACAGGGGAACTCACACTGACAACCTGCATCACTAATTCCAAACGAGAATTGTAGAGGACCAGTTCATCCTTCTCTACCAATTCTGTGATAATGGCCTTATTTGCTGGTCTAGAAAAAGCAAAAGCAATAGCCTGCACAATATTAGCAACAATCAAAGCCCCAATCATCCAGCTGTCATTCCTTATGAAAGAAATAGCCAGGCAAAGAATTCCACAAACAAGGTCTGTCGCCATTAAAATCCTACGACGAGAAAAACGGTCTGAAATAACTCCACCAAAGGGATTTACGAGAATAGATGTGACGAGTTCAGAAATCTGATACATTCCTAAAACAGTCTGCCCGATAGTCCCCATGGACGCCAACCAGACACTATTTCCATAATCATAGAGCATATTCCCTATCTTGTTAACAGCTCCACGGCTAATCAACTGTACTGCATAGCGATTCATATAAAAACTCCTCTCAAATTTTGAAACTATTGTATCAAAACCGAAAGGAGCTTTTTCATTTTTCCCTTATTTGGGAAAATTAATCTTTGACAAATTTTTCGTAGTGTTCTTGATAGTAGGCTACTTGCTCTGGAAGACCTAACACATCAAAAATATGCATGGCCTCTTTCATTTGGCTACAACCTTCTTTACACTGTCCTTTTTGGTACAAATCAAAGCCTTTTAGATAATGGAAAATATTACGCTCATAAAGCTTGATCCCTTTTCCAATAATCTTCTCTGTATAAGTCTCAAAATAGCTTGCATTGTCAAAAGAAAGATGCTCTAAACAATGCTGGTAACAATTAAGGGCTAAAATCAAGACTAATCTCTTATGGCGCCCAATTTCTTGGTAAAACTCCTCCCTCTCCATCACTTCTCTACCAATCCGAGTGACATAGTCCACATCGTAGAAACTATAGAGGTTACCGAAAAGAATCAACTCATACATGGTCCATTCTTCCGTTTTGAAGAGATAATCTGCTACCTTATCCAAATCATCCTGCTTCATCTCATAACTCGAATCTCTTTGACAAATCAGACCTTGCATCAAAATCCAGTTCAGCTCAAAATAAAGGGGATTCGTCGAACTCTTAGCCTTTTCAAGTTGTTCCCTTTGAAGCTTTTGAAAACCTGCAATATCATTTGAATAGTAAAGGGGTACAATTTGTCCCATCATGGCAACATGTTCATGATTATGAAAATTCCTTGCCTTGTCCATGAAATTTTCGATTGTGACATGAATGTTATCCAAAAGCTCAAAGAAACGTGAGACTGCTAGGTCAGACTCCCCAAGCTCAAAGCGAGATAACTGAGAAGTTGAACAGGACTCGCCTGCCGCCTCCTTTAAAGAATAATTTCCACTTGTTCGAAATTCACGAAATACTTTTCCAAGATGTTCCATCTTTACACCTGCTCTGATAATTCTTCCCACTCAAGCATGGCTTCTTCCTGACGGTGGCTGATTTTGTCCAGCTCAGCCTGTAGTTCCATCAGTTTGTCGGCATCGTTTATTTCCAACATTTGTTCAGAAATGGCTTGACTTTGACTTTCTAACTCTTCGATTTCAGCTTCTAGATTTTCAATTTGTCGCATGAGTTTGCGAACTTCTTTTTGACTTTCTTTCTGAGCCTGATAGTCATTGACTGGACTTGATTCTTTTGCTTGATTGTTAGTTGAAGTTTCCTCAGCCTGAGTCATTTCTACTTCTGCTTTCTTCTCAACATAGTAGTCATAATCTCCCAAGTAAAGAGTCGAGCCATTCTCAGACAATTCCAGTACATGAGTTGCCACACGATTGATAAAGTAACGGTCGTGGCTGACGAATAGAAGAGTTCCATCAAAGTCAATCAGGGCATTTTCCAACACTTCCTTGCTATCAATATCCAAGTGGTTGGTCGGCTCGTCAAGGATCAGGAAGTTGTTGTTCTCCATAGACAATTTAGCTAAAAGCAAACGAGCTTTTTCGCCACCAGATAACATGCCGACTGATTTTTTAACATCATCTCCTGAGAAAAGGAAGGCACCTAGACGGTTACGGATTTCAACTTCCGGCGTCAGTTTAAAATCATTCCAGAGTTCATCTAATACAGTATTACTTGGTGTCAGCTTGCTTTGGGTTTGGTCATAGTAACCAACCTCAACATTAGCCCCAAATCGCTTTTCCCCCTTGATAAAAGGAATCTGGTCCACAATAGACTTGATAAAGGTTGACTTGCCGATTCCATTTGGACCAACGATGGCGACAGCATTCATCTTACGAAGGTCTAGGTTAATCGGTTGTGACAGGACTTCCCCATCATAGCCAACAGCCGCATTTTCGACAGTCAGAACAACATTACCAGACGTTTTTTCCGACTGGAAAGTCATATTGGCTGATTTCTTGCCAGCTTCAGGTTTGTCCAAACGCTCCATTTTTTCCAGTTGCTTGCGACGAGATTGGGCACGTTTGGTCGTTGAAGCTCGGACTAGATTGCGATTGACAAAATCTTCCAGAGCAGCGATTTCCTTTTGTTGCTTTTCATAGTTTTTTTCTTCAGTAGCTAGCTTCTGCTCCTTTAATTCCACAAAACGAGAGTAATTACCCACATAACGATCCAAAGAATGCTTGGTCAAATCTAGCGTAATCGTCGCAACCTTGTCCAAGAAATAACGGTCGTGGCTGACAATAATGAGAGCACCGCTATAATTTACCAAGTAATTCTCCAGCCAGGCTATGGTTTCAATATCCAAGTGGTTGGTTGGCTCGTCCAAGACCAAGAGATTTGGCTTTTCAAGGAGCATTTTGGCTAGAGCCAAACGAGTATTTTGACCACCAGAAAGCTCAGCTATTTTCATCTGCCACATAGACTCGTCAAACTTGAATCCATTTAAAATCGCTCGTATATCAGCTTCATAGGTAAAGCCACCTGCTTGGCGAAAATTCTCAGATAAGCGGTCGTAATCTGACATCAGCTTATTCAAGTCCTCACCAGACTTTTCACCCATCTCCAGCTCCATCTGACGAAGTTGTTGCTCTGTCCGACGTAGATCATCAAAAACATGAAGCATCTCATCGTAGATGGTATTTTCAGACTCAAAACGGCTATCTTGGGCTAGGTAAGACAGAGAAATATCTTTTTTCTTATTGATTTCTCCACTAGTTGGCTCCTCTTCTCCAACCAAAATCTTCAAAAGAGTAGACTTACCTGCTCCATTTTTCCCAACAAGAGCAATCCTGTCTCGTTCATCAACTTGCAGGTTGATATTATCAAAAAGAACCTCTCCTGCAAAAGAACGTTCAATTTTATTAGCTTGTAAAATAATCATACAAGTAGTATAGCATGTTTCCCTAAGGCATTCAAGACTTGATAAACAGGCATATGTTACTACTTTTATGTAAGTTATGCTAAGGTTTTACTAAAATTTCAAAAAATGCTATAATGTAAACGATTAAAACAATTTACAAAAGGAGAATTTCAATGTCTTACCAAGAAAATTACCAGAAATGGGTTGATTTTGCGGAGCTTCCTGACTATCTTCGTCAAGATTTGGAAAATATGGATGAAAAAACTAAGGAAGATGCCTTCTATACAAATCTTGAATTTGGTACTGCAGGGATGCGTGGCTTGATTGGTGCTGGTACAAACCGCATCAACATCTACGTTGTTCGCCAAGCTACTGAAGGATTGGCTCGTTTGATTGAATCAAAAGGCGGAAACGAAAAAGAACGCGGTGTAGCAATCGCCTACGATAGCCGTCACTTCTCACCAGAGTTTGCCTTTGAATCTGTGGCAGTTCTTGCTAAACACGGTATCAAATCTTACGTATTTGAAAGCCTTCGTCCAACTCCAGAACTTTCATTTGCAGTGCGTCATCTCAACTGTTTCGCAGGTATCATGGTCACAGCTAGCCATAACCCTGCTCCATTTAACGGTTACAAGGTTTACGGTGAAGACGGTGGACAAATGCCTCCACACGATGCAGACGCTTTGACTACTTATATCCGTGCAATCGAAAATCCATTTGCAGTTGAAGTTGCTGATGTGGAAGCTGAAAAAGCTTCTGGCTTGATTGAAGTTATCGGCGAAGCTGTTGACGTAGAATACCTTAAAGAGGTTAAAGACGTAAACATCAACCCAGCCTTGATTGAAGAATTCGGTAAAGACATGAAGATTGTCTACACACCACTTCATGGTACTGGGGAAATGTTGGCTCGTCGTGCTCTTGCCCAAGCAGGATTTGATTCTGTTCAAGTCGTAGAAGCTCAAGCAACTGCTGATCCTGACTTCTCAACTGTAAAATCTCCAAACCCAGAAAGCCAAGCAGCTTTTGCCCTTGCTGAAGAACTTGGTCGTCAAGTTGGTGCAGATGTTCTTGTAGCAACTGACCCAGACGCTGACCGTGTTGGTGTGGAAGTTCTTCAAAAAGATGGTAGCTACCTCAACCTTTCAGGTAACCAAATCGGTGCTATCATGGCTAAATACATCTTGGAAGCCCACAAAAATGCTGGGACACTTCCGGAAAATGCAGCCCTCTGCAAATCTATCGTATCAACTGACTTGGTAACGAAGATTGCTGAAAGCTACGGCGCAACCATGTTCAACGTTTTGACAGGTTTCAAATTTATCGCTGAAAAAATCCAAGAATTCGAAGAAAAACACAATCACACTTACATGATGGGATTTGAAGAAAGCTTCGGTTACTTGATTAAACCATTCGTACGTGATAAAGACGCTATCCAAGCTGTTCTAGTCGTTGCTGAACTTGCTGCCTACTATCGTTCACGTGGTTTGACCCTTGCTGACGGTATCGAAGAAATCTACAAAGAGTACGGCTACTATGCAGAAAAAACTATCTCTGTTACTCTTTCAGGTGTCGATGGTGCTGAACAAATCAAAGCAATCATGGCTAAATTCCGTAACAATGCTCCAAAAGAATGGAACGCAACAGCTATCACTGTCGTAGAAGACTTCAAAGCTCAAACTGCTACTGCTGCAGACGGTACTGTTACAAACTTGACAACTCCTCCAAGTGATGTTTTGAAATACACACTTGCTGATGGTTCATGGATTGCCGTTCGCCCTTCAGGTACAGAACCAAAAATCAAGTTCTACATTGCGGTTGTAGGTGAAACCAACGAAGAATCACAAGCTAAGATTGCTAACATCGAAGCAGAAATCAATGCTTTTGTAAAATAAAATCCTATAAAAGATGAGACCAAACAATCTCATCTTTTTTTCGTATCAAATCTAAGCAATTTTAGAAACTTTATGGCATACTAGACTTATCAATGAAAGCGAGGTAATCTCATGGAACAATTTTTAGATAATATCAAAGACCTTGAAGTCACTACAGTCGCGCGTGCGCAAGAAGCTCTTGATAAAAAAGAAACTGCAACCTTCTTTATTGGTCGTAAAACTTGCCCTTACTGCCGTAAATTTGCAGGTACTTTAGCAGGTGTCGTAGCTGAAACTAAAGCTCACATCTACTTCATCAACAGTGAAGAACCAAGCCAACTCAATGAGTTGCAAGCATTTCGCTCACACTATGGAATTCCAACTGTACCAGGCTTCGTTCACATTGCGGATGGTCAAATCAATGTCCGCTGTGACTCTTCAATGTCAGCTCAAGAAATCAAAGAATTTGCAGGATTGTAAAAAATCAGCTAACAAGTCCTAAAATCACAAAAACGCATAATGTAAGGTGCCAGAAAACCTTGACATTATGCGTTTTATTGTATAAAGATTTGCTTGATTCCTCCTAGAATCAAGTTTTGTTTTGTCTCACCTTTATTATATTTTTTCAACTAAGTCTTGTATCATTCGATGTAGTTCTTCTATCTTTTCAGATTGTTTCTCTAGTAATATTTTCTGACTAGATAATTCATCTTGGAGTTTATCAAGTTTTATCTGTTCATCTGGATTATCTTTTACAAAAAAATTCGTCAAGGCACTCGTTAACATTCCTATTGTTCCAATACCGACAAGCATTAATAAGACAGCTAACCATTTACCAAAAATCGAAGTAGGAATAATATCCCCATAACCAACTGTCGTTACAGTTACAAGAGCCCACCAAAGACTTTCTGAAAAAGATTTTTCTTCAACAACGGATAAAATCGAACTCCCTACCAGCACAATAAAGGAATTGAGATAGAAAATATAAAGCAAGCCATTTGTTCGTAAGAATCTACTAATTTTTCTTTCTAATTTACCTGTAAGTCCAATTATTCTAAGTAAACGAGTCAGTTTCAGTAATTTTGTCATCCTTGCTAAGCGAAAGATACGTCCTAATCGAAACACTGTAAAAATAGCATTTAAAAGGCAGGATAGAGGATTGTAAAAAAATCAGCTAACAAGTCCTAAAATCACAAAAAAACGCATAATGTAAGGTGCCAGAAAAACCTTGACATTATGCGTTTTATTGTATAAAGATTTGCTTGATTCCTCCTAGAATCAAGTTTTGTTTTGTCTCACCTTTATTATATTTTTTCAACTAAGTCTTGTATCATTCGATGTAGTTCTTCTATCTTTTCAGATTGTTTCTCTAGTAATATTTTCTGACTAGATAATTCATCTTGGAGTTTATCAAGTTTTATCTGTTCATCTGGATTATCTTTTACAAAAAAATTCGTCAAGGCACTCGTTAACATTCCTATTGTTCCAATACCGACAAGCATTAATAAGACAGCTAACCATTTACCAAAAATCGAAGTAGGAATAATATCCCCATAACCAACTGTCGTTACAGTTACAAGAGCCCACCAAAGACTTTCTGAAAAAGATTTTTCTTCAACAACGGATAAAATCGAACTCCCTACCAGCACAATAAAGGAATTGAGATAGAAAATATAAAGCAAGCCATTTGTTCGTAAGAATCTACTAATTTTTCTTTCTAATTTACCTGTAAGTCCAATTATTCTAAGTAAACGAGTCAGTTTCAGTAATTTTGTCATCCTTGCTAAGCGAAAGATACGTCCTAATCGAAACACTGTAAAAATAGCATTTAAAGGCAGGATAGCTAGCAGATCAAAGATATTTTCAATTATGAATCGCCATTTCTCTTTACTTAAAAAGAACCGCCAGCCATAATCTACCACAAAAACACCCCAAAGTAGTAAATCAATAATGTTGTACGGAGGATTGTCCAAATCGACCATCTCAGCAAATCCAAGTAATACCAGGATAACAGAGATTAAAGCCAGTAAAATAATTGTTGTGTCATAATAATCTGCAAAAAACCATTTTTTCTTCAAATTTTTACTCTCCTTACCTTCTATACTGTTATTATTCAGCTTTAATTCAATAAATATCTCTCCGATGACCAACTTCTAGAGTAGCAACGACTAATTCATCATCTACAATTTGTACGATAACTCGATAATTACCAATTCTATAGTGCCATTGACCAACGTGATTACCAACCAAAGCCTTTCCGTGTCGTCTTGGATCCTCCAAAACATTGGTTTGTAAATAGTTTGTAATTAGCTTCTGCGTATAACGGTCCAATTTTTTCAATTGCTTGATGAAACGTCTTGTTGGAACTAATTTATACAAATTATTCATCCTCCAAGCCTAAATCATGCATCATTCCTTCCCAAGTAATGGGTTCAACTCCTTTTTCCAAGTCTTCTAAATACTCTTGATAGGCTAAATCTGCCACACGAGCGTCGTATTCGTCTTCTAGAGCTTCAAGAGTTTTGGTGCGAATAAGTTCCGAAAGGGAAACTCCTTCAAACTTAGCCATTGCCTTCATAAATGTTTTATCAGCTTCAGAAACTTTTAATGTAATAGTAGTCATCTTTTGCACTCCCTTTTTTAATGGTAACACCATTGTATTACTTTTTAGGTGTTCAGTCAATATAAAAAGAACACCTTCTCAGCGTTCTTTCTATATATCTGTCAATGGTGTTGCGGTATCTGGTGAGGTATCATAAACCTTAAAGTCTACTCCGACTCCCAGATCAGCTTGTGCTAGTTGATTGACCATGGTCATATGAGCCAGTTCCTTGATATTATTTTCTTTAGATAAATGCCCAAGGTAGATTTTCTTAGTGCGATTTCCTAGGGTCCGAATCATAGCTTCAGCACCATCCTCGTTAGAAAGGTGACCCAGATCCGATAGGATTCGTTGTTTGAGTCGCCAAGCGTAAGAACCTGCTCGCAAAATTTCCACATCATGATTGGACTCGATAAGATAGCCATCTGCATTTTCGACAATCCCTGCCATACGGTCACTAACATAACCTGTATCTGTCAAAAGGACAAAACTCTTGTCATCCTTCATAAAGCGATAGAACTGCGGTGCGACTGCATCATGGCTAACACCAAAACTCTCGATGTCGATATCTCCAAAGGTTTTGGTTTTACCCATCTCAAAGATATGCTTTTGCGAAGAATCCACCTTGCCAAGATACTTGCTATTTTCCATAGCCTGCCAAGTTTTTTCATTGGCATAAAGATCCATACCATATTTACGAGCCAAAACACCCACTCCATGGATATGGTCTGAATGCTCATGCGTAATCAAGATAGCATCCAGCTCTTCTGGTTTGCGATTAATTTCAGCAAGTAGGCTGGTAATTTTCTTACCAGACAAGCCCGCATCCACTAAAAACTTCTTTTTTGGGGTTTCCAAATAAAAGGAATTTCCACTGGAACCCGACGCTAAAATACTGTATTTAAAGCCTGTTTCACTCATTCTAGTCTTCTACTTCATCCTCCCATACTTCTTCTTTCACTGCATCCTTATCATAAGGGAGCACAATGGTGAAGGTTGATCCCTTACCGTATTCACTCTTAGCCCAAATAAAGCCCTCATGTTGTTTGACAATTTCTTTAGCAATTGCTAGTCCTAGACCCGTACCACCTTGGGCACGACTTCTAGCGCGATCCACACGATAAAAACGATCAAAGATACGTGGTAAATCCTGCTTAGGAATACCTAAGCCTTGGTCTGAGATGGATAAAATCATCTGATCATCAGTTGTCTTCATGGTCACTGTGATTTTCCCACCATCTGGAGAATACTTAATAGCATTGTTAAGAATATTGTCAATCACCTGTGTCATTTTATCTGTATCAATCTCTATCCAGACTGAAGTAATCGGATAATCCCTTACCAAATCATATTTCTTCTCTTCATCTGGTCCCCTCATCTTATCAAAACGGTTAAGAATAAAGGTAATAAAGCAGTGAAATTAATCATCTCTACATCCAAATGACTGGTTGCATTATCAATACGTGAAAGATGGAGAAGGTCTGTCACCATCCGCATCATACGGTTAGTTTCGTCTAGAGAGACCTTGATAAAGTCTGGTGCGACAGGTTCTGATAATGCTCCTTCATCCAAGGCTTCAAGATAAGATTTCACACTAGTTAGAGGAGTCCGTAGCTCATGACTAACGTTGGAAACAAAGAGCCGCCGTTCGCGCTCTTCCTTCTCCTGCTCCGTCGTATCGTGTAAAACAGCAACCAAACCAGAGATAAAGCCAGACTCACGACGGATCAAAGCAAAACGTACACGAAGACTCAGATATTCACCATTACCATCCTGAGAATCAATCATAAGCTCAGGAATCTGGGTGATCAAATCGCGAAGTTCATAGTCATCTTCAATCTTAAGCAATTCTAAAATACTTTTATTAAGAACATCTTCTTTCTGAACACCTAGCTGTTTCTTAGCCATGTCATTAATCATGGTAATCTTACCACGACGATTGGTCGCAAGGACTCCGTCTGTCATGTAAGAGAGGATACTATGCAACCGTTTACTCTCTTGTTCCAAATTTTCTTGAGTCAAGCGGATTACTTCTGATAAATCATTGAGATTATTGGTAATATTAGTGATTTCAGAACTTCCCTGCATATCCAATACCTGAGAATAATCTCCTGCAATCAGGTCCTTTACCTTTTGATTGATTTTCTTCAACCGAATATTATCCCGACGATTTTCTAGTAAAAGCAAGGTCACGACTAAAATAAAGCCAAGTAGAATGAGGACAAAGATAAAATCACTAGTTAAAACTGTGTCTTTAATTAGTTTAATCATTATTTCTCATATAATAACCAACACCACGACGTGTTAGAATATACTCTGGACGACTTGGTGTGTCTTCGATCTTCTCACGCAAACGTCTGATAGTTACGTCGACTGTTCGAACATCTCCGAAATAGTCGTAACCCCAGACCGTTTCAAGCAAGTGTTCGCGTGTAATCACTTGACCGATATGAGAAGCCAAGTGGTACAAGAGTTCAAATTCACGGTGGGTTAAATCTAGTTCTTCACCATATTTTTTAGCCACGTAGGCATCTGGTACAATTTCTAAATCCCCAATTTGGATAGGCTGAGGTTTGCTATCTGCTTCCTGCTCATCTACTGGTATAGGCTGAGAACGCCGAAGAAGAGCTTTAACACGCGCCTGCAACTCACGATTTGAGAAGGGTTTTGTCACATAGTCATCTGCTCCAAGCTCCAAACCGATAACCTTATCAAATTCACTGTCTTTAGCCGACAGCATGATAATAGGCACACTACTTGTCTTGCGAATAGCCTTCGCAACTTCTAAACCATCAATTTCTGGAAGCATCAAATCCAAAATAATAATATCTGGTTGCTCTGCTTCATATTGCTCTAATGCTTCACGACCATTAAAAGCAGTTACAACTTCGTAACCTTCCTTGGTCATATTAAACTTGATAATATCCGAGATTGGTTTTTCATCATCTACAATTAATATTTTTTTCATATGTTCACCTTTTTCTCTACTATTATACCAAAAAAATAGCAAGAAGACACAATAGCTAGTCTTTGCTACTGTCTAAGTTGACTTTTGCATAAGCCTGCCAGATTTTTTGTTGGGGTTTAGCAAGTGGATAATTCTTAAACTCTTCTGGTGAAAGCCAGCGAACTTCCCTATCTGAAAAATCATGGAAGTCACTCACCTGACCTGCTACAATTTGAACATGCCACTTGCGATGGCTAAAGACATGCTTGACAGTCTCAAAATAAACTTCAAGCCAATCAACTTCTAAGTCATAGTCCTGCTGGAAACTCTCTTCTGGACTTGGACCAAAGTTCACGTTTTCTTCCGCAACCTGATGGAAGAGGTCAAACTGCTCCTCTTGCGGAAACTCATCTACTTCTATCAAGGGAAAATGCCAAAATCCTGCCAACAACTTTTCACTTTCATTTTTTTCAAGTAAAAATTGCCCCTGAGCATTTTTCACAACTAAGGCTTTTAGATAAATGGGAACTGGCTTTTTCTTGGGAGCCTTAATTGGATAACGGTCCATGGTTCCATTCTGATATGCTGCACTAAAATCCTTCACTGGACTCTCTTCTGGCCTAGGATTTACAGGAGCCTCAATATCAGACCCTAAATCCATCAAAGCTTGATTAAAGTCACCTGGACGATCCTGATCAATCAAGATTTCCATCATTGCCTGAAAAATTTTGCGATTACTTGGAATGCCAATATCATGATTAACCTCAAACAAGCGGGCCAAAACACGCATAACATTACCATCTACAGCTGGCTCAGGCAAGTTAAAAGCAATACTGGAAATCGCTCCTGCAGTGTAAGGTCCAATTCCTTTCAAACTGGAAATTCCTTCATAGGTGTTTGGAAATTTGCCACCAAAAGCCGTCATAATCTGCTGAGCAGCAGCCTGCATATTGCGTACTCGAGAATAATAGCCCAGTCCCTCCCAAGCCTTCAACAAACGTTCTTCAGGCGCATTCGCCAAACATTCTACTGTTGGAAACCAGTCCAAGAATCTTTCGTAGTAAGGGATAACCGTATCCACCCTGGTCTGCTGGAGCATGATTTCAGATACCCAGATGTGATAAGGATTTTTACTTCTTCGCCAGGGTAAATCTCTTTTGTTTTCATCATACCAAGTGAGAAGTTTCTCACGGAAAGAAACAATCTTCTCATTCGGCCACATGACGATACCGTATTCTTTCAAATCTAACATATCTCTAGTATAACACAGAAGATTCTAACTGTCCTTTTCCTAGTATTAATACTCTTCGAAAATCAAATTCAAACCACGTCAACGTCGCCTTGCCGTAGGTATGGTTCCTGACTTCGTCAGTCTTATCTGCAACCTCAAAGCAGTGCTTTGAGCAACCTGCGGCTAGTTTCCTAGTTTGCTCTTTGATTTTCATTGAGTATAAAAAAGCCTCTTCCCAAGGGAAAGAGGACTAAATCTTATTGATGAACAGCTTGAGTCTGCTGTGATGAGGGTCAACTTGTAAACATCATCTGCGTTACATCCACGAGAAAGGTCGTTAACTGGCTTATTCAAACCTTGTAGAACAGGTCCAACAGCCGCAAAACCACCAAGACGTTCTGCCATCTTGTAGCCGATATTTCCTGCCTCGATACCTGGGAAGATGAAGACATTGGCTTGACCAGCTACCGTACTTCCAGGAGCTTTCAGAGTCGCAGTTTCTGGAACAAAGGCCGCATCAAATTGCAACTCACCATCGATTTCAAGGTCAGGACGCAAGTCGTGAGCAATTTTAGTTGCTTCAACAACCTTATCAACACTTTCTCCAAACCCTGAACCTTTAGTAGAATAGCTTAGCATAGCAATTTTAGGCTCGATTCCAAACATCTTAGCTGTGATTGCTGAGTTGATCGCAATTTCAGCCAAAGCTTCTGCATCTGGATTGATGTTGATAGCACAGTCCCCAAAGAGGTAACGTTCCGTACCACGAACCATGAGGAAGGCACCTGAAGTACGAGTCACATTTGGACGAGTTTTGATGATTTGAAGGGCTGGACGAACTGTTGAAGCAGTTGAATGAATCGCACCTGACACCATTCCGTCAACCAAGCCCAAGTACACCAACATAACACCAAAAATAGTTGACATCTTCAACTAACACCTTACGTGCTTCTTCTTCAGTCATTTTTACCCTTGCGACGCTCTACTAAAGCGACAACCATTTCTTCAAATTGAGGATAATTTTTGAGGGTCGATGACCTCATAACCATCCATGATCCCTTCAATTTCAAGATAAATTTTAATTTTTTCAGGATTTCCAAGCAAAACAGGAATCACTTCTGTTTCTTTTACCAAGCGTTTAGTCGCTTGAAGAATACGAGGCTCTTCCCCTTCAGGGAGAACGATACGAGCATTTTTTTACCAACAAGGTTGGCTTTGAGACTTTCAAAAAAACTTCCATGAGTTTTTCTCCTTTAAAATAATAATTATACTCTGAATCAGTTTTTATAGAGTATTAGTTGATAACTGGGTAATAAGGTTACTGAAATCATCCGGCAAGGGACTTTCTAACTGCAAGTCTTGCTCTAAAAATGGATGATAAAAAGATAGGTAATGGCAATGCAGAGCCTGACGTTGAATGCCATCGTCCAGACTACCGCCATACAAGTCATCTCCCAACAAAGGAAAAACCAATATGAGAAAAAGTGGACTCGGATTTGATGGGTTCGTCCAGTATGCAGGGCGAATGTCAACCAAGTGAATATTCCCATAGAAGCTACAATCTTGTAAGAAGTATGGGCATATTTTCCACCTTTAGCCACCCGTCTAGTGATAATGGAGTCTTCATCACGCGCAATAGGAGCAATAATTTCACCCTCTGGTTCCAAATATCCATCACCTTTAACCAAAGCAAAGTAGCGTTTCTCGATAGATTTCTTCTGCAACTGCTTGTCTAATCGTGCATGGGCATAGCCGTGCTTAGCAAAAGAGCATCAAGCCAGAAGTATCTCTATCAAGTCTAGTTACAATGTGAACCTGCTGATTTTTCATAGTTTTTGCTTGACATAGTAACCCTTGATAAAATTAGCGATAGTGTTGGAGTGATTGACACTAGGAATAGAAGCCACTCCATAGGGTTTGTTCAAGACTAGAAAATGGTCATCCTCATAGAGAATATTCAGTGGGCGCTCGATAGCTTCTAGAGTTTCAAAGCCTTCCTCAGCAGGAATATCGATGATAACTCGGTCTCCAATATCCAATAGATACGTCGCATTTTGAGGTTGGTCATTGACCAGAATAGCTCCGCCTCGAAACTTAATCTTGGCCAGCAGCCCTTTAGAAACCTCGTGCTTTTTTAAGAAGGTCTTAACCTTTACATGCTCATCTGCGATAAATTCAAACCTCATTCATCCACCTCGCCGATAAATGCATCCTTAACACGATTCCAGAAACTGGTGTGGCTTGGAGACGCGACAAAATGAATCTTATGATGGTCGATTTGATACTCGATTCGCTCAATATTGCGGAAAGAATAAATGCTATTGTCAACCGAAATGGTATGGTAATCGTTTCTTGTAGGAATGAGTTCAATCTTATCCTTCTTAGGAACAATAATGGAAGAACCCAGCGTTCGATAGACACGATTGTTTAGGCTGGCAATTTCCGTCAACTGAAGAGCTTCAATGGTAGGGTGTAAAACAGCTCCACCAAGAGACTTGTTATAGGCTGTACTACCAGTCGGTGTCGAAACTGTTAGCCCGTCTCCTCGAAACGTTCAAAAGGAACACCATTGATTACAATATCTGCCACCATTGTTCGATCCGACCTGCGGATACTGGCTTCATTTAGTGCCCTGAAAATCTTCACTTCACCATTTCCAAGAAAGACCTTCACATTTAGAACAGGGTAAGAGACTCTTGCTCCCGTATCTAGCTGCAAATTAGTCACTAGCTTATCCAACTCAAAATCACGGTAGTCCGTATAGAAGCCCAGATGTCCCGTATGAACACCAATAAAGCGTACCTTGTCAAGCTGGTTTTCGTACTTATGAAAGGCCGACAAAAGCATGCCATCCCCACCAATGGAAATAACGATATCTGGATTGGTATCATTGAGTATAAACTGATTTCTCTTCAAACGATCTCGCAATTCATACAAAACCCTTTGACTCTGTGGTTTTCTATTAGCTATCAGGTCAATTCGTTTACCTGTATTCTTCATCTGTATCGTCACTGTTTCCTACACCATCATTTAATTTCTACTCAAAGGATCAAAAAGTGCCTGAGCTTCTTGGATATCATCACGAATTTTACCCATTTCTTCATCTAACTGATGGGCAATCTTGGATGTAATTTCCAGTCGCTTCTTAATCTCCTCTGGGAAATCCCCTTGGTATTTGTAGTTGAGAGAATGTTCTATCGTTGCCCAAAAATTCATGGCCAAGGTACGAATCTGAATTTCCGCCAAAATGGTCTTGGCTCCATTGATGGTGTCAACCATATATTCTACTACCACATGATAGGAACGGTAGCCTGAAGCCTTTCGATGAGTAATGTAATCTCGCTCCTGTATGATCCGCATATCCTGACGCTTACGCAAAATAGCTACAACTTCTTGGACATCATCTACAAACTGGACCATCACACGCAAACCAGCAATATCCTGTAAATCGTGTTCCAAGGTCGCATAAGTAATACCACGTCGAGCCATTTTTTCCTTGATACTTTCAATTGGCTTGACTCGACCAGTCACAAACTCAATCGGAGAATGCTTATTTTGCTTGCGATATTGCTTACGAATACCACGTAGTTTAATCTTTAACTCACCAACAGCTTGAATGTAAGGATCTAGAAATTCTTCCCATTCTAAGGTCATATATTCTCCCTTATTCTCATATTATCCTTCAAAAATATCTTTGATTTTTTCTCCAGATTCATATACAATAAATACAATGCTTATTATACCATAAATCCGCTTTCAACGATAAAGAAAAGGTAAGAAAAATGAAACATTTAGAAATTGAATTGAAAACACTCTTGAAAAAAGATGAATACAATCGTCTAAAAGACCAATTCACAGGTGTCACTCCTGTTCTTCAAAAAAATTACTACATCGACACGCCTGATTTTGAACTGCAAGAAAAGAAAGTCGCTATGCGCATTCGAACCTTTGAAGACTGGGCAGAATTGACACTCAAAGTCCCGCAAAGTGTTGGAAACATGGAATACAATCAAAAATTACAACTAAAAGATGCTGAAAACTATCTGAGCAAGGAAGAGCTTCCCCAAGGGCTTGTGCTAGATGAATTAGCAAAACATGGTATCCAAAGCAAGAAATGGCAGGTGCTTGGTTGTCTCACAACGCTTCGCTATGAAATGAAAACAGCTATTGGTCTCATGGCACTAGATGAGAGTCAGTACTTTGATATTACAGATTACGAGTTGGAGCTTGAAGTGGAAAATCATGAGCAAGGCAAACAGGATTTCCAACAATTTTTAGAGGAAAATCAGATTTCCTACCAAAAAGCTCCTTCAAAATTGGTTCGATTTGTCAAAAGCATGAAAAATAGCTGAAATAATCTCCATTTTTTGGTAAAATAGAAAAGATAAAAATACACACATCCTAGTTCATATATGTAAGGCAGATATAACTAGGATTTATAAAGTTTACAGAGGACGGTCTATAATGTCAGATAGAAAAAACATGAAACTTTTCGCACTCAACTCTAACCAAGAGATTGCACAAAAAATTGCTCAAGCTGTTGGTGTCCCACTTGGAAAACTGTCATCACGTCAATTTTCTGATGGAGAGATACAAGTTAATATCGAAGAGAGTGTCCGTGGTTATGATGTTTACATCATCCAATCTACAAGTTTTCCTGTTAACAACCACCTAATGGAATTGTTAATCATGGTCGACGCTTGTGTGCGTGCAAGTGCTCACAGTATCAACGTTGTCCTTCCATATTTTGGCTATGCACGTCAAGATAGAATTGCATCATCTAGAGAACCACTAACAGCTAAACTAGTTGCTAACATGCTGGTTAAGGCTGGTGTTGACCGTGTCCTTACTCTTGATTTGCATGCCGTTCAAGTTCAAGGCTTCTTTGATATTCCTGTAGATAATCTTTACACTGTTCCTCTCTTTGCTAAACACTACTGTGATAAAGGATTAAGAGGTTCAGATGTTGTTGTCGTTAGCCCTAAAAAAATTCAGGTGTGAAACGTGCTCGTAGCCTGGCTGAATATCTTGATGCTCCTATCGCCATTATCGACTACCCTCAAGACGACGCAACTCGTAACGAAGGCTATATCATCGGTGATGTTGAAGGTAAAAAAAGCCATCTTGATTGATGATATTTTAAATACAGGACGTACCTTCTCTGAAGCAGCTAAAATCGTTGAACATGAAGGGGCTACAGAAATTTATGCTGTTTCTAGCCACGGTCTCTTCGTTGAAGGTGCTGCTGAACTTCTTGATAATACTAATATTAAAGAAATTCTTGTGACTGATTCAGTAGCAACAAAAGAAAAAACTCCTAAAAACGTATGCTACATCACTGCTAGTGAGTTAATTGGTGATGCCATCGTCCGTATTCACGAAAGAAAACCAGTCAGCCCACTCTTTGCCTACAACAAAAAGAAATAAGGTGATTCTTTGATTTATTTGGACAATGCTGCAACGACTCCCATGTCAGCAGTTGCTATTTCAGCTATGACCGAGGTTATGCAAGAAACCTATGGAAATCCTTCTAGTATTCATGCTCATGGTCGTCAAGCTGGCAAACTCTTGCGAGAAGCCCGTCAGGAACTAGCCCAGTTACTGGGGACAAAACCTCAACATATCTTTTTCACTTCTGGTGGGACTGAAGGCAACAATACTGCTATCATTGGTTACTGCCTTCGTCACCAAGAACAAGGAAAACATATCATCACAACTGCTATTGAGCACCATGCCGTTCTTGAAACCATTGATTACTTGGTTCAGAACTTTGGGTTTGAAGTAACCATTATCCAACCAGAAAAGCAAGAAATCACTGCCCAGCAAATTCAAGAGGCCTTACGTGACGATACGATTTTGGTTTCTACCATGTTTGCCAATAATGAGACTGGAAACCTACTGCCCATTGCTGAAATTGGCCAAATACTCAAACAACACCCTGCTGCCTATCATGTCGACGCAGTTCAGGCTATTGGCAAACTCCCTATTCACCCAGAAGAATTGGGTATTGATTTTCTCACTGCTTCTGCCCACAAGTTCCATGGGCCTAAGGGAATCGGTTTTCTCTACGCTTCTAGCATGGACTTTGACTCCTATCTACATGGCGGAGATCAGGAACAGAAGAAACGTGCAGGAACTGAAAATCTGGCTGCCATCGTAGGCATGGTTGCTGCCCTAAAAGAAGACCTAGAAAAGCAAGAAGAACATTTTCAACATGTACAAAATCTAGAAACTGTCTTTTTGGCAGAGTTAGAGGGCATTCAATATTACTTGAATAGAGGACAACACCATCTCCCTTATGTCCTCAATATTGGATTTCCTGGGCAGAAAAACGACCTCTTACTCCTTCGGCTAGATTTAGCTGGCATTTCTATCTCTACTGGATCAGCCTGTACGGCAGGCATTGTCCAATCCAGCCATGTTCTTGAAGCCATGTACGGGGCAAATTCAGAACGCTTGAAGCAATCCGTTCGCCTCAGTCTCTCGCCACAAAATACTGTTGAAGACCTACAAACCCTCGCAAAAAACTTAAAAGAAATTATCGGAGGTTAGCCATATGGCATTTGAAAAAACCATTCAGTTAAAAAATTGTCGTTACGACTACACTCTTAGCCCTTCTGTTAAAAAATTCACCCTCAAGGACAACACCTTTTTTGAGACTAAGGTTGGTAACTATGAACTGACTCGCCTTTTGGAAAAAGTGCCAAACAGCGGTGAAGGATTCCAACTCAAAATCATCATTAACAAGGAACTTACAGGTGCTAAAATCAATATCACTGACAAGTTCGGACTACGTCTGGTTGATATTTTCAAATCAGAAGACCACCACATTCATCAGGAAATTCTACTTCCTCATGGATAGCTTGGTAGAACGTGGTGTCTTTACAAAATCAGAAAGATAGAGCCAAAATGTTTGAACTAACCTATAAGGATAGCTACCAAGTAGAGCGTACACTCAAATATGAAGATCATGAAGCTCTCATGCTGGCTCTGTCAGGATGCGTGACCCTACCAGATACACTTTATGTGACTTCTTTGACCTTTAAGAGCCAGAAAGTTTATCAAGGTCTGATCGGAGACCTCTACCGTTTTTCTATCACAAGCAGAATTTTTTTACATCAAAACTAAGATTTTTCTTAGTTTTTTCTTATTTTTGTTGATTTTTTCACAATGTTTCTATAAAAATAGAAGAATAGAAAGGTTGTGATTTTGTGAAAGATAAACAGTCTGCTATTCCAAAAAGCTACAGCGAAAAGACTCTCTCTACTATCGAATTTTTTTAAGAGATTTCATGCAGAAAAAGATTGAACGTGCCAACTCTAAACAAATTGCAGAGGCCATCGGTATTGATTCAGCGACAGTTCGTCGTGATTTTTCCTATTTTGGTGAACTAGGTCGTCGTGGTTTTGGCTACGATGTCAAAAAACTGATGACGTTTTTTGCCGATTTGCTCAATGATAACTCCATCACCAATGTCATGCTTGTGGGAATTGGAAATATGGGCCATGCCCTTCTCCACTACCGCTTCCACGAACGTAACAAGATGAAGATTATCATGGCCTTTGACCTAGATGACCATCCTGAAGTCGGTACCCAAACTCCTGACGGGATTCCCATTTACGGGATTTCTCAAATCAAGGATAAAATTAAGAATGCTGATGTCAAAACTGCGATTCTAACTGTTCCCAGCGTCAAGTCACAAGAGGTTGCCAATCTCTTGGTGGATGCTGGCGTGAAAGGAATCCTCAGTTTTTCACCAGTCCATCTGCATTTACCAAAAGACGTGGTCGTTCAGTATGTCGATTTGACAAGTGAACTCCAAACCCTCCTCTATTTCATGAGAAGAGAGGATTAGAAAGCGAAAATCATTTTATGAAAAAACCAGTTATTGGGATTACAGGAAACGAAAAAACTCATCCAGATGATGACATCATGATGAGCTACGTAGCAAAAGGCTTTGTTGAAGGCGTTAAAAACGCTGGAGGAATTCCCATCATCCTACCGATTGGTAATCAAGAAATGGCCTGCCACTATATCAGTATGATTGACAAGCTCATCTTGACAGGTGGGCAAAATGTTGATCCAAAATTTTATGGTGAACCAAAAACCATCGATAGCGATGACTACCACCTTCAAAGGGATATCTTTGAACTGGCCCTCATCAAGGAAGCTATTAAACAGAAAAAGCCAATTTTTTCTGTCTGCCGTGGGACTCAACTCTTTAACGTTGCCATGGGAGGAACTTTGTACCAAGATATCGAAGACCATTGGCAGGATTGTTCTGCTGAGTACACAACTCAACGCTTGGTAACAGAACCAGATACTGTTCTCCGAGAAATCTATGGAGAAATTTCCCATATCAACTCCTTCCACCATCAGAGCATCAAGGATTTAGCACCAAATTTAAAGATTGCAGCTCATGATCCTAAAGATGGTATCATTGAAGCTGTTATGAGTACAGATGATGTTGCCTTTCTCGGTGTCCAATGGCATCCAGAATTTCTATTTGAAAATCGTCCCAAAGATAAAAACCTCTTTGACTATGTCGTTAATGACCTTTAGATTAAATCCGTCTTTTCACGGTAACTAAAGTAACTAGAGTGAGAGACGATCAAATGGTCCAAAAGGACAATTCCCATCAGGTCGCAGGCTTCTTTAACAAGTTTAGTGACATGATCATCATTTCGGCTAGGCGATACCGCTCCTGAAGGATGATTGTGAACCAAGATGAGAGAGGTCGCCATATGCTTGATGGCATAGTGAAGAATCTCTCGCGGTTCAGCAATACTGCGAGTGGCAGAACCGATAAAAATGGTCTGTTGATGGATGATTTGATTTTGAGTATTGAGATAGAGCGCCACCAGGTGCTCTTGTTTTTTGTCCCCCAATTCCTGTTGCATCTTCTTGGCCAACTTTTGACTACTGAGAATACTTCCATTTCAAGGGTCTCGTGTTTGTGAATACGATGCCCCAGTTCGATCATAGCTTGTAACTCTATAGCCTTAACACGACCGATACCAGATAGACTCTGCAACTCCTGCAGGGTCATTTTTTTCAAATCAGTTAGGCTTGAAAGATTGCTCAAGACTTTCTGGGCAATTTCAAAAACGCTAGCTTGACGTGTTCCTGTCCTAAGTAAAATAGCTAGCAACTCTTGATTACTGAGCGCTTCTACTCCTTCCTTGGCCAGTCTTTCTCTTGGCAATAGTGAATCTTCTTGGAATGAAATACTGTACATAAAAATCCTCCTCACTTTATTATTCGTGAGAAGGATGGAAAATTAGATTTTTTTCTCAATTGGGGCTACACTGGCTAAAAGTTTTTTCAAACCTGCTTCTGGGAAATTGATTTTTAATTCTTGAGTAGCTCCGTTACCTGAAACTTCCAGAACGGTTCCCTCTCCCCACTTCTTGTGGAGGGCAATGTCACCAATGGACCAATTTGTCTCACTAGACGCTGCTTTTGTGCCAGCTGTAAATTGACCAAATGGAAGACCGCTTGACTGGATAGATTTTGGGGCAGCACTACGTTTACGGTCTTGAAGTGCTTGCGCAAGACTCATACCTTGACCGAAAGCAAGACCACCACTGCTATAAGACGCTTTAAAACTTGTATTTGCTGGACGGGCTAGGCCTTGATACTCAAGCAAGCCTGAACTGATTTCGTTAATAAAACGAGTCGGACGATTGTAGTTGGTACGACCAAAAAGCAAGCGCGAATTGGCATTGGTCAAATAGAGGACTTTCTCTGCACGCGTAATTCCTACATAGGCCAGACGGCGTTCTTCTTCCAATTCATCTGGATCTTCAGCTGCACGACTAAGCGGGAAGACATTTTCTTCCATCCCAATCAAAAAGACAACTGGAAACTCGAGACCTTTGGCAGCATGCAGGGTCATCAAGGTCACTTCTGATGTCTCCTGACTTCCTGAATCTGTATCCGCAATCAAGGCCAAGTCATTTAAGAAACGACTCAGTTTATCCAGACCAGTTTCCTCTTCTGGCCCATCAGAGGTGTCATCAAAATTTTTCGTCACAGAAAGGAACTCTTCAATATTTTCAACCCTAGCCTTGCTTTCTAAAGTCGCTTGAGCATTTAGAATATCGACGTAACCTGTTTTTTCTAGAACCGCCTCAACCAATTCTGTAATAGTTAAGTGGTCTAGCTGCTCCCGCAAATCCAGAATCATATTAGCAAAATCCCAGATAGACTGGGCTGCTTTACCCTTGATACCAGACAACATGATATTGGCAGAAGCATCCAGCATGGACATGTTTTGCATATTGGCAAAATCACGGATTTTCTCAACAGTGCCTGGGCCAATTCCACGTTTCGGCTCGTTGATAATACGCTCAAAACTGATATTGTCACTCAAATTAGCAATGAGGTTGAGGTAAGCGATAATATCACGAATTTCCTTACGGCTGTAGAACTTGGTTCCACCAACCATGGTATAAGGAATGTTTGACTTGAGCAGGGCTTCTTCAATGGTACGAGACTGCGCATTTGTACGATAGAGAACTGCAAAATCCTTGTGAAGGAAGTTTTGGTTGCGACCCAGTTCATCGATGGTTTTGGCTACAAATACAGCCTCATCTAGTTCATCATTGGCACGATAGTAAACGATGAGCTCCCCATCAGCATTTTGAGTCCAGAGATTCTTAGGACGGCGGTTTTTATTATTTTTAATGACCTCGTTGGCCGCTTGGAGAATGGTTTTAGTTGAACGGTAATTCTCCTCCAACAAAACAACCTTGGCTTGGGGATAATCCTTTTCAAAGTCCAAAATATTCTGCATATCAGCACCACGCCAGCCGTAGATAGACTGGTCCGCATCCCCAACCACACAGATATTTTTAAAACGGGAAGCCAAGAGTTTGACCAATTGATACTGGGCATGGTTGGTATCTTGGTACTCATCAACGTGAATGTATTGAAATTTCTGTTGATAGTAGGTCAAGACATCAGGATTCTGATCAAAGAGACGCAGGGTCAGCATAATCAAATCATCAAAGTCAACCGACTCCGACTGACGAAGCTCTTTTTGGTAAGCAGTATAACACTGGGCTACGATTTGCGTATACATATCGCCAGCTTGGGCAGCATAAGCTACATCATCAATCAAATCATTCTTAGCATTGGAAATGGTCCCTAAAATAGTTCGTTCATTCCATTTTTTAGGATCCAAGTTCAACTGCCTGAGAATGCGTTTCATGAGCGTTCGCTGTTCACCAGGATCGACAATAGTAAAATTACGGTTGTAGCCAATATGGTCCGCATCCCGACGCAAAATACGAACACACATGGAGTGGAAGGTCGCAATCAAACAGTCCTGAGTGGCTGGATTGAGGCTATAAGCACGCTCTTTCATCTCACGCGCAGCCTTGTTGGTAAAGGTAATGGCCAAGATATTCCATGGATTGACCAGCTTTTCATCAATCAAATAAGCAATACGGTGGGTCAAAACACGAGTCTTTCCTGAACCAGCCCCCGCCATGATCAACAAGGGGCCTTCTGTCGTTTGCACCGCCTCAGCCTGACGGTCATTCATTCCATTTAATAATGCGTTCATCTTCTCTTCCTTACTCTTGAAGTCAATATTTCTATTATATCAGAATTCAGGGAAAATATCTTTACCTAGACTGGTTACGTGTAGGAGGCAACTCCTTATATCTAGATAAAAAAATGAGCTTGGATTACAATTTCCAAACTCATTTATTACTCAATGAAAATCGAAGTGCAAACTAGGAAGCTAGCCGCAGGTTGCTCAAAGCACTGCTTTGAGGTTGTAGACAAGACTGACGAAGTCAGTCACATATATAATCCAAGGTGAAGCTGACGTGGTTTGAAGAGATTTTCGAAGAGTATAAAGTCAATTACAATATACTAGAACAAACCTAGGACAGTTCCGTCACTTTCAACATCCATATTGAGAGCTGCTGGTCGTTTTGGAAGGCCTGGCATTGTCATGACATCACCAGTTAAGGCAACGATGAAGCCTGCACCTAATTTGGGTACCAATTCACGAATGGTAATTTCAAAGTTTTCAGGTGCTCCAAGTGCATTCGGATTGTCTGAGAAACTATATTGAGTTTTTGCCATACAGATTGGCAATTTGTCCCAACCGTTTTGAACAATTTGAGCGATTTGTGTTTGAGCTTTCTTCTCAAAGTTCACTTTGCTACCACGGTAGATTTCAGTAACAATCTTTTCAATCTTTTCTTGTACAGAAAGGTCATTGTCATACAAACGTCTATAGTTAGATGGGGTTTCAGCGATAGTCTTGACAACTGTTTCGGCAAGTGCTACTCCACCTTCTGCACCATCAGCCCAGACACTAGCCAATTCAACTGGCACATCAATTGAGGCACAAAGTTCTTTCAAGGCTGTGATTTCTGCTTCAGTATCAGAGACAAATTCATTAATAGCTACGACCGCAGGTACTCCAAATTTACGGATATTTTCAACGTGGCGTTTCAAGTTAGCAAAACCTGCTCTAACTGCTTCTACGTTTTCCTCTGTCAAAGCGTCTTTAGCCACACCACCATTCATCTTAAGGGCACGAAGGGTTGCGACGATAACTACTGCATCTGGAGATGTTGGCAAGTTTGGCGTCTTGATATCAAGGAATTTCTCGGCACCAAGATCTGCACCAAAACCAGCTTCAGTAACTGTGTAATCAGCTAAGTGAAGGGCTGTGCTTGTTGCCAAAACAGAGTTACATCCATGAGCGATATTGGCAAATGGTCCACCATGTACAAAGGCAGGTGTTCCATAAATTGTCTGAACCAAGTTCGGTTTAATAGCATCCTTCAAAATCAAAGCTAAGGCACCTTCAACCTGCAAATCACCTACAGAAACAGGTGTACGGTCGTAACGATAACCAATAACGATATTAGCCAGACGGCGTTTCAAGTCCTCTATGTCTGTTGCCAAGCAAAGAATTGCCATGATTTCGGAAGCAACTGTAATATCAAAGCCATCCTCACGTGGAATACCATTTAGAGGACCACCAAGTCCAACGGTCACATGGCGAAGAGCACGGTCGTTCAAGTCAACGACACGTTTCCATAGGATACGACGTTGGTCAATTCCCAGCTCATTGCCTTGGTGCAAGTGGTTGTCAATCAAGGCAGAAAGCGCATTGTTGGCAGTTGTAATGGCATGCATGTCCCCTGTAAAGTGGAGATTGATGTCCTCCATTGGTAGAACTTGAGCGTAACCACCTCCTGCAGCACCACCCTTAATTCCCATTACTGGACCAAGAGATGGTTCGCGGATAGCAATCATGGTTTTCTTGCCAATCTTGTTCAAGGCATCCGCAAGACCAATGGTAATAGTTGATTTTCCTTCACCTGCAGGTGTTGGGTTGATGGCAGTAACCAAAATCAATTTCCCAACTGGATTGCTCTCAACTGCACGAATTTTATCAAAGCTGAGCTTAGCCTTGTATTTTCCATACAACTCCAAATCGTCGTAAGAAATACCAAGTTTCTCTACAACATCAACAATTGGCTTCAACTCAATACTTTGTGCGATTTCAATATCTGTTTTCATTCAAAACTCCTCTAACCTCTTATATGATAATTCATTATAACACAAAACAAGATTTTTAACATCCCAAAACTCTCTAAACGTTCGTAAATATCCCTGTTTTTAAGGTTTTTAGAGTTCTTTCTTAAATTTTATATGGCTTTATAGTTTAAAACTATAGAATAATGAAAAAATAATTTAGTCAAGAAAATAGCTGTCAATTTCAGATAAATTATGTAAAATTCTTGTATTTTCAATTTCTAGTTTTTCTGCCAACTCAATAGAATATTCAAAACTAAGTTTAGTGTTTAACGATAAATCAAACGAGTAATCTTGTAATTCACCCAGTTTTTTATATTTTTCTATGATTTCATTATAAATAGCAAGATAATGCTTATCTAATATTTTTATGTAATTATTCAGATTTTCCTGGTAGTCTTGAATGATTTTTGTTCGCTATCATTTAATATTCCCTTCCCTATTTCCCAAATGATTGAGCTGGCTATTGAACCTACTACAGAACCTAGAACTGGTATAGGAATCATTGCTTGACCAATACAAGCACCAATTGTTGCAAAGGAAGCATCCATTACATTTAATGTCAAAAGATTCATAAATTCATCTTGGGTTATTTCTGTAGATCTATACTTTAGAACAATGTCTATCATTCCATAAGTTGCCGTAACTAAAGCACTAGCATTTGGAGCACTAATTCCCAAGACATTTGTTAGTCCGTAAATGGAATACCCAGATATTGCACCCTTTACAACTCCTTCAACTGTATGCAATCCACAATCTAACCAATCTGATTGTTCGAATTCAAAAATACTTTTTCCTTCTTTATGTTTTCCATACACGCTCGACATCAAAGCTAAACCACCCTGTAAAAAAGCTGCGTTTCTTGCAATCTTATTAGCTTCTTTTAAATTTGGTAATGCATGTTTTTGGGCTACTAATCTTTTTTTATTTAATTCTTGTTGTTTCAGTTTGACTGTTTTATAAATATTTTTCTGTTCAGAGTCCAATAGAGAGTTAATTGAATTCTTTTGAGCGTCTTTATAATCTAGAGCAGAGGATTTCATCCAAGATTTGTATGAAGTAAGTCCCTTGCTTTCAGTGATATCATTAATCATTTGGCGTATATCCGTAATTTGTTTAATGGATAATCTCTTGCCATTAAATTCGACTTCTTTTGCTCCAGCCATTATTTTTTCAAACACTTGAACGTGATCTTTTGGAAACATCATTTTCATTTTTGTATTGTACAAAAATGATTGTTCTAATTCATCACGTAAATTATTATAAAACTTCATTTGAATGGTATTTCTACCAATTAATAAATCGGCTGGTCCATTGTCATTCAATACTTTAACTATTGGTTTTAATCCCTCAATTGCTCTCCTTGCATTTACAATTCCTGCTTCTGCAAACTCTGCTATAAAACCATGTACTCCACGATCACCGCCACGATTTTTAACAATAACATCTTCTATATTATCTTTAGCATAATCTAAAATTTTAGAGGCATTATCCTTGTTTAAGATGACATTGCGAGCTTCATCTTCTATCATTTTCATAGCAATTTGTAAGTCTTGAATTCTTAAATTATTTAAGCAATTGACATATGCTCCAATACCTTGGTTAAATGCTTGATTAAAAATTTGATTAACCATTTATTTTAATTTCCTTGTTTACCATAGCTGTCAGTGATAGTGTTGAATTCACTAAATTACCTGCTTTATATTTTTCATCTTCAGTAAATAAGCTATAGTCCATTCCAGTTAAAGATAAATTGGCTAAATAAATTCCTTCTGTTTGTTTTTCAGTTAATTCTATTAATTCCGTAACTTCTATTACTTTTTCTTTAAGTTGTCTAGCCAACAATTCTACCTTTTTCTGTCCCTCTATAGCCTCTTTTGCAACTTCTTCATTTTTCCTATTAGCTACTACACCAGCGCCTACAGAAGCGGTCAACATAACGCCTGCAATTCCCCAACCGACAGGACCAGCCAATGCTAAAAATGCGTTACCGGCTGCCACTCCACCGCCACCAGCTGCTACACTTCCACCACCTAACCAAGCCAGAGCGGCGCTATTTGCTGCAGCACCTGTCAAACTTGATATCGCAGTACCTGTTGATGCAACACCAAATGTAGTTGCAACACCCATAGCGGCAGTAGGCCCTAAAGTTGCAACTGTTACTCCTAATGCACTAAGAGAAGCCGTAGCCGCTGTACTACCACTTGCTAATTCAGCTTCCTTAATTGACTGTGAAATAGCAATTTGCTTATCTTTAAAATTCTGAATTTCAACATCAATTTCTTCTAATTTTGTTTCAAACTCTTTTGGCTTATTTGCTAGCTTACTAATTCTTTCTTCAATAATTTTTACAACTTTGACCGCTTTTTCCCTAACCTGATAGAGTTCTGTTGATTTATTGGCCAAATTATCAGCTTCATCGTTATACAATCTTATAGATTCTTTATATCCCTCGACAGCTTCTTGTCTAAGTTTAGAATTAAAGAGGTCAACAGCATCAATTTGTTCTTTCGTATTATTCGCTATTTTACCTGCTTCATTAAAAGTTTCCGATGAAGCTTTAGTTACATGTTCTACCACATCACTAGCTACCCCAATAGCTTTTTCAGAAACATCTGTGATAACATCGCCAACCTGACTTGAAACATCTTCTATAACTTTTACAGACTCTGTAATAGCTTCTCCAGTATATTTACCTGCTTCATTTAATACTTTACTAGTAGCGGATCCAGCATCATTCAATACTTTACTAGCTTCTTTTGCAAAATTGTCAGCGAATTTAAAAAAATTCATTCAGCATTCTCCTTATTGCATATATTTCTATTATCCTATAAACAGGAGAGATTGTCAAAATCGACCATATATTAATTTACCAAATTTTTATCACTTTCATTTTACTTACCGTTTATTTTTGTGTACAATAGTGCTATGAAAATTTTAGTTACATCGGGCGGTACCAGTGAAGCTATCGATAGCGTCCGCTCTATCACTAACCATTCCACAGGTCGCTTGGGGAAAATCATCACAGAAACCTTGCTTGCTGCAGGGCATGAAGTTTGTTTGATAACAACAAAACAAGCTGTGAAGCCAGAAGCCCATCCCAACCTAAATATTCGAGAAATTAACAATACCAAGGACCTTCTACTGGAAATGCAAGAACGTGTTCAGGATTATCAGGTCTTGATTCACTCAATGGCGGTATCTGACTACACTCCTGTTTATATGACAGGACTTGAGGAAGTTCAATCTAGTTCCAATCTAGAAGAATTTTTAAGCAAGCAGAATCATCAAGCCAAGATTTCTTCAACTGACGAGGTTCAGGTTTTGTTCCTAAAAAAGACACCCAAAATCATCTCTCTAGTCAAGGAATGGAATCCTGCTATTCATCTGATTGGCTTTAAACTGCTGGTTGATGTTACCGAAGAGCATCTGGTTGACATTGCTAGAAAAAGTCTTATCAAAAACCAAGCTGACTTAATCATTGCAAATGACCTGACTCAAATTTCAGCAGATCAGCACCGAGCTATCTTTGTTGAAAAAAATCAGCTTCAATCTGTTAACACTAAAGAAGAAATTGCAGAACTCCTCCTTGAAAAAATTCAAGCCTATCATTCATAGAAAGGAAAGCTATGGCACATATTCTCTTGGCTGTAACAGGATCAATCGCCTCTTACAAGTCGGCAGATTTAGTCAGTTCTCTAAAAAAACAAGGTCATCAAGTCACTGTCTTAATGACTCAGGCTGCTACAGAGTTTATCCAACCTTTGACACTACAGGTACTCTCGCAGAATCCAGTCCACTTGGATGTCATGCAGGAACCCTATCCTGATCAAGTCAATCATATCGAACTTGGAAAAAAAGTAGATTTATTTATCGTAGTCCCTGCAACAGCTAACACTATTGCAAAACTAGCCCACGGCTTTGCGGACAACATGGTAACTTGTATGGCTCTAGCCTTGCCAAGTCATATTCCCAAACTCATCGCACCAGCTATGAATACAAAGATGTATGAACATCCAGCAACTCAGGCTAATCTGAAAACATTAGAAAACTACGGCTATCAGCTGATTGCTCCAAAGGAATCCCTACTAGCTTGTGGAGACCACGGACGAGGAGCTTTAGCCGACCTCACAATTATTTTAGAAAGAATAAAGGAAACTCTCGATGAAAAAACGCTCTAATATTGCACCCATTGCTATCTTTTTTGCAACCATGCTTGTGATTCATTTTCTAAGCTCACTTGTCTTTAACCTTTTTCCATTCCCCATCAAACCGACTATCGTTCATATTCCTGTCATTATTGCCAGCATTATCTACGGTCCACGAGTTGGGGTTACACTTGGATTTTTGATGGGGCTGCTTAGCTTGACGGTTAACACTATTACCATTCTGCCGACAAGCTACCTCTTCTCACCTTTTGTACCAAACGGAAACATCTACTCAGCTATCATTGCCATCGTCCCACGTATTTTGATTGGTTTAACTCCATATCTAGTCTATAAACTGATGAAAAACAAGACTGGTCTGATTTTAGCTGGTGCCCTGGGTTCACTTACCAACACAGTCTTTGTACTTGGTGGAATTTTCTACCTTTTTGGAAATGTCTTTGATGGTAATATCCAAAAACTCCTAGCAACTGTTATCTCAACAAATTCAATTGCCGAATTAGTCATTTCCGCAGTTCTAACTCTAGCCATTGTTCCAAGACTACAGACTTTGAAAAAATAAAAACAATCTCCACTTTCAAGCTTGAAGGTGGAGATTTTGTTCTATATTTTTTTATATTTAGTAAAATTTTTACCAGTATAATAGATTGAAATAAGATACCAACAAATAGATTAGGGAATTCAAATTAATTTCTAGAAATATTTTATCATTCATGATGTACTCTTCCAGTTTCAAACTGCTATATTTATACTCAATGAAAATCAAAAAGCAAACTAGGAAGATAGCCGCAGGTTGCTCAAAACACGGTTTTGAGGTTCTGGATAGAACTGACGAAGCCAGCTCAAAATACGGTTTTGAGATTGCAGATGGAAGCTGACGTGGTTTGAAGAGGTTTTCGAAGAGTATTAACTTAAAAATGACCTATAAACCTAAGTAAATCCTTGCTTTATTGTCTATTTTATCGTACTATACTAGTGTATATACAATAAAAAGGAGATTCTTATGAATACACGGAAAAAGACACAATTTATGACAATGACTGCCCTCTTAACGGCTATTGCGATTTTGATTCCAATTGTTATGCCTTTTAAGATTGTCATTCCTCCTGCTTCTTACACTTTGGGAAGCCACATCGCTATTTTTATCGCTATGTTCTTGTCGCCCTTGATGGCAATTTTTGTCATCCTAGCCTCTAGTTTTGGATTTTTGATGGCTGGCTATCCTATGGTTATCGTATTTCGAGCTTTTTCCCATATCTTTTTTGGTACTTTGGGAGCTCTTTACCTACAAAAATTCCCCGATACACTAGATAAACCAAAAACTTCCTGGATTTTCAACTTTGTTTTGGCTGTCGTTCATGCCCTTGCTGAAGTATTAGCCTGTGTCGTTTTTTACGCAACTTCCGGTACCAATGTAGAAAACATGTTTTATGTTCTCTTTGTGCTAGTTGGATTTGGCACAATTATCCATAGTATGGTTGACTATACATTAGCACTAGCTGTCTATAAAGTGCTTCGAAAGCGCCGTTAAAAGGAAGAACTATGACAAAAGATCGCAAACAAGCCCTGCTCCAACTCTTGAAAGAAGCTCCTAAAGCCCTCAACGGCCAAAGTTTAGCTGAACATTTTCATGTCACACGTCAGGTCATTGTACAGGACATTGCAATTTTGAGAGCCGATGGCGCTCCTATCCTATCCACTAATCGTGGCTACATCTATAAGCAAGTTGATACCAATCCTTATGTCCATAAACTTTTCAAGGTGAAACATGAAGTTGAAGAAATCGGTCAGGAACTTCTTGCTATCGTAGATAATGGAGGGCGTGTTCAAAATACCTTGATTGATCATCCTGTTTACGGAGAAATTGAAACTCTACTCAAACTTTCTTGTCGCAGAGATGTGCAACATTTTCTAGAACAAGTCGAGCATTCTGACTTTAGACCTCTATCTGAATTGACAGATGGCATCCATTACCACCTAGTCGAAGCCGAAACACAACAAGACCTCCACTATATTGAGGAGGCCTTGGACCAGCTAGGATATTTAGTAAAAGACTAGAAGATTTTCTTGTCCCAGCCATCTTCTGTACGGTGGCGGTAGAAAAACTCTGATTTGTCAGGAGCTTCCATCATTTCCATCAAGGGTAACATATCATAGGCCAGATCCAAGTTTGGAATCTGGTCTTTTTGTACCCAAGAAACTTCTCCCTCTTCTGAAGATTGAAGGGTTCCAGTAAATTCTGTCGTCTTATAACAAAAGACAATGTAGCGCCCGCCTGTATCCAAAGGCCAGTTCTTGATACCGATCAGTTGAGGATTTTGGATAGTCAATCCTGTTTCTTCATAGATTTCACGAATGACAGACTCTGCGAAAGCCTCGCCATTTTCTACATGGCCTCCAGGAAAGGCATAGCCAGACCAGCGATTGTTTTCAGGAGCGCGGTACTGCATCACCACGCGCTGAGTTTCGAGGTCTTCAATCAGACAAATGTTTGTTAAAATCGTTAATTGGGAACGGGACATATTTTCTCCTTCTATGATTTGGTTAATACTTTTGTCATATTAAAAATTATATCTATTAGTCTTTTCCTAATATACTCAAAAATAGCTCCTACAAAAAATAATAAAAATGTTACTGTCAAAATAATAATAGCAAACATAAATAATTCTTTCCCATCAATTAAGAAATTTATGCTAGGTAGAATTCTCCTGAAAATAAGAGGATGAACATGAAATAGATAAACACCCAATGTAAGCGGAGATAAAAATAGAACTATTTTTTCAAGTGAAGATGGAATGTTTTTTATATTTAAGCATAATAAAAATATCAATATTCCTTGAAGAGTCACTGTCGGTGAACTATAACTCCTCCACTGTTCATAATTAAAGAAGTACAATACAAAGGTTAGACTTGTTAATAATAATATCCCCAAAATAACTTTCCATGATCGAAAATAACTTTCATACTTAAATTTTCTGATTATAGCACCCGCTATATAGAGTAATATCATCCATAGAACACTATAACCTCTCCATATTCCTAATGAATCTTGTTTGAAAATTGTTGGAATAATAGAGAAATATATAAATCCTCCTGTTAATAACAAAAGTAAAAATTCTTTCTTCATTGTTAAAATTGCCTGATTTAATAATGGTGCTATTAACATCAAGCCAAAATAACAACTCATATACCAATACTGACCATTACTGATTGGGGTTAAGGCATAAAACCATTCAGTTGGAGTTACAGATGATTTTGAAAAAACTGCAAAAGCAAATGTAATTGATATAGTATAAAAAATAATTTGTAACCAAAACTTAGACATTTTTTTATAACTAAACTGTGAATATAGACCCACGTAACCACTAATTAAAATAAAAATATTAACAGCTGGATAAGAAAAAGCTTCTAAGATATTAGCAAGAAAATAATATATATCTTTTTGATTCTCGACTTTATCTAAGACTCCTCCCATACCTAAAACATGTAAATTACAAATCATCAACATAGCTATAATTCTACAGCATTCAATCCCTATATATCTTGTTTTATTTGTTACCATATCTTCCTTATCTATTATCCTATAATGTTTGTTAATCCAACGCCTTGACTTCCAGCATCATATCACGTATCTGAGCTGCCATTTCAAAGTCAAGCACTTCGACGGCTTCTTGCATTTGTTTTTCAAGTTTCTTGACAAGTTCCTTACGTTCTTGTTTGTTGAGGCTATTGATATCGACTTCCTTGTCTTCTTCCTTAGCAACTGCCTTGGTCACAGCAATCAGGTCACGGATTTCTTTCTTGATGGTTTGTGGAACGATGCCATGCTCTTCATTATAAGCCATCTGTATTTTGCGACGGCGAGCAGTTTCATCAATGGCACGTTGCATAGACTGAGTAACTGTGTCCGCATACATGATGACATGACCTTCACTGTTACGGGCAGCACGACCAATGGTCTGGATGAGTCCACGCTCATTACGGAGGAAGCCTTCCTTATCAGCATCGAGAATAGCAACCAAGCTTACCTCAGGAACGTCAATTCCTTCACGGAGGAGGTTGATTCCGACCAAGACATCAAAGACACCCAAACGCAAGTCGCGGATAATCTCTGTCCGCTCCAAGGTCTTGATATCCGAGTGCATGTACTTGACCTTGATACCCATTTCTTTGAAGTAGTCGGTTAAGTCTTCTGCCATCTTCTTGGTCAAGGTGGTGATAAAGGTTCGCTCGTTCTTTTCAACACGGGCATTGATTTCACCCAAGAGGTCATCAATCTGTCCCATAGTCGGACGGACCTCCACCTCAGGATCCAAAAGCCCTGTCGGACGAATGATTTGCTCAATCACTGTCTCAGTCTGTTCATTTTCATAATCACCTGGTGTCGCTGAAACGTAAACAATCTGGTGCACATGACTTTCAAACTCCTCACGACGGAGAGGTCGATTGTCCAAAGCAGACGGCAAACGGAAACCATAATTAACCAGCATTTCCTTACGCGAACGGTCTCCATTATACATGCCCTTAATTTGTCCCATAGTCATGTGACTCTCGTCAATCATGATTAAGAAATCATCTGGGAAGAAATCAAGAAGCGTATAAGGAGGCTCTCCTTCGCTACGTCCATCCATATGGCGTGAGTAGTTCTCAACTCCGTTGGTATAGCCCATCTCACGTAGCATTTCGATATCATACTCTGTCCGCTGTTTCAAACGTTGGGCTTCAAGCAGTTTACCTTCCTTCTCAAAGACAGCTAGTTGTTCTTCTAATTCTGCTTGAATCTTGGCAATGGCAACTTCCATATGATCGTCATTGGTCACAAAGTGAGTAGCTGGGAAAATCGCTAAATGATCCACTTCTCCCAATACTTGACCAGTCAGGGCCTCAACCTCACGAATACGGTCAATTTCGTCTCCAAAAAATTCTACTCGAAAGGCATGCTCATCACGAGAGGCTGGGAAAATCTCCACCACATCCCCACGCACACGAAATCTTCCCCGTTGGAAATCAATATCATTACGTTCAAACTGGATATCCACCAAGTCATTCAAGAGTTTATCACGAGAAATTTCAAGACCTGGACGGAGACTAACGACACTATCAGCGTATTCCTTGGGCGAACCCAAACCATAGATACAAGAGACTGAAGCCACGACAATAACATCATTACGCTCCAAAAGGGCTGAAGTCGCTGAGTGGCGGAGTTTGTCAATCTCGTCATTGACAGAGCTATCCTTTTCAATATAGGTATCACTGGAAGGGACATAGGCCTCAGGTTGGTAATAGTCATAGTAAGATACGAAATACTCAACAGCATTTTCAGGGAAAAATTCCTTAAACTCCCCATATAGCTGACCTGCTAGAGTTTTATTGTGGGCGATGACCAGAGTTGGTTTATTGACTTTGGAAATGACCTGACTCATAGTATAGGTCTTCCCTGTTCCAGTCGCCCCCATCAGAATCTGAGCTTTTTCTCCACCCTCGATATTATCTACCAACTGCTCGATGGCTTGGGGTTGATCTCCTGATGGTTGATATTTTGATACTAGTTTAAATTGATTATCTGTAATGCGATTGATCATAAGAATCCTCTCTCCATGTGCTATTCCTATTTTAGCATACTTGTAGCATTTTCACGAAGAAAAGGACGGACCGAAGTCACATCCTTTCATTTTCTTTCTTTAATTGATAGGCGAGATAGACAATCAGCAGTAGCAAAACCAGACTTGTCATGATAGAACCTTCTATCCCAAAAGAACCACCTGATAGCCAGCTCTGATCGCCTTTTGGTAAAAAGGTCATCAAAGACGTTCCTGACGGCTGACCACTAACTAAAATCCCAAATAAATTTCCCTGAGCAAAATTCCAAGCACCATGAATACCTGCAACACCCCAAACTGTATCGGTTTTGAGAAGGTAAAGAGCCATGGCAACTCCGAATAAAAAGAGATTCACTAGAGATAGAGGTGTGAGACCAGAATTCCCCATATGAAGCAGGGTAAAGAACAGACTAGATATAAGAACAGCTAGTTTTAGATTGATTCTTGAAGCCAATTGAGGAAGGAGCCATGCACGGGATACCACTTCTTCTACTGTCCCCTGTAAAATCCAAAATGGGATAGTAAAGACAACAAAGGAAAGCGAGTAAGGATTCAAGTGAATAGACTCAAAACGATATTGCCCTAACGCTACTAAACCTAACAAGGTCAGGAGAAAAAGTGCCAGACCTAGCCCAAATCCTTTCAGAAGATTGCTGAGGAAATTCTCTCTATAAAATCCCAAGGTTCGAATAGGTCTTTTCTCAACTTTTTTAGTCCATCTGAACACAGTGTTGAGAATGAAACCAAAGGCCAGTAAATCTAAAATTAAATGAAAGTCACTTGTTTTATCCGTCAAGCTCTGCTGCAAGGTCTGCAAGTAGGTTGCAAGATTTTGACCAGTCTCTCCAAAATTCCTAGCAAGTCCTATAAGGGCTAACAAGCTAATACCATATAAAGTAAAAGCCACAAACTCTCCTATAAAGACAAAAACAAAGGCTAACAAGGGGCTTGTGTAGAGGTTTAACCGCATTTGAGAAGCTTGGAAGTCTTTAAAAATTCTTTTGTTCTTCATATCTCCGTCCTCTTTTCTTCTATTATGTACTATTATTATAGCACTTTGTCGTAGCAGTTCAAGAAAGAAAGAAATAAAGGGCTTTTATGTTATATCTTCTAACATAAAAGCCCCTAGATTTGCATTTTTTAGTTTTTTCTGATATAATGGGAAAATATTCGGAAAAGGAGACTAAAAATGAAGAAAAAATTTCTAGCATTTTTGCTAATTTTATTCCCAATTTTCTCATTAGGTATTGCAAAAGCTGAGACGATTAAGATTGTTTCTGATACAGCCTATGCACCTTTTGAGTTTAAAGATTCAGATCAAACTTATAAAGGAATTGATGTTGACATTATCAATAAAGTCGCAGAGATTAAAGGATGGAATATTCAGATGTCCTATCCTGGATTTGACGCAGCGGTAAATGCTGTTCAAGCTGGTCAAGCTGACGCTATCATGGCAGGAATGACAAAAACTGCAGAACGTGAAAAAGTTTTCACCATGTCTGATACTTACTATGATACAAAAGTTGTCATTGCAACTACAAAGTCACATAAGATTAGTCAGTATGACCAATTAAAAGGTAAAACTGTTGGTGTTAAAAACGGAACTGCCGCTCAACGCTTCCTTGAAAGTATTAAGGATAAATATGGCTTTAGCATTAAAACATTTGACACTGGTGATTTGATGAACAACAGCTTGAGTGCTGGTGCCATTGATGCTATGATGGATGATAAACCTGTTATCGAATATGCCATTAACCAAGGTCAAGACCTCCATATTGAAATGGATGGTGAAGCTGTAGGTAGCTTTGCTTTCGGTGTGAAAAAAGGTAGCAAATACGAGCACCTAGTCACTGAATTTAACCAAGCCTTGGCTGAAATGAAAAAAGATGGTAGTCTTGATAAAATCATCAAGAAATGGACTGCTTCATCATCTTCAGCAGTGCCAACTACAACTACTCTAGCAGGATTAAAAGCCATTCCTGTTAAGGCTAAATACATCATTGCCAGCGATTCTTCTTTTGCACCTTTTGTTTTCCAAAATTCAAGCAACCAATTTACTGGTATTGATATGGAATTGATTAAGGCAATCGCTAAGGACCAAGGTTTTGAAATTGAAATTACTAACCCTGGTTTCGATGCTGCTATCAGCGCTGTCCAAGCTGGCCAAGCAGATGGTATCATTGCTGGTATGTCTGTTACAGATGCTCGTAAGGCAACTTTTGACTTCTCAGAATCCTACTACACTGCTAATACTATCCTCGGTGTCAAAGAATCAAGCACCATTGCTTCTTATGAAGATTTGAAAGGGAAGACAGTCGGTGTTAAAAACGGAACTGCTTCTCAAACCTTCCTAACAGAAAATCAAAGCAAATACGGTTACAAAATCAAAACTTTTGCTGATGGTTCTTCAATGTATGACAGTTTAAACACTGGTGCCATTGATGCCGTTATGGATGATGAACCTGTCCTTAAATATTCTATTAGCCAAGGGCAAAAATTGAAAACCCCAATCGCTGGAACTCCAATCGGTGAAACAGCCTTTGCCGTTAAAAAAGGAGCAAATCCAGAATTGATTGAAATGTTCAACAACGGACTTGCAAACCTTAAAGCAAACGGAGAATTCCAAAAGATTCTTGATAAATACCTAGCTAGCGAATCTTCATCTGCTTCAACAAGCACTGTTGATGAGACAACTATCTGGGGCTTGCTCCAAAACAACTACAAACAACTCCTTAGCGGGCTTGGTATCACTCTTGCTCTAGCTCTTATCTCATTTGCTATTGCCATTGTTATCGGGATTATCTTCGGTATGTTTAGCGTGAGCCCATACAAATCTCTTCGTGTGATCTCTGAGATTTTCGTTGACGTTATCCGTGGTATTCCATTGATGATTCTTGCAGCCTTCATCTTCTGGGGAATTCCAAACTTCATCGAGTCTATCACAGGTCAACAAAGTCCAATTAACGACTTCGTAGCCGGTACTATTGCCCTCTCACTCAATGCAGCCGCTTATATCGCTGAGATCGTTCGTGGTGGTATTCAGGCCGTTCCAGTTGGCCAAATGGAAGCCAGCCGAAGCTTGGGTATCTCTTATGGAAAAACCATGCGTAAGATTATCTTGCCACAAGCAACTAAATTGATGTTGCCAAACTTTGTTAACCAATTCGTTATCGCACTTAAAGATACAACCATCGTATCTGCTATCGGTTTGGTTGAACTCTTCCAAACTGGTAAGATTATCATTGCCCGTAACTACCAAAGTTTCAAGATGTATGCAATCCTTGCTATCTTCTATCTTGTAATTATCACACTTTTGACTAGACTAGCGAAACGCTTAGAAAAGAGGATTCGTTAATGGCAAAATTAAAAATTGATGTAAATGACTTACATAAGCAATATGGAAAAAATGAAGTCCTAAAAGGAATTACGACTAAGTTCTATGAAGGAGATGTTGTTTGTATTATCGGTCCTTCAGGTTCTGGTAAGTCAACCTTCCTTCGTAGCCTTAATCTTCTAGAAGAAGTTACGAGCGGTCACATCACTGTGAACGGTTATGACTTAACTGAAAAAACAACCAACGTTGACCACGTCCGTGAAAATATCGGAATGGTTTTCCAACACTTCAACCTCTTCCCACACATGTCTGTATTGGATAACATTACCTTTGCTCCTATTGAGCACAAGTTGATGACAAAGGAAGAAGCAGAGAAATTGGGAATGGAGTTGCTTGAAAAGGTTGGTCTAGCAGATAAAGCTAACGCCAACCCAGATAGCCTATCAGGTGGTCAAAAACAACGTGTGGCTATAGCTCGTGGACTAGCAATGAATCCAGACATCATGCTCTTTGATGAACCAACTTCAGCTCTTGACCCTGAGATGGTTGGAGACGTACTGAACGTTATGAAGGAATTGGCTGAGCAAGGTATGACCATGATTATCGTAACCCATGAGATGGGATTTGCCCGTCAGGTTGCCAACCGAGTTATCTTTACTGCAGATGGTGAATTCCTTGAAGATGGAACACCTGATCAAATCTTTGACAACCCACAACACCCACGTCTGAAAGATTTCTTGGACAAGGTATTAAACGTCTAAACGCAAACTGTAAGGATTTCCTTGCAGTTTTTTTCTATCTCGTATTGGATTTTTTGATTTTTCGGAAAATTATGTTAGAATTAGGTTTATGAAATGAGATTTCCTCATACCTAGCAAGACTAGGAATAAAAATAGAAATTAGGTAGCTAGATGTCATCTAAGGTTATTGTTACAATTTTCGGTGCGAGTGGAGACCTGGCTAAACGCAAGCTCTACCCTTCCCTTTTTAGACTTTATAAATCCGGCAATCTTTCCAAGCACTTTGCAGTTATTGGAACTGCCCGTCGTCCTTGGAGCAAGGAATATTTTGAATCTGTTGTTGTCGAATCTATCCTTGATTTGGCAGATAGTACCGAACAGGCTCAAGAGTTCGCTAGCCACTTCTACTATCAAAGTCATGATGTCAATGATACAGAACACTACATTTCTTTGCGTCAATTGCAGGCTGAACTAAATGACAAGTACCAAGCTGAAGACAACAAGCTCTTCTTCTTGTCTATGGCACCTCAGTTCTTTGGAACTATTGCCAAACACCTCAAGTCTGAAAACATCGTAGACGGTAAAGGTTTTGAGCGTTTAATCGTTGAAAAACCGTTTGGTACAGATTACGCAAGCGCAAGCAAGTTGAATGACGAGCTCCTAGCAACATTTGACGAAGAACAAATTTTCCGTATTGACCATTATCTTGGTAAGGAAATGATCCAAAGTATCTTTGCAGTTCGCTTTGCAAACTTGATTTTTGAAAACGTTTGGAACAAGGATTTTATCGACAATGTTCAAATTACCTTTGCTGAGCGCTTAGGCGTAGAAGAACGTGGTGGCTACTATGATGAATCTGGTGCCCTCCGTGACATGGTTCAAAACCACACTCTACAACTCCTTTCTCTCCTTGCCATGGACAAGCCAGCAAGCTTCACAAAGGACGAGATTCGCGCTGAGAAGATTAAGGTCTTTAAAAACCTCTATCATCCAACAGATGAAGAGCTTAAAGAACACTTTATCCGTGGTCAATACCGTTCAGGTAAGATTGATGGAATGAAATACATCTCTTATCGTAGCGAGCCAAATGTTAATCCAGAATCAACAACTGAAACCTTTGCGTCTGGTGCCTTCTTTGTAGACAGCGATCGATTCCGTGGTGTTCCTTTCTTCTTCCGTACGGGTAAACGTCTGACTGAAAAAGGAACTCATGTCAACATTGTCTTTAAACAAATGGATTCTATCTTTGGTGAGCCACTTGCTCCAAACATTTTGACCATCTATATCCAACCAACAGAAGGATTCTCTCTTAGCCTAAATGGGAAACAGGTAGGAGAAGAATTCAACTTAGCTCCTAACTCACTTGATTACCGTACAGATGCGACCGCAACTGGTGCTTCTCCAGAACCATACGAGAAATTGATTTATGATGTCTTAAATAACAACTCAACTAACTTTAGCCACTGGGATGAAGTTGGTGCCTCATGGAAATTGATTGACCGTATCGAAGAGCTCTGGGCTGAAAATGGTGCCCCACTTCATGACTATAAAGCTGGAAGCATGGGACCTCAAGCTAGCTTTGACTTACTTGAAAAATTCGGTGCCAAATGGACTTGGCAACCAGATATCGCCTACCGTCAAGATGGTCGTTTAGAATAAAAAAATTTCCTGCAAGTTTATGCCTTGCAGGATTTTTGCTTCTGATTAGATTAAGCCTTCCAAGAGACCTTTCATAAAGTTTTCATTAATATTCTTAATAAAATTAACAGCAAATTTATAGCACCAAGTATAGATAAAACTGAAAATAATTTATTAACTGTTTTAGGCAAATTTCTTTCAATTCTTTTTGGATATTGATGAATCTTTAATTCATTATTTTTTTCAATCATATCAGAATTAGCATTTTCAAACAAATTACCTTCACCATATGGACTAAATCCATTATTTTGTAATGCATCCTGAACATATAAATCCATGTTTATACTTTCACTATTATTCTTATCCGTAGATTGAACAGAAGTTGAATTTTCACTGTCAGTCTTATCCGTAGATTGACTAGAAGATGAATTTTCACTGTCAGTCTTATCCGTAGATTGAGCAGTATTTATATTTTCATTGTCAGTCTTATCCGTAGATTGAACAGAAGTTAAATTTTCACTGTCAGTCTTGTCCGTAGATTGAACAGTATTTATATTTTCATTGCTAGTCTTATCCGTAGATTGAACAGAAGGTGAATTTTCACTGTCAGTCTTATCCGTAGATTGAACAGAAGTTAAATTTTCACTGTCAGTCTTGTCCGTAGATTGAACAGTATTTATATTTTCATTGCTAGTCTTATCCGTAGATTGAACAGAAGTTGAATTTTCATTGCTAGTCTTATTCGTAGATTGAACAGAAGTTGAATTTTCACTGTCAGTCTTATCCGTAGATTGAACAGAAGTTGACTTTTCACTGTCAGTCTTATCCGTAGATTGAGCAGCATTTATATTTTCATTGTCAGTCTTATCCGGTAGATTGGAGCAGAAGTTGAATTCTTCACCGTCGTCTCCATCTGTAGATTGAGCAGTATTTATATTTTCATTGTCAGTCTTATCCGTAGATTGAGCAGAAGTTGAATTTTCACTGTCAGTCTTATCCGTAGATTGAGCAGTATTTATATTTTCATTGCTAGTCTTATCCGTAGATTGAGCAGAAATTACACTTTCATCTATTGGCTGGTTATTTGATAATGAGTCTGTTGGTAATATATTAGCATCATTTTTTGACTCTTTTTCACTATTAATCGAATCTAGGGATGAAATTTCCCTTCTATTAGCTACTCTTAGAATCGGAGAAGATATTCAGGTAAATTTCAGAATTATACTATGAAATATTTTTTGCCTTGTCATAAATAGCTAATCTACTTATCTCCCAGTCACCTGGGAAACTATTTTCATCTACTTGATATCTAAAAATAAACTGACCTTCTTTATTTAATTTGCCTGTTAATATTTCATACTTAGAAGGAGAAGACACTGAACGAATTGTCAAGTAAGCTGAATCTAATTAATTATTATCAAGCCAAATTTACTGTATAGGTTAAGTAAATATCACGTTCTCAGAAGCGTTTGTCTGATTTAACTTAATTTTGAAATTAATTTAGGTGCTTCTGTGTCTGGTTGAAGCATTGAAGGAATAGTTAAAATCGGAGAAGATTCTTTAGGTAAATTGTAATTATACCTGGAAATATTTTTGCCTTGTCATAAATAGCTAATCTACTTATCTCCCAGTCACCTGGGAAACTATTTTCATCTACTTGATATCTAAAAATAAACTGACCTTCTTATTTAATTTGCCTGTTAACATTTCATACTGTATGAGAAGACACTGAACGAATTGTCATAAGCTGAATCTACTGTCTATTATCGCTTGCATCTACTGTATAGGCTACAACATCATGTTCCGTAGCGCTTGCCTGATTTAACTTAATTGAAATTAATTTAGGCGCTTCTGTGTCTGGTTGAAGATTACTTGAAATAGTTAAAATCGGAGAAGATTCTTTAGGAATATTCTCAGAATCATAATTTGGAAATATTTTTTGCCTTGTCATAAATAGGATACACTGATCTGCCAGTCACCTGGAAAGTATTTTCATCTACTGATACCTAAAATAAACTGACCTTTCTTTATTTAATTTTCTCTGTTATTATTTCATACTTAGAAGGAGAAGACACTGAACGAATTGTCAAGTAAGCTGAATCTAATTGTCTATTATCGCTTGCATCTACTGTATAGGTTACAACATCATGTTCCGTAGCGCTTGCCTGATTTAACTTAATTGAAATTAATTTAGGTGCTTCTGTGTCTGGTTGAAGATTATTTGCAACATTATTTAAACTTGATTCACCTACTTTCAATGGTTTACTATATAGTGCCACTGCGTCTTCACCATCTATATCTACATAATTATCAGAATCATCTCGTAAAGTGATCCCATTTATCCTCCATATACCACTAGATAATTTTTCATCAACTTCTAAGGTAAAAGAGAAAGTACCATCCGAAGTTGGAGAATCTGCATATAGTGCTTTTATTTTCCCGTTTTCATCATTTTTTAAAACAATTGTAGCGGTAGTTAATTTGCCGTTATCTTTTGCTTTTAGGGTGTAATTAACACGCTCACCTGACCTCACTTCTGTCTTATCTGAAGCTAGAGATACAAATTCAGTCGGGGTAACATCGACAGTAACATTATTTTCTACTTTTAGAGGTGTACTCTATAGTGCCAATGCATCTTCACCATCTATATCTACATAATTATCAGAATCATCTCGTAAAGTGATCCCATTTATCCTCCATATACCACTAGATAATTTTTCATCAACTTCTAAGGTAAAAGAGAAAGTACCATCCGAAGTTGGAGAATCTGCATATAGTGCTTTTATTTTCCCGTTTTTATCATTTTTTAAAACAATTGTAGCGGTAGTTAATTTGCCATTATCTTTTGCTTTTAGGGTGTAATTAACACGCTCACCTGACCTCACTTCTGTCTTATCTGAAGCTAGAGATACAAATTCAGGCGGGGTAACATCGACAGTAACATTATTTTCACTTTTAGAAAAACAGTGCCAACGCATCTCACCATCTATATCTAATATTAACGGCCAAATCTCGTAAAGGATCCCATTTTATTCCTCCATATACCACTAGATAATTTTTCATCAACTTCTCAGGTAAAAGAGAAAGTACCATCTGAAGTTGGAGAATCTGCATATAGTGCTTTTATTTTCCCGTTTTCATCATTTTTTAAAACAATTGTAGCGGTAGTTAATTTGCCCTTATCATGTGCTTTTAGAGTGTAATTAACACGCTCACCTGATCTCACTTCTGTCTTATCTGAAGTTAGAGATACAAATTCAGGTGGGTCAACATCGACAGTAGTATTAATCAAATTTTCCGTTACACTTGAATAGTTATAATTTTCTTCAGCTTGAGCTTTTTCACATAAAGTTGCCCCACATATTAATAAACCTGTCAAGCTAACTTTGGTAATTTTATTCCAACTAATATATTTCATAAATATATCTCCACATTTTTAAAAATTAAAATATTAGATTAAGCCTTCCAAGAGACCCTTCATAAAGTTTTCTGAGTTAAATTCTCCAATATCATCGATTTTTTCACCAAAACCAATCAATTTTACAGGAATATTGAGTTCTTCTCGAATAGCTAGAACAACACCACCTCGAGCAGTTCCATCAATCTTAGTCAAGACACCCTGTCAGCAAGTAATTTTGAAAATTTTGCCTGGCACTATGGGCATTTTTGACCTGTTGAAGCATCTAATGCTAGGAAGGTTTCATGGGTGTCGGTACAAATATCGTTTGATAATACGACCAATCTTTTCCAGCTCAGCCATAAGGTTGTCCTTATTTTGTAGACGACCAGCAGTATCAATCATAAGAATATCGATACCTTCAGCCACAGCACGTTCCATGCCATCAAAGACTACACTGGCTGGGTCAGCTTTTTCAGGTCCAGTCACTACTGGAACATCTACTCGTCGACCCCATTCAGCTAGCTGGGCTACCGCTCCTGCACGGAAGGTATCTGCCGCAACCAACATGACCTTCTTGCCAGCTTGTTTGTAGCGGTGGGCTAGTTTCCCAATAGAAGTTGTTTTCCCAACACCATTAACACCAACAAAGAGCATGACTGTCAAGCCATCTTGGAAGTGGATGCTTTCATCGTAGTTACCATCCTTTTCATAAAGCTCAACCAATTTCTCAATGATGACACGACGAAGTGCATCAGGTTTCTTGGCGTTTTCAAGCTTGGCTTCGTAGCGTAACTCCTCTGTTAAGTTAGAAGCGACCTGGACACCAACGTCACTCATAATCAGCAGTTCTTCCAGTTCCTCGAAAAATTCTTCGTCAACAGAGCGAAAATTGGCAAAGAAGGCATTCAAACGAGCTCCGAAGCCTGTACGAGTTTTCTTAAGACTGCGGTCATATTTTTCCTGAACAGTTTCTTCTACAGTCTCTATGAACTCAGCATTCTCTTCTTCTGAGTTTGGCAATTCTTCGACTTCTTCTTGAGAAACTTCTACAACTGGCTCTGAATCATAATTTTCTTCAACAGTTTTTTGGATTTCCTCTTCTTGGAGCAGAGCTTCTTCAGAACTTTCAACCTCTGCTTCTTCTTGAGGAACTTCCTCAGCTTCTGTAAGAGAAGGCTCAACATCTTCAGACAAATCAAGATTTTCCAGAGCTTCTTTTACAACTTCTTCGATTTTAGGTTCTTCTTTTTTTCCGAATAGACGGTCAAATAATCCCATATCTTAGTTCTCCTTTAGCACATATTCTTCGATAGCCCAGGCGACAGCTTCCTCATCATTGGTCATTGGAGTTACCACATTTGCGACTGCCTTAACTTCAGGAACAGCGTTTTGCATGGCAACACCGAGCCCTGCCCACTCAATCATAGAAAGGTCATTGGCCTCATCACCACAGGCCATGACTTGGCTTTGGTCGATTCCAAGATGGCTGATTAGTTTTGCCAAACCTGTTGCTTTATGAACATTCTTTGGTGACCACTCTAGCAACATTTCACGTGATTTAAAGATTTCATATTGGTCAAACAATTCTGGAGAAATCTTCTGAATAGCTGCATCCAAGGGTTCTTGAGCAAAGGCAGTCACACATTTATTGTAAGTCGTTTGACTAGATAGGTCTTCAAAGTCCACTGGAACAAAAGTCAAAGCTGGATTGAATTTGGCATAAAGACTTTCTTGGTCAGATTGAATTTGATAAACAGTTCCTTCTGAGATAGCATCAAGAGGAAGTGATAATTTCTCTGTTTCTTCATACAAGCGCGCCACATCATCATATGAAAAGACTGTTTTATCAAGGATTTCACCTGTATTTTTCTGAACTAAACCTCCATTAAAGGTAATCGTATACTCATCTTCATGGCCGTCAGTCCCTAGCTCATGGAGAAAGAAATCCATAGCTTTTAAGGGACGACCAGTTGTCAATACAACCTTGATACCACGATCACGCGCAGCTTTCAAGGTTGCCTTGGTGCGATCCGTCAGCCTTTTATCAGTAGTCAACAAGGTCCCGTCCAAGTCCAATGCAATCAATTTTATATCTGCCATTATAAGCCCTCCATATAAGCTATAACCGACTGGTCTTTATGGTGACCAATCACAGTCTCTGCTAATTCTAAAATTTCTGGTCGTGCATTTTCAGGAGCTACAGGATGTCCCACAACCTGCATCATATGCAAGTCATTTAGATTGTCTCCAAAAGCCATGACCTGATCCATTGTGATACCAAGTTTTTTAGCTAATTCAACAATGGCTACACCCTTATCGACATAGTCCAGAACAATATCAATGGATTCAAAGCCAGTTGTCATAGCCTTGATACCAGAGACATTTTCATTGACCCAAGCTTCACCAGCTTCCAGAGTTTCTTCTGTGAAGTTGGTCGTAAATTTGAAAATGTCATCTGTAATATCTTCTAGACTCGCTACTTTTTGGATATTTTCATTATAATGCTGGCTCTCTTTCAAATAGGTCTCATCAACCGTATCTAGCACATAAGAGCCTTTTCTCCCCGTCAAGAGCAGTTTATTGATATCCACATAAGGTGAAGTTTTCAGCTTTTCAAAAGTTGCCAGATAAAAATCACGAGACATGGTCGCTTCATACAAATCCTGACCTTGATACTCTACCAAACTGCCATTTTCAGCGATGAAAATAATGTCATCACGAACATCAGCAAATAATTTTTCTAGAGACAGAAATCCGCGCCCTGAAGCCACCGCAAAGTGAATCCCTTTTTCCTTGTAGGAAGCCAAGAGAGACTTGAGGCGGTCCATATCAAAGCGTCCATTCCCATCTAGGAAGGTTCCGTCCATATCCGTTGCTACTAGTTTAATTGTCATCCTTCAATACTTTCTAAATCTTTTAACTTCACCGAAACAATTTTTGAAACACCTGATTCTTGCATGGTCACTCCATAGATAGAATCGGCCGCTGCCATGGTTCCCTTACGGTGGGTTACGACGATAAACTGGCTATCCTTATCAAAGCGATTGAGGTAATCCCCGAAACGCTTAACATTAGCTTCGTCCAGCGCAGCCTCTACCTCATCCAAAATAACAAATGGGATAGTCTTAACACGGATAATCGAGAAGAGCAAGGCAAGAGCCGATAGGGCTTTTTCCCCACCACTCATCAGATTGAGAGACTGGATTTTCTTTCCTGGAGGTTGGACAGAAATCTCAACCCCAGCTGTCAACAAGTTCCCCTCAGTCAAGATTAAGTCTGCCTGACCTCCGCCAAACATCTGCTTGAAGGTCACTTTAAAGGACTCACGAATGGCTTCAAAGGTGGTTTTAAAGCGTTCCTTGACCTCATCATTCATCTCTGTAATGGTCTCAAGGAGCAGGTTTTTCGCTGACAAAATATCATCTCGCTGGCTATTGAGGAAATCCAGACGATTGTGAACTTCTTCGTACTGGTCAATAGCTTCCAAGTTGACAGGCCCCAGTGAGCGAATAGCCTTCTCTAAATCCTTAACCTCTTGCTCTGCCAGATTTAGATTGTCCAACTCATGAGACTTTTCTAAAGCTTCAGTATAGCTAATCTGATACTGGTCTGTTAATTGACTTTGTAGATGGCGCAAGCGCTCGCTGATCTTCTCTTTCTTGGCTTCAGCACGCGTTTGCTTGCGAATCCACTCCTCATTCTGCTGGCGGGCCTGATCTAAATGACTAGCAATATCATCCAGCTGACCTTCAATATCATCCAACTCAAACTGCTTGCGAATCAAACCTTGTTGGAGATTTGTTTTCTGGTTTTTGGCTTCTTCCGCCTGCTGACTGAGCAAATCCGTATCAACTTTCTTAAGATTGTCAACCTTTTCTTGAAGAAGGCGCTGGATTTCCTCTTGTTCGATATCTAAATTGTCCAATTCCTTGCCTAAACGCTCAATATCAGCCACTTCATAACGTTTTTGTCCTTGCAGTTCTGTCTTAAGCAGGCGAGCTTGCGCTAGCTCTTCCTGCAAGTTTTGATAGCGTTCTTGGATAGCGTTCTTATTAGACTTAATCTCTTCAATCTCAGCTTCCAGATTTTTCTTTTCACTGGCGATTGTAGTAAGGCGCTCTTGGCATTTTTCCTTATCCTCTTGCCAATCGCCCTCAGAAAGACGATTTAATTCCTCTTCTTGGAGTTTCCAAAGAGTTTCCAGTTCTTCAACTTGCTGACTGGTCTGCTGATATGCGAGGGACAAGCCCTGCTCCTGGATACGAGCTTGCTCTCCCTGAGATTTGATGGCTTCTAATCTTTCTGTCAATGAAACCATCTCATCTTGCAAGGTCTTCAAACTCGCTTCATCTGTACGCAAGCTTGCTTCTTCTTCAGCAATTTCTTTTTGTAATTGCTCCAGTTCAGGCTTGATGAAAATACTGTTATTCTGACGATTGGCTCCACCTGCATAGGAACCACCTGTACGTAACTCTGTCCCATCAAGGGTTACCATACGAACCTGATAACGAACCTGGCGCGCTGCTGCACGCGCATGTTCTACAGTATCAAAAATAGCTGTTGTTGCTAGCAGGTTCTTGAAAATAACTTCCAGTCTAATATCAAATGTCACCAGCTCATCAGCCATACCCAAAAATCCTGGACTTGCAGCAATAGCATCTTGATTCTGACTAGAAATCGTACGCGCCTTGATCGTTGTCAACGGAAGGAAGGTTGCACGTCCTGATCTGTTTCGTTTAAGGAAATCAATCGCCTTGGTTGCCGCATGTTCATCTTCCACAATGATATGCTGACTGCTAGCTCCAAGCGCAATCTCTAGGGCAGTTTGATAATGCACATCAAAGGTCAGATGCTCACTGACTGCCCCAATAATCCCACCTAGACGATCTTTTTCTTGGAGGACACTCTTGACACCTGCATAAAAGTTGCTATGATTTCTAAGGATATTTTCCAAACTTTGGGCTCTAGCCTGCTTGTTTTTTAGACTATCCAGACGGTCAAAGAGTTTGCTTTGTTGAATCTGATAGGAAGTTTTCTGCTCCTCTTGCTCTTTGGCAATAGTTTGGTAGTCTGCCAATAATTTCTGAACCTGCTCCTTGGCAGTTTCAAGCTCTTCTTTTTGCTGACTAGCCTTCTCTTTAGCAGTAGCCAACTGTTCTTTCAGCTTTTCTAATTGATCTGCTTGTTTTTGAGAAAGCTGACGACTATTTTCCAACTCATTCTCAATACGGGTCAGTTGGTTTGAGACATCCGCTTCTTCTTGTAAAAGGGCTACAAAGCGTTCACGTAAGAGCTCAATCATCTGATCAGGATCATCTGAAAAAGCTAGTAATTCAGCCTCTAAACGATTGAGTTTTTGATTATTTTGGACTAGATTTTCTTCTAAGAGGGCTAAAGAGCTTTCTTTATCAGATTTTTCTTTGCTAAGTGAATTTCTCTTATCCTCTAAAGCAGCCAAACGGGCGTGTGCTTCCTGTTGATTCAGGGCTACTTGCTCGGACTCCAGTTTTGATAGAGCTAATTTTCTCTCGAAGTCACTAATCAAACTGGTCAAATCCATCAAACTGCCTTGATCTTTAGCCATTTCAGTCTGTAAATCTTGGCGTTGCTTTTTAAGAGTTTGATTTTCTTCTTCTAATTTTTCACGCTTTTGGTAGTAGCTAGTCAATAGTTCCTGAACCTGAGCCAACTCTTCTTCTGTCGATTCTAGTTCAACCTTATTTTCCTTGATTTGAGCAACCAATACATCCAAGTATATCGCTTTGCGTTGACCATCCAAATCTAGAAACTTACGAGCATTCTCAGCTTGCTTCTCAAGAGGCTTGATTTGATTATCCAACTCGTAGATAATGTCCTCTAAGCGGTCTAGATTATCCTGAGTTTGTTGCAGTTTACTCTCAGTTTCTTTTCTACGAGTCTTGTATTTCAAAACACCTGCAGCTTCTTCGAAAATGGCACGACGTTCTTCAGGCTTGGAGTTGAAAATCTCCTCAACCTTCCCTTGGGAAATAATGGAGAAGGAATCTCGTCCCAATCCAGTATCCAAGAAGAGGTCATGAATATCACGCAGACGGACTTTCTTTCCGTCAATCTTGTATTCGCTATCTCCACTACGATAGATATGGCGTTCCACCCTGATTTCTTGGCCTGCATCCTTGATAAATCCGTCATGATTATCCAGAGTCACAACTACAGAAGCATAATTGAGCGGTTTGCGACTTTCAGTTCCAGCAAAGATGACATCTGGCATCTTACCGCCACGAAGACTCTTAACACTTGACTCCCCCAAGGCCCAACGCAGACTTTCTGTAATATTGGACTTGCCAGATCCATTGGGTCCAACAACTGCCGTCACACCTTGGTCAAAGACGACCTTGGTCTTATCAGCAAAAGACTTGAATCCCTGAATTTCGATTTCCTTTAAATACATGAATCCAGCCCTTTCTCAACGGCATTTTTGGCAGCTTCCTGCTCTGCTAATTTCTTAGAACGACCTTGACCTTGACCAATACTCTTACCTTCAACTAGAACTTCTACATCAAAGACCTTATCGTGGGCAGGACCCGTTTCAGAAATCACCTGATAACGAATAGCCACATCGCCATTGACCTGAAGTAACTCTTGGAGATGGGTTTTGTAGTCTGTAATCATCTCAAATTCGCCTGCTTCAACCTTAGGAATCATGACTTGATAGATAAATTCCTTGACCTTGGCCACATCCTTATCCAAAAGGAGGGCACCAAGAAAGGCTTCAAAGGCATCACCAAGAATGGTATCACGATTGCGACCACCAGATTTTTCTTTCCCCTTACCTAGCTTGATAAACTGATCAAACTGGCAATCACGCGCAAAACCAGCCAAACTCTCCTCGCGGACAATCATGGCACGGAGTTTAGACAAGTCACCCTCAGGCTTTTTAGGATATTTTTTATACAGATATTCTGAAATCAATAACTGTAGAACAGCGTCTCCTAAAAATTCCAAGCGTTCATTGTGTGAAATTTTTAAGAGGCGGTGCTCATTGGCATAACTCGTATGAGTAAAGGCAGTCTCCAGTAAGTTTTTGTCTGCAAATTCGATTGCAAAATGGTTCTTTAGTACAGTTTGTAATTCTTTCATACCAACCTCTTTCTAACTGATAACAGTCCTTTTTATTATATCAAAAAGAGCCCCCTGAGTCACTCTAAAACGGGACTGTAAAGCATTTAGGCATTCTATAGAATATGATTTTCAGTTTTAAGGGCCAATTTAGGGCTGTGTAAAGAAAAAAGCCCTATTAAAGGCTTTTTAGGATGTTTACATCCACCCTGAGGGAATCGAACCCCCATCTCAAGAACCGGAATCTTACGTGATATCCATTACACTAAGGGTGGAAACTTGTTTTATTATAACAGAAATTTGCCCTAATAACAAGTTTTTTTCTGGCCATATAGCCCATCTTAGTGGGAAGCATCCCCATTCCAGATAGAGTTTTTCACGATTACATAATCAACGTGTTTAAGGTCAGCAACCTGACGTCCACCTGCATAGGAGATAGCACTTTGAAGGTCTTGTTCCATCTCAGTTAAAGTGTCTTGTAGATGGCCTTTTGCAGGAAGCAAGATACGTTTGCCTTCCACATTTTTGTAAGCACCTTTTTGATATTGTGAGGCTGAACCATAGTACTCTTTGAACTGTTCGCCATCAACTTCGATTGTCTTTCCTGGGCTTTCGATGTGTCCTGCAAAGAGGGAACCAACCATAACCATGCTGGCACCGAATCGGATAGACTTAGCAATATCACCGTGAGTACGAATTCCACCATCAGCAATAATCGGTTTACGGGCAGCCTTGGCACACCAGCGTAGGGCAGCCAACTGCCAACCACCTGTACCAAAACCTGTCTTGACCTTGGTGATACAAACCTTACCAGGACCGATTCCAACCTTAGTCGCATCCGCACCCGCATTTTCCAATTCACGCACAGCTTCTGGTGTTCCTACATTTCCAGCAATAACAAAAGTATCTGGCAATTCTTTCTTGATGTGTTGAATCATAGAAATCACGCTATCTGCATGACCATGAGCAATATCAATCGTGATGTATTCTGGAGCATCAGCCTTGAGCTGGCTAACGAAATCATACTCATAGTCTTTAACACCGACAGAGATAGAAGCAATGAGCCCTTGATCATGCATGCGCTTGATAAAAGGAATGCGTCCCGCTTCATCAAAACGGTGCATAATGTAGAAGTAACCCCCTTTAGCTAGTTGCTCTGCTACATTTTCATCCAAAATTGTCTGCATATTAGCTGGCACAACAGGTAGTTTAAAGGTGTGATTTCCTAGAGTGACGCTTGTGTCCGCTTCTGCACGGCTTTTAATGACACATTTATTTGGAATCAATTGAATATCTTCGTAATCAAAAATTGGAAATTCATTTAACATATCGATGTCTCGTTTCTTTTGTAATGACCTACCTATGCTCTCGCATCACTACGTCTTTTCCGACGTTTCCTTAATTTATTATAAACTAAAGTACAGTTTTTGTCAAATAATTTTATAAATTAAATTATATTGTTCGTATTTTACTTATATCAAAGACAAAAAAGAGGAGAGATTATTTTCTCCCCACTTCTTCACTATCCTAATAATACTCTCCCTGACGGTAGTCCCATGAGTTAAAGATATCTGACAGGTGCATCATAATCTTATCAATGTCAAGCCCTTTGCGGATTACAACTGGAGCTGGTGAAGTTGATCGTGCTCCTCCTTGTTCTGGGATGAGTTTACCGTCTTTATCGACCATAGATACCATCACACCTTGCTCGTAGCGCGTTTCAATCGTTTTGTCAGGTTGGATAGATGCCACATAGTCGTCTGCTTCGATGACAAGATCCACTGCTCCTTCGATACGTTCTCCGATACCTTCCACCTTACCACGGTTTCCTTTTCCAGATGGGTTTGCAGATGAGGCATAAACCATTTTACCTTCTTCCCAAAGTTTGGCAGCCAATTGTTCACCAGCTTTCCCAAATTTGATAACAAAACAGCTAGTACCACGCACGTCAGTCATCAGTTCCTCACGGCCATCACCGTATGCTTTGAGTTTTTCAAAGGCTTCTGGTTTCCAAGGAAGGATACAACCAAGAAGAATATCTTCATCCCAATGTTTTTGGTAGAAGGCTTCAATTTCTGGGTTAAGTTGTGCTAAAGCACGAAGCTCATCCATGCTACCGCAGAGAACAACACCTGGTTTGTTACGGTTACGTTCTTTAGCTGCGAACTTGCGCTCAAGTCCTGCCTTGTCGCTAGTCATAATAATGTAACCAACTTTTGTAGGGCAAACGATACATCCGCCCTCACCTTTTAAAAATGTCATAGCCTTCTTGTGAAAGTGTTCCCGTTCCATTGAATGTGTTTTGTCATAGTTCTATTTCCTTTTCTATTTTTTCTAATCCTGCCAGTAGGCTGGTCGTTGTTTTTCATAAGCAGCAATCAAGTCTTCATACTGCAAGGTAATACCGATATCATCCAAACCATTTAAGAGCTTGTGTTTCCATTCGCTATCGATTTCGAAAGTGAATTCTCCAACTGGTGAGATGATTTTTTGTTGTTCCAAGTCCACAGTTACCTGATCACTTGGTTGTAGCTGAGCTAGTTTCTCTCTAACTGCTCTAGGCTGAACAATAGGCAACATACCATTATTGAGTTCATTATTGTAATGAATATCTCCAAAAGATCCTGCAATTACAACTTTAAAACCATAGTCAGATAGAGCCCAAGCTGCGTGTTCCCTAGAAGACCCTGCCCCAAAGTTATCCCCTGAGATGAGGATAGTTGCTTTCCGATATTCAGGTCGGTTAAAGACAAAGTCTGGATCCTCAGTATACTTATCGTCCAAATATCGCCAAGCATACATGAGGTACTTACCAAAGCCTTTTTTATCAATTAACTTCAGAAACTGCTTGGGTAGGATTTGGTCGGTGTCGATGTTATCATTCATAAGAGGAACAGTCGTTCCCGTATAAACTGTAAATTTCTCCATATCCTCTCCTTACTAGGCTTCTGGCATTTTCCGAACATCTACGAAACGCCCTGCAATAGCTGCCGCAGCTGCCATAGCTGGACTACAGAGATGAGTCTTAGCGCCAAAGCCCTGTCTGTCTTCAAAGTTACGGTTGCTGGTTGAGGCGCAATGCACGCCATCAGGAACCTTGTCAGGATTCATCCCTAGGCACATGGAACAACCCGGGTCTCGCCACTCAAAGCCAGCGTCTAGAAAGACCTTGTCCAAGCCTAATTTCTCAGCAGCTCGTTTGACAGGACGAGAGCCCGGAACCACGATAGCCGTTAAGTTGGGTGCTATTTTCTTCCCTTTAACAAATCGCGCAGCCAGCTGTAAATCGCTGAGACGAGCATTGGTACAAGACCCGATAAAAATATAACCTAGTTCAATGTCCTCTGGCTTTTGACCAGGCTTCAAGTTCATATAATTGTAGGCTCGCTCATCGTTCATATCTTTGATTTCAGGGAAGCTACTGTCAAAGTCAACCCCCATAGCAGGGGTGGTTCCCCAGGTTACCATAGGAGCTAAGTCTGAGACATCCATCCGAATAACCTTATCGTAAACGGCATCATCATCACTGACAATTGTTTTCCAATCCGCCACAGCCTCTTCGAAATCCACTGGAACACACTCGCGTCCCTTAAGATAATCATAGGTGGTTTGATCTGGATTCATGATTCCCATCTTGGAGCCAAACTCGATAGACATATTGCAGATGGTCATTCGCTCTTCCATGCTCAGTGCATCAATAGCTTGTCCACGATATTCCACGACATAACCAACACCACAAGCAACGCCGTACTTAGCAATCAAGGCTAAAATGAAATCCTTGGAGTAAACTCCTTTTTGAGGGACACCAGTGAATTCTACCAACATTTTCTTTGGTTTGACCTGCCAGAGGGTTTGGGTAGCAAAAACATGCTCAACCTCACTGGTCCCAATTCCAAAAGCGATTGCTCCGAAAGCTCCGTGGGTTGCTGTATGGCTGTCTCCACAGACGATGAACTTTCCTGGTTGGGTCCGTCCTGTTTCAGGTCCAACCATATGAACAATACCCTGCTTTTCAGAACCGTGGGCTGCATGTTCAATCCCAAACTCCTTAACATTTTCAGCTAGTTTGTCAATTTGCGCTTTAGAAATCACATCTCGAATATCGTAGATATTGACCGTCGGGACATTGTGGTCAAAAGTTCCAAATGTCAAGTCTGGTCGTCTCAATCTGCGTCCTGCGTCTCTTAATCCTTGAAAAGCCTGAGGACTGGTCACCTCGTGGATATAGTGCTGGTCCACATACATGAGTTGGGGCTGCCCCTCTTCTCCTGTGATAACATGGCGGTCCCATAATTTATCAAAAATCGATTTTCCTGCCATCCATTACCTCCAAATAACATATAAGGCTACTAGTGTAGTCACCATCCCAAGAAACCAAACTGTTTTAAAGTACCATTTTCGAGTCTTGTGGTGAAAGGTAATTCCTGCTAACCAGGCACCAAATCCACCACAAGCAAAGGCTAAAATGAGTAAGAGTTTCTCTGGGATGCGCCAAGCTCTTCTCCTTGCCTTAGATTTGTCAATGCCATAAATCAAGAAAACCATGACATTCCAAATCAAAAGGACTAGAGTAATTTTTTCATCTAACTTCATAACCTTGTAATAATAGCTTCTGTCATTTCCTTGGTCGAAGCCTGTCCTCCTATATCTCTCGTTAATATACCAGCCGCCAAACTTGCCTCGACAGCACGCTCGATACGCTCTGCATCCTCATAACGTCCAAAGCTATCTCTCAGCATCATGGCCTCTGATAAAATCATGGAGATAGGATTGGCAATTCCTTGACCAGCAATATCAGGTGCTGAGCCGTGAATAGGTTCATAGAGACTTGGTCCATTTTCAGAATGACTGGCTGATGGCATAACTCCAAGTGTGCCAGATAAAACGCTTGATTCATCAGATAGAATATCTCCGAAAAGATTCTCTGTCACGATAACATCAAACTTGGCAGGATTGCTAATCATGAGCATGGCAGCTGAGTCCACTAACTGGTGTTCCAATGTCACATCTGGGAAATCCTGCGCGACTTCCTCAGCTACTTTCCGCCAGAGCTTTGAGGTCGCTAGAACATTTTGCTTATCGATACTAGTAAGGATTTTTCTGCGATTTCTTGCGATTTCAAAGGCTTTGCGAATAATCCGCTCTACTTCCTCATAGCTATAGTCGTTGATATCACGCGCTTTGCGCTCTTCAAGGATATGATCTCCAAAGTAAATCCCGCCTGTCAACTCCCGCACAACGACAAAGTCCACCCCAGCAATTCGTTCTGATTTTAGTGGTGACAAATGCTTGAGACTCTCAAAGATTTTTACAGGGCGAATATTAGCATAGAGATTGAGTTTCTTACGGAGAGCTAGCAAGCCTTGTTCAGGCCGAACCGCTGCTCCATCATACTGAGGACTACCGATAGCCGCTAGAAGAATGGCATCTGCTTCTCTACTTGCCTTGAGGGTTTCATCAGGTAAGGGATGCCCTGCAGCATCAATACCTGCACCTCCAAAAGGTCGTTTGTCTATTTCATAGTCAAAGCCTGTTTTTTTAGCTATAGCTTCCAGAACCTCTAACCCAGCATCCATGATTTCTGGACCAATTCCGTCCCCTGCTAGAGCTACTATTTTTTTTGTCATAGCATTCTCCTTTACACACTAGGCATATCGCGATAGGAAACGCTACGTCCCATCTCACCAGCATTCTCTTTTTGAACAAAGGTATTAGCATTGATATAGGCAATAGCAGAAGCCTTCAACACATCGAAATCAAGACCTGATGCATTAAAAATAGTTTCTGTATCTCTATTTTCAACAGTGACCAAGACCCGAGCTTGGGCATCGATTCCATCTGTTACCGCATCGATAGTGTAGGACACCAAGCGAACAGGTTGATTGAAGAATTTGTCGATAGCATTGAAGATAGCTTCAACAGAACCTTGCCCTGTCGCATTAAATTCGACTTTCTCACCATCCATATTAGCCAGGCTAACAAGCGCTTCAATGTCATTTTCCGCATGAGTTTGAAGCTGTAAATCATCAAAGTGGAATCCTTCTGGATTTTCAACCATGGTTCCAGCTACCAGAGCACGAATATCTGCATCTGTGATTTCTTGTTTCTTGTCGGCCAATGCCTTGAACTTAGCAAAGAGTGGCTTGATATCCTCGTCTGTAAAATCTAGGGCTAAGTCTCTCAGTTTTTCTACAAAGGCATGACGACCTGATAATTTTCCAAGCGGAAGACTGTTACTCTTGACACCGACCAATTCAGGAGTGATAATCTCATAAGTAAGAGGATTTTTAAGGACTCCATCTTGGTGAATACCAGATTCATGAGAAAAGGCATTGCCACCGACCACAGCCTTGTTTTTAGGAACTGGAATACCAGAGAAGCGAGAAACCATTTCTGACATATTGATGGTTTCATTTAGGACGATACTTGTCTCAGCTTGGTAGTAATCTTGGCGAATATTGAGCGCCACTGCTATTTCTTCAAGGGATGCATTCCCAGCTCGCTCACCAATACCGTTGATAGTCCCTTCGACACGGCCTGCCCCATTCTTGACAGCAGCAAGGCTATTTGCCACTGCCATTCCAAGGTCATCGTGGCAGTGAGGCGAATAGACAATCTGACGATCTGTCTTGACATTCTCAATCAAGTGTTTGAAGATAGCTCCGTACTCTTCTGGAGTGGTGAATCCAACCGTATCAGGAATATTGATATAAGTTGCACCTGCATCAACCGCTGTTTGAACAACTTGCAGGAGGAAATCCAACTCTGTTCTAGTCGCATCTTCAGGAGAGAATTCGACAACCTCAAACTTAGAGCGGGCATATGAAACATGATCCTTAATCGCTTCCAAAATCTCTTCCTTGCTCTTATTGAGCTTATACTTGCGGTGAATGGGACTGGTAGCAATAAAGACGTGAACTTGTGGATACTTGGCGTCCTTGAGGGCTTCGTAACAAGCATCAATATCAGACTTGACAGAGCGTGCCAAACCAGTCACCGCTGTTTTCTTCAAGACCTTGGCAATCTCCTGAACTGCTGTAAATGAATCAGGACTCGCCGCTGGAAAACCAGCTTCAATTGCTGAAATGCCCCATTTCTCCAGCTGTCTTGCAATGGCTATTTTTTCCTTGATTGAAAAATTAACGCCAGGTGTCTGCTCTCCATCCCGAAGGCTAGTATCTAGAAATTCAACTGTTCGCATAAGATTTCCCCTTTTCCAAATATGGTTTAAAAAAACATCTCGCTCAGAAACCCAAGCGAGATGTTGATTTACTCCCGCTTGGTAAGCCAAACAGGACTAATGCATTTTGCACTAGCCCGAATACCCCAACAACAAAGCAAATTGATTAAACTTAGCTGTTTTCATGTTTGACTTTCTCCTTCGTTTGATATCTTGTTTAGTATTTTAGCATAGGCAAAAGTAGTTGTCAAGAAAAAATCCAATATTTTCTGAAAATTCCTTCAGTAGAGAATATTTTGCTAATTGAAAATTCTTGAAATGAAATTTTCATTTTTTTAGATAGTTAAATTCCAACTTCTTTTCTATCAATTCCAGTACTTCTTCATCTGATAAAAGTATCATCAAGCGCCACACTAATCCAGTAGCGTTTGTTCATATGAAAAGGCTGGGTAAATTCCCTTTTTCGAAAGCAAGTCAGCTACTTGGTCATGTTTGAGGTTGACTGCTTCCACTTGACCTTCTCTTCCCTTTTCCAGCTTATCCCAAGAGATTTTCATCAAGACGGCATACCACTTTTTATTGCCTTCATGTCTTAACACTGCCGTATCAGGAGATTTCTCCCACAGATATTCCAACTGATTACCATACTTTTCCTGAATCTGAGCCATGATACGCTTAGTCTGAGGACAAATAAAATCCTGCACATCAAAACAAGCCTTCCGAATCTGGTAGAGAATCTCCAGACAAGCTTCACGGACACTTGCAACAAAACTTCCTCTCATGCTTTCCATATGGACTTGAGGATAGAGGTCACCAGTCTCCTGGTCAAAAACTTGAAAACTCACATTATCAACAGTGATGGAGACAGTCATGACAAAGTCACCCTGCAAAAATCTGGCAACTATAGGTCCAGACTTCCCCATTTTTCTACAAAAACCAAAAGGCTTTGAGCCTTTTTCTTGATTAAACTGATAGGATTTAAAAATTTCAAACATAAGTGAAAACTGCTACCCAAAGCTAGCAGTTCCTTTCTATTTTTTAAAAGACAACCTTAGTTCCATGCAATTGTGTCACGCCCAGCTGGTCAATAAAGGTTTGACGGTTATCAAGGTCAATCCCCCCACCTGGTAGAATTTCAATCTTACCTTTAGCATGTCCCAAAATTCTGTGATAGTGAGCAAAACGTTTCTCTAGTGAATCGCCAGACACACCAGCACGAGTTAGGATGCGAGTGACTCCAGCTTGACTAAGCCAGTCAATAGCTTCTAGTTGATCATCATCACTCAATTCATCAAAGGCCATGTGGAAGACAATTTCCATTCCTTTTGATGCAGTAATTAACTTCTCCAGATTAGGCTTATCCAACTTTTTATCAGCAGTTAAAGCCCCAAATACAACCCCTTGACTTCCAGCCTGAGCAGTCAACCGAATGTCTTCTAGCATAATAGCAATTTCTAGGTCATTATAGACAAAGTCGCCACCACGTGGACGAATCATGGTCATAATGGTCGTATCGTAGTTAGCTGCCAGTTCAACAGCTGCCTTGGTCACTCCATAGCTTGGTGTTGTTCCTCCCACTGCTAGATTATCACAGAGTTCGATTCGACGAGCTCCAGCCTGCATCGCTTTTTCAAGCAGGGTCACATTTTCAGCACAAAATTCGTAAATCATTTGATTCTCCTTGAGTATTACTTTAAATTTATTATATCATATTGTTGTGAATATGTTTTCATTTATATCAAGGAAAACAGTTACTATTTTTTATTCTTTGTCCGGAATGACCTTGAAGAGATAATAGGTGATAAAGATGGTCAAAGCTCCTAGACCGATTTTGACAGGTAAGAGAGGGGCAAAATAAATGGAAATTCCCATCAAGGTGTAGATAGATACGATGATTTTTTTCTTACGTTCGCGCGCAATGGACTTGGTCTCACGAAAATCAGCTACATAGCTCTGATAGAGCTTGGTATGATAAAGCCAGTCTTCGAAACGCTTGGAACTTCTGGAGAAACAAGCAATAGACAGTAAAAGAAAAGGGAGTTGTAGGCAACAAGGGTAAAAACAACCCCAATAATAGCCAAGGCTAGTGATAAAAAAACCAATGATCAGATAGATAAATACGCATAACTTCTCCTAGTTAATACTCTTCGAAAATCAAATTCAAACCGCGTCAACGTCGCCTTGACGTACCCAAGTACAGCCTGCGGCTAGTTTCCTAGTTTGCTCTTTGATTTTCATTGAGTATAAAATAATCTTCTTCTAGTTTCGCATACAATGGTGAATTTTGTCAAGTTCTAACCCAAAAGAGCCTGAAATTCACTTTCAGGACTCTCCTCTTATTTAATCTTTTCTTCCTCGTAGTCACCCTTGCTACAAACAACCTGCTTACCACCACCACGGACTTTTTTCTCCATGAGGAAGTTGCCACATTTTGGACAGTCACGACCAACAGGCTTGTCCCAAGAGGTAAATTCACATTCTGGGTAGCGATTGCAACCATAGAAGAGGCGATTACGTTTGGTTTTTCGCTCAATGATTTGTCCTTGATGACAACTTGGACACTCAACACCAATCTCTTTCACGATTGCTTGGGTATGACGACAGTCTGGGAAATTGCTACAAGCGTAGAACTTACCAAATCGACCAAGTTTAATAACCATTGGACTGCCACACACTTCACAATCAAATCCAGCTGGTTCATCCTTGATCTGGATTTTCTCCATTTCTTCTTCAGCCTTGGCTACTTCTTTAGAAAATGGTTTGTAAAAGGCATCAATGACACGTTGCCACTGCTCTTTTCCAACTTCGACGTCATCCAGCTTGCCTTCCATTTCAGCTGTGAAGGTCACGTTTACGATATCTGGGAAATATTCAACGATGAGCTTGTTAACAATTTCTCCCAACTCTGTCGGTTCAAAACGTTTGGCTACAAGGCGAACATAATAGCGTTTCTGAATGGTTTCAATGGTTGGCGCGTAGGTGGACGGACGTCCAACCCCATTTTCCTCCAAGGTCTTGATAAGGGTCGCTTCAGAATAACGAGCAGGCGGTTGAGTGAAATGTTGCTCTGGTTTGCTATTAACCTGCTTAACCACATCTCCAACAGCCATATCTGGTAACATCTTATTCTTGTCAGAATCATTATAAATGGCAAGATAACCATCAAACTTAACCTGACTACCATTGGCAGCAAATTGAACCCCATTTTGAGACAATTTAACAGCCATGGTATCAAAGACAGCAGCTGTCATCTGACTCGCTACAAAACGATTCCAGATAAGGGTATAAAGCTTGAGCTGATCCTTGTCCAGATACTTAGCAATACTTTCAGGTGTATTAAAGACGCTAGACGGGCGAATAGCCTCGTGGGCATCCTGAGCTCCAGAAGCATTTTTAACCTTGCTACCATGCTTAGAATACTTACTACCAAAGCGGTCTGTAATGAAGCTTGCTGCCTCATTTTGCGCCACTGGACTGATACGAGTCGAATCGGTACGCATATAGGTAATTAAACCTTGCACACCAGAACCAATATTAATCCCTTCATAGAGCTGTTGGGCGACCATCATGGTCTTTCGAGTACGGAAGTTAATTTTATTGGCCGCATCCATCTGCATAGATGAAGTGGTATAGGGTAATGGAGCATTGCGTTTGCGCTCTTTCTTATCTACCTGATCCACTGAAAAGTCTTTACTAGTCAGACGAGACAGAACTTCCTTGACCTCGTCATTGCTAGTCAGTTTTAGCTTTTTACCATCTACTCCATAGAAGGAAGCCTGGAATTGCTTGGTTCCCTTTTTAAAGATAGCATCAATGGTCCAGTATTCTTCTGGCTGGAAAGCATTGATTTCATTCTCACGATCAATGATTAACTTGAGCGCAATAGACTGAACGCGACCTGCTGACAAGCCCTTCTTAACCTTCTTCCACAAAATAGGCGAAATCGAATAGCCTACCAAGCGGTCTAGGACACGACGAGCCTGTTGGGCATCAACCAAGTCCATATCAATCTTGCGTGGTTCTTTAAAAGCATTTTTGACCGCATCCTTGGTGATTTCATTGAAGACCACACGGTTGGCATCATTTTCATCTAAGTTGAGAATGTGAGCCAAATGCCAAGAAATCGCTTCTCCTTCACGGTCCGGGTCACTCGCCAGAAAGACTTTATTAGCTTTTTTAGCTTCTTTTTTCAAGTCATTGATAAGAGATCCTTTTCCTCGGATATTGATATATTGCGGTTCATAATTATTTTCAATATCGACGGACATACTGGATTTCTTCAAATCACGGATATGCCCGACACTGGCTAAAACCTTGTAGTTTCGGCCTAGATATTTTTCAATCGTTTTCGCCTTAGCAGGTGACTCCACGATTACTAGATTTTTTTTAACTGTTGATTTTTTCTTTTTTGTTGCCGTAGCCACAGTATCACACCTTTTCAAAGTAATAAACTTTATAAAGTGTAAACCATTTTTTGAACTGTCAAGACTTAGCTACTATAATAGAAGAAAAGTTTGTCTAGTAAGCGGACTTTCTTCTTATACTCAATGAAAATCAAAGAGCAAACTAGGAAGCTAGCCGCAGGCTGCTCAAAACACTGTTTTGAGGTTGCAGATGGAAGCTGACGTGGTTTGAAGAGATTTTCGAAGAGTATTAAAATTCAAATTCTGCAAGAACATCCTGCCCGCTGGTGACCAATTTTGCTCCTTCTTGAATCAAATGATGGCAACCATCTGATAATCCATCTAAAATGCTACCAGGAATAGCAAAAACATCGCGTCCTTCTTCCATTGCCCTCTCACAGGTAATGAGACTACCTGAGCGCATCTTAGCCTCTGCTACAATCACACCTCGACAAAGTCCAGCAATGATTCGATTACGAGCAGGAAAATGAAATTTCAGAGGTTGTTCGCCAGGTCCATACTCGCTGAGAATCAGATGGTCATTGCCTATGTAGTCTTGCAAGCGTTTATTAGCTTTAGGATAAAACACATCCAGTCCTGTTCCAATCACTGCAATGGTTTTTCCGCCATTCTGAAGAGCAGCCATATGAGCTGCTGTGTCAATGCCCTTGGCTAATCCACTGACGATAACCAGTTCATTTTCCAAGCCCTGAATAACTTTTTCAACTGACTTAACTCCCTGTTTGCTACAAGCACGACTTCCTACGACTGCTACCTTCGGGAATTTCAAGAGGTCAAGATTTCCCTTGTAAAATAAAAGCACAGGCGCGTCGTATATTTCACTCAAATCCCAAGGGTAACAGTCATCTAAAATAGAGAAAGATGGAAATTTTTTAAACTCCTTCTCCAGATGCACATCGTCTATCTGAAAATAACGTTCCATAAAGACGGCTGGATTTCGGCAACCTGATATATCTGCAATATCACCTAACAACAGTTCTTGATCGATATTTTCACCATATTCTAGGACATTCAAAACCTGTTGATTGGTCAAACCTGATTTTTTTCAACTTATAGATTTCATAGTTTGTGATTTTCATAAATATCTCCATTTCTTTTTCTACTCATCTATTTATTCGTAAAAAATCAAAAAAACATCCGACTATTTTAGCCAGATGTTGGAATCTTTAATTTTCGTTTTTAAGAATTTCTTCTAATTTATGATAGTCTTGGACACTATCGATCTCATAGATGCTGTTGCCTTCTAATTCTTCGACATAGACATCTAGCTCTTTGATATTATCCTTAACCATATTGTCCCAATAGAGATCAACAAATTCTCCACTTGCATAAGCCTTGTCGATAAAGCTGACAATCTTTTCTGCAGTTGGAGCATCCCAGAAGGATACACCACTAAGGATGCGACCAGCCTTGCTATCAACAGTAATGTCTTGAACCTTGTAGTCATCTCCATAGACCAAGAACCATTCGTTGGTACAATCTTCACGATAAACACTAAAATAAGTAGAACGTGTCAAATCATTGCGGAACATATTTTTAAAGAGATAATTATCGGCATCGATAACATAACTGTTAGCCAATTCTTCTTTTACAAGATAGAGAGAGTAAAAGTTATTGTAGTCAGCGTATTTATCATTGAAGACGAGGCGAACCCCATATTTTTCTTTCAAGTAATCGAATTGTTCTTTAAGGTAACCAACGATGATGATGATGTCATTGATTCCTTTTTCTTTTAAAAACTCAATTTGGTATTCAATCAAGGGTTTTTGATTAACTTGAACCAAGGCTTTAGGGGTATTTTCAGTCATAGGACGCAAGCGAGTTCCCAATCCCGCTGCTAAGATGATGGCTTTCACACGAATCTCCTTTATTCTTTAATAATAATATAAACTCCAGCAATGACGATAAGTGACGTAATAATGGTCAGCATATCTAGCGGTGCACCCAAGAAAACAACTGCAAACAAGACTGTCCAAACTACATAGCTCACGTTCAATCCTGTAGCTTTGGCTGGTTGCAAGCGATTGATAGCGATATAATAAGCCAAGTAAGAAATCATATCAAAGGCTGCAAAGACAATCATAAGACCTAGTAATTGTCCATTGGTTACTTCTGCAAATGACTGATGAGAGAAGAGTACAATTACAAGATAAGACAAGAATGAAGTCACTTGACGGATTAAGAGGGCTTCGATTTCACTTAATTCACTTTCCATAGCAAAAGAGCTGAGAACACTCTCACTTCCCCATGCAATAGCACAAACCAAAGCACAGAGAATACCAATGTAGAAGGAATTGACCTGTTCAACCTTATAGGTCTGAGCAATAATCCCTGCAATAATCAAGACAATCCCAAACACAGTATTTTTCGAAATCTTATGCTTCAAAAAGAAGAAAGCCAATAAAACTGAAATTGCAGGGTAAATAGCCGATACAGATGAAGCTAAGGAACTTCCGATATACTTAACCGCATAAAGATTTGCCTGCATACCGATAGGGCCTGCTAGCAAGGCTCCGATGATAACACTAACATTGCGAATATTTAAGAAAATTGAGAGACGAACTTTTCCTTCTTTTACCAAGAGAAAAGCTAGTAAGATAAAGATACTCAAGAAATCGTGAGCAGCGGCCACCACAAAGGGCGACAAATCTGTAAAAATCGAAAAGATATACGCACTAATCGTTAGACCTAAACCCCAGAAAATACCTGAGAGTAGACCAAAAGAAACTCCATTTTTATTTTTCATCTGAACCTCCATAATAAGCCAAACCTTTAATAGCTCTTTGGTAACGACTCACACCATAGTCACCAAAATCTGCACCTTGCTCTTCTTTGTAGACTGTCCATAGACTCCAAATAGCATCTTGTAAAATTTTATAAATGGCAATCTTTTCACGAGAGACAGGTGTTTGCTCACTCTCATAATGAGACAAGAAGTCTTCTTCCTCTTGACGAGTAAATTCGGACTCTAAAAAGAGGGCTGCTAAATCCCACATTGGATCATTCATTGATGAATATTCCCAGTCAATCAGATATAGACGTCCTTGAGGTGATTCGATAAAGTTTTCAGGCACCAAATCGATATGACAAGATTTTCTGTCAACACCTAAGTCAGCCAGTCTTTTCTCTAAGGAGAAGACTTCTTCTCGAACTGCTTCATAGTTGGCATAAGGGATTTTTTCCTCAATCAAAGATTCGTATTTTTTGATTTCTTCAAAAGGAGCAAATTCTCCCCTTAATTCCTTACCAGAAGCATGAATAGTTTGTAAAATTGGAGCAATTTTATCAAATTTTGTCTTGATCGACCTTGAATCCAGCGTAATCGCAGATTCGATATACTCATTTACTTTGATACCAGCTTCAATATCAAAAAGATAATTTTTTACATCTAAGTCTAAATCCTTTAGTAGTTCAAGATTGTACTTTTCATCTTGACGATTGATCAGCTTTTCTGTCCCTTTACCAAAGAATTTAACAATGTATTGCTTATTTGTTGTTTTGACCAAATAGTTTTGATTGGTCATCCCCCCCAGTTGTTCAACACTGAGGACTTCCTCTTCTTGACTAAGTAAGGAAGAAATTTTTTCTTTAATGATTTTCTCCACAATTAACCTCCAGGACTTATACTTCCCACTTAAACACTGTTTTAAAGGCTGTGTTTAAATCGGTAGCAAAGACACGGTGAATATCTTTAATTTCTCTTACAGGTTCTTCTAGATAAAGGATATTTTTAAGACGATTGGCAAATTTCTTGACTTCCAGCATTTGGATTGCATTTTCAAAATCGATGCGACCAGAACGAGAGGACCCAACCAAGAGCAAGCCCTTTTCTAAGGCATCGCGAGTATTGAGATTGACTTTATATTCGCTAACTCCCATCATGAGAATCGTTCCCTGAGGACGAATGTAGCGAATCAAATCATTAATAGCTGGTCCTGTACCATCACCACCACAACACTCAAAAGCATGGTCAAAGGCCAAATCTTCTGGAATATTGTCAGTAATATAGCATTCTTTGGCAAATGAGAAGAGTTCCAATTTTTCCCAATGACGACCAATAACCACAATCTCTGCTTCTGGCAAAGTATAGTTGATAATATTGGCAACCACAAATGCTAAACTTCCATCTCCGATAACAGCGATTCGGTCCCGCTTGCTATGAGCAAGGGTCAATAAGCGATTCATAGCATGCATACCGACACTGACGAACTCTGTAATGGCTGCAACCGTGTCTTCAATAGCATCATAAGCCACCACACGGTCTTTAGGGAGAGAAACAAACTCTCTCATAAAGCCATCAAATCCACTAGACAAGAAATGGGTCCCTATCATGTAGTTCTCATAGAATTCTTCATCGCTCTGCATCGGAGGCTGATTGGGAATCATGACGACTTTTTGCCCAACCTCATAGGTTCCTGTCGGATCAGAAATAACGGTTCCACATGACTCGTGAATCATTGCCATTGGAAGCTTTTTATTCAAAATCTTGGGATCACGTTTTCCTTGATAGTAACGCTGATCCGCATGACAGACAGCCATGTAGTTGGGACGGATAAGGATATGATTCTCTTGGTCAATAGCCTCTTCCTGATATTTGACGTTGATAAACTTAGGCTTAGTTAGTTGATAAATTTGATTAATCATTTTACTAGTCTTTCTCAATCATACTTTTTGCAATCTTCAAATCTGTTACGGTTGTAATTTTTAGATTTGAATATTCACCTTTGGCCAAGGCCACATCTTTTCCTTTAATCACAAAGATTTTACATGCATCTGTCAAGATTTCTTTCTCTTCAGCAGAAAGAGAGCCATAAAGATCCATGAAGTCCTTGCAACGGAATGTTTGAGGTGTTTGTCCTTGATAGAGGTGAGCACGATTTGGAATATCTGTAATGAATTGACCGTTAGTGCTTTCAACGATAGTATCAACAGCTTCTACCACAGTGTCCACTGCGTCATGATTTTGGGCAAGTTTGATATTGTCTTGAATCATGCGAAGTGTAATAAATGGACGAACAGAATCGTGGGTAACAACGATATCCTCTGGAGTAAGCGGACGATAAGCATCGATAGCTTCAATGATTTTCTCAATACTCGTATTACGGTCAGCACCACCTTTTGTAATGATGATACGATTCTTATGAAGAGGTAGATATTTATCTACAAGATCCTCTGCATGGGAAACCCAGTCTCCATGAACCCCAACTACAATTTTTTCAATACTTGGTTCCAAGACAAATTTTTCAATTGTATGAATCAAAATAGGTCGATCACCTAGCTCTAAAAATTGTTTTGGCAAGTTACTGATTCCCATGCGTGTGCCAGTTCCACCAGCAAGAATTCCTGCATAAATCATCTATTTTCTCCTTTGTCTTACTAAAAAAACTTATTCTCTCTATTATACCACAATCTAGTCCTATCATGAAAGAAATACCGGCCCTCCCGTTCTAGAATAGAAGGATTAAGGAGTTCTATTATTCAAAGAAACTAGTCCATTTCTAGTAATGACCAGGAATTCTGTAGTCATTGCTAATAAATGGCTGTGAAATTTTAGAGTTCTTCAGAATAATATAATTTCCTTAAAAAAATCTTAAAATTAAGCTTTGAAACTTCAAAGTAATTGCTTGACTTACTGCCCTTCATTTCTTATTAGCTAACTTTATGATATAAATACGAATGGGCTCGGGACAAGTATTTAAAATAAAAAATAACTAACTGCTACAAGAGCTCCAGGACCTAAAAATGCTTTTAGATTTTGCAAAAAATGATTGTTATCCGGAGTTTCAATAGATTGGTTGATCTCAGAAAGAGAGACCTTTTTGTAAGAAGACATCGGAATATTCACTTTCTAATCTTGTCTTTACCTATTTTATTAATGAAGTTTTTGAAAGAAATGTTGAAAATAGTTTCCTATTTCCAATTTATTCTTATTGAATCACATTTTAAAATGATTCTTAAGGAAAGTATGATAGTTGAAATAAGCAATACCAATATGGCAAAAGCCAGCATCAGAAAACGCTGGCTTTAAAACTGTGAAAAATTTTTCTCAACTAGATTGCTTCTGTGACAAAACTACGGCTTTCAAGTACCTTAAGCATGGCGTTAGCTGTATCTAGGGCTGTAAAGAGGGGCACTCCATGTTCAATGGCTGAACGGCGGATTTGCTCTCCATCTTCATCAGCAGTTCGTTTGGTTCCTACTGTGTTAATAATAGCTTGAATTCTTCCTTTACGAACAAAGCTTGGAATATCCTTATCGTCATCACCAATCTTACCAACAGGTTGGGCTTGCAATCCATGACTGGCAAAGAAGGCTGCTGTCCCTTCTGTCGCGAGGATTCCATAGCCAATATTTTGGAAACGACGAGCCAAGTCCAAAGCTTCTTCTTTGGCATCATCAGCGATAGTAAATACAACGTTACCAAAAGTTGGCAAGTGTAAGTAAGAAGCTTCAAAGGCTTTATAGAGAGCTTTTTCCAAAGTCGTATCAGAACCCATAACTTCACCTGTTGACTTCATTTCAGGTCCGAGCAAGCTGTCTACTTTAGCTAGTTTGGTAAAGGAGAAGACAGGTGCCTTGATATGAACACGGGTGCTTTCAGGGTAAAGTCCATCTTGGTAGCCAAGTTCTTCAAGGTTTTGACCAAGAATGAGCTTGGTTGCTACTTGAGCCATAGGGATATTGGTCACTTTAGAAAGGAATGGAACCGTACGGCTGGCACGTGGATTGACCTCAATAACATAGACTTTTTCATCCTTGATGACAAACTGGATGTTCATCATTCCAAGGCAGTTAAGACCGATTGCTAGGCGTTTAGTATAGTCTGCGATGGTTTCCTGAACCTTTTGCGACAAGGTTTGTGGTGGGTAAACAGCCATCGAATCACCTGAGTGGACCCCGGCACGTTCGATATGCTCCATGATACCAGGGATGAGAACATTTCCCCGTCTGAGATAGCATCAACTTCGCACTCCTGACCAACGATATAAGAGTCAACAAGAACTGGGTGGTCTGGACTAGCCTTAACAGCAGTTCGCATGTAAGAACGAAGGTCTTCTTCGTTTTCAACGATTTCCATGGCACGTCCACCCAGTACATAAGATGGGCGGACAAGAACTGGGAAGCCAATCTTGCGAGCTGCAAGAACTGCTTCTTCTTCATTGGTAGCCGTTTGTCCTGGTGGCTGTGGAATATCCAAATCTTTAAGAGCTTGTTCAAAGAGATCGCGGTCTTCGGCACGGTCTAGATCAGCAACCTGCGTACCAAGAATAGTCACACCTGCTTTTGCCAGTGGTTCAGCTAGGTTGATGGCTGTTTGACCACCGAACTGAACGATAACACCTTTTGGTTGCTCCAAGTCAATGACATTCATAACATCTTCGAATGTCAATGGCTCAAAGTAAAGCTTATCTGATACAGAAAAGTCTGTAGAAACGGTCTCTGGGTTTGAGTTCATGATGATGGCTTCGTAACCAGCAGCCTGGATAGCCTTAACAGAGTGAACTGTCGCATAGTCAAATTCGACTCCTTGACCGATACGGATTGGACCAGAACCTAGGACTAGAACGGATTCCTTATCAGACTTGATAGACTCGTTTTCCCAACCATAGGTTGAATAGAAGTATGGTGTTTCAGAGTCAAACTCTGCCGCACAAGTATCTACCATCTTATAAACTGGAACAATCTTGTTTTCCAAACGAAGTTGGCGAACGTGATCAGCGGTCGTTTCCCATAGTTCAGCAATCTTACGGTCTGAGAAACCATTGAGTTTGGCTGTTTTCAAGACTTCTAGATCTTGTGGATGAGCGCCCAATTCTTGCTCAATTTCAAAGATGTGCAAGAGTTTATCCAGATAGAAGATATCAATCTTAGTCAATTCAGCAATCTCTTCAGGTGTATAACCACGACGAATAGCTTCTGATACATAGAAGAGACGATCGTCTTGGGCTTTCACAACCTTTTCAATCAAGGCATCATCAGAAACTAATGCAAGTTCAGGTATTTCATTGTGATGAACCCCAATTTCAAGGGAACGACAAGCCTTAAGGAGAGATTCTTCGATGTTACGTCCAATCGCCATGACTTCTCCAGTGGCCTTCATCTGTGTCCCAAGACGGCGCTCACCTTTTTCAAACTTGTCAAATGGGAAACGAGGAATCTTAGCAACCACGTAGTCAAGGGCAGGCTCAAACATGGCATAGGTTGAACCTGTGACTGGGTTAATAACCTCATCCAAGGTCAAACCTACTGCAATCTTAGCAGCCAATTTTGCAATAGGATATCCTGTAGCCTTAGAGGCAAGGGCTGACGAACGTGATACACGAGGGTTTACTTCGATGACATAATACTTGAAACTGTGTGGGTCAAGGGCCAGCTGAACATTACATCCACCTTCAATCTTAAGGGCACGAATAATGCTCAAGCTTGCATCACGAAGCATTTGGTTTTCATAGTCTGACATGGTTTGCGCAGGGGCAAATACGATGGAATCTCCTGTGTGAATCCCAACTGGGTCAAAGTTTTCCATGTTACAAACAACCAAAGCATTGTCAGCTGAGTCACGCATAACTTCGTATTCGATTTCCTTGAAACCTGCAATTGAACGCTCAATCAAACATTGGGTAACAGGTGACAATTTCAAACCATTTTCAGCGATTTCACGCAATTCTTCCTCATTGGCACACATACCACCACCAGTACCACCAAGTGTAAAGGCTGGACGGACGATGACTGGGTAGCCAATTGTTGTGCAAAGGCAACTGCTTCTTCTACTGTATTAACAATTTCAGATTCAGGAATTGGTTGCTCAAGTTCCTCCATCAATTGTTTAAAGAGGTCACGGTCCTCGGCTTGGTCAATGGCAGATAATTTAGTACCCAGAAGTTCCACTCCAAGCTCATCGAGAATACCATTTTTAGACAATTCCATGGCCATGTTGAGACCTGTCTGACCACCGAGTGTTGGTAGCAAGGCATCTGGACGCTCCTTACGAAGAATACGCGTTACAAACTCAAGAGTAATCGGTTCAATATAAACCTTATCAGCAATTTCCTTGTCCGTCATGATGGTGGCAGGGTTTGAGTTAACCAAAACAACCTCATAACCTTCCTCTTTCAAAGACAAGCAAGCCTGGGTCCCAGCGTAGTCAAACTCAGCAGCCTGACCAATAATAATCGGACCAGATCCAATCACCATAATTTTTTGAATATCAGTACGTTTAGGCATATATAAGATATTAAGGGCGTCAAGCGGACAAAGCTAAAATAGGAGTTATGACGAAGAACGGTCAGTTCTAGGAATAACTATCTTTTTAGCACCGTCCGTAGCCCGTATTCAGTTCAGCAAATACGGAGCACCCTTCTCCTTTCTATTCGTCGCCTCACAGAGCGACATTAAATAAATTCTCCGACGATTTTTTAGCGAAACGATACTTTTCGGTAAAAAATCTAGTGCAGGGAGTTTTTAGTTCGCCTGATAGCGACTAAAAGAAACGACCTGCCTTTCTATTTGGCAACTCTCAGGTTGCCATTAAATAAATTCTCCGACGAGCTTTTACTCGTTCTTAGTTTGATTGTTTAAAAGCTTCCATCATCTCGATAAACTCGTCAAATAGGTAGCTAGCGTCGTGTGGCCCAGGGGCTGCGTCTGGGTGGTATTGAACAGAGAAAGCAGGTTGGTATCTGTGACGCACACCTTCAACTGACTTGTCATTGATTTCTTCGTGAGTGATAATCAAGTGTTCTGGCAAATCCTCACGGCTAACTGCATAACCATGGTTTTGACTTGTAAAATCCACACGACCTGTAGCAATTTCACGTACTGCATGGTTAAAGCCACGGTGACCAAATTTCATCTTATAAGTCTTAGCACCATTTGCCATTGCAAAGAGTTGGTGCCCCATACAAATACCAAAGATTGGGATTTTCCCTTGCACACCGCGAATCATATCTAGTACCTGTGGAACATCCTCTGGGTTACCTGGACCGTTTGACAACATCACTCCGTCAGGATTAAGATGGAGAATTTCTTCTGCCGTTGTCGAATAAGGAACAACCGTCACGTTACAGTTTCGCTTAGAAAGTTCACGTAAGATTGAGTGCTTGAGACCAAAGTCCACTAAGACAACACTTAAACCAACTCCTGGAGCTGGATATGAAGTTTTAGTAGAAACCTGCTTGATATTGTCTGTCGGCAATACTGTAGCTTGGAGCTGGTCAGTTACATGGTCCATGCTGTCCCCAACATGAGTCAAAGTTGCACGCATAGTACCATGCTTACGGATAATCTTGGTAAGAGCACGTGTATCAATCCCTGAAATACCCGGAATTTTCTTGGCTTTCAAGAATTCATCCAAGGTCATTTGGTTGCGCCAGTTGCTGGCTCTACGTGCTTCTTCGAAAACAACGACTCCCTTACAAGTTGGAATAATGGATTCGTAATCATCACGGTTAATTCCATAATTTCCCACCAAAGGATAAGTAAAGGTCAAGATTTGTCCATTATAAGACTGGTCTGTAATGGATTCTTGGTAGCCGGTCATCCCTGTATTAAAGACGATTTCGCCTGTTACATCAATATCTGCTCCGAAGGCCTTGCCTTCAAAAACTGTGCCATCTTCTAATACTAGAAGTCTTTTTGTCATATTTTCACCTCTCGTGGACGCTCACTGGCGTCTTTTAACGTCTTGTGTTTTAGTTGGCGTTTCTACTCGCCAGTACGGATTCTAAGATTGCCATTCGAACAAAGACACCATTGGTCATTTGTTGGACAATCCGTGATTTTGGTGCTTCAACCAAGTGGTCTGCGATTTCTACATCACGGTTGACTGGAGCTGGGTGCATAAGGATTGCTGTTTCTTTCAAGCGCTCGTAACGTTCTTGAGTCAAGCCATGTTGGGCATGGTAGTCTTCTTTTGAAAAGACTGCACCACTATCATGGCGTTCATGTTGCACACGGAGAAACATCATGACATCAACCTGCTCAATGATTTCGTCAATGGTTACAAACTGTCCATACTCTGAAAACTCTTGACTTCTCCATTCCTCAGGTCCAGCGAAAAAGAGTTCAGCTCCCAAGCGTTTCAAAATCTGCATATTAGATTTGGCAACACGTGAATGGTCCAAGTCACCTGCAATCGCAACCTTGAGACCCTCAAAGTGGCCAAATTCCTCATAAATAGTCATCAAATCAAGTAAGCTCTGGCTAGGATGTTGACCTGAACCGTCTCCACCATTGATAATGGAAGTCGTAATCGTTGGACTTGCAATTAACTCTCTATAGTAGTCAACCTCTGGGTGGCGAATCACACAGACATCAACTCCTAAAGCAGACAGAGTCAGGATGGTATCATAAAGTGTCTCCCCTTTATTAACTGAACTAGTCTTCACATCAAAGTCAAGTCGTTCCAATCCCAATTTAATCTCTGCCACTTCAAAGGACTTATGCGTCCGTGTAGAATCCTCAAAGAAAAGATTGGAAACAATCGGATGGTCTTCATAAGGAAGCTGAGCTCCGTTTTTAAACTCAATTCCTCGCTTGATCAATTTCATGACTTGATCGACAGTGAGGTCTTCCATGGACACCACATGGTTCAATGCTTGTTGATTTTCTGACATGGCTACTCCTTTAGCTTTCTAAGCTTCTTCAGTAATCAGAACTCTGTCTTGGCCATCAAGTTCTGTCATCTCTACGATGATTTCTTCAGAACGACTGGTTGGGATATTTTTTCCAACATAATCTGGACGGATTGGCAATTCTCTATGTCCACGATCGACTAGAACTGCTAAACTCACGCGCGCAGGACGACCATGACCGACAATATTATCAATAGCAGCACGGATGGTACGACCTGTATAAAGCACATCGTCCACCAAGATAACTTCACGGTCTGTCACATCAACAGAAACTAAAGAAGTATCTTCTCCACTTTTAACATCATCACGGAAAGGTTTCGTATCCAATTCCACAACAGGAACTGAAAGATTTTCTAGCTGCTCCAAACGTTCTTGGATTCGGTGGGCGATAAAGACACCACGAGTTTTAATACCAGCCAAGACGATCTTATTCAAATCTTTGTTGCGTTCGATAATCTCATAAGTAATACGCGTAATCGCTCGTTTGACGGTCAATTCGTCTACAACTTCTTTTGTCTTCATGACAAACCTCCAAAAAGAAAAGTCTCCTTAAACAAGGAGACTTGAAATGTATAGCTAAGCGAGCCCTACTGCAAACAGTATAGACTTCACCCTTCTACTTTATCGCGCTCCTTGCCTGCCTCACGGGACAGGTTTAAAGGAATATTTAGTTATCAATTACTATAGCACAAAGCATGCTTAAAATCAAGCAAAAACACTTTTTGAAACCCCATCTTATAAATTGCTAAAGTCATATAATTGTGGGTACTGGTCACACTCTGGATTTTTTTAGGATGACAGATGGCTCGTCCAAAAATAAATCATGGCCTGATGGGCAGCTAACCACTGCTCCGGTGGCAAAATATCCATGACCCGCTTTTCCACCTCAAGTGGTGTCGCTGACTTTTTAACGATATCGTGGTGCTTACAAATACGCTCCACATGAGTATCCACTGCAAAAGCTGGAATCCCAAATCCCACACTCATGACAACATTGGCCGTCTTGCGACCGACACCTGCCAAACTCTCTAATTCCTGACGTGTTTGAGGGACTTGACCATCGAAATCATCTAGTAACTGTTGGGCACATTTTTTTAGGAATTTAGCCTTATTTCTATACAGTCCTAGGCGAGAAATGTGTGAGGCAATCTCACCCTCTGTCGCAACAGACATGGCTTGTGGCGTTGGAAAGGCAGCAAAGAGACCTGGTGTGGCCTTATTTACCGCTGCATCCGTCGTCTGGGCTGACAACATGACCGCAACCAAGAGTTCAAAATGATTGGTAAAATCAAGACTGGGCTTGGCATCTGGAAAAAGAGCAATGATTTCTTCTAGCACCTTTCGTGCTCGTTTTTTTGACAAGACCATTATTCGTCTCCATCAAATAGTCCTTGCAAGCCAGCAAAAGGACTGTTTTCTTCTTTCTTAACTGCTTGTTGAGCTTGGTATTCTTCTTCTGTCATGATTTGCCAGTCATTTCCTGAAACAAATCCTTGACCAGCCTCTTCTTCAGCCGTCAAGACCTTGATAGGAATGTTTAGTAGGATATTGTCTGACACGCTCTCAGCAAGGTCAAGTTCTCCATTTTCAATTGGCAAGACCAAATCATCGTCTAAAACTTCCTGATCTAGCTGGTTAGTTGCGCCTTCCATGAAAACTTCCGTGACTGGATAAGATTCAACTAACTCAACTGGCTCCATACTGCGACTTGAAGCAAGAACAATGGTGTAAGATAGTTGATAATCTAAGAAATACATACGGTCTTCATATTGTACTTTCCCAACTGCAAGGATATCTTTTACATCTAAAATTTCTTGATTTCGTACACGCAGGTCTGCGGCTAAGTCTAAGGTTTGTTCAAAATGCAAGCCTTCAGACTGCTTACGAATTTCTTGAATATTTAATTTCATACTTCCTCCATAAAGATTTACTCTCTTGATTATACCATGAAAAGGCTACAAATCAGCCCACCAAACTTTGTAATTAACATTCGATTTTTTAATATATTTATCACTATATTTTTTGGTGCTATACTATAGGCAAGAATACATGATAGCAAGGATGATGCCCCTATGGAAGACAAAGAACTCATTACAAATGCAACCCAACTCCTATCCGAGTTAAATAAAAGCTACCAAAACTGTAAACAAGGTACGGCAGATGATATTCGACTGCAAGAGCTGCTAAATACTACTCTGCAAGAGCTCAAAAAAGCGGAAAAGTTGAACAACAGTATCTTAATCGACCTTGAGAAATTTTACCAACGCACCAGTCTTCTGATTGGATTAGGTAGCCTAAAACTGAACGACCAAGCACGCATTGCTTGGCGAAACTACGACAAATTCCATTACGAGCATGTCAAACACGTACTGACTCTTTATGGACCTGTTTTTGGATTTTAGAACTTGGAATTTCCAGTTTTCTGTTGACAAAATTTCCTTAAAGGTATAGTATAAAGATACTAATACTCGGAGGTAAGGGAGACATGAACAACTAAGTCTATCAAATAAAGAACCTTTATTTAGTAGATCTTGTTTTTGTCTCTTTTTGTGTACTCTTTTATGCTCTTTCTTCTGGCATTTTATATTCAATGAAAATCAAAGAGCAAACTAGGAAGCGAGCCACAGGTTGCTCAAAGCACTGCTTTGAGGTTGTAGATAAGACTGACGAAGTCAGTTACATATATCTACGGTAAGGCGACGCTGACGTGGTTTGAAGAGATTTTCGAAGAGTATTAATAGAGTTTTTTTGACATAAACTTTGGCTCTACTAGGTAAAGTAGAGCTTTTTGTTATGCAATATCAACATTCTAGAAAGGACAATCATATGATAAAAATCAATCACCTGACCATCACACAAAACAAAGATTTACGAGACCTTGTCTCTGATCTAAGCATGACCATCCAGGATGGGGAAAAGGTAGCTATTATTGGAGAGGAAGGAAATGGCAAATCAACCTTACTTAAAACTTTAATGGGGGAAGCTTTGCCTGATTTCACTATCAGGGGAGACATTCAATCTGATTATCAATCAATAGCCTACATTCCTCAAAAAGTCCCTGAGGACCTGAAAAAGAAAACTCTACACGACTACTTCTTTTTAGATACTATCGATTTAGATTACAGTGTCCTCTATCGTTTGGCTGAGGAATTGCATTTTGATAGCAATCGTTTCGCTAGCAACCAAGAGATTGGCAGTCTATCAGGGGGCGAAGCTTTGAAAATTCAGCTCATCCATGAGTTAGCCAAACCCTTTGAGATTCTATTTTTAGATGAACCTTCAAATGACCTAGACCTTGAGACGGTTGATTGGCTAAAAAGACAGATACAGAAGATGAGGCAAACCGTTATTTTCATTTCCCATGACGAGGACTTTCTGTCTCAAACGGCAGACACTATTGTCCACTTGCGACTGGTCAAGCACCGTAAAGAAGCGGAAACGCTAGTAGAGCATTTAGACTATGATCGCTATAGTGAGCAGAGAAAGGCTAATTTTGCCAAACAAAGCCAGCAAGCTGCTAATGACCAAAGAGCCTACGATAAAACCATGGAAAAACATCGACGAGTCAAGCAAAATGTAGAAACTGCGCTTCGAGCTACTAAAGACAGTACTGCCGGTCGCTTATTAGCTAAAAAGATGAAAAATGTTCTCTCTCAAGAAAAACGTATTGAAAAGGCAGCTCAGTCTATGACCCAAAAACCACTTGAAGAGGAAGAAATCAGACTTTTCTTCTCAGATATACAGCCATTACCGGCTTCTAAAGTCTTAATCCAACTGGAAAAAGAAAATTTGTCCATCGGCGAGCGAATTTTGTCTCAGGGACTACAACTAACTGTCCGTGGCCAAGAAAAAATCGGTATCATCGGCCCAAATGGTATTGGGAAATCAACTCTGTTAGCCAAGTTACAGCAACTTCTTAATGATAAAAGAGAGATTTCGCTTGGTTTTATGCCACAAGATTACCACAAAAAACTGCAATTGGATTTATCACCAATAGCCTATCTCAGCAAAACTGGGGAAAAAGAGGAACTGCAGAAAATCCAATCCCACTTAGCCAGTCTCAATTTCAGTTATCCAGAAATGCAGCATCAAATTCGCTCCTTATCTGGCGGACAACAGGGAAAACTCCTGCTTTTGGATTTAGTGCTACGAAAACCAAACTTTCTCCTTCTCGATGAACCCACACGAAACTTTTCTCCCACTTCTCAACCCCAAATCAGAAAACTCTTTGCCACTTATCCTAGTGGACTCATCACTGTTTCACATGACCGTCGTTTCTTAAAGAGGTCTGTTCAATCATCTATCGCTTGACAGAACATGGTTTGGAAGTCGTTGATTTAGAAGATTTATAAATTTGCAACATAGCAAAAATCCAGAGACGACCTCTGGATTCTTTTTACATATGTTTTAAACGTTCAATCCGCTCTGCGATAGGTGGGTGGGTGTAAAAGAGTTTTTGAAACCCTCCACCTTTCTTGGGATCATTGATATAAAGTGCACTGCTGGCATCATCGACAGGACGACTCATTGGTTTACTATTATCCAACTTATGTAGAGCATTGATCATTCCTTGCGGATTACGCGTCAACTCGACACTGGAAGCATCAGCTAGGAATTCTCTCTGACGAGAAATAGCTAGTTGTACCAAGGTTGCAGCAAGAGGCGCCAGCACAATAGCTAGTAGGGAAACCACGAGCATAATGATTTCTAAGCCATTTCCATCCCGGTCATCGTCACTTCGTCTGCGACCTGCACCACCCCACCACATCATACGACCTGCCATACTAGAAAGCATAGTGATAGCACTGGCCAAGGCAACAGCAATAGTCGAAATACGGATATCGTAATTACGAATATGACTAACCTCATGTCCCATAACAGCTTCTAGCTCCTCGCGATTCATGATAGCTAGGAGACCTGACGTCGCAGCAACCGCCGCATTTTGAGGGTTAGAACCTGTCGCAAAGGCATTTAAGGCTGGATCATCAATGATGAAAACACGGGGCATAGGAATCTGAGCCACCATAGCCATATCTTCCACTACATGGTAAAGGTCTGGTGCCATTTGCTCATCAACCTCACGCGCTCCATTCATGGACATGACAATCTCTGTCGATTGAAAAATCATGGACAAGGCATAGATAAAGCCGATAATCAGTGCGATAATCAAACCACCAAGCCCAGACCGCATAAAGAGGTAACCAACTGCATAGCCAACCAGAGCTAAGAGTAGGAAAAATACCAGCAACAAAATCCAGGTTTTTCGTTTATTGCTTGCAATTTGATCAAACAACATCTTAGTCACCTAAACCGCTAAAATCAACCTTAGGAACTGCCTTTTCCTCTTCTGGTGTTTGAAGGAAATCTGCTGCTTTAAATCCAAACATTCCAGCGATAATATTGCTTGGGAAAGTTTCTAATTTTACATTGTAGTTGCTGACAACACTGTTATAAAGTTGACGAGAGTAAGAAATTTTATTTTCTGTGTTTGTCAACTCCTCTTGCAATTTAACAAAGTTTGCACTGGCTTTCAAATCTGGATAGCTTTCTGCAACTGCAAAAATACCTGAAACCTGACGAGTGAGGGCATCACTAGCTTTCATAGCTTCTGCTGGTGAAGTCGCTGCTGCCACTTGGTTACGTAGTTCTGCCACCTTTTCAAGGGTAGAACCTTCATATTTGGCATAACCTTTTACAGTCTCAATCAAGTTTGGCAAGAGGTCATTTCGACGTTTCAACTGAACATCAATCTGACTCCAAGCCTCCTTTGTTTGCATACGATTCTTAACCAAACCGTTATAGCTAACAATCACAAAAATAACAACAAGAGCCAAAACTCCAAGAATAATCCAAGTCATGATATAAGTCCTTTCTACTTTTAGATTAGTACCAGTATATCAAATTTTTTATGATTGTGGTAAAATAAGATGATACTAAAGAAGGAAATAACTATGAAACCAGAAACATTTTACAACTTGCTTGCCGAGCAAAACCTTCCACTTTCGAACCAGCAAAAAAAACAATTTGAACGTTATTTTGAGCTCTTGGTCGAGTGGAATGAAAAGATTAATTTAACAGCTATTACGGACAAGGAAGAAGTTTATCTCAAGCACTTTTACGATTCGATTGCACCTATTCTGCAAGGTTTGATTCCCAATGAAACTATCAAACTTCTTGATATTGGAGCTGGAGCAGGATTTCCTAGCCTACCAATGAAAATCCTCTATCCTCAGTTAGATGTAACTATCATTGATTCTCTCAACAAGCGCATCAACTTCCTCCAACTTTTGGCTCAAGAACTGGATTTGGACAGTGTTCATTTCTACCATGGACGTGCCGAAGATTTTGCCCAAGACAAGAACTTCCGTGCTCAATATGATTTTGTAACGGCTCGTGCGGTTGCCCGTATGCAGGTCTTGTCTGAATTGACCATTCCCTACCTTAAAGTTGGTGGCAAACTATTGGCACTCAAGGCCAGCAATGCTCCTGAGGAGTTATTTGAAGCTAAGAATGCCCTCAACCTCCTTTTTAGTAAAGTCGAAGACAATCTCAGCTACGCCCTACCAAATGGAGATCCGCGTTATATCACAGTGGTAGAAAAGAAAAAAGAAACACCAAATAAATATCCACGTAAGGCTGGCATGCCAAATAAACGCCCGCTTTAAATTTTTTAGTAAAAAAATATTTACAAAGTTCGTAATTTCTGCTATACTATCACAAGCAAAGGTTTTTAATGTCATCCCGTGAGGTGACGAAGACGCAGAAATACTTGAAACTCTTTAAAGTCTAGATTTTAGAGAAGTCTTACTCTGAGAGCCTATTGCTGTAAAATAATGGGCTCTTTTTTGATGCCCAAAAGTGAGGTTTATATGAAACAAGAATCAACTGTTGATTTGTTACTAGACGTTGACCAACGTCCTTCGGCTGGAAAAGGAATTCTCCTTAGTTTCCAACACGTTTTCGCCATGTTTGGGGCGACTATCTTGGTACCATTGATTTTGGGAATGCCTGTATCTGTTGCCCTTTTTGCTTCAGGTGTTGGAACACTCATCTACATGATTTCAACTGGTTTTAAAGTTCCAGTTTATCTAGGTTCTTCATTTGCCTTTATCACAGCAATGTCGCTTGCTATGAAAGAAATGGGTGGTGATGTATCTGCTGCCCAAACAGGGGTTATCTTGACTGGTTTGGTCTATGTCCTTGTGGCTACAAGTGTTCGTTTTGCAGGTACAAAATGGATTGATAAACTCTTGCCACCAATCATCATCGGTCCTATGATCATCGTTATCGGTCTTGGACTTGCAGGTTCAGCTGTTACCAATGCTGGTCTTGTAGCTGATGGAAATTGGAAAAATGCTCTTGTAGCAGTTGTTACTTTCTTGATTGCTGCATTTATCAACACAAAAGGAAAAGGATTCCTACGAATCATTCCATTCCTCTTTGCCATTATCGGTGGTTACCTCTTCGCACTAACTCTTGGCTTAGTTGACTTTACACCAGTTCTTAAAGCCAACTGGTTTGAGATTCCTGGTTTCTACTTGCCATTTAGCACAGGTGGTGCCTTTAAAGAGTACAATCTTTACTTTGGTCCAGAAACCATCGCCATCTTGCCAATTGCTATCGTAACAATTTCTGAGCATATCGGAGACCATACTGTTTTGGGTCAAATCTGTGGTCGTCAATTCTTGAAAGAACCAGGTCTTCACCGTACTCTTCTTGGTGACGGTATCGCAACTTCTGTTTCTGCCTTCCTTGGTGGACCAGCCAATACAACTTATGGAGAAAATACAGGGGTTATCGGTATGACTCGTATCGCTTCTGTCTCAGTTATCCGTAATGCTGCCCTTATCGCAATTGCCCTTAGCTTCCTTGGTAAATTCACTGCCTTGATTTCAACTATTCCAAATGCTGTACTTGGTGGTATGTCTATCCTTCTCTATGGAGTTATCGCCAGCAATGGTTTGAAAGTCTTGATTAAAGAACGTGTTGATTTCGGTCAAATGCGTAACCTAATCATCGCAAGTGCTATGTTGGTCCTTGGACTTGGAGGAGCTATCCTTAAACTCGGTCCAGTTACCCTTTCAGGTACTGCCCTATCAGCCATGACAGGAATCATCTTGAACTTGATCTTGCCATACGAAAATAAAGATTAAGAATCTAAATACATCAAAAAAAGAGCATTTCCAACTACGGAAGTGCTCATTTTTCTTATTTCTAAAAAAGGAAAGCCCTGCGGCCTTCCCTTGTCTTACTTACGTTTCTTCTTAGCTTTTTTCATTTTATTCGCCATGCGTTTCATGGACTGTTTCATGGCAAATTCACCGATTTTACCTTTGAGTCCGCCACCAAACATCTGGCTCATATCTGGCATTCCTGCCCCTCCGAGAGCGGATAAGTCAGGCATACCACCTTGTCCCATCATGCCTTCGAGGGCTGACATATCCATGCCACCAGGCATGTTTTTAGGAAGGTTGTTTGGATTGATTCCCATCTGCTTCATCATCTTGTTCATATCTCCAGACATGACACCTTGCATGAGTTGTTTAGCTTGGTTAAAGTCTTTGATGAATTTATTGACTTCTACAAAAGTATTTCCAGAACCTGCGGCGATACGACGGCGACGGCTTGGATTTAACAAATCTGGATTTTCACGTTCTTCAGGTGTCATTGAGGACACAATGGCACGTTTGCGAGCAATCTGGCGTTCATCTACCTTCATGTTTTGAAGGGCTGGATTGTTAGCCATACCTGGAATCATCTTGAGCAAGTCCTCCATTGGCCCCATGTTTTGCACCTGATCCAACTGATCGATGAAATCATTGAAATCAAAGGTGTTTTCACGCATCTTCTCAGCCATTTCAAGGGCTTTTTGCTCATCGTATTCTTGAGAAGCTTTCTCAATCAGAGTGAGCATATCCCCCATGCCAAGGATACGACTAGACATACGGTCTGGGTGGAAGGTCTCAATGTCCGTAATCTTTTCACCTGTACCAGTGAACTTGATTGGTTTTCCAGTAATGTGTCGAACAGATAGAGCAGCACCACCACGAGTATCGCCATCAATCTTAGTAAGGATAACCCCAGTCACTTCCAACTGATCATTAAACTCACGCGCAACATTGGCTGCTTCCTGACCAATCATAGCATCAACGACAAGCAAGATTTCATTTGGTTGAGCCAAGGCTTTCACGTCACGAAGCTCATTCATGAGGAGCTCATCAATCTGCAAACGACCTGCCGTATCAATCAAGACATAGTCGTTATGATTGGCTTGGGCTTGTTCCAAACCTTGACGAACAATCTCAACCGCTGGAACCTCTGTCCCAAGAGCGAAAACCGGCACATCGATTTGTTGACCCAGAGTTTTCAACTGATCAATGGCAGCAGGACGATAAATATCCGCCGCAATCATCAAAGGACGAGCATTTTCTTCCTTCTTGAGTTTGTTGGCCAATTTACCAGCAAAAGTTGTTTTACCAGCCCCCTGCAAACCGACCATCATGATGATTGTAGGAATCTTAGGTGACTTGATAATCTCTGCTGTATCAGAACCTAAAACAGCTGTCAGTTCCTCATCAACGATTTTAATAATCTGTTGAGCAGGATTAAGGGTATCAATGACCTCATGCCCGACTGCACGCTCACGAACTTTCTTGATAAAGTCCTTTACAACAGGCAAGGCAACGTCGGCCTCAAGCAAGGCCAAGCGAATTTCTTTGGTTGCCTCTTGGACATCAGATTCAGAGATTTTTCCTTTTTTACGTAGATTTTTAAAGACGTTCTGCAAACGTTCTGTTAAACTTTCAAATGCCATTTTTATTCCTCTTATTCTCTATTATCAATGCTTGTTAAAATTTCTATCTGCTCCTGCAGAAAGTCATCCTTGGGATAGCGCTCCAAAATCTGGTCAAAAATCTGACTACGGACAATGTAGTCCGAGTACATGTGCAATTTCATCTCATAATCTTCCAGAATCTTTTCTGTCCGCTTGATATTATCATAGACAGCCTGACGACTGACACCAAACTCCTCGGCAATCTCAGCAAGGCTGTAATCATCAGCGTAGTAGAGCTCTATGTAATTCATTTGCTTATCTGTCAAAAGCGCCGCATAAAATTCAAATAGCGCATTCATACGATTGGTTTTTTCGATTTCCATAACTTTTATTATACCAAAAATTAGCCTAATCTACCACACTAGGGAGCCAATCCGAGAAGATAGCTAGCTAAATTTGAAAAAGACATGAGCCTACTCCCAAGTAATTTCCAATTGATAGCTGGCAAAGGGATGTCCCTCTTGATTTTGTAGTTGATAATCTAGTTCAATCTTTTGCCCATCAACTTGATAATGACTCGTTTGGATGATAAACTCCTGCATACCCATTGGTGTAGGAATGTAGGCTAAACTATCGCTATCCTTTAGAAATCGCATAATGGTCTTGGGATTTGAAAAACGGCTCATCACCAGTTCTTGACCCTGAAATTTAATAACCACTTTTTCCTTTTCCTCATTATAGAAAAGCAGGTAGCTATAATCTCCTTTTTCATGCACTTCCACGTCATAAAGCTGGTCAATCACTTCCAACTGCTCATCAAACTGAATCGTATTTCGCATCCGAATCTTCACATCAAGTCCTCTTTCTTGTCTCTTGTCCTACTATTTTACCAAAAAGAGCAGGATTTTGCTATAATGGTCATATGAACGAAAAAGTATTCCGTGACCCAGTTCACAACTATATCCATGTCAATAATCAAATCATCTATGACTTGATTAATACAAAAGAATTTCAACGCTTGCGCCGTATTAAGCAACTGGGAACTTCCAGTTATACCTTCCACGGTGGGGAGCACAGTCGCTTCTCTCACTGTCTAGGAGTCTATGAGATTGCTCGTCGCATCACGGAGATTTTTGAAGAAAAATATCCTGAAGAATGGAATCCTGCCGAGTCTCTCTTGACCATGACCGCTGCTCTCCTACATGACCTTGGACATGGTGCCTATTCCCATACTTTTGAACATCTCTTTGATACAGACCATGAAGGCATTACTCAGGAAATTATTCAAAGTCCTGATACAGAGATTCACCAAGTCCTGCTACAAGTGGCGCCAGATTTTCCAGAAAAGGTAGCCAGTGTCATCGACCATACCTATCCTAACAAGCAGGTCGTGCAACTCATTTCCAGTCAGATTGATGCAGACCGCATGGACTATCTCTTGCGCGACTCCTATTTTACAGGAGCATCCTATGGAGAATTTGACCTGACTCGCATCCTCCGAGTCATTCGTCCTGTCGAAAATGGGATTGCCTTTCAGCGTAATGGCATGCACGCCATCGAAGACTATGTCCTCAGTCGCTACCAGATGTACATGCAGGTTTATTTCCACCCAGCAACACGCGCCATGGAAGTTCTCCTACAGAATCTTCTCAAGCGCGCCAAGGAACTCTACCCTGAGGATAAGGACTTCTTTGCACGAACTTCTCCACACCTCCTGCCTTTCTTTGAAAAAAATGTAACCTTGTCTGACTATCTGGCTCTAGATGATGGTGTTATGAATACCTACTTCCAGCTCTGGATGACCAGTCCTGACAAGATTCTCGCAGACTTGTCGCAACGCTTTGTCAACCGCAAGGTCTTTAAATCCATTACCTTTTCACAAGAAGACCAAGACCAACTCGCTAGCATGAGAAAATTGGTTGAGGACATCGGCTTTGATCCCGACTACTATACTGCCATTCATAAGAACTTCGACCTCCCTTATGATATCTATCGTCCCGAATCTGAAAATCCACGGACACAGATTGAGATTTTACAGAAAAATGGTCAACTGGCAGAACTCTCTAGCCTATCTCCTATCGTCCAATCCCTTGCTGGCAGTCGCCACGGAGATAATCGCTTTTATTTTCCAAAAGAAATGTTGGATCAAAACAGTATCTTTGCTAGCATCACCCAGCAATTTTTACACTTGATTGAGAACGACCATTTTACCCCAAATAAAAACTAGAAGAGGAAATTTATGAGTATTAAACTAATCGCCGTCGATATCGACGGAACCCTAGTCAATAGCCAAAAGGAGATTACTCCTGAAGTCTTTTCTGCCATCCAAGACGCCAAAGAAGCTGGTGTCAAAGTCGTGATTGCTACTGGCCGCCCCATTGCAGGTGTTGCCAAACTTCTGGACGACTTGCAGTTGAGAGACGAGGGTGACTATGTTGTGACCTTCAATGGTGCCCTTGTCCAAGAAACTGCAACTGGTCATGAGATTATCAGCGAATCCTTGACCTATGAGGATTATCTGGATATGGAATTCCTCAGTCGTAAGCTCGGTGTCCACATGCATGCTATTACCAAGGATGGCATCTACACAGCCAATCGCAATATCGGAAAATACACAGTTCACGAATCAACCCTCGTCAGCATGCCCGTCTTCTACCGTACACCTGAAGAAATGGCTGACAAGGAAATTGTCAAATGTATGTTCATTGATGAACCAGAAATCCTCGATGCTGCGATTGAAAAGATACCAGCCGAATTTTACAAACGCTACTCTATCAACAAATCTGCTCCTTTCTACCTCGAACTCCTTAAAAAGAATGTGGACAAAGGTTCAGCTATTACTCACCTAGCTGAAAAACTCGGATTGACCAAAGATGAAATCATGGCTATTGGTGACGAAGAAAATGACCGTGCCATGCTGGAAGTCGTTGGGAATCCCGTTGTCATGGAAAACGGAAATCCAGAAATCAAAAAAATCGCCAAATACATCACTAAAACAAATGACGAATCTGGCGTTGCCCATGCCATCCGTACATGGGTGCTGTAAAAGGAATAAATAGACGAAAACCGCTCAGCTGAGCGGTTTTTGATATCTAATTACATGCCCCCTGCAGGAATCGAACCAGCAACTACTCCTTAGGAGGGAGTTGTTATATCCATTGAACTAAGGGAGCTAGATAAAAACTCTGCTGAAAAAGCAGAGTTTTTTAGTCGAATTAACGACGGATTTCTTTGATACGAGCTGCTTTACCTTGAAGAGCACGCAAGTAGTACAATTTCGCACGACGTACTTTACCGTAACGAACAACTTCGATTTTTTCAACACGTGGAGTGTGGATTGGGAAGATACGCTCAACACCTACACCGTTAGAGATTTTACGAACTGTGTAGTTTTCTGAGATGCCAGCACCTTTACGTGCGATAACAACACCTTCAAAAATCTGGATACGTTCACGGTTACCTTCGACAACTTTCGCGTGTACACGAACAGTGTCACCAGGACGGAATGATGGGATATCTGTACGAAGTTGACCTTCAGTCAAGCTTTGGATTAATGGATTCATTTTATTCTCCTATCTTTGTCAATCTTGAGGAACCTTCCTCAGCGGATAAACTGTATTTTTGTGCGTCCATTACACACAAGATACAGTTTACCAAATTTCCACAAAAAAGTAAAGAAATTTATAACAGAATTCCTAAAAAAATCGCAACTAAACCACCTAGGTAGGTCAAAATCAGGTAAGAATAAAATACTTTCTTATCACTTAACAACCTTTGAAGTTCATCATTCAAGGTTGAAAAAGTTGTTAAACCTCCGCAAAATCCAGTTGCTAGAACAGCATAGACTTCCTTAGACTCCACATGGTTGTAGAGCAAGCCAATCAAAAAACAACCCAAAAGATTGGCTATGAGCGTTCCGAATGGTAATTTAGAAGCTTGATTATAGCGGGAAAATAAATAACGTACTAAAGCTCCGAAACCACAAGCAATTGCAAGATAGACGATTACCATTTCTTCCTCCCTAAATAGTAAGCTAAAAGCAGACCTCCACCAATACTCAAAAGCACATACATAGCTAAACTAAGATAACGCCCTGTATCCAATAGTTTCACAGCATCAAGCATTAGACTGGAAAAAGTTGTCAGCCCCCCACAAAAGCCCGTCCCCAGTGCTAAAACAACGCCTTTACTAGTTCCCTTATAGGCTAGATAACCTTTTACCAGATAAACCAAGCAGAAAATACCTAGATAGTTGACAAGAAGGGTTCCCCAAGGAAAGTCAGGACTGGCTGGTAACCAAGTGGAATCTAGGTAGCGGACAAGTCCGCCTAACATAGCAGCTAGAAAAATCCCTAGCGGATAAAATTGTTCTTTTTTCATTTGATGTTTTGATCCTGGTAATCACGCGAACGTTTGAGTATATCAGAAAAAGTCGCGACAATAGTCTCCTGATAGCGCTTGTCTTCTACACGATTTCTGACCTTTTCAAAAATAACTGCTTCTCTCTTGGTATCTAAAATCAGTTTCCCTGAAGCCTTCTTATAAGCGACAACCCCTTCAACTAAATGCATTCTTTCTTCTAACAGTTTAACAATTTGGTCGTCGATTTGATCAATTTCTTGACGAATACTATCTAAATCCATACAGTCTCCTCCTTTATTTGAATTATTGTATCAAAAAGCCACCAAATAGGCTAGTAAAATCCCAAGCCACGATAAGAAAAATGCACTGATTGATTACATCAGCGCAGTTTTATACTTATCCTACTTTAGCAGCCAATTCTTCTGCGAATTGTTCCAAGCGTTCAATGTCTTCTTCCTCAGCAGAGAGATCAACTTTAACACACTCTGAACCTTTTTCTGCCCCTGTTGAAACAAAAACACGGTCAAAGTCATCAACAGCCTTACAGAACTCATCGTAGAAGGTATCTCCTGAGCCGACTACTCCGTAGATTTTGCCATTCAAGTTGAGATCTGCTAGGTCTTCGTAGAAGTCCATCATCTCATCTGGCAATTCTCCATCACCATAAGTATAGGTCGCAACGATAGCAATGTCTGCTTCCAAGAAGTCTGAAGCGTCAACAGTTGTACATTCATCAACATCGACATCCAAGCCCAAGTCACGTAATTTGTCTGCTACAATGTCTGCAATTTCTTCGGTATTACCGGTCATACTGGCAAATACAATTTTTGCTAATGCCATATCGTCCTCCTCAATTTATCTTTCTCCATTATATCACATCTTTTTCATTTTAAAAATAAAAATTCTTGTGCTACAATGAAATGAGAAAGAATTGAGGTTATTTATGGAAATTTACCATCAAATTTTAGAAAAAATTAAAGAATACGACACGATTATCATTCATCGTCATATGAAACCAGACCCTGATGCCTTGGGAAGTCAGGTGGGATTGAAAGCTCTTCTCAAACATCATTTCCCAGAAAAAACCATCAAAGCTGTTGGTTTTGATGAACCAACTCTTACTTGGATGGCTGAAATGGATCTTGTTGAAGATAGTGCCTACCAAGGCGCCCTTGTCATCGTCTGTGATACGGCAAATACTGCTCGTATTGATGATAAGCGCTATAGTCAAGGTGATTTTCTCATTAAGATTGACCACCATCCAAATGATGATGTATATGGTGACCTATCTTGGGTGGATACTAGTTCAAGTAGCGCTAGCGAGATGATTACCCTTTTTGCCCAAACAATCCAACTAGCATTGTCAGATCGAGCTGCTGAATTGCTCTTTGCAGGAATTGTTGGTGATACAGGTCGCTTCCTCTATCCTTCTACGACTGCACGGACTCTTCACCTTGCTGCTTATTTGAGAGAACATAACTTTGACTTTGCGGCTCTCACTCGCAAAATGGACACTATGAGCTACAAAATTGCTAAACTTCAAGGCTACATCTACGACCATCTGGAAGTGGATGAAAATGGTGCAGCTCGTGTTATCCTGAGTCAAGAAGTCTTGAAACAATTCAATGTAACCGATGCTGAAACTGCAGCCATTGTCGGTGCACCTGGACGCATTGATAGTGTAAGTCTCTGGGGAATTTTTGTAGAGCAAGCTGATGGCCACTACCGTGTTCGCTTACGCAGTAAAATCCATCCTATTAATGAAATCGCCAAGGAACATGATGGTGGAGGCCACCCTCTAGCAAGCGGTGCTAATTCCTATAGCCTAGGAGAAAACGAAATCATCTATCAAAAGTTAAAAAACTTGCTTAAAAACTGATAAAATACTTGCCAAACTTTTCAGAATCTGATAGACTAGTATGGTAACAATCTATGGCTCGCAAAGAGACCATGGCAGAAAGGAAATATTGCAAAATGAAAAAAGATATCCATCCAGAATATCGCCCAGTTGTCTTCATGGACACAACTACTGGTTACCAATTCCTTAGCGGTTCAACAAAACGCTCTAACGAAACAGTTGAGTTCGAAGGCGAAACTTACCCATTGATCCGTGTGGAAATTTCATCAGACTCACACCCATTCTACACTGGACGTCAAAAGTTCACTCAAGCAGATGGACGCGTGGATCGTTTCAACAAAAAATACGGTCTCAAATAATGATAAAAAGACAGCTTTGGCTGTTCTTTTTTGTTTCTTGAAATCAACTGCTGTTTTCATGTTCCAGACTCGTACTCTTCGAAAATCTCTTCGGTAATTTAATGTTAGGGAATTTATACTAACAATAGACTTTTAACTTCAAAATTGATAAAATAAAAAAGAAAATAATTGAAAAAGGAAACTGTAAATCACCATGATGAACATGCAAAACATGATGCGTCAAGCACAAAAACTTCAAAAACAAATGGAACAAAGCCAAGCTGAACTTGCTGCTATGCAATTTGTTGGCAAATCTGCCCAAGACCTTGTCCAAGCGACCTTAACTGGTGACAAAAAAGTTGTCAGCATTGACTTCAATCCAGCTGTCGTTGACCCAGAAGACCTCGAAACTCTTTCTGATATGACTGTTCAAGCCATCAACTCTGCTCTTGAACAAATCGATGAAACTACCAAGAAAAAACTAGGGGCTTTCGCTGGGAAATTGCCATTCTAATCATTAAAAAAACAAGCATTCAAGAGAATACTTGCCTATCGTGAGAGGAACAACTGTTCCTCTTTTTGCTTACTAAAAATTAAAGAATTCCATGGCCTGTTTGAAAAGCAATTCAGTATACTCTGGGTCTTCTTGGGCAATGGTAACTTGATCTTGAATCATTTCCAAATCATCCGTTATCATGCCATCAGCTCCCAAATGAACTGATTTATCGAAGGACTCTGAACTATTGATGGTCCAAACGTACAATTTCTGATCCGTATTCCAAAGCTTGTTGACAAAGTTTTCATCTAAAGTTGAATACTCCATGGTATAACCTGTAGCCTTGGTTCTTGGAAAAATACTATTATAAGGTAGGATGAAATAGACTGGAATTTGAGAATCGTAGGCTAAAACCTGGTCAATCACATGGTAGTCCAAAGATTGCATTTGGTGACCATTCTGCTTAAGAACCGTTCCATATTTTTCCATAAAGCGTTTCATCATATCTGGACTATCTTTTCGACTGGTTTTAATTTCAATGAGGAGTTTTTGATGCAATTCATTGGCTTTATTGAGATAGTCATCAAAACTGGACACCTTGCTATGATAACCATTTTCTGAAATATCAAGTTTAGTTAATTCTTTCAAAGTTAGATCCTGTGGATTGGCATTAACTCCTGTCAGATTCTTGATATTGGCATCATGCATCATGACAAATTGGCCATCTTTTGTTTCCTGAACATCTGTCTCAACGAAATCTGGAGATAACTGAGCAGTTTTTTCTAGTGATTGGACGGTATTTTGCACACCATTCTTATTAGATACTCCCCTATGAGAAATGATTAAAGGTTTATTGGCAACTGGAGCTTCTAAATAAACATAACCCTCAAGAGCGAAAATGATACCAGCACATCCCATCACTCCCCATCTCATCCAGTGGTCTTTCTTTCTCCTTGGTGTGATTTCTAGTTCTTCTCCTGTTAAAAAGGAAACAAACTTAATGAGAAAGTAAGTCAAGGCTATATAGTGGAAATTCTTAATCAAGACAAAGTTAATAATTCCCAGTACAAGAGATTCCTTATGGGTCAGACCATCCATCAGTGCCTGACTTGCTAATATTGGAATCAATAAAAGAATGAAAAATAGATACGTTTTGACGACAATCCAAAGCAAGTTCCAAGTATAAAACCAGGAGTACTTTCTTGTCTTCTCTAGACTGTATCTGACTGCTTCTTTGACTGTTTTCTTCTCAAATAAAAGCTGAGGTAGGGCAAACATGAAACGCACTGAAATGTAAAATAGAAGTAAAGCCAAAATAGTAACCACTATACCTATCAGCCAATACTTGTCTTCCACATAATCAACGATAAAGTCTGGAATGACAATTTTATTGAGATAGTAAATCTTTAAAATCTTTCGAATCAATGGAAAGAGCATCATGACATAAAAGAAGATAAAGGCTATCTTGGAAATCGTCACTTGCTTCATAAACAAGAAACTTTGGCGAAAGACCTTACGACTGTACTCCAGCAAGGTCCTTTTTTCATGGCATAATAAATGCCGAGCACCAATAAAGAGAAGTCCTATCTGGTAATAGGCGATCAATAAATTAACAATCACCAGAATAAATAAAGCAAGACTAACAAAGGGAGAACCCTTTATAATGGCAAAAATATTGTTGTAGGAAAGAAAGAGATAGCCTGTCTGACGGAGCAAAAGTCCAGCAATCCAAGAATTTGCTGGTAACCAGACAAACTCAATCATCATAAAAGTCAAGAAAAATAGAAAGAGTATTTTATCTAGATTAAAGTATATCTGCTTAAAACCTAGATTTTTAGGTTTTTCAGGTTTCATAGGCACTCCTAGTCAAATAATTGAGACAAGTCCAAGCCTCCAAAAGGATTGTTCAATAGGCTACTTTCTGTCTCTAACAATTCTCTAGCTTGATCCGACTCTAGAAAGGACTCGTAAACACGCGCTGTCATACGTGCATCCTCTAAGCTATTATGAGACTGACCTTGAAATCCGAGAAATGAGGCAACAGTTTGCAATTTGAGATTGGCAATACCATGTAAATCAGAACTCCGACGTTCAAAAGCTTCATCATACAGATCCACCTTGTACTGCTGACTGTAGTCTAAACCATGCTCTGCTAAAATAGGCAAATCACTTTTAGCAGCATTGTATCCAACCATCGGCAAAGCACCCACAAAATCTTGGAATTCTTTTATGACTTCCTCCACTGGAGGGGCATCTTTTAAGGTCTCAGCTGTAATCCCAGTCAAACCATTGATAAAACTTTTTAAAGGTACATTGGTATGAACATAGGAATCATAGGCATCGATTTCCTGACCATATCTAAAACGCACTGCCGATACTTGAATCAAGTGTGTTTGCCCTTCATGCTGATTAAATTCTAAGTCAAAAGCAATGTAATCTTCTAATCGTTCCATTTTCTACCTCTCCTATACTGTTATTTTATACTCTTCGAAAATCTCTTCAAACCGCGTCAGCTTCGCCTTGCCGTAGATATATGTAACTGACTTCGTCAGTCTTATCTACAACCTCAAAGCAGTGCTTTGAGCAGCCTGCGGCTCGCTTCCTAGTTTGCTCTTTGATTTTCATTGAGTATTAATTGAGCAACTATACTATTTAGAAATAAAAGAAGCCATCAGGTTAGCATTTAACCTAAACAGCTCCTTGATTATCCTCCAAATAAACGAGCAAAAAAGCCTTTCTTAGTTGATTGGACTTCTTCTTTTGCTTGGTCCAGCTCTAGCTTAAGATTTTCTTGATCCTTCATGGCTTGAAGAGTCAATTGTTGCTGCTGATCGAGTTGTTTGTCTTTCTCAGCAATCTGACGGTCTTTGATACGCATCTGCTCGTCTTTTTCTGATAACTGACGATCCTTGGCTTTTAATTGTTCATAGAGACGAAGAATTTCTGCATTCTTCTCATCAACCAGAATCTCCATCAGTTCACGTTGCTTGACATCTTCACTGACAGGCTCATCTTCAAAAATCGTTTTTTTATAGATTTCTTCTAGCTTAATCAAGCCACTTCTGGTAACGACTGTTACCCCTTTGTCATTTTTATCTGTGTCTTCTTCTGGTAATTCTTTGACACGGTTATTGATTGCTTGGCGAGATAATCCTAGGACCTCTGCAATCTCACTGACGGTCATTTCAATACTCATAATATCCTCTGAAACGTTTTCTAGCTTTTCTTTACTTAAATCTTATCATAAGCTAGAAACTGTCAAATTTTCGCTTAATCTAAAGCCTTCAAAAAGGCTAATAAGACTTGGGCAGAGAGACGTCCAGCTTCGATAATAAACTCATCAAAAGAGATGTTTGCTTCATGGTTGGCATTATCACTCATAGCTCGGATGACTAAGACTGGAAGATTAAGAGCATGCGCCGCTTGAGCAATAGCTGCCCCTTCCATCTCAACAGCCAAAACATCTGGGAAATGGGACTTAATCGCTTCTATCTTATCATTTCCTGCAACAAAACTATCTCCTGTAGCAATCAAACCAAGATGCCAGTTTTGGTCCAATTGAGATAAACTCTCTTGAATTTTGGCAACAAAGGCTTTATCTGATTCGAAATACAGCGGTTGTTGTGCCATTTGTCCATAGGCATAGCCAAAAGCTGTGACATCCACGTCATGATAAGCCAATTTGTCAGCAATCACAACATCACCAACTGCAATACCCTCTGCTACTGCCCCAGCTGATCCCGTATTAATTAAAGCATCCACTTGGAAATGATCAGCCAAAATCGCCACACTCATAGCAGACATGACCTTACCAATTCCACTTTCTACAAGAACAACTTCATGAGGTGCAATGGTTCCTGTATGATAGGTATTCCCTAAAACAACTTGCTCTTGGGCATTTTCTAGATGCTGGACCAGATAAGCCAGTTCTTCTGGCATAGCCGCAATAATTCCTATTTTCATTTCAATTCCTTTTCGATTACAAAAGTTTCATTGCTAAGACAAGCAAAATCAAGAGAAAGATGACCGCAAATAATATTTTATTCAGTTTAGAATTGAAGACATTTCTCTTGGTATTTTCAATGCGACGGCTTTTATGAATAGACGGTTCGACCTGAATCTTCAAGGTTTCCTGGCTAAAACCATGATCCTTAGGATTGGCATAACCAAAACGGGAAGAAGAGGTTGGTAAAATCTTAGTCTCCTCATCATCTAGCAAAGGGGGACCCGAAATTTTTTCGCCTCTATTAGCCCTTTCAATCATTTCATCCGTTAATAAAGGTTTACCCATACTGACCTCCTCTATCTTTTCTGCAATTCCCAGTATTGAACAGCCATAATTGTCTTGGCATCACAGATATGACCTGATTGGATTAATTCCTTGGCTTCTTCTAAGCTCACTTCAAGGACTTCCAAGGTTTCATCCTCATCCTGGGGACGCGGATTTTCCACCTTTGCCAAATCGCTGGCTAGGTATAGTTTTAACTTTTCATTACAAAATCCAATGGCTGAGTAAAAATCGTACAAGAGTTCTAATTTCCCTGTATAGGCTGTTTCTTCCTCTAATTCACGCAGGGCTGCTGCGACAGGGTCTGTGTTTTCTCCTACCTCCAATTTTCCGGCTGGAATTTCGTAAGAGACTGCCTCAATGGCCTTGCGGTACTGCTTGACCAAGATAAGTTTTTGATCATCCGTTACTGCTAAAACACAGACAGCTCCATTGTGGAAAATCAAATCCCGTTGGGCAGTTCCCTTGCCTTCTGGTAATGCAACCTGATCTTGGACCAGTTTAAAAATTGGCCCTTGATAGATTTCTTTTCGGCTAAGCGTTTTTTCTTCAAATTCCATGATAGACTCCTACTGATTCTTAGGATGATGAGGTAGGCGAGTTGCATATTCGTCTTTATTAACCTGACGACCGCGACCAATAGCAATGGCATCCGCTGGAACGTCTTTGGTAATAGTTGAACCAGCACCAACGAGGGAATTGTCACCTAACTCAACTGGCGCAATAATGGTTGAATTTGAACCAACAAAGACATTGTTACCGATGACTGTCTTGTATTTATTTTTGCCGTCATAGTTGACTGTAATGGTTCCTGCTCCGAAATTAACCTTGCTACCCACTTCACAATTTCCGATATAAGTCAAATGACCAGCCTTGGTATTCTCGCCGATAGAAGAACCTTTAACCTCAACAAAGTTTCCAATATGGACTTGGGCACCCAGACTTGAACCTGGACGAATGTGGGCATAAGGACCGACTGTCACACCGTCTGCAACACTACTCTCCTCAATCATAGAGTTGGTAATAATAGCTCCTGCTCCGATAGTGCTATCCACTACATATGTTCCATTTGTCAAAACAGTCTCAGCACCAATTTTCGTTTGCCCCTTCAAGGTAACATTGGCTTCGATTTGAACTTCAGGCGCAATCTCCACATCAATATCAATATAAGTTGCTTCTGGATTGACAAAGCTAACACCATTGACCATGTGCTGATGATTGATGCGACGACGCATAACTGACTCAGCTGTCGCAAGTGCCACACGGTCATTTACCCCAAGACTTTCATCAAAATCTTTCAAAGTATAAGCGCCAACTTTTTCACCAGCTTCACGGAAAATGCCAATGACATCTGTAATATAGTATTCGCCTTGAGCGTTATTGGTATTGATATTTTTCAAAGCCTCAAACAAACGCTCGTTATCAAAAACATATGTTCCAGTGTTGATTTCCTTGATTTGCTTTTCAAAATCTGTAGCATCCTTCTGCTCAACAATGCGAAGAACTTCAGCATTGTCATTACGCACAATTCGCCCATAGCCAAAAGGATTGTCCGTTTCAGCAGTCAAGATAGTCGCCACATTTTTATGATTGATGTGGAAATCAATCAAGTTTCAAACTTTCACCAGTGATTAAAGGAGTATCTCCTGCGATAACCAAGGTGTGACCTGACAAACCTTCTAAGATAGGCTCTGTCATCATAACCGCATGACCCGTTCCTAACTGTTCAGATTGAGTCACAAATTCTGTCTGTCCAGCCAAGACCTCTTCCACCAATTCCGCCTTGTGTCCTACAACTGTTACTGTCTTTTCAGGTTGGATAGCTCCCACACTACGGAAAACATGTTCCAGCATAGAAATACCCGCAACCTTGTGCAACACTTTTGGCAAATCAGATTTCATGCGAGTCCCTTTACCCGCTGCTAAAATAATGGCATAATTTGACATAATCTTCTCTTTTCTCTAGAAATTCCCTTTTATTATACCATATTTCAAATCATTCCGCGCTCTTGAATGAAAAAATGCTCCAAAGTCCTTTCCTTAACCCATTTTTTGAGTATTTTTTTTGATTTTTTCCCATTTTTAAGGTAAAATTATGAGATATGAGAAAGAAAATTAATCCGCTTATTTTATTTAGTTTTTTTGGGATTATGATTTTCATTTTAATCCTGAATCGCCCTCGTTTTGAGGACCATCCTGTAAAAACAAAGTCAAATATTGCGCAAGTAGAAACACAAGCGCTACACAATATAGATAAACCGGTAATTGATGTTTCTGGTTGGCAGCGTCCTGAGGAAATTAATTACGATACTCTGTCTCAAAACATTTCTGGAGCTATCGTTCGCGTCCATAGTGGCGCTCAGTCTTCAAAAGAAAACGATGCTTCCTTTGTTAATGGGGTAGATAAGGCCTTTAAAACCCATATTACCGAGTTTCAAAAACGAAATGTCCCAGTTGGTGTCTATGCCTTTGTAGCTGGAAAAAGTGTCCAAGAAATGGAAAAGGCCGCTGAAGTTTTTTATAACGCTTCATCGCCATACAGCCCTAGCTACTATTGGTTAGATGTGGAAGACAAAACCATGTCCAATATGAACGAAGGTGTTGAGGCCTTTCGGGCAAAACTAGAATCACTAGGTGCTAAAAACATCGGAATCTACGTTGGAGTCTACTTCATGGAAGAACACAGTATTGATACAGACAAGTTTACCTCTGTTTGGATTCCTTCCTATGGTTCTGACTCAGGATTTTACGAGGTAACTCCTAAGACTGATTTAGATTACGACATTCACCAGTACACTTCTAAAGGAAAAATTGCTGGCTTTGATCACGATTTGGATATCAACGTCATCTCTTCATTAAAAAACAAAGAAGAAACCTTTAGAAAACTCTTTTTAAAACCTTAAAAGCATTTGTTTAGCATTTGCTTTTTCTTTTTGTTTTAGATTGTGATACAATATAGTAAGGATTTTTTGAAATAGAAATAGTTGGAGGAAATATATGCTCTCATGGTTAGCGCGCATTGTTAAAGGGATTGTCATTGCTCTTGGATTTATCTTACCGGGAATTTCTGGAGGGGTTCTAGCAGCAATCTTAGGAATTTATGAACGGATGATTGGCTTTCTGGCCCATCCCTTTAAAGACTTTAAAGAAAATGTTTTGTATTTTATACCAGTTGCCATTGGTATGCTTCTGGGAATCGGCTTATTTTCCTACCCGATTGAATACCTGCTTGAAAATTATCAGGTCTTTGTCCTATGGAGCTTTGCGGGCGCCATTATTGGTACAGTTCCTAGCCTCCTTAAAGAATCAACTCGAGAATCTGACCGAGACAAGATTGATTTGGCTTGGTTCTGGACAACCTTTATCATTTCTGGATTAGGACTCTATGCCTTAAACTTTGTTGTTGGAACCTTGAGCGCTAGCTTTCTTAATTTCGTCCTAGCAGGTGCACTGCTGGCTCTTGGCGTATTAGTTCCTGGCCTCAGTCCATCAAATCTACTTTTAATTTTGGGACTCTATGCTCCTATGTTGACTGGTTTTAAAACCTTTGACCTCTTGGGAACCTTCTTCCCGATTGGAATCGGGGCAGGTGCAACTCTCATTATTTTTTCAAAATTGATGGATTATGCCTTAAACAACTACCACTCACGCGTCTATCATTTTATCATCGGTATCGTCCTATCAAGTACTCTTTTGATCTTGATTCCAAATGCAGGAAACGCTGAAAGTATCCAATACATGGGACTTTCACATGTCGGTTATGTCATCATCGCCTTCTTCTTTGCGTTGGGAATTTGGCTTGGTATTTGGATGAGCCAATTGGAGGACAAGTATAAATAATGGCAAAAAAAGTTAAAATCAAAAAAACATTGGTAGAACAAATCCTGTCTAAAGCAGCTATCCCACATCAGGGGATTCAACTCAATGCCCTTGAAGGAGAACTTCCTCAAGGTTATGAACGAGATCAGATTTTCAAAACCTTGGCTCTTTTGGGAGATAAAACAGGACCGATTATCGGAATTGTCCCTATCACTCAACACTTATCGGAAAAGAAACTAGCCAAAATTTCTGGCAATAAAAAAGTGAGCATGATTCCACAAAAAGACTTGGAAAAAACAACTGGTTACATTCATGGAGCCAATAATCCTGTTGGAATTCGTCAGAAACACAATTATCCCATTTTTATCGATAAAATCGCTCTAGACTTGGATCAAATGATTGTCTCTGCAGGCGAAGTCGGACACAGCATTATCGTCGCGCCACAAGACCTGGCTAGCTTTGTAAAGGCTGACTTTGCAGATATCTTGGAGGGCAACCAAGAATGAAACTCTACTTTGTCCGCCACGGTCGTACCCTCTGGAACCAAGAAGGACGCTTTCAAGGTGCTAGTGGAGATTCTCCCCTTCTTCCTGAATCCATTGAAACCTTAAAACAACTTGGCCAATATCTCAAGGATGTTCCTTTTGATCAGATTTATTCAAGTGATTTACCTCGAGCGATCAAATCTGCTGAAATTATCCAAAGTCAACTCCAGGCGCCCTGTCCTTTAGAAAGTGTTCCTAATCTCCGTGAATGGCAGCTAGGTAAATTAGAAGGTTTAAAAATCGCAACCTTGGAAGCTATTTACCCGCAACAAATCAAAGCTTTCCGATCTAATCTTGCCAAGTTTGACACTCAAATGTTTGGAGCCGAATCCCTCTATAGCACCACGCAACGGACCATCCAATTTATCAAATCATTAAAAGATAGTCCTGCTGAGCGTATTCTAATTGTCGGCCACGGCGCCAATCTTACTGCCAGTCTTCGTACTCTCCTAGGCTATAAAGAGACTCTTCTTCGTAAAGATGGCGGTCTAGCAAATGCCAGCCTGACAATTCTAGAAACCCATGATTTTGAAACATTCACTCTCGATACTTGGAATGATACCTCTTATCAATAAAGAACTTGATTTTATCGTCAAGTTCTTTTTAGTTTTTAAAGATTATTCGTGAATTTCTTGGATATTTATGATAAAATGAGAGTATCGCAAAAAAATGACTCATCGTATTCAATTTTGAGTAAAACTAGGAGGATCCCATGTCAACAGAACATATGGAAGAACTAAATGACCAGCAGATCGTTCGCCGTGAAAAAATGGCTGCGCTCCGTGAACAAGGAATCGATCCCTTCGGAAAACGCTTTGAACGTACTGCTAACTCTCAAGAATTAAAAGACAAATATGCTGACCTCGATAAAGAACAATTACACGATAAAAACGAAACAGCTACTATCGCAGGACGCTTGGTAACCAAACGTGGTAAAGGTAAAGTTGGATTTGCCCACCTTCAAGACCGCGAAGGTCAAATCCAGATCTACGTTCGTAAGGATGCTGTCGGTGAAGAAAACTACGAAATCTTCAAAAAAGCAGACCTTGGTGACTTCCTTGGTGTCGAAGGTGAAGTGATGCGTACAGATATGGGAGAACTCTCTATCAAGGCTACTCACATCACACACTTGTCTAAGGCTCTTCGTCCTCTGCCAGAGAAATTCCACGGTTTGACAGACGTTGAAACAATTTACCGTAAACGTTACCTAGACTTGATTTCTAACCGTGAAAGCTTTGAACGCTTTGTCACTCGTTCAAAAATTATCTCTGAAATCCGTCGTTACCTTGACCAAAAAGGTTTCCTTGAGGTGGAAACACCTGTTCTTCACAACGAGGCTGGTGGTGCTGCTGCCCGTCCATTTATCACCCACCACAATGCCCAAAACATTGATATGGTGCTTCGTATCGCGACTGAGCTTCACTTGAAACGCCTTATCGTCGGTGGTATGGAACGGGTTTATGAGATTGGTCGTATCTTCCGTAACGAGGGAATGGATGCTACTCATAACCCTGAGTTCACTTCTATCGAAGTTTACCAAGCTTATGCAGACTTCCACGACATCATGGACTTAACTGAAGGCATTATCCAACACGCTGCTAAATCAGTCAAAGGTGATGGCCCAGTCAACTACCAAGGTACTGAAATCAAGATTAACGAACCATTTAAACGTGTTCACATGGTTGATGCTATCAAAGAAATTACTGGTGTAGATTTCTGGCAAGATATGACTTTGGAAGAAGCTAAAGCTATCGCTGCTGAGAAGAAAGTTCCTGTTGAGAAACACTACACTGAAGTTGGTCACATTATCAATGCTTTCTTTGAAGAGTTTGTTGAAGAAACCTTGATCCAACCAACCTTTGTCTATGGACATCCAGTAGCTGTATCTCCACTGGCTAAAAAGAACCCTGAAGACGAACGCTTTACTGACCGTTTTGAACTCTTCATCATGACTAAGGAGTACGGTAATGCCTTTACTGAGCTCAACGACCCAATCGACCAACTTAGCCGTTTTGAAGCCCAAGCTAAAGCTAAAGAACTTGGTGACGATGAAGCGACAGGCATCGACTACGACTACATCGAGGCCCTTGAATACGGTATGCCTCCAACAGGTGGTTTGGGAATCGGTATCGACCGCCTCTGCATGCTCCTCACTGATACAACTACTATCCGTGATGTATTGCTCTTCCCAACAATGAAATAATCACTTATCCTCTGGTACTTGCCAGAGGATTTTTTTGATGCAAAAAGAGACTGAGGTAAAACTCAATCTCTACTTTTCACTTCTTTGGTTGCCACATCTTCTCCAAACCATTTTTGGCTGATTTCCTGGAACTTTCCTTCTTGATGTAGTTCAACAAAGGCTTGGTTTAAAGCTTGCAGTAATCTTTTGTCAGCTGGTCTAACTCCGACCGCAAAGGATTCACTTTCAAATCCAGCTGAAAAGATATTATAGTCATTTAAGACCCCCTCAGACTGGAGGTAGTAATTAGCATACACTCGGTCAATTAACAAGGCATCAATACGGTCATTCTTCAAATCGATCAAGGCTTCATTGAAACTCTGGTATTGATTGGCCTTCTGATCTTTGACACGATTTTTTAGTAATTCTGGCTGTGCTTCAAAGTCTAAATAAGCAGAAGAACCTGCTTGGGCTCCCAAGGTCTTATCCTTCATCTCCTCTACTGAACGAATTTGCTGGCTTTTCTTAGCAACCAGAACCTGCTGATTTTCCATATATGGAATGCTAAAGGCAACCTTTTCTCGGCGTTCATCAGTGGCAGAATAGCCATTCCAAATAGCGTCTATGGTTCCATTCTGCAGTTCCGTCTCCTTCATATCCCAGTCTATTGGCTGAAATTGAACCTTAAAACCTAATTTTTCAGAGACAGCTTCTGCTAAGTCAATATCAAAGCCTGTATATTGCCCATTCTTTTCTTCAAAACCCATGGGAACAAAGGTATTGTCAAAACCAATAGTAATCGTTCCCTGCTCTTGATACTTATCCCAGTTATCCTGCTTTGGATCGCTAGCCTTCTGAGTACAAGCTGTTAAAAAGAGAGTCAGGAGAGAAACCAATACTAAAGCAATTTTCTTATTAGTCATCGGCACCTCCTACTTGGGCTCAACCTTGAGAATTTGATCTGCGATATTTTCAGCGAATTGTAAATCATGGGTAACAACAATCTGCGTCATACCAAGGTCCCTATTTTGCAAGATCAGTTTTTCCACTTCCAAGCGCAATTCTGGATCCAGAGCAGAAGTTGGTTCATCGTAGCCAATGATTTCTGGGTCAATCATCATAGCACGCGCCAAGGCCACCCGTTGCTTTTGCCCACCAGATAGTGAGAAGGGATAGGCGTCTGCATGACCAGCCAGTCCTAACTGTTCCAAAAGCCCTCGCGCCTTCTTCTCAGCCTCTTCCTGCTTCATCCCCATAGTCTTCACAGGTGATAAGGTCAAATTATCTAAAACTGATAAATGAGGGAAAAGTTGAAAATCTTGGAATACAAATCCCAGTAAATTCCGCTTCTCCAATTCATCCAGTTCTAAAGGTTCTCCATTATAAAAGATTTGCCCTGAATCAATGGTTTCAAGACCCGCAAGCATACGTAAGAGAGTTGTCTTACCTCCACCAGAAGGCCCAACGATAGCCAGGATTTGCTTTTCAGGAATTCTTAAACTAAAATTGGACAAAATTTGCTTTTCACCAAATCCCTTATTGATATTTCGTAATTCTAACATGGTTGCCTCCTATCTATAGTAACTATACTTCTTCTCAACTTTTTTGGCAAGAATGGTCACAATACCAATCAAAATCAAGTAAATGGCTCCTGCCAAGAACATAGGAACCAGGCTAGCATCACGGTTGGCAGCTGTTCGACTAGCCAAGATAAGGTCAGAAATACCTAGAGCATAGACCAGAGAGGTATCCTTGACCAAACTCATAACTTCATTAAACACGCTAGGAAGAACAATCTTGGTTACCTGAGGTAATATAATATAGCGAACTGTGTCAAAGGGACTAAACTTCAAAACCTTAGCAGCTTCATATTGACCTTTAGGAATGGTATCAATTCCCCCACGGAAGATTTCAGCAAAGTAAGCCGCATAATTGAGAACAAAGGCAATAATGGCCGCAGGAAGGCGATCCAAACGAATCCCAATACTTGGAAGGACATAATAGATAAAAATCAATTGCAAGATCAAGGGTGTTCCCCGCATAATCCAGATATAAATGTTAATCAGATGATGGAGGAGCTTCCAATGGACTTGCAAGGCAAAGGCAATCAAAACGCCCAAAGGAATAGAAAAAATCAAGACCAGTGCAAACACCTGTAAAGTCATGCTTGCACCGCTCAATAAACTCGGTAATATCTCAAACAAATAAGACATACTGCACCTCCTAAAAATAATTGTTCCTATTATAGCATACATAAACTAAATTACAACTATTTTTATAAGAAAATTACAACGTTAACAAAAATAAAAACTATATCTATCAAAAATGATAAGATACAGTTTTAAAAAGGCTCTATAATATTTGTAGTGGGTAAATCCCCTATGGATATTATGGAGCCTATTTTGTGTAGAAAAAAAGTCCCATAGGATCTATAATGAAAAGCAACCAAACCATCATTAGAAAGAATCCTATGGAACAATTACATTTTATCATAAAACTTCTTGATATTAAAGACCCAAATATCCAAATTATAGATATCGTTAATAGGGATACACACAAGGAAATCTTCGCTAAACTGGACTATGAGGCTCCATCTTGTCCTGATTGCGAAAGCCTAATGAAGAAATATGACTTTCAAAAACCTTCTAAAATTCCTTACCTTGAAACGACTGGTATGCCTACTAGAATTCTCCTTAGAAAGCGCCGTTTTAAGTGCTATCAGTGCTCTAAAATGATGGTCGCTGAGACTTCTCTCGTCAAGAAGAATCACCAAATCCCTCGTATCATCAACCAAAAGATTGCCCATAAGCTAATTGAAAAAACTTCTATGACCGACATTGCTCATCAGTTGTCTATTTCAACTTCAACTGTCATTCGCAAGCTCAATGACTTCCACTTTGAGTGTAATTTTAGACATCTGCCTGAGATTGTGTCTTGGGATGAGTATGCCTTTACCAAGGGAAAGATGAGTTTCATTGCACAAGATTTTGATAACCTCAAAATCATCACTGTTCTTGAAGGTAGAACACAGGTTGTCATCCGAAATCACTTTCTTCGATACGATAGAGCCGTCAGATGTCGCGTCAAAATCATTACTATGGATATGTTTAGCCCTTACTATGACTTGGCTAAACAGCTTTTTCCGTGTGCTAAAATCGTTCTTGATCGCTTCCACATTGTACAACATCTAAATCGTGCCATGAGTCGTGTGCGTGTCCAAATCATGAATCAGTTTGAGCGAAAATCCCATGAATACAAGGCTATCAAGCGCTACTGGAAGCTCATCCAGCAGGATAGTCGTAAACTCAGTGATAAGCGTTTTTATCGCCCTACTTTTCGCATGCACTTAACCAATAAAGAGATTCTAGACAAGATTTTGACCTATTCAGAAGACTTAAAACACCACTACAATGTCTATCAACTCTTGCTTTTTCACTTTCAGAATAAGGAGTCTGAGAAATTCTTTGGACTCATTGAGGACAATCTTAAGCTGGTTCATCCTCTTTTTCAGACTGTTTTTAAAACCTTCCTCAAGGACAAAGAGAAAATTGTCAACGCTCTTCAATTCCCCTATTCAAACGCCAAACTGGAAGCGACCAATAATCTCATCAAACTTATCAAGCGCAATGCCTTTGGTTTTCGGAACTTTGAAAACTTCAAAAAACGGATTTTTATCGCTCTGAACATCAAAAAAGAAAGGACAAATTTCGTCCTTTCTCGAGCTTAGCTTTTCTTCAACCCACTACAGTTGACAAAGAGCCTTTAAAAATATATTCTTACAATCTCTCAATCTTATCTTCTATTCGTTACCGTTAACTTGACTGATAATTGGAGTTTTATCTTCTTTACTGTGATGGATTTTCTTTTTTAGTTCGTGCTAATCTCAAGGCACGATTTGGATTGAGACGATTAAATAGTTCTTCCAATTTCTTTTCATTCCAAACGTCTGCGGCGGAAACAAAATTGCCATCCGCATCTCGGAAAGATATCGGTTTATCTCCCATATCAGTCTCCTAGTCTACAAATTCAAACTCAAATTTACCAATGCGGACCAAATCCCCATCCTTAGCACCACGCGCACGAAGGGATTCATCAACCCCCATACCACGTAGCTGACGAGCAAATTTCATGACTGATTCGTCACGATCAAAGTTGGTCATATTAAAGAGTTTCATGAGCTTTTCACCAGAAAGTACCCATGTCGCATCGTCATCACGACTGATTTCAAAGGCTTTTTCTTCCTCGTCAAATCCATAGTAAGCTTCTTCTTCCATATCTGACTCGTCGTAGAGCAAGAATTCTGGTGTCTTGTCTAACAATTCAGCTGTCGCATCCAAAAGCGTTGCCAGACCTTGCTTAGTCAAACCAGAAATTGGGAAGATAGCTGGTAACTCTTCAAATTCATCATAATTTTCAGCCAATTTTTTCTTAAATTCTTTAAGATTTTCTTGACTCTCAGGCATATCCATCTTATTGGCTACGATAATCTGTGGACGCTCCATAAGACGAAGATTGTATGACTCCAACTCCTTGTTAATGGCAAGATAATCCTCATAAGGATCACGTCCTTCGCTAGCTGACATATCAATGATGTGAAGGATGACACGGGTACGCTCAATGTGACGGAGGAACTGGGTTCCCAAACCAACACCTTGACTAGCGCCTTCAATCAAACCTGGCAGATCGGCTACTGCAAAAGATTCACCTGATTGGGTACGAACCATTCCTAAATTTGGCACAATAGTGGTAAAGTGGTAGGCACCGATTTTGGGTTTAGCAGATGTGATAACACTTAAAAGTGTTGATTTCCCAACAGATGGGAAACCTACTAAACCAACATCCGCCAAGATTTTTAGTTCCAATTGTAACTCACGTTCCTGACCTGGTTCTCCATTTTCAGAGATTTCCGGTGCAGGATTTTTGGGTGTCGCGAAACGAATATTTCCACGTCCACCACGACCACCGTGAGCAACGATAAATTCTTGACCATGTTCAATCAAATCTGTCAAAACCTTGCCAGTCTCTGCATCACGAACAGTTGTACCTTGTGGTACTCGAACTCTAAGGTCTTCAGCACCACGACCATGCATCCCTTTGGTCATTCCTTTCTCACCAGAATCAGCCTTGAAATGGCGATTGTAGCGGAAATCCATCAAAGTCCGTAGTCCTTCGTCTACAACGAAGATGACATTGCCTCCACGACCACCATCACCGCCCCAAGGACCGCCATTAGGGACATATTTTTCACGGCGAAAGGCAACCATGCCATCACCACCATTACCAGCCTTGACCTTGATCTTAGCTGTATCTAAAAACATACTCATTTTTTCTTCTCACTTTAAAAAAGGGCTGGGAAATCCCAGTCACTAAATTTTCTTGAATCTATTTTATAGATTACTGAGGGCACCAATTGCAGTTGCAAAAATTCCCAATAAACTTGCTACTAGCATGATAATCACGATAAACAAGGTTATTTTCTCAAACATAGTTTTTTTACGATTTCCATTATCTCCAAATGCCATTTTTATCTCCTTCGTTACATTCTATTTTCTATTATCTTAGCATGAATTGAGCTAGTTTCAATAGTCAGTTGCTACTGGCGCAATAATCCATAAAATGATATAAGCTACAATTCCCGCTCCGTAACAGAAAGCAAGGACACCCCATATTACGCGAACGATAGTTGGATCTATATCTAGATAATAGGCCACTCCAGCACAAACACCCGCAATCTTTTTGTCACGCCCACTTCTCATTAATTGTTTTTTCATAGCTGTTCCTCTTTCTATTCTTCATGGTCTTTCCAATAATCTCTTATGCTGATCAACTGTGTTTTTGAAGCCTTCAGCATGCGTCTAGAGCCTTTTACGGGTACAGCAACCACCTGTTGCGGTAGATACAAAACTGTTTTAAAAATACGCTGACTGACCGTATCATCTTTGGCTAAATCTTTCTGGAAGTTATTTGAAATAATGGCATCCAGATAAAACTCATACACTCGTTTCCCAAAGTTTTCAGCTGAAATCTCGTACAACTTCTCTGATAAAGTATGCTCATTCATGTCTGGTGTTGCAATCAGGGCCTCCAGAATAGCTCCAGCCAAATCATGTTCACCGTAATACAAGGTTCCAAACATTTTATCACTGATAAGATTGTCCAGATAAGGATTTCCATGAGCAATGACAGGCGTTCCACTGGCTAAGCTTTCCAAGTAGGTCAAGCCTTGGGTTTCACTTGTCGATGCCGAGATGAAGAAATCCGCCGCCTTATAGTAAAGAGCTGTCTCACTAGGAGCAATCATCCCTGTAAAGACAACAGAGTCTTGAATCTCTAGTTTCTGGGCTTGCTCTTTGAGGTCATCCAGATAAGGACCATCCCCAGCTACCACCAGTTTAACCTTGTCTTCTTCTTTCAGAACTTCTGCAAAGGCTGCTAATACTGCTTGAATATTTTTTTCATAGGAAATTCTGGAAAGACTAAGCAACATCTGTTCATCATCTTGAATCCCTAGTTTACTACGTAGTTCTTTCAGATTTTCCTGCTTGATTTCTGGACGCTCAAACTTAGCTAATTCAATCCCAGTTGGAATGACTCTCTTTTCCACCTTGACCTTATAGTCAGATAACAAGTCACGGACAATCTCACTCGGGCAAATAACCCCATCCACATCGTGCAGGAAACCTCTGACCAGATACTTGACCATACTAGGACGAATCAACATCCCCTTGGCAATATAATGCACATAGTCTTCGTACTGGGTGTGATAGGTATGGATGACTGGAATCTTCAATTCACGCGCAATCCAAATTCCCAACAAGCCAAGAGAAAATTCTGTCTGAGTATGTATAATATCTAGTTGATATTGTTTAGCAATTTCAAGCGCCTTGCTGAATCCTCGATAGGCAAAGCGACGATCCTTAAAAGCAAAGAAAGGAACGCTTGGAATGCGGATAATTTGCCAATCTTCGTAGCGATTGACATCCTTATCTGTCGTCGTAAAGATAAAAACAGCATGTCCCTGCTTTTCAAGTTCGGTTTTCAAGGTTCGAATACTGGTCGCAACACCTGAAACCTGAGGAAAATAGGTATCTGTAAATAAACCAATTCGCATAGATTACCTCACTTTTTACTTTCTCCCTAAAGCGGCTTGTTTTTCATAAAAGTCCAACCAGATTTGTAACAGATGCTCTTCTGAATACTCTCTAGAAATATTCTTAGCTTTTTCTTTGAGGTCTTTTAAGGCAGCAGGATTTGCTTGATATTCCAGAATAGCTTCTTTCATCTCTTCTCTATCTGCTGTCGCCCGATAATTTCCCTCTAAAATTACCTTATAAAGATCTAAATCACGCAACATAATAGGAGCTTCACAACTGGCAGCCTCTAAAATCGTCATCGGAAAGAGCTCATTGTAACTAGGCAACAAGAAAAGGTCCGCTAGGGCATACAATTCGCGCATACGCTCTGGTGACACAATACCTGGAAAAATCAAATTTAGGGGGATTCTCCATGATTTTCTTGTAGCGTTCATAACCATCTGTCATACCACCAAAAGAGAAACCACCTGCCCAGATAAAGGTAATTTGCGGCAATTCCTCAGCCAGACGGATAAAATCGTCAATCCCTTTGCGCTTCTGAACTTGACCAGCACCTACTACGATAAACTGATTGTCACTAAGACCTAGCTCTGTACGCAGTCTGACTATCTCTTCTTGTGGTAGAGGATGCCATTTTTCCTTGTTTACAAAGTTAGGAATATAAGTCACTTTTTCACGTGGAATACCAGCTGCCACCAAATCCTCGATAAACATAGGATTGACCACCACCAAGTGCTCCATCCGGTTGTAAAAAGAAAATACATAGCGTTTCACAATTCCCTTTAAGAAAAATGGAATTTTCAAACTTCCCTCAAGTGTATCAGGTAAGAAATGCACATAGCCAATTTTCCTTCCTGAGCGTTTCTTTTGAAATGTTGATAAATAATAGGGAAAATCAATTGTATGAAAGTGAGTCACATCTGCCTCTATTGGAAGATTTTCTGTAACAATCAATTGATCCTTTGCATCTCGGTGAAGAAGACGAACTAATTCACGGTAAGCGCCCGAAACTCCTTGTCCTGCTACTTTCTCACTTGAACTCAACATATTGATGCGTAATTTCTTTTTTTCCATAACTACCATTATATCATTTTCTTGGAATAAAATCAGCAAAAGAAAGGAGAGACTGGAGGAAAAGAGGGGGAAATTTCCTCACTTTTCCAACGGTCTCTCACATGCTTTTATATGTTTATTTAATTCCTAGGGCAATGCGTGCATAGCGACTCATTTTTTCAACAGTCCAGGCTGGATACCAGACTAATTTAACCTCTGTATCCGTTACTTCTGGTACCTCTGTCATGGCATCATAAATCTGATCCGTCAAAAGGTCTGCTAGGGGACAACCCATAGTTGTCAAAGTCATATCAATCTCTGTTTGTCCTGTGTCGCCATCAAAACGAATCTCATAGATCAAACCAAGATTGACAATATCGATTCCCAACTCAGGGTCAATAACTTCTTCCAAGGCTGATAAAATTCGTGTTTTGATGTTTTCAATTTGCTCTTCTGTATAAGCCATATTCATCCTCACTCTTAGTCTTCAATAAAATCACGAAGCGGTTTGCTGCGACTTGGTTGGCGTAGTTTTCTCAAAGCCTTAGCTTCAATCTGACGAATTCGCTCGCGAGTCACGTTAAAGACTTTACCAACATCTTCAAGGGTACGCATTTTACCATCATCTAGCCCAAAACGCAGACGCAAAACATTTTCTTCACGGTCTGTAAGAGTATCCAAGACCTCATCCAACTGCTCACGCAAGACGATACGAGTTGTATAGTCCACTGGATTTTCAATCACTTCATCTTCGATAAAGTCCCCAAGGTGGCTATCATCCTCTTCACCGATTGGTGTTTCAAGAGATACCGGTTCTTGAGCGATCTTCAAGATTTCACGAACCTTATCAGGAGTCATATCCATACGTTCAGCGATTTGCTCTGGTGTTGGGTCTTGACCCAATTCTTGAAGGAGGTTACGCTGTTCACGAACCAATTTATTGATGGTTTCAACCATGTGAACTGGGATACGGATGGTACGAGCTTGGTCCGCAATAGCACGAGTGATAGCCTGACGAATCCACCAAGTTGCATAAGTTGAGAACTTGAACCCTTTAGAATAGTCAAACTTGTCAACCGCCTTCATCAAGCCCGTATTCCCTTCTTGAATCAAGTCAAGGAACTGCATACCACGGCCAACATAGCGTTTGGCAATAGAAACAACCAAACGAAGGTTGGCTTCCGCAAGACGTTGTTTGGCTTCGATATCACCAGCTTCAACTGCTAGTGCCAATTCTTTTTCCTCTTCATTGGTCAAGAGAGGAACGACCCCGATTTCTTTCAAGTACATACGGACAGGGTCATTAACCTTAGCAGAAGTTGAACCAATCAAGTCCTCATCGCTGAGTTCTGGTTCTTCTTCAGCACTAAGAACACGCGCACTTGGATTTCCTTCATTATCTGTGATAGAAATTCCTGCGTCCTGAATCCGTTGCAAGAGATCTTCAATCCCATCAGCGTCCAAGGTAAAAGGAACGACAAGACTAGCATTGATTTCATCATCTGTTGCTGTCCCTTTTTGCTTATGATTACGGATAAATTCTGCTACTTGTACATCAAATGTTGTTACTTCTTTGTTTTGTTGCCATTATTACTCCATTCTTCTCTTTTGGGAAATTAAACGTTCCAATTCTTCTAGGGCTGTGTCGGTATCTCCTACATGGCTAGCTTCCTGCACCTTCTTTTTGATTCTCATATTGTCCTGATTCAAGAGAGCCTTGTTTCGAGTCATTTCTACTTCACTAAGTTCCTGCGGTGACATCTCAGCAGGCAAATCCTGAGCTAAGACTTGGTACCAAGCTCTTTCAACTTCCTCTGTCTGTTCTGCTAAAACTTCTGGAGGAAGATTGCCATACTGACCAAGCAAGTCATATAAGACCTGAAATTCAGGTGTGTCAAATACAAAGTCTTCTCGCAAACGGTAATCATTCAAAATAAGGGGAGATTCCATCATTCGATAAAGTAAATGAGCTTCTGCCCTCATAATAGCCGATAACTGCTTGGTGACAGGCATAGTGATTTGCGTCGGTCTGGAAATTACTTCCATGCGATTCTGCCTTTGTGCCTGACGGCTTTCATTAACAATCTGCTCAATCTGGGCATAATCAAAGGACGCCAGACTGTCAGCTAAAATATGAATATAGCTGTTTTGAGCAGTAATGGACTTTTCTTGAACAATCAAGGGAGCTATTTTTTCAATAAACTCAATCTGAGCCTGCAAATTTTCACTATTTTCAGGCTTATACTGGTGAATGTAGAACTCAATCGGACTAATACGAGTTTTCGTTAATAGATAGGCCAAGTCTTCTGGTCCATTTTTTTGTAGATACTCATCTGGATCCAAGTTATCAGGCATGCTGACGATTTGCACAGGCATATCACCAATTTCGTCCAGCGCTTTCAAAGTCGCGGCTTGCCCAGCCTTATCGCCATCGTAAACAAGAACCAACTTCTTGGTTAACCTTTTCAGATGCTCAACATGCTCACGACTTAAGGCCGTTCCCATAGACGCTACAGCATTTTCGATTCCAGCCCGATAGGCTGCAATGACATCCATGAACCCTTCCATCAGGTAAATCTCACTGGTTTTACCAGAAGATTTTTTTGCCCTATCCATATGATATAATTCGTAACTTTTGTTAAAAATTGCAGTCGATCGGCTATTTTTATACTTAGAAGTTTGTGAATCCGTTTTCTGCCAGATACGACCTGAGAAGGCAATGACCTTTCCTTGGTCATTTGTCAGGGGAAACATAATGCGATTGTGAAAGGTGTCTACAAATTGATTGGCATCTGATAGGTAAAATAGCCCTGAATCTAGAAAATCCTCATCACGATACTGACCAGACAAACGTTGATAGAGATAGTTTCGTTCTGGAGGTGCTAAACCAATCCGAAAATGCTTGAGCACTTCATCTGTCAAACCACGCTGATAAAGGTAGTTTCTAGCCTCTTCCCCCATGGTCGTTGTCATGAGAATAGCATGATAAAATTTAGCCGCATCTTCGTGCATATCATAAAGAGCTTGGTGAGGCGAGGCTGGCTTCTGCTCACTATAAAGCGGTTTTTCCACCTCTATCCCAACACGCTGACCTAAGATTTGGACAGCCTCCATAAAGGGAACCCCTTGGTACTCCTCGATGAACTTAAAGACATCACCCGAGCGACCACAACCAAAACAGTGGTAAAACTGCTTGTCCTCTACAACGTTAAAAGAAGGTGTTTTTTCACCATGAAAAGGACAGAGCCCTAGATAGTTCCGTCCTGCCTTTTGTAAAGAAATCACATCTCCTATGACTTCCACAATGTTGGCATTGTTTTTGATTTCTTCAATGACTTGTTTGTCAACCATACACAATACCTCCATGTTATCATAGTTTACTTTATATAGTATACTTTATTTCAGAAAAAAAGTAAACCATTTCACTCATTTTCCCTACTTTATTCAAAGAGCTGATAATAATCAGAGATTTTCATTTTTGCTTTTTCTTCTTGGTTCAAATCTTGGATAATTCGTCCTTCTTTCATGACAATCAAGCGATTGCCATATTTGAGAGCATCTTCCATATGGTGGGTAATCATAAGAGCTGTCAACTGGTCTTTCTTGACAAATTCGTCTGTCAATTCCATCAAGGCCACACTGGTCTTTGGATCAAGGGCCGCAGTATGCTCGTCTAACAAGAGTAATTCAGGCCGCTTCAAGGTTGCCATCAAGAGACTCAAGGCCTGTCTTTGCCCACCTGATAAGAACTCAATCGGTGTATTCAAATGTTTCTCAAGACCATTTCCTACTTTCAATGGTCGCCTGAAATTCATTCTTATAACTAGTCAAGCGTCGTGGTAACAATCCACGCTTTTCACCACGAAACTTGGCAATCAATAGATTCTCTGCCACTGTCATACGAGGAGCTGTCCCCATCTTTGGATCTTGGAAGACACGAGACAGATACTTAGCCCGCTTCTCTGGTGAAAACTTGGTAACATCTTCACCCAAAATACGGATGGTTCCACTGGTTAATGACAAGGTTCCTGCAATAGTGTTAAAGAGAGTTGATTTCCCAGCACCATTTCCACCTAAAATCGTGATGAAATCCTGTTCAAAAATTTCTAAGGAAACATCATTTAAAATAATCTTTTCTTCATCAAAGCCATTTTTAACGACTTTGGTTGCATTTTTTAATTCTACAATTGCTGTCATTTGCTTAATTTGGCTCCTTTCAAGATTGTTTGCTTAAATGTTGGAATCATGAGGCAGACTGCTAAAATCACGGCGCTGTACAAACGAAGGTAACTTGTATTAAAGCCAAGAGCGATAACTGCCCACACTAAAAATTGATAAGCGATAGAACCTACAACGATGGTAACCAGACGTTCTGCCAGGCTCAAACTCTTGAAGATAACTTCTCCAATAATCAAACTTGCAAGCCCCACAACGATAACTCCGATTCCTCGAGATACATCGGCATACCCTTCTTGCTGGGCAATGAGAGCTCCTGCAAGGGCAATCACACCATTTGATAAGACCAAGCCCATGAGCTCCATGCGTCCAGTATGAATCCCGAAACTTCTAGCCATATCAGGATTGTCACCTGTAGCAATATAGGCTTGTCCAAGTTTAGTATCCAAGAAAAAGAGCATGAGAGCAATAACAAGACTTACAAAGATAAGACCTGTCAAGAGTTGGTTCAAATCTGAATCAAAAGGTAAGACATCCTGAATTTGCTTGGTTCCAAGCAGGCCTAAATTGGCACGTCCCATAATCAAGAGCATGATAGAGTGACAGGAAGTCATCACCAAAATCCCTGAGAGCAAGGTTGGGATCTTCCCTTTTGTATAAAGAAGTCCAGCTGCCATTCCAGCCAAACAACCGGCTCCAACAGCAACAAGTGTCGCTAAAAAGGGGTTTACGCCTTTGGTTATCAGAGTGACAGCAACAGCTCCCCCAAGAGGGAAGGAACCTTCTGTCGTCATATCTGGAAAGTTCAAAATCCTAAATGTCATAAAGATTCCCAGACCTAAAATAGCCCAGACAAATCCTTGAGAAATAATAGATAATATCATCTGTTTCTTAACCTTTTCTATATGATTTTTATTGTAAAAAATTGGAGGAGATGTCCCCAACTCCTCCATTGTAGATTATTCAATCACTTGCCCTGCTTCTTTTAGAACAGATTCAGGAATCGTAATACCTAGCTCTTGTGCCAATTTTTTATTAATCACTGACTTACCAGTTGAAAAGACATTGACTGGAGTATCAGCTGGTTTTGCACCTTTCAAAACTTGCGCAATCATTTTACCTGTTGCCACACCGAGATCATGTTGGTCAACTACAACTGATGCCAAACCACCTGCTTCTACCATGGCAGTCGCACTTGGGTAGATTGGTTTTTTAGCTGATTGGTTGCTTGATACAACTGTTGAAAAAGCTGATGCAATGGTGTTATCAATTGGAACCCAGATAGCATCGACCTTGCTAGTCATAACATTAACTGTTGAAGCAATTTCATTTGTTGAAGGAACTGCAAATGTTTCCACTGTCAAACCTGCTTTTTCAGCATAAGCCTTAAATTCTTCAACCTGAGTTTTTGAATTGTCTTCGCTGCTTGAGTAAAGAGCTCCGATTGTTTTCACATTTGGTGTCAAAGCTTTGATGAGTTCAACTTGTTGTTGAGCTGGATTGTGGTCAGATACCCCTGTAATGTTGCCACCTGGTTTTTTCAAATCTTTAACCAAGTTAGCACCGATTGGGTCAGTAATAGCGGCCATGATAACCGGTAGGTCTTTTGTTGCACTAGCCAAACCTTGAGCAGCTGGTGTTGCAATACCAACCACAAGGTCATTCCCATTTGCAACCAATTGTTTACTCATTGTCGCAACCTTACTTTGGTCACCTTCTGAGTTCATAAAGTCAATCTTCAACTGGTCATCTTTATAACCTTCTTCTGCAAGACCATCTTGAATCCCTTTATAAATCAAGTCAAGAGATGGATGGCTCACAAACTGAAGAACACCAACTTTGGCAACTTTCTTCTCATTCTTAGCTTCTGGTTTATTCATTGAAGAGTAAATCAAGCTTCCTGCTACTAAGACTGCTAATGCAGCGATAATTCCAATTAAACGTTTATTTTTCATTCTACTTCTCCTTTTTTATTCCTTAAAATACTTCACTTATCTAATACTCTTCGAAAATCTCTTCAAACCACGTCAGCTTCACCTTGCCGTAGGTATATGATACTGACTCTGTCAGTTCTATCCACAACCTCAAAACAGTGTTTTGAGCAGCCTGCGGCTAGCTTCCTAGTTTGTACTTTGATTTTCATTGAGTATAAACAAGCGACGCCATCGTTTTCTTTCCATACTAACCTCCATCAAAAAAGTCCTCACACAAAAAACTTGTGTGAGGACGTCGATGCGCGGTACCACCTCAATTATAGGGAATTTCCCTATCGCTCTGTCTCGCAATAACGAGATGCACTGTAAGGTGTGCTCACCGAATTTTTATGATTTCAAATTCTAAATAACATTCAGCCCAATTTTCATCATCATCACTTATCTGTTTTCAGCTACCACAGACTCTCTAAAAAGTTTATATGATTACTTTTCTGAATGGTTAAATTATATCATTTTTCAACTACTTGTCAAGACTCTTTTAGCATTTTTTTGAAATATTCAAAAACTTCCCCTATAGAAAAGAGGAAGCTTGATAGGTATCAGCCTGAATTACGCAATCCTGTCGCAATTCCGTTGATGGTTGTATGGATTAATTTTTCTTGGTCGCTTGATAATTCTCCTCGACGTTGACGTTTAATCAACTCCAACTGGATATAGTTAAGGATATTAAAGTAAGGCATACGGTAATCCAAACTTGCTTTTAGATATGGATTTTCAGCCAAGAGTTCATCGTAACCTTCGATAGCCAAGATAACTTCCTTGGTGACTTGCCATTCATTTAGAATAGTCTCATAGATTGCTTTTACTTCTTCATCCTCACAAAGTTTAGCATATTCAAAAGCAATGTTCATATTTGATTTTGACAAGACCATATCGACATTTGAAAGAAGCGATTGGAAGAAAGGCCAATTTTGGTACATATCTCGTAGGATAGCGATATTTTCTGGATTCTTATCGATAAATTCTTTGAAACTTGAACCGACACCATACCAGCCAGGGAACATGACGCGGCTTTGTGACCATGAGAATACCCAAGGGATAGCTCGCAAACCACCGATTTCAGTAATCGTCTTACGAGCGGCTGGGCGAGAACCAATGTTAAAGCTTGAAATAGCCTTGATTGGACTTGACTCGAAGAAATAATCATAGAAATGGTCATTACCAAAGACCAAATCACGGTAGATATCATAACTACGGTCCACCACTTGGTCCATAATTGCTTCATAACGATTTGAGGTATTGGTATCACTCTTCTTCTGAGTAATCATACGGTTAATGGCTGCAGATACTAGCATTTCAAGGTTATAGTAGGCTGCGTCTTTGTTACCGTATTTATTCCCAATTACTTCCCCCTGCTCCGTCAAGCGGATACGATCCTTAATGGATTTGAGCGGTTGAGATGTGATGGCTTCATAGGTTGGTCCACCACCACGACCGACAGTCCCACCACGGCCATGGAAGAAGGTAACCTTAACACCAAATTCATCTCCGATAGCAGTCAATTGTTGTTGAGCCTTGTAGAGGGTCCAACATGATGATAGGTAGCCACCATCTTTATTACTATCAGAGTAACCAAGCATGATTTCTTGGTAGTTATTACGTGAAGCAATCCATTTCTTAGCAAGAGGAAGAGAAAGGTATTCTCTCATAGTTTCTTCTGAGTGGTCCAAGTCCTCAATTGTTTCAAAGAGAGGAACGATTTGGACACGGGCTCTTTCTTTATCAACTAACCCTACTTCTTTTAGCAAGATAGCCAATTCCAGCATGTCTGATACGCTGGTTGCATGTGAAATGATAGTCTGACGAATAACATCATCTCCCAACTTATCTTTCAACTTACGAGCAGCCTTAAAGATTGCTAATTCTTTTTCAAGTAACTCTGATTTTTCAACATGAGTGGCAGAAAGAATACGTGGATCTTCTTCTAATTCTTTCAAAAGAAGTTGGCATTTTTCTTCTTCACTTAGTTCGCTATAACGCGAATGAATTCCTGCTGATTTCAAGAGTTCAGCTACACAGGCCTCATGAACACTAGAATCTTGACGCATATCAATAGATGCCAAATAGAAACCAAAAATTTCAACTGCTTGAATCAGCTCAACAAAATCACCAGAAATCAGTGCTTCACCCTTGTTTTCCAAGAGGGAATCACGTATGGTAATTAAATCCTTATAAAAATCATTGGCTGTTTCATAGCGAGCCCCAACTTCCTTATCTTCAATCAGATAAGCTTTTGTTGCTTGGATTTTTGATTGAATATCAAACAAGGCACGACGATACAGCTCTTTTTCACGATAAATCGAGTTATCCTTGGATTGACGAGCCATTTCTCTGACTTGCTTGCTTACATTGACGATACTAGTTGAGAGAGAGAATTCACGATAAAGTTGGTAAATCTTTTCATCATAGTAATTCATGATGACTTCACACTGGGTCATAGCAGATTGTTTCAAGGTATCTGCTGTAACAAAAGGATTCCCATCACGGTCTCCACCAATCCACATTCCCATGGTAATTGGTTTAGGATGTTTCAACTCCAAGCCGTGTTTTTAGCCAGACGCTTGTACTCAGCAGTCAAATGAGGAACTGCCTTCAGGAATGAACTATTGTAGTATTCCATAACATTCGTGATTTCATTGGTTACTTTCAATTTCTTTTCACGAATCATATCTGTCTGCATGATAATCTCAATATAACGACGGAGATCATTATGCCATTTTTCCTTATTAATCAAGCCTAATTTCACATCACGGTACTTACGCAAGAGGGTATGGATATGGTTAGTCAAATCCAACATACTCTTACGTTGCACTTGTGTTGGATGGGCTGTCAAAACAGGAACAACATTCAAGTGTTCTAGAATTTCAACCGCATTTTCTTTTTCTGCAACCATTTTAATCGTTGCTGACAATTTCCCAAGATAATCTTGATCGATATTATTTTGGTGGTTGATTTCATAAGCCAAATCCACGTCTTCTGAAATATTAATCAAGAGGGGCAAGATAGAGAAATAGCGTGAAATATAAGCCATTTCATCATTTGACAGACTAGTAACCAATTGGTTCAAGCCTTGATAATCTTCTTGAGTTGACAATTCTTTCAACTGCATGATTTTTTCAAAAGTCTCTGGAGCAAGCATGTTTTTAGTGATATCTTCTAACAATTCTGTTAAAATCAATACTTCTTCTTGCACGACAGCTTTATTACTATAGTTTTCTAATTTTTGAAGAGACATAGGTAATCCTTTCCACTCTCAGCTCTACATATAGTTTGATGAGTAAGCTTCTAACTCCTCATATAATTGGGCACGTTTTTCACTTGCATCAATATTTAAGACAAAGGCGATAGCTACAGACAAGACTAGGAGACTGTTTCCTCCTTGCGATAAGAAAGGGAAAGTTACTCCTGTCGAAGGAATAATACCAGAAATTCCACCGATATTGACAAAGACCTGTACCAACATCATCCCCCCAACCCCAATCGCCATCATGGAATTAAAGGGATTCTTAGCTCGAATTCCTACTAGAATAATTCTCAAAATAAGGAAAAAGACAAGTGCTAAAATCAAGCCGGCTCCCACAAATCCAAACTCTTCAATGACAATTGAAAATACAAAATCTGTATGGGCCTCTGGTAAATAACCTCGTTTCGATTGAATTTCCTAAGCCTAGACCAAACCACCCACCATTCACCATGGCAAAGTAGGAATTGGCGAGTTGGTGACCTGCTCCTGCCAAATCAGCAAAGGGGTTAAAATAAGCACTGAAACGCTTGGCCACATATCCAAATACTGGAACTTTTGAAAATTTATCAACCCCTATAAAAGAAATAAGTGATAAGGATAGGGCAGAAATACCAACCAAAATTCCCAAAAATGCAATAAACCATCTATAAGCGATACCACTAATCGTATACATAATCAAGGCAACCAAAGCTAAGATAGAAGCATTCCCCAAATCTGGGAAAATAGCAAGGCTCCCAATCAGTACAAAGAGGACAAAGCGCCAGTCATTAAAAGCACGAGGAAGCCACTGATTTTGTGTCAAAACTTGAAAATCATAAATAGCTATATCCTCTTGTTGTTTGGAAAATCTATTTGCTAAATACCAAATAATAATAATTTTCAAATATTCGGCTGGCTGAATGGTCAAAGGTCCTACAGAAATCCAGCCGTAGGCTCCATTGACAGGAATACCAATCAAACGAGCCAAAACTAAAAGAATCAGCTCAACGAACATAACGATAAATAAAAGACGTTCATTTCTTAAAAAATTCAGTCTCAACTTATATATCAAGGCAATCAGTATCAAACTAAATATCCAAAATAGTCCCTGACTTCGGACCAAGTGCAGTGCACTTTGGCCTTCTTGAATTAAAATAGCACTGGTTGTCGAATAAACCACAATCAAGCCCAAAATAGATAAAAGTAAGTAAGGAACTAGAATAGAATAATTTAATAGGTGCCTTTTACTAATCTTCATAGTATCACCAATCTAATGAGAACAACACAATTGCTTCCCAAATTCCGTTTGTTTTCTAGTTTTGATTGCTATTATACCATTTTTTCCGAAAGAAAAAAACTCTTATCCATCAGATAGACCATTTTTGTCATAAGAAAAAGAGCACTTGGCTCTTTTCTGTTTTATTCTTTTGATGAACTACTTGAGCTTGAATCTCCGCCACCGATATATTGGGTAAAGATATTTTGGAAGGCTTGGTCCTTAACCTTGATATTGGCTGCTTGCAATTCTTTTCCGATAATACTTTGCACAAATGTTGAATCATTTTGTTTTTGAGTCAAGATAACAGTTTTCAATTTTTCTTTGTAGTCATCGATATTAGATGATTTTTCTGTTTTCTTAGTGAGTTTTACAATGTAATATTGGCTACTGTAGGCTTGTGTACCAGCAGCTGTGATCACATCAGAAACACCATTTACATCTAAAGCAAAAGCCGCTTTCTTAACCTGTTCTGGTACTTCTGTCGAAGCAGAATCAAAGGTGATTTCTCCACCATTCGCTTTAGTTTTCTCATCTGTTGAATTATCTTTAGCCAATTGAGCAAAGTCCGCATCACTTGCTTTGGCTTTTTCAAGAATTTCTTTGGCCTTGTCTTCATTATCCAAACGGATAATTTGAGCCGTTACATCTGGAGTGTACTCGTCAAATGCTTTCTTATAGGCATCATCTGTCAGTTCAGCTTCTGCTGCCTTCTTAACTGCCAACTCAACTAATTTACTTGTACGAATTTGAGCTTTACGTGTTTCAATCGTCATTCCTGCTTGTGACAAGACACGTTGGTAGTTTTCGCCATATTGTTTTTCTTCTTCGGCAATAGTATCGTTGACTTCTTTGTCATCTACTTCTGAACCGTATTGTTTCTCAAATACTTTTTGGATGGTCAAGTTCAACAACACTTGTTGGGCTGAAGGGTTGCTTTTCACTTGCTCATAAAATTGATGTTCTGTGATGACATCCCCTTTCATGCTGATAAGGTCTGCCCCTTCTGAACCTTTCGAACAAGCTGCTAAAGTTGCTACTGATAATAGTGTAATGGCTCCTGCCAATAATTTTTTCTTCATGTCTACTCCTTTGAGATAAGTGTTACCCTATCTATTTTACTATATTTTCTTAAATTTTTCTGAAAATCATTCGCTGTCAGGCAATTGAACATCTGCTACATTTTTACGAAGCATGAGAATGCCGTCCCCCAGAGGTACTAATGTTGCGGTGAGTCCTGGATTGTCTAAAGTTGCATCAAATAGTCTTTGAAGGCCTCTGTATATAGTTCGCTGGCCACGACGGACTTCCATAATGTCCTTGGCAACATCACCACCTTGGAAAATATCATCCAAGACAACCACACCTCCAACGTCCAAATGTTTGAGAATTTCTGGCAGAAAGACGATGTATTTAGACTTGGCTGAATCCATAAAGACAAATCATAGGACTCTGTCAAGGTAGATAAGACATCTACCGCATCTCCTTCTAGGAGCGTAATTTGCTTGCGACTGTCAAACTGGGCGAAATTATCCTTGGCAAAACCAATCATTTCTGGATTGCGGTCAATGGTTGTAATCTTGGCCTTTGGCGCATGTTCCGCCATCAAGAGTGCTGAAAACCCGATGGCCGTCCCAATTTCCAGAATGTTTTTAGGTTGCATGGTTTCCATGAGAAAACGGAAATAAGCAACCGTTTCATGGGGAATAATGGGAATATTTTCCTTGCGAGCAAAGTCTTCCAATTCTTTCAAAGATCCTGTGACTTGCTTTTGGCGCTGACGCATCAAGTCTACAATTTCTTCCTTGACGACAGGGCGACGCATGTTATGGTTGGCATTCTTACTATATGATTCAACCATCTTATGCCAATCCCAATTTTTCAACAAGGGCTTCAAACTCATTCAAACGACGTTCAAAGACTGCAAATGCATCATTGAGGTAGTCTTCCTTCTCCATATCAACACCAGCTTTTCTCATGACATTGAGTGGGTAGTCAGATTTACCTGCCTTGAGGTAGTCGATATAGCGGTCACGGTCTTCTTGACTACCATGGACAATCTTTTCAGCCAAGGCTGAAGCTGCTGCAAACCTGTTGAATATTGATATACATAGTAGTTATAGTAGAAGTGTGGAATGCGAGCCCACTCGTATTGGATTTCAGGATTGTCTTCCTTACTCAAACCATAATACTCTTGGTTCAAGTCTGCGTAGAGTTTATTTAAGAAATCGCTTGTCAAAACTTCACCATTTTGATCCGCTTGGTGAATGGCGTGTTCAAACTCAGCAAATTGAGTTTGGCGGAAAACTGTCCCACGGAAACCATCTAGGAAGTTATTGAGAATAGCAAAGCGCGTTGCGTCGTCTTCCACTTCTTCCAATAATTTCTCCGTCAAGATATTTTCATTGGTAGTTGATGCAATCTCAGCCAAGAAGATAGAGTAATCTCCGTAAACATAAGGCTGAGTTTCGCGAGTATAGCTGGAATGCATACTGTGACCTGTTTCATGAACAAGAGTAAAGAGATTGTCTAGATTGTCCTGCCAGTTAAGAAGCATAAAGGCATTTGTATCGTAAGAACCACCAGAGTAAGCCCCTGAACGCTTGCCTTGATTTTCGTAAACATCAATCCAACGCTCACTGAAGGCACGTTTAACACGGCTCAAGTAATCCTCACCCAAGACTGCCAAGGCATCTTCCGCTTTTTTCAAGGCTTCTTCATAAGTAAAACTATATTCGACAGACGAAAGCGGTGTGTAGACATCATACATCTTGAGGTCTGAAATCCCCAAAATCTTTGAACGCAGCTCAAGGTAACGATGCAAGAGGGGCAAATGCTTGCGAACTGCTGCTACCAAATTGTCATAAACACTTTCTGGAACAAAATTTGCTGCAAGGGCTGCATGACGAGCACTCTTGTAGTTGCGAACTTTGGCACGGTAGTTTTGCACCTTAACATTGGTTTGTAAGGTTTTAGCATAGGTGTGTTGGAATTGTTCATAAGTCGCATAAAGAGCTTGATAGGCACCACGACGCACCTCACGGTTTTTAGACTCCATCAAACGTGTATAAGTCCCATGAGATAGCTGAACTTCTTTACCATCATCGTCAAGGACATAAGGGAATACAATATCCGCATTGTCCAAGATAGCGAAGGTTTCACTTGCCGAACCAAAGATTTCTCCAGCTCCAGCCAATAATTCTTCTTCACGTTGTGATAGAACATGTTCCTTGCCTTGTAAAAGCTTGTCAAAATAGTGTTGATAAACCTGTAATTTTGGTTGAGCCTCTAGAAAGGCAGCATACTGCTTTTCACTAATCTCCATAAATTCAGGCTCATAGAATGAAAAAGCTTGATCTAGCTGGCTATAGAGAGTCATGGCCTTGGCATAGTACTCTTGGTACTTGGCTTCACGTGTGTCTTGGTCATTCTTCATATGAGCATAAACGTAAAGCTTCTCCATTTGGCGTTCCATTTCAAGAGAAAATTCAGTAATTTCGAGTAAGCTATCCGCACTATCCAAGAGATGGCCTTCATACTGGGCTACTGTCTCCAATTTTTCTGTTAAATCTTTTAAGGCTTCTTCCCAAGCCTGGTCAGTTGGGTAGATCGTTGATAGATCCCATGTATCTTTTTCATTTATTTCATGTCTTTGTAATACCATTAGATTCCTCCATCCTTTCTATTCTACCATATTTTTCAAGAAATATTGCTGATAAAAGGCTGGTGGATAGAGCTTTTGCCAATCATTTTGAGGATTTTGTTGATAATAGGTTTGAAAATACTGATAATAGCTGGTCATGTCTTGATTAATCTGACAAAAATCCCCTACTAATGGTCGAATTTGTGGATACCATTCTTTTAAGCCATAAGTCAAGAGATTTTCTCCCTTTTGATAGGTTTCTGCTTGTTTTTTCATCCAAATGGGATTTTGATAATAAAGTTGCTGTCGGATATAGCGACAGATGTCCTTGTCCTGAGAAACTGTAAAATGAGATATTTTTGTTTCTTATAGGGAAGACGTAATATCTCCAGCAAACTACCTTGACCGTAGGGAAATTCCTTGATTTGATAATGGAGTTTGCCACGGAGATCTTGGTGAATGAGATATTTGAGTCTCAAAAGCTGTTTTTTCTTGTCTACTTCCCAAACATAAAAGCCCATATTTTGACTAAAATAAAGAAAACCTTGTTGCAGACGAGTCAAGCGCTCCTTGAGCCAAAGTTTTTCCCCCAGCAACCACAGTACTTGGTAACCCTGACTTCGATAGCCCTCACTACGCTCTTTAAGAATTTTTTGTGGCAAGGGACTACACTGAACTTCTAGAGCTAGAGTCCCATTTACTAATACATCCGCAATCTGTTTAAGCTCTGGAAGAGGGTATTCTAATTGCACCTCAGCCTCTGTTTTCAACCAGTGATAGAGGACTTCCTTATTTGTCAAGTGTTCTGGGCTTTCATTTTCAAAGGAGTAATCACAGTCTTTTAAGGATTTATGAGCAAAATGGGTTCGGACACTTGGTCCTTGACGCAAACGGAGCTGACCTCCACAAGCTGGGCAGGCATAATCTTGCTTCTCAAGCTTATCCTCTAACACATTTACCAACTGTCCCCTAACATCTCTTGCAACAAACACGATTTCCCTCCTTTTCTATATTATTCGTAAAAAAGAAAAAAGATCAGGAAATTTCCTAATCTTCATTTATTTTATTTTTTTAGCTAGCATGGTCGCAAAGCGTAGTTGAATACGATTGCCATTCTCATCGCGACGATGGAGATGACCTGGATTTTCATTGTACTTAACCAATTCCCAGTCCTTGTAATAGTCTGCCAGTTCCCCTTCCTTAAAAGTAAATGGGAAGTTCACTGAGCAAGGATAGTCCTCTGTATCCATGGCACAAACGATAAGATTGTAGCCACCAACAGTGGTTTTCTCCTGCATGTTTTTGATAATTGCAGGAATGCGATCTGCTTGCAGAAACATCAAAACAACTGTCGATATGATGAAATCATAGTCTTGCCCAATGCTAGCTGAATTGATATCGTAAAGACCAACAGGCATGTCTAAATCTTCCTGCTCAACAATACTTTGCAAGATTTCAAGGGACAGTTCATTTTGATCCACAGCTGTCACATCAAAGCCTTGCTGGGCTAGAAAGAGGGCGTTACGACCTTGACCACAGCCCAAATCCAAGGCTTTCCCTGGTTTTACTGTCTGCATAGCCTCTAAGACCTCTGAATGAACAGGATTGGTACTGTATTTCTTAGGGAAATAATCCTCAGGTTTACAATAAATTCCAAGTACCACTCCACATCATCTGTTACAGCCTCCACTCGGTGCCAAGCTTGTGGTTGTGCCATGGGATTGTCAGCTCCTGCTTCAAAGAGATGCTCAGCTAGAACCTCACCATCCTCTGTCAATTCAATAAACTTGAGAGTTCCTTTCAAAACAGTAATCTTGCCCCAAGTCCCGACCTTGGTATTGTGTTTCTGTTGAACCGCCTCTGGCATGGTTTCTTTAGTCCACAAAGGCATACGTTTATAGGCAACTAATTTTTCCATTTTCATTTCCTCTTTTTATCGCTGATTAACAGCTTTCATCACGCGCGCAATATCGCGATTCTGCTCACGTCGTTTGATAGACTCCCGTTTATCATAGTCATGCTTCCCTTTAGCTAGACCTAAAAGGAGTTTAGCGTAACCATCTTTGATATAGACCTTAAGGGGAACCAGGGTCATTCCTGTCCCTTTGGTCTCTTGCTCCAACTTCAGGATTTGCTTTTTATGGAGCAGGAGTTTACGACGACGTTCTGGTTCCTGGTTCCAGATATTGCCCTCTTCATAAGGTGCGATATGAACATTGCTCAACCAAACTTCCCCATTTTTACTTGGGCAAAGCCGTCCTTGAGATTGACTCGAGCAGCTCGCACACTCTTGATTTCAGTCCCAGTCAGGACCATCCCTGCCTCTAGCGTATCTACGATTGTATAGTCGTGGCGCGCCTTTTTATTTTGTGCGACGACCTTTCCCTCGCCCTTTGCCATGCTTGGCTCCTTTCTTAGCTACTTCCTTATAAAAAGGTTTCTTTCCTTTTTTCTTCTTGTCTTTTTGTGAATGCTTGCGCTTATCATTTGAGCGTCCTGATTTTCTCTTATCTTCCTTCTTATCTGAACGACGACTTGAACCACGCCCTCTGTCACTGCGATTAGACTGTTTTAAGCCTTTTTCAATCACATCAAACTCGCTTGGGATGTAAGAGAAGTCAATTTCACCCGTCATCTTGTCAGCTTTTTCAACTCGGATACGAATCTGTTGCCCTACACGGAAGGTTGTCCCCGATTTTTCCCCACGAAGAGTCAAATCACGTTCATTGAAATGATAAAATTCAGGTAGATTAGTGATGTGAATCAAGCCTTCGACTGTATTTGGCAATTCGACAAAGAGACCGAATTTGACAATACTTGATACAACCGCATCGTACTCTTGGCCTACATATTCCTCCATGTACTCAGCTTTTTTCATGGCTTCGACTTCACGTTCAGCCTCAATGGCACGACGTTCCCGGTTGGAAGACTGAGTCGCAATCTCAGGAATCACTTGTTCAAATGCTCTGCTATTTCCTTAGAACGGTCGTAATCCCGAATCATACGGTGAACAAGAAGGTCTGGATAACGACGAATCGGACTGGTAAAGTGAGTATAATAGTCAGCCGCTAATCCATAGTGGCCGTGATTGTGCTCCGAATAGCGAGCCTGCTGCATAGAACGGAGAAGCATCATAGACAATACATCCGCATAAGGTTCTCCCTCAACAGTACGCATGATTTCTTGAAGTGCCTCCTGGCTAATCTCACTGGCAGTCCCATAAATGCGCAAGCCAAAGCTCGAAGCATAATCAATAAACTTCTGAACCTTTTCAGCCTTAGGCTCCTCATGGATACGATAAATGAAAGGTAGCTCCAACTTGCTAAAGTGCTCAGCCACTGTTTCGTTAGCCATCAACATAAAGGACTCAATCATGCGCTCGGCAACACCACGCTGACGAAGAACGATATCAACAGGCTTACCTTGCTTATCCACTAAAATCTTAGCTTCATTGGTATCAAAATTGAGGGCTCCACGTTTCACACGCATGTTTTCTAAAGTTTCATGAAGCTTGGCCATAAGTTCGATACTAGGAACAATTTTCTGATAGTCTTGCCGCTTTTCCTCGTCGCCAGCTAGGATATCATTGACATCACTATAGGTCATACGGAAGCTTGTCTTGATAACCGTTTGTGTGATGGTGTAGTTGACTACACGACCATGTTTATCAATCTCCATAATGGCAGATTGGGTCAGGCGGTCAACTTGAGGATTGAGAGAGCAGATGCCATTTGACAAACGCTCTGGAAGCATTGGCACCACGCGGTCTGTCACATAAACAGAAGTCGCACGATTAAGGGCTTCCTTGTCAAGAGCTGAACCCTCAGTCACATAATAGGAAACATCGGCGATGTGAACCCCCAGCTCCAGATTGCCATTTTTCAGAGCCTTGATATGCACTGCATCGTCCAAGTCCTTGGCATCCGCACCGTCAATGGTAAAGGTAATTTCATCCCTCAAATCCAGACGGCCTTCCATATCCTTTTGAGACGGAGCATCAGGAACACTTTCTGCTTCCTTGACAACAGCTTCTGGAAACTCGGATACAATGTCCATAGACTCCAAAACCTCAAGGACATCAATTCCAACATCCGTTGAATGCCCCACCACATCGAGAACACTTGCGACAAAGAAATCATGTTTCTTGCTTGGGTATTTATCGATAAAGACCTTGAGAACTTCGGTTCCCTCCAGTTTAAGGGCTGGTTTCTTAACATAAATCGGTTGACTGATTTTCTGATTTTTCGAACGGATGTAGCCTGCATACTTAGGCTTTTCCTGATCAAGAACGATTTGACCGACAACAGTTGTCAAACTGTGTTCTAGGATATCGATAATTTTTGCTTCCGCTGCTGTTCCCTTATTGCGGTCAGCGACTTTCTTGATGACGACCTCAACGGTATCGCCATCAATGGCGTAGTTAACATCGTTTTTTCCTACAAAAAGGTCGTCCTCCTCGCCTTCTAGGCTGACAAAACCAAAGCCATTTTTATGGGCATGAAAAATTCCCTTGAGGGTAATCTCATGTTTTTTCTTGGCTTCCAAGGTCAGACTGCCATCTTCTTCAAAGCGAATCTGGTGCTTTCTTTCCATTAAGGACAAGGTTTTAATCAACTCACGAAAATCCTTGGACTTGTCTTTTCCCAAAGCCTGAGCCAAGTCATTGACAGTCACCTTTCCCTTGTCTTGTAAATATTCTTTTATTCTATCTTTCATATTTTCTTTCTAGATTTTTTATTTTCTTTTACTGTAAAACCTTCTCAAATATCTTTTAAAAATAAAAAGAGGCAAAGACCTAGTCCTGCCCATTATTTCTTATCTACTTGATAATACCGTCAATGCTAAGGCAATGGCTAGCCAGAAAAAGACTAAAATCCCTGTCAAACGCTGCATTACAGCTTCGAAACCGCGTGCTTTACTGCGTTCAAACAAATCACCTGAGCTGGCATCAAATACATTGCTGGATTGGTTTTTGGTTGGTTGCATGAAAATCGCAATCACAATCACAACAGATAATACTAATAAAATGGTTAATAATAGGTTATACATATCAAACTCCTTAAAATCCCTATTATTTTACCATAAAATCTACTTAGATTCAAGATGTAGGGTTACTTTTCTTTCCTTGGGACAATACTTTAAAACCTCAATCTTGTCTGGATGGGTTTTTGAATTTTTACTGGTTAGGTAATTGATACTGCCACAAGAGGAGCATTTGAGATTAATTTTTACTCGCACTAGATTTCCTTTACTTTTAATAATGTTCGAAATTGAAGCAGGTTAAAGAGACAACTAAAGGCAACACAAAGGCTTGTCGCATAAAATACTGCATGGTAACCAAATTGACCTGCTACTGCAGAACCTGCCATGGGACCAACGACACCTCCCAGATAAAAGAATACCTGATTGAAGGCAAAGACCCTCGAAATACCTGATTTTGGAGTCATCTTGCTGAGAAGGGCATTAACACCAGGAATCAAGGCACCTGTCCCCAATCCAAAGAGGAAACGATAAAGTCCTAGTTGAAGCGGGCTAGAGGCATTGGCACAGAGAAGATAGATGATAACTGAATAAAACTGGGCGACAACCAATAGACGATGGTTGCCCACCTTGTCACCTAACTTGCCCATGACTCCTGCACTCATCATGCTGGAAAAGCCCATACTGGACACAATCAGACCAGAGACAAAAAGAAGATTCTCTGTCTGGCCTAAGTCGCGTACATACAGAGCTAAGATAGGACCGATTGATTGGGCTGAAAATTGGATGACAAAACTGGTCAGAAAGAGGTTAACCAAGAGATAGGGATATTTAACTGATGTAAACAATTCCTTTGTTGGAATGACCTTTTCCTTGGCTACTGGTTGAAAATCTTCCTTGATAAAGCAAATAGTCAAAATAGCAGCTAAAAACAGAAAACTACCAACCAGTAAGAAAACAGTACGAATGCCAAATAATTCTGCGATAAAGCCACCAATAAAGGGACCAGTTAGAGTGCCTGCAACTACGCCTGTAGACAAAGTACCTAAGGCAGAGCCTGATTTTTCCTTGGGAACCTGACTAGCTATCAAGGCTGTGGCGTTAGGAACAAAACCTGCAAATACACCATTTAGTAAGCGAAGAAAGATTAACCAATAAATATTTGGGACAAAAGCCAAGCCCCCCATAGTAATGGTCATGGCCATCCCAGCCCGAATCATCATGGGTTTTCGACCGTATTTGTCAGCAAGGATGCCCCAGATAGGAGAGAAAAGTGCCGCAGAAATGGCAGAGACAGAAATAGCTAAACCTGCATAAAAAGCAGCTTGATCACTCCCTACACCTAAATTTTCCACAAAGATAGGCATAAAAGGCACAACTAAGGAAATACTGGCTCCTGTCAGAAAATTACCAAACCAAGCAATGCGCAGATTATCTTTCCAGTTAATCTCTGTCATCTTGCTTACCTCCCTCAAGAAGGGTAAGCACCTGAGTTAGAAGCTGATCCTGATTGCCATTGTTATCTAGAACATGGCTGGCCAAATATTTCTTTTTTTCTAAAGGCCACTGGGCTGCCAGACGAGACTCAGCTTCATCCTTGGATAGCTGATCCCTTTTCATTAAGCGTTCTACTTGGACATCTCTATCCACATAGACCAACCAAGTCTCATCAAACCAAGCACTGTAGTCCTGCTCAAAAAGTAGGGGAATATCCATGAAGAAAATCTCTTCTGTCTGAGCCAATTGGTCTCTTAATGTAGCTAGTTCCTCACGGATAATATCTCCTTGAATTTGCTTAGACCATTCTCGTTCTTCAGGATTTGAAAAGATAAGACTAGCTAGGAGAGGGCGATTAAGTTCTCCATTTTCTAAGATAATTTTTTGACCAAAGTGCTGGACTAGAGCTTCAAACAGACGACCACCAGGTTTCTGTAGTTGGTGGACGACTGCGTCGGCATCCACTACTTGAAAGCCTTGCTTTCTTAGAAAATTTGTCACGGTTGACTTACCAGAGGCAATTCCTCCTGTGATTCCAATGATTTTTCCCATCAATTCCTCCTTTGGCACTGAGGACAAAAGTGAGTTCCACGTCCGCCTAGTTGGATTTTTTCAATGATGGTACCACAACGTGAACATTCTTGACCAGCCTTGTCATAAACCTGATGAAAATCCTGCATGGTTCCGTCTTCCCCAAAGGCGTTGGTATAGGTCCGAATAGTGGAGCCACCTTTTTCAACAGCCTGTCTCAAAACAGCAATGGTCTGGTCATGAATGGCAGTCGCTTCTTCTGCTGTCAAAGTCTGGGAAGGTCTTGCTGGGTGAACCTGAGCTCGCCAGAGAACCTCATCCACATAGATATTGCCAAGTCCAGCTACCAAAGTCTGGTCTAGGAGATGGGATTTGATAGGCTTTTTAGACTTGGATAGGGCAGCTTGAAAGACCTGTAAATCAAAGTCTTGTTCGCTTGGTTCAGGACCTAATTTTTTAGAAATAAAGTAGGATTCCAAAAGGTCAGGCGCCAAGAGTTCCATTGTCCCAAACTTGCGTACATCCTCATAAACAAGGGTTCCACCGTCCTCAAACTGGAAGAAAACATGGGCATGCTTGCGTTCAGGTACTTGGTCTGGATAGTAAAAATACTTGCCCTCCATCCGCAGATGGGAAATCAAGACCTTGTCTGTCAGGTAGAAAAGTAAATATTTACCTCGACGTCCCATTGACTCAACAATCTGACCAGGCACTTCCTTTTGAAATTGGTCTGAATCCGTCTTAATCATCTTGGGATAGCGAATTTCTACACTCGAAATCTTCTTTCCCAAAATCAATTTTTCTAAGCCACGACGAACAGTTTCAACCTCAGGTAATTCAGGCATAAGTCCTCCTTCTGTAAAAACAAGAAGCAGGCATGAGCCCACCTCTACTTAGTATTCTTTTTCATTATAGCCAAAGTCAGCCAAATCTAGCTTTTTATCGCGCCAGTTTTTCTTGACCTTGACCCATGTTTCTAGGAAGACCTTGTCTCCTAACATGAGTTCGATATCACGACGGGCCATAGTCCCAATCTTCTTGAGCATGGCACCACCTTTACCGATGATAATCCCTTTTTGGCTGTCACGTTCGACCATGATAGTTGCTCGGATATGAACTTTATCCGTCTCTTCATCCCGTTTCATAGAATCAACCACTACTGCAACAGAATGCGGAATCTCTTCACGAGTTAGGTGCAAGACTTTCTCGCGAACCATCTCTGAAACCAAGAAACGTTCTGGATGGTCTGTAATTTGATCAGACGGAAAATATTGGAAACCTTCGTCCAGATTTTCACTCAAAATATCCACTAGACGAGAGACATTATTCCCTTGAAGGGCTGAGATTGGAACGATTTCCTTAAAATCCATTTGATTACGGAAATCATCAATCTGAGATAAAAGCTGGTCTGGGTGGACCTTATCAATCTTATTCACCACCAAAATCACAGGAACCTTGGCAACCTTGAGACGCTCAATAATCATGTCATCTCCCTTACCACGCGCCTCATCCGCAGGCACCATGAAAAGAACGGTATCCACTTCGCGAAGGGTACTGTAGGCAGACTCAACCATGAAATCTCCTAGAGCTGTTTTAGGTTTGTGAATCCCTGGTGTGTCGATAAAGACAATTTGCTCCTTATCAGTCGTGTAAATTCCCATGATTTTGTTGCGCGTTGTCTGCGCCTTGTCACTCATGATGGCAATCTTTTGCCCCATGACGTGATTCAAGAAAGTTGACTTCCCAACGTTGGGACGTCCTAAAATGGCTACAAAGCCTGATTTAAAAGTCATAATTTCCTCTTACTGTTTAAAATAATAAATCCCAGATTCGTGGGAGAAAAATCAATGCGCCTGTTAAGGCAGCGAAAAGAGAGACCACTAATACCGCGCCAGCCGCCATATCCTTTGCATTTTTAGCCAGCATGGAAAAGTGATAGTGACTGGCCAAATCCACCACATTTTCAATAGCAGAGTTGATAATCTCAAACGCTACTACCAAGAAAATGCTCAATAGGAGAAAGAGCCATTCGATTCGTGACACCTGAAAAACGAAACCTGCAAGAATGACGACAAGAGCCGTCACTGCATGTTTTCGCATATTGCGTTCTTCCTTTATAGCAGTAAAAATCCCTGTGATGGCAAATTCTAAACTGGCTATCAGGTCACGATTTTTCCATTTTCGTTTATTGTCTTGTGAGTCCATAGGCTGTCAAAATTTCTTCTTGTAAACCGAACATCTCCGCTTCTTCTTCCGGAGTGTAGTGATCATAGCCGTTAATATGTAAAAAGCCGTGCACTGCCAAGAAGCCCATCTCACGCTCAAAGCTGTGACCATATTCCTCGGCCTGCTCATGAGCCTTATCGATAGAGATGAACAGTTCCCCAATATAGGCATCAAACTCAGACATCATCTCTGCCAATTCTGGATTTTCAAGTAAATCCTCTTCGTCAAAGGCAATTTCCAATTCTGGTTTATACTCAAGGCTGATGACATCTGTCGGACGATCTGTTTCACGGTACTCCAGATTGAGTTCATGACTACGTTCATTAGTCACAAAAGTGACTGCCATCTCCTTGTCTTCTTTTCCTAATTTTTGGGCTGCAAATTCCAAATTTCTTGGGTTTGTTGCAACATTTCTTTTGAAACTTGACCAGTTTCATCTACCATTTCAATATACATGTGCTTCTCGTTTCTCTTTACTTGGCTTTATTATACCATATTTCCATGATTTTATTCTACCTTTTTGATATAATACTATGGAATACAATCACAAGGAGAGAACGATGTCATTTGACGGATTTTTTTTACACCACATGGTTGAGGAATTACGAAGAGAGTTAGTGAACGGTCGCATCCAGAAAATCAATCAGCCTTTTGAACAAGAGTTGGTCTTGCAAATCCGTAGCAATCGCCAAAGCCATCGCCTGCTCCTTTCTGCCCATCCAGTTTTTGGACGCATTCAGCTGACCCAAACAACTTTTGAAAATCCAGCCCAACCCTCTACCTTTATCATGGTTTTAAGAAAATATTTGCAGGGTGCCCTGATTGAGTCGATCGAGCAAGTGGAAAATGACCGTATTGTGGAAATGACAGTTTCCAATAAAAACGAGATTGGGGACCATATCCAGGCTACCTTGATTATCGAAATTATGGGGAAACACAGTAATATTCTACTGGTTGATAAAAGTAGCCACAAAATCCTCGAAGTCATTAAACACGTTGGTTTTTCACAAAACAGCTATCGCACCTTGCTCCCCGGATCGACCTATATCGCTCCACCAAGTACGGAATCTCTCAATCCTTTCACCATCAAGGATGAAAAACTCTTTGAAATCCTACAAACACAGGAAACAACAGCTAAAAACCTTCAAAGCCTCTTTCAAGGTCTGGGACGCGATACGGCAAATGAATTGGAAAGCATTCTGATTACTGATAAACTATCTACTTTCCGTAACTTTTTCAATCAAGAAACCAAACCATGCTTGACTGAGACTTCCTTCAGTCCAGTTCCTTTTGCAAATCAGGTGGGAGAGCCTTTTGCCAGTCTTTCTGATTTGTTGGACACCTACTATAAGGATAAGGCTGAACGCGACCGCGTCAAACAGCAAGCCAGTGAACTCATTCGCCGTGTTGAAAATGAACTTCAGAAAAACCGCCACAAACTCAAAAAACAGGAAAAAGAATTACTGGCGACAGACAATGCTGAAGAATTTCGCCAAAAAGGGGAATTGCTAACAACCTTCCTTCATCAAGTGCCAAACGACCAAGATCAGGTTATCCTAGACAACTACTACACCAACCAACCTATCACGATTGCGCTTGATAAGGCCTTGACTCCCAACCAGAATGCCCAACGCTATTTTAAACGGTATCAGAAACTCAAAGAAGCTGTCAAATACTTGACTGATCTGATTGAGGAAACTAAGGCAACTATTCTCTATCTGGAAAGTGTAGAAACCGTCCTCAACCAAGCTGGGCTAGAAGAAATCGCTGAAATCCGTGAAGAATTGATTCAAACAGGTTTTATACGCAGAAGACAACGGGAGAAAATCCAGAAACGCAAAAAACCAGAACAATATCTAGCAAGCGATGGCAAAACCATCATCTATGTCGGCCGCAATAACCTGCAAAATGAAGAGCTAACCTTTAAAATGGCCCGCAAGGAAGAACTTTGGTTCCATGCCAAGGACATTCCTGGAAGCCATGTTGTCATCTCAGGCAATCTTGACCCATCCGATGAAGTCAAAACAGACGCGGCAGAACTAGCCGCCTACTTCTCTCAAGGTCGCCTGTCAAATCTGGTCCAGGTAGATATGATTGAAGTCAAGAAACTCAACAAACCAACTGGTGGCAAACCAGGCTTTGTCACTTACACAGGACAAAAGACCCTCCGTGTTACACCAGACCCAGAAAAAATCGCATCCATGAAAAAATCCTGATTTTACTTGAAATCAGGATTTTTAACTTATACTCAAATCATATTCATACTCAATGAAAATCAAAGAGCAAACTAGGAAGCTAGCTGCAGGTTGCTCAAAGCACTGATTTGAGGTTGTAGATAGAACTGACGAAGTCAGCTCAAAACACTGTTTTGAGGTTGCAGATAGAACTGACGAAGTCAGTAACCATATATACGGCAAGGCGACGTTGACGTGGTTTGAAGAGATTTTCGAAGAGTATTTCTATTCACTCAAATCATATCCAATTATAAGACTAATCTTTACCACCTAGTTTCTCATTGATTTTCATCATCACACTAGCAATTTTTCACCCCAATAAGGGTCTGATGCATATTCTACATTCATACCAGACGCCTTGTTTCCAAGGAAAGTTCTGCCCCTATCGATATAATTTTCCTTAATCCACTTGCTTGCACCTAAAATTCCCTTATCAACATCATCAAATGTCTTGGCAGAAAGGTAAGGGGTCGTATTATAGGCTGTAATTCCAAAGAAATTATTCTTATCTTTGGCAATCTTACTTCGTCCCCAGTCACTTTCTAAGGCACTATGGGCAAGGAGATAGAGGGCATTGATATGGTAATGTTCTTCGGCTTCCTTAAAGGTAGCTCCCTTATTTTCCAGGAGGCTATTATTAATATTTAGCAAACTAAATACCTTATCCAATTCTTCAGCACTGTAGTTTGTAGCCTCTGTTAAATCTTTGAAAAGGAAGGGATTTTCAAGGTTAAAACCATCAAAATGCAGCCCATCTGCCGAATAATATTTCTTGCCTACTTCCATATCAGAAAGATGAGCAGCTACTGGGATACTAGCATTCTGAGCCACATAGTGATAAAAACGGTGCCCATCACTCTCATAATAAGGGATAAAATCCTTGCTAGCATCTAGTGCTTGTAAATCTTCTGTTTTCATATATCCTGACAAACCAGAAACAGTAATAGCCAGGCGCTTGTCATCACTTTTTCTATCCTTATCTAGCCAGACAACACTACCTTGCGATATATAGGAGAGCTTTTCACCATCTGCATTATAAACATTTGCTGTAACAGGCACTACTTGATAGTAAGCAGCATTTTCGTTTGTAGCTTTTTCTCCAAGCCATTTACCGTCGCTTCCAAGCTGATAACCATCTACTGTCTCATTTTTCGCCATGTAGCCACCAGATTTGAAGTAGTACCAAGCTTGACTTTTAGCATCGTATAGCCATTCTTTCTCAGCCATTTTGCCATCAGATTTTAGATAAAACCAAGATTCCTTATCCCAAATCCATTCATTGGCTGCCATATAGCCACCAGATTTGAGATAATAATAGTGACCATTTTCGAAAATCCATTCTTTCTCAGCATGTTTTCCATTTTCTTTGATGTAAAACCAAGATTGGTATTGTTTGTCAAAAAGCCAACCTTGCTGTACTTGGCACCATTGGCATTCACATAAGCCTGGTCAATCCACTGACTTGTCAGTAGATAACCACCAGATTTGAAATAATAGTCCTTACCCTTAATTTGGAGCCATTCTTTCTCTGCGTGTTGTCCATCTGCTTTGATGTAAAACCAAGCGTCGTATTGAGAATCATAGACCCAGTCTTCTATTACTTTGGCACCTGATGCACCGACATAGGAAGTTCCTACCCAAGCATTTCTTTTCAGCTTTCCATTTTCGTCAAGATAATAAAATGCTCCCTTGTCTTCTATCCATTCTGACTTGGCCATATAGCCACCAGATTTGAGGTAAAAATAGTCGTCACCTTGTTTCAGCCATTCATTTTCAGCATGATTGGCATCTTCTTTTATATAAAACCAAGATTGATAGTGAGCATCAAAAATCCACTCATTAGCTACTGGACTGCCATCTGATTTCAGGTATTGTTTTCCTTGCCAAGTACCATCGCTAGCCATTGCACCTTCTGGTCTGACTAAGAAAAATAGCAGGGCTAAAAAAATAAATCTCAATTTCTTCATTAATTTACTTCCTCTGTTCTTACTCATTTCATTATATCAAAATTCTCTATAATCAACATTACAAACTAATAAAAAATCAAGAACAGATAGATTGCAGTTTACCTCAGAGACTCTTTTACTTCCTTGCGTAGTTTTTCCAGAGTGCTAATGCCGTATTTGTCCATGACTTTTGGTAAATTTTCGATGATGTCAGGACAGGCGTAAGGATTGGTAAAGTTGGCTGTTCCAACTCCAATAGCAGATGCTCCCGCCAGATACATTTCTAGGGCAGTTTCAGCCGAATCCACTCCCCCCATTCCAATGATAGGTAGGTCTGTTGTTTGGGCTACTTGGCGAATGAGTTTGAGGGCTACTGGAAATACTGCTGGACCAGACATTCCACCTGTTCCATTGGCCAAGATTGGTTTTCTGGTTTTGAGGTCAAAGCGCATTCCAACTAGAGTATTAATCATGGTTAAACCACTTGCTCCCGCATCTTCTGCAGCTTTTGCGACAGTGACGATATCCGTCACACTAGGGGTCAGTTTGACATAAACTGGCACATCAGAGGCTTCCACAGCTGCTTTCACCACATCATAAGCTAAATCTGGATCTTGACCAATCAAAAGTCCGTGATTACAGTGATCTACATTGGGGCAAGAAATATTGAGCTCAATAGCCTTCACATTAGCTGCCTTGGAAATACCATGAGAAACAGCTGCATACTCTTGTTTTGAAAAACCAGCTACATTGGCAATAATAGGAAGATTTGGATATTCTCTTTCCAGCCACGGTAGCTTTTCAGCCAAAACAACCTCTAAACCAGGATTTTGCAAGCCAATTGCATTAAGCATACCAGCAGGTGTCTCAGCAACTCTAGGAGTTGGATTGCCAAAACGCGGTTCAAGTGTCGTTGCCTTAATCATAATGGAACCCAAAAGGTCTAAATCATAGTACTTGGCATACTCCTGACCAAAACCAAAACAGCCTGATGCTGGAATAATTGGATTTTTTAAATCCAATCCAGGTAGAGAAACTTGTAAACGATTTGTAGTCATGATTTTCTCCTTATAATACAACTGTTCCTGTTCGGAAAACAGGCCCATCTTCACAGACGCGTTGGCTGACCGTCTCGCTTTCTGGTACTTTTAGGACACAAGCGTAGCAAGCCCCCATACCACAAGCCATACGAGATTCCAGAGATAGATAGGCTCTTGGGTGGTCATAAAAGGTTTGATTGATATACTTCATCATTCCTGGAGCCCCACATGAGTAAACAGCATCAAACTGACTGTCTAAATCCTTGATAACAACGGAGACATTTCCCTTAATACCATAAGAACCATCATCTGTCGTTACAAAGACCTGACCATATTGGGCTAATTCTTTTTCAAGGATAACGGCATCCTTGTTAGCAAAACCAAGGACAGTCACTACTTTCACACCACGCGCATGCAATTCCTTGGCTACCTCAAGTAAAGGAGGTACACCAATCCCACCACCAACGAGGAGAACTTGGCTCTGGTTATCCAAGTCAGACAAATCAAAACCATTCCCCTGAGGACCCATCACATCAAGGATATCTCCCTGACTTAAGGTTGAGAAAATAGCTGTCCCAGCTCCCTCAATCCGATAAATGAGATGACACTGCTTCTTAACCTTATCGATAGACGAAATTGAAATAGGGCGACGCAAGAGATGGGCATCATCAGGCACACGCAGATGAAGAAATTGGCCTGCTCGCATGGCTTCAACCATTTCTCCTTCTAGGACTAGTTCAAAGATTGCTGGCGCGATTTCCTTCTGTGCAACCACCTTCATGGTTTCCAAACGAATTGCACCCAAACGTTTCTTACATGTGGGATTCATGACTTTTCCTCCTTAAATTTTAAGGGGACCAGACAAAGAAAAGACCTTGCTAGTGCAAGGCCTCAGTTAAAATCGTACAACACAAGAGAGCACACTCAAAAAGTCTCCTCTAGAAAATTGTACTATTCTTTTATCTGACACCTTGTGAGTCTCTCTGGACTCCCCTTAAAGGTTAAATTTTTATTAGTATACTCTTTCAGCTAAAAAAAGTCAAGTAGAAAATGAACATTCTACTTGACTTTACGAGATTATTTTTCACGAATGACTTCGACCTTGTAGCCATCAGGGTCTTTAACAAAGTAATAGTTCGGTGCAGTTCCTGGTAGACCATTAGGCGCCGTTACTTCATAGCCTTTGTCGCTATGTTCTTTATGAAGAGCTTCAAGATCAGGGGTACTGAGGGCGATATGGGCAAACCCATCTCCAACCACATAAGGACCGTGATCGTAGTTATAAGTCAACTCCAACTCATAGTCGTCACCCTCAAGTCCTAGATAGACAATCGTGAAGGCATGATCTGGAAAATCTCTGCGACGCAATTCTTTAAAACCAAAAGCATCTTGATAGAATGCAATTGATTTTTCAAGATTTTCTACTCGTAAACAAGTGTGTAGCATTTTTGAAGCCATATTTTTCTCCTTTATTTTAAAAAAGACTGGGACAATCCTGTTCCAGTCTCATCAGTTATTATTTACCAAGTTTTGCTTTAGCTGCATCTGCAAGAGCTGTGAAAGCTGCTGCATCGTTAACAGCCAAGTCAGCAAGCATTTTACGGTTAACTTCGATCTCAGCCAATTTCAATCCATGCATCAATTGTGAGTATGAAAGTCCGTTCATACGAGCTGCCGCGTTGATACGAGTGATCCACAATTTGCGGAAGTCACGTTTTTTCTGACGACGGTCACGGTATGCATAGTAGTAAGAGTTCATTACTTGTTCTTTTGCAGTACGGAACAAGATGTGTTTAGCTCCATAGTAACCTTTTGCTAATTTAAGAATACGTTTACGACGTTTGCGTGATACAACGCCACCTTTAACACGTGCCATGTTTTATTTCCTCCAAATATTTCCTAGAATTGTTTACTTACAGTCAAGCTATTATTTCAAGCGAGTAAGCATTGCTTTGATACGTTTGTAATCTCCTGAATGCACCATAGATGCTTTACGAAGATGACGACGTTGTTTCTTAGTTTTTCCGTGGAAACGGTGAGAAGTGTAAGCACGGAAACGTTTAAGTCCACCAGAACCTGTACGTTTGAAACGTTTAGCTGATGCGCGGTGTGTTTTTTGTTTTGGCATGATTTTTTCTCCTTTATTTAACTTTCTGACAATTATTTTTTGTCAGTCGCTGGCGCCAATTGCATGAACATTTGACGTCCATCCATTTTAGCACGTTGTTCGATGATGGCAATATCTTGAGTTGCTTCAGCAAACTCGGCTAAAACTTTTGCACCAATCTCTTTATGGGTAATCATACGACCCTTAAAGCGAATAGATACCTTAACTTTATTTCCTTTTTCAAGGAATTTGCGTGCATTGCGAAGTTTTGTATCAAAGTCACCCTTGTCAATAGTTGGACTTAGACGAACTTCTTTCACAGTAACAACACTTTGTTTTTTACGTTGTTCTTTTTGCTTCTTCTGGTACTCAAATTTGAACTTACCGTAGTCCATAATTTTTGCAACAGGTGGTTTGGCTTGGGGTTGAATCAATACTAGGTCAACATTAGCGTTATCAGCCAAAGCTTGCGCTTCACTGAGTGGCTTGATGCCTAGCTGTTCTCCTTCAAGACCAATCAAACGAACTTCACGTACACGAATCTCATCATTGATGAATAAGTCTTGCTTTGCTATGGTTTTCACCTCTTTTGTTTTATTAGAGAAAAACAATAGCGGACTCGTAAATATACAAGCCCGCACGTTATGATAGCGTTTCTTAGAAACTTTTCATCCGTAGGGCCAGGCAACTTGATGTCACAAGGCGAGAAGCTCTCACTTCTGCTTTTCTCAACTTTTATATGATACCAAGTTTTCTAGCTCTTGTCAAGATAAAAAATTATTTTTTTGAAAAGTTTGTGTTTGTATTTTGGCTTGGTTTTCGAATCAAAAAGAGAGAATCAAGTTGATTCCCTCTCTATGTTAGTTTTTACTTATTTTTCCTATAGGAAAGCTAGAATCTATTAAAAACATCCTTTTTCCGTAAACTTCCCCATCTTTCGATAAATAGAATCCCCACTAACAAAAGGATGATCAGGCAAGGAAGTAAGACCATCCCCATGCTCCAATTCAGATTGACATTATCAATTTGCTTAGGTAATCTTCCAGACAAAATCTCCACTGAACGCAAGTAAGTAAAGGGAATCAGATGTGCAATCCTTTGAAGAGGCTGAATTGTTTGGATGCCAAACAATAAGCCAACAATCCCAATAAGTGAAAGAAAGAGGACAGGCATTTTTGCTTGAAAAGGTAAGCAATCAAGTACACTACTTCCACAATGACGATAAAGGCTAAGAAAGCTAATAACAAGCCAGGAAATAACACATCTTGTATCTTTCCAATAGTTACCTCTTGGTTCACTAAGCTATAAATCGGGTAGGGATAATCTAACTGTCCAAAACCACTTATCAGACTTCCCACTAGAAAAGAAAATCCGCTGATTCCGATAAACAGCACAGTTACATAGCCCACTCCAACTCCAAGGGAGGACATGGCAAATGCCACTTTTGAAAAAGGATATAATTGAGCTGTATCCAGATGATTTTGATATCTTTCTGCAAATAGTTGCGTTAGCATAAAAATAATAGCAACTACAAACAAGCTTGGGATGATAGCCTCTAAAATCCAGACAATCTGATCAATCCCGTAGGTCGGATAAACTAAATTGTGCGCTTTTATGTTCAAGGGATATAGGGCTTGGTAAGTCTTTCGTTGGCGGTCAACCGCCATTTTTAAGTCAGAACTAGCAGTCGGTTCCTTTGATAAAATTTCATAACTCTTCTCTACATCTTGCCACTGCAAATAGTAGGCTTCTTTCCAGCGTCCTTCTTTTAACAAAGCCAGAATTTCTGTCTTTTGCGTCAAAAGATTTTTTTGCGAGTCTAAATTTTCTTTAGCAAACTGGTATTCCTCCGAGCTAGTGTCAGATATTTGGGAGAGTTTCTCTTCATATTCATTGATGACTCTCTCATCTTTTACAAGACGGGTTTCCAACTCGCTCTCCAAGCTGACGGAGTTTGCAGTCTGACTATTAAAATAAAAGGTAACACCGAGTCCAGATACAAATAAAGCTAAGATAATCCAGTTTAAGCGACTTTTGAAAACTTTTTTTAATAAAAATAGACTAACATCTTTCATAAACTAAACCTCTTCTATTTGCCCCTGATGAATGGTTACTACTCTATCACAGACATCAAGCAACTCTTCCTTATAGTGGGAACTTAAAAGAACCAGCTGTTCTTGTCTATCGATTTGTGCTAGCCTATCAAAAAACTTCTGTCGATAATACTCATCTAAGCCATTTGTAATCTCATCCATAAGCCAGCATTTCGCCTGACTGAGGAAATACATGGCAATCACCAAGCGTTGCTTCATGCCTAAGGAATACTTGCGAATGGGAAGGCTGATATAGTCAGACATTTCCCAGTAGGCAATTTCATCCCTCAAGTTCAGACCTGACTTCCAGATGTTTTTGATAAGACGAAGGTAGTCCATCCCACTTAAGTTTTCATCCAGCCATTCAATACTCTCATAATAAAACAAAGAAGGAGAGACTGCGATATTTCCGCTACTTATAGGAATTAAATTGCTAATGGCGCGAAACAGGGTCGTCTTTCCAGAGCCATTGATAGCAAGAATACCATAAATCCTACCCTTTTCAAATGTAAAATCAACATCTTGTAAGATGACTTGTCGCGTTTTTAAGGTCACATGAGTAAGCTGCAACATATCTAGCCCACCTTTTTATCACTCTTTAAGGATTAATAGCCTCCGCTGTAATGGTTTACTACCTCATAACGATCGTAGTTCCAGCCTCCGTCAACTTTATACTCAGAATAGCTATAATAATAAGACCATTCCGAAATGACATTATATCTATATGCATGGTAATTCATTCTAGACCTATAGTAGGTATTCCAATCATAGCGATAACTTTTAAGAACGGTCTTAGCAGATACACTGGACTGAAAAAGACCAACAGATAACAAACTAGCTAATAAAACAACTTTTGCTAATTTTTAATGGTTTTATATCATCGACATTGAAGACGTTTTCATTATATCGTTTTTATCATTATTATGCAACGGATTTTTAGTTTATTTTACTAATATATAATATTTGTCCTTCCTATCGAACGCTTTCAATCTTCCAACTATTCCAACCTTTAAAGCATATAGCTCCTTGCTGGTCAGTTCGGTAAACTTTGCTATTGATCGTTTCCAGTCGGGTCAAAGTTTCCTGATGGGGGAGTTTCGTTCGATTATTCTTTCCAACTGAGATGAGAGTCATCTCTGGTTTGAGTTTTTCTAGAAAGTCTGAACTTGATGATTTTTTAGAGCCATGTTGGCTAGCTTTCAATACATCCACCTCTAAGTCAGGATATTGCTTTAGAAGATCCTTCTCTCCTTTCTCCTCCAAATTTCCTGTGAAGAGAAAGTACTTATCCAAAAGTTTCCCATACAAAACCAGGGAATCATCGTGTCCTCCATCTCCAATTTTACTTGGAGATAGGACTTCTAACTGACTTCCGAAAATTGGCAAATTCTCTCCCATTGTCATACTGCGCACCTTGGTTTGAGTCGCCTGTAGTTCTGCCACAAATTCCTTCTGTTTCAAACTGCCTTTGGACACTAAAATTTCGCCTACATGGAAAGTCTTGGTCACCTCCAACAAATCTCCAACATGCTCCTTATCTGTATTGGTCAAAATTAGCTGATCAATCTTGGCCACTCCTCGACTTTTGAGGTAGGGAATCAAGGTTCGCTGGGCATTGCTGGTCGTCGCCTTTTCTTGCCATTTTTCGATTTTCTTATCAGATTCTGCCTTGCCACCTACATCTATGAGAATGGTCTTACCAGTTACATCCCTTAGGAAAATACTTTCGCCTTGCCCCACATCCAGCATGGTAATTTCATTTTCCAGTGGATGCTTGGTAAAGAAAAATAGACCTGTAATCAATAAGCTCAACACTGCTAGCCTTTTAATTTTTTTCCTCAAATCATAGACTAAAGCCAAGGAAATTAACAATAGGATTAAAAGCCATGCATTGGGTTGTCCAAAGACTAGAGGTCTACTTGCCACCTGTGATACCAAGCGAATAATGTCCTCCAACCATTCAAAAATAAAATTCAGCTGAATGACTGGATAGAGAAAGGAAAGGACAAATAAGATGGACAAGAGCGGTAAGAAGACCAAGTCAAATAGAAAGGAAAAGACAAAGGTCAAAAGGATAGACCAAGGTTGAAATTCCGCAAAATAGAAGGATAGAATGGGCAATATTCCCAAGGAAATGACCAGACTTTCTCTGGCAACAGACTTGAGTCTCTCCTCTTCTTTGCTGGTCATGGTCAGGATAAAAGCATAAGCACATGACAAGACTCCTCCTGCTGTCAGGAAAAAGTTGGGCATGACAATAAAGAGGACAAGCACCGTCAAGGCAAAATTATCTAAGCCCTTAACCCCATGTTGAGCCAGTAACTTTTGCAAGAGACTGCGAATGACCGAGGCTGAAAATCCTGTCAGCCCTGCATAGATAAGGTAAAAGGGATAAGTCAACCACTTCAACTTTTCTTGGGTCAAGCCCAATCGTAAGAGAAGTTTCTTAAAGCCATCCATGAAAAAACCTACCTGCATGCCTGATAAGGCAAAGAGGTGGATAATTCCTAGACTGGAATACAGCTCATTCATCTCCTCAAAATCTGTGTCCAGATGTCCCAGCAAGAGCCCTGTCATGTAGTTGCGCATAGGGTCTGGAAAGTGCGTCTTAATCCAAACCACAGCCTTTCGACGTAAGCTGGACAGGTTTTCACCTATATCCCAACTGCCAACCTTTTGAAGTGACTGGATTTTTTTGATATTGAGAGTCTGGTAAATTCCCTGAGTCTTCAGATAAGCTTGGTAGTCAAAGCCACCAAAATTTCTCTGCCCTTCTGGCTCCGAAAGCTTTCCTTCTAGTCCTATCTCATGAAGATCGGTTAAAGCTTGGAAGGCTTCTTTTTCCTCCTCAGACTGGAGTTTATAATAGACTTGAAAAATGCGTCCATCAGACTTGCCACGAAAGGATAGACTATCACCATTAACCTTAATAGTGTCGGGCAAAATCCGTACCCTTTCAACAGAATCCACCAGATTTTGACTAGCTTGACTCTGTTGCCAATTTTGAAACAGGAACCAGAATCCAAAGATTCCACAAATCACTAGAACTTTGCTAGCAGGTTTCCAAGGAAATTGGAAAAAAAGACTGACTAGCAGAAAAACAAAGCCCAACAAAGCAAGATAGGATGCAGAAAAAATGGCGTAGTAAAGCCAGAGCCATAGAAAACTCAGGTAAATTAGGGGAATGGGGAAATTCTTAATCCACTGTAACATAATCTTTTAGCTTTCTATGGTCTTGGCACCAATGCCAGAGACTTTCTTGAGTTCATCAACCGACTTGAATTTCCCATTTGCCTCACGATGGTCGATAATATCCTGGGCTCGTTTGCCACCTAATCCCTTGACCTGTTTAAGCTCTTCCAGACTGGCCTTGTTGATATTGACCTTCTTTTCCTTGTTTGTTGAAGAAGTCGTCCCCGAAGCAGTCTGCTGACTAGCTGCTTCTTCTCCCTTAATTGGAACATAAACCAGAGCCTCATCACTAATTTTCTGAGCTAGATTAAGCGACTTGCTGTCTGCTTGCTCTGTCAAGCCACCTGCCTTCTGAACAGCGTCATTGACTCGACTACCTACAGGCAAATCATAAATCCCTGGCGATTTAACAGCCCCCTTCACATCTACTGTGATTAGGTCTTGTTCAAGGGGTTCTTCCTTTTCTTCCTTCTTCACTTCCTTTTCGGTCGATGAATCCTTGGAAACAGTTGCAACTTCTGCCTGCAAATTCGTTTCCTTGACAGGTGTTTGTGGAGCTGGTTTTAGCAGGAAAAATCCGCCGACAAGCAAGCCCAGACAAGTACAGATGATAATGATTTTATACTCTTTAATTTTCTCGATAATTGCTTCCATATTTTCTCCTCTCTTAGATTATTCGTAAGAGGAAGAAAAAACAGTTGAAAATTTCTTCTCAACTGCTTATTTATTTGCAAAATAGTCTTCCCTGGTCAAGACATAATGAACTCTTGTCACGATTCGGCCTTCTTCATGCTGATCCATACAAGCATAAGCTTCTTCGTGGGAAAAACGCATTCCTGATTTCTCCATGACCTTTCCTGACGCGGGATTATCCTTATCGTGTAAAGCAACTAACTTATTCATTCCTATCTTCTCAAAAGCTAGCTCAATTACGGCACGATTGGCTTCTGTCGTCAATCCTTGATTCCAATACTTTTTATTGATAATGTAGCCAATAGCTGCCTTCTTAAGATCAGGATCAATCTTGTGCAAATCAATGGTTCCGATAAATTTGCCATTGCTTTTGAGTTCTATTCCCCACCGTCCCAAAGGATTGGCCAAGTAGAACTGAGCAATATTATTTTTGGTTTCTTCTAAATTTTGATTGGTTGGAAAAGTGTAACGTGTATTATCCTTGTCCGAGGCATAGGCAAACATTTCTTCCGCATCATCCAAGGTTACAGATCTAAGCAATAAACGCTCTGTCTCGACTATGGGATACTGGGCTAGTTTTAAAAAGATTGATTCCATATATTTCTTCCACTTGAAACCTTTCTAATCTAATACAAGGATATTGAATAAAACATTTAAACGCAAACTTATAGTAGATTGAAATAAGATATAAACAAATCAATCAGGAAAGTCAAATTAATTTCTAGAAATGTTTTAGCAGTCACAACGTACTATTCTACCTTCAATCTACTATAGATTGAGCATTGAGATAACTTTAAGTACAAAAGAACTATCCTTCAGATAGAGGTTGAGGATCCAATTCTTCACTCTCTTCTTTTTTAACTGGAGCTGGTTCATAAGCTCGGATAATCTGAGCGACAACTGGATGGCGAACCACATCCTTGGCTGAAAAATGGACAAAGTCAATCTGATGGATGTTCTTGAGCTTTTCTTGGGCATCAATCAAACCGGACTTGACGTTACGCGGAAGGTCAATCTGACTGATATCTCCATTGACAATCATCTTAGAATTAAAGCCTAAACGAGTCAAAAACATCTTCATCTGCATGATGGTCGTATTTTGCGCCTCATCGAGAATGACAAAGGCATCATCCAAGGTTCGTCCACGCATATAGGCAAGGGGCGCAATCTCGATAATTTCACGCTCCATGAGACGAGTCGTTTGGTCTTTTCCCAGAATCTGATACAAGGCATCATAAACGGGTCGAAGGTAAGGATCTACCTTCTCCTTGAGATCACCCGGAAGAAAACCTAGACTCTCTCCTGCTTCTACTGCCGGGCGTGTTAGGATAATCCGCTTAACCTGCCCACGTTTAAGGGCAGTCACTGCCAAGGTCACTGCAAGAAAGGTCTTCCCTGTCCCTGCAGGCCCAATTCCAAAGGTCACATCGTGCTGTTTAACACTGTCCACATAAAGTTTTTGACCTAGTGTTTTGACACGAATAGGCTTCCCTGTATTGTCCTTGATGATTTCTTCTTCGTAGAGGGCGACAAACTTGTCGATTTCATCGTTTTTGACCATGCTAATAGCCGTCACCACATCTGGCGTCCCAACGGTCATCCCACGATTCACCAAGACCATGAGGGCTTGAATAACCTGACGGGCTTCCTCACAGGCAGACTCTTCTCCCAAAACCTGGACAATCTCCGTACGAGCATGAATCACAACATCAAGCTCTTCTTCCATCAAACGAAGGTGGCGCTCATTGGAACCAAAAAGATGAAACAGATCATCTGGATGACTTAGTTGAATGTCAATTGAATGTTCCTTCAAATAAAGAACCTCTCTAATCCTTTTATTTCTTTTTATTATAGCAAAGGGATGGAGAAATTACTAGCCCAAACCCAGTGAATCAATGCTAGTGTTCTAAGTATTCTTGCCAGATAGCGTCAAAGTCTCCTAGGTTGAAAGAGAAACTGGCATGTTCTTCCAAAAAGCGACTCACCTCATCAAAATCATCTGTGTGTTTTGGGAAGGCTGATTCTTCAAATGCTAGGTCTGCCAAGATAGCCTTTGGACTATTACTTTTAGGATTGCGCTCAGTCATGAGCCAAGTGTAAAATGATTTTCTCATATGTCTCCCTAAATCAACTCTGTCCCAAACTGGTCTTGCTTGATTTTGCCAGCCTTCATCAAGCCACCGAGTGCCTTCTTGAACTGACCTTTAGAAATGCCAAAGGTTGCTTTGATGTCGTCTGGGGATGACTTATCATTCAAGGTCATGAAACCACCATTGCTTTCCAAGTAGGTTAAAATCATCTGGGCATCATTTTCCAACATCTCAAAGGAGCGAGGTTTGAGAGAGAGGTTCAGAGTGCGATCAACCTCGCGGAATCCAATGACACGCGCATCTAATACTTGCCCCAAACGTGGCTCTGCATAGCACTCACTAGGATGGATAAAGCCAAGCATGTTATTTTCTGGCAGGTAAACAAAAGTTCCTGACAGCTTGAGGCGGTAAACAATTGCTGGCCAATTTTGATTCTGCATGTTGTTGTAGGCAGGACGAGCCAGACGTTGGAAGTCTTCTTGATAAGCCAAGAGTCCCCAGATACGGTCTTTCTTGTCCACTTCAAGACGGATGTAGAGTTGATCACCCTTCTTAGGCCAGAGTTCCTTAAGCTCAGGGAGAATATCGAGTGACACAACGATTTCCTTGTCAGGAAGACCTGTATCTACAAAGACACCCAAGTCCTTACGAACCTCTGTCACACGACCCCAACCAAATTGATCCTGAGTGGCAGTCACTTCTAAAGTGGTCAAGCGGAGTTTTTGCTTCATATCCGCGTAGGCAAAACCTTTGACCGTATCACCTACCGTATGCTGACCTTCTTCCTTGGCAAGCGCATAGGTCTGGCCATCCTTTTGCACAAAGTAAAAACGGTCATTTTCATCGATGATGAGTCCAACGATAAAACTTGCAAGATTTGTATTCATATTTCCTTCTTTCGAATAAAACTCAGCCAGCAATGCCAACTGAGTTTTTCTGTTTATTTTTAGACTTCCAAAAGTTCTTTCTCTTTATTGGCAGTCATGTCGTCGATGTGTTTGACAGCATCGTCTGTTACTTTTTGAATGTCTTTTTCAAGAGTCTTCAATTCGTCTTCAGTGATTTCTTTTGCTTTCTTGCTTCTTGGCTTCGTCCATAGCATCGCGACGGATATTGCGGACAGCCACTTTAGCATTTTCACCGACCTTCTTCACTTCTTTAGCAAGGTCACGACGTGTTTCTTCTGTAAGAGCAGGGATAACCAAGCGAATCACAGAACCGTCGTTAGCTGGTGTAATACCAAGATCAGAAGCGTTCAAGGCACGTTCGATGTCTTTCAATGAAGACTTGTCAAATGGTGTTACCAACAAAACACGTGCTTCTGGAATCGTAATTGAAGCAATTTGATTAAGAGGAGTTTCTACTCCATAGTATTCTACATGCACACGGTCAAGCAAGCTTGCATTGGCACGACCGGCACGGATACCACCAAATTCACGAGCAAGTGATTGGTGAGACTGGGTCATTCTCTCTTTAGCTTTTTCAATAATTGCGTTAGCCATAATCTTTCTTATTCCTTTTCTTCGATATTATTTGAAACTGTTGTTCCGATATTTTCACCAAATACGACACGTTTGATGTTGCCTGGTTGGTTCATGTTGAAGACAACCAAGTCAATGTCATTATCCATTGAGAGGGTTGAAGCAGTTGAGTCCATGATACGAAGGCCTTTGTTGATAACATCACGGTGTGTCAATTCTTCAAACTTAACGGCTGTCTTGTCTTTCTTAGGATCGGCATTGTAAACACCATCGACACCATTTAGCCATAAGGATAGCATCTGCTTCAATTTCAGCTGCACGAAGGGCCGCTGTTGTATCTGTTGAGAAGTAAGGTGAACCAATTCCGGCACCAAAGATAACGATACGGCCTTTTTCGAGATGACGAAGGGCACGTCCACGAACATAAGGCTCTGCCACTTGTTGCATAGCAATGGCAGTTTGCACACGCGTATCAACCCCAACTTGTTGCAATGAATCTGCCATCACAAGAGCATTCATAACGGTCCCAAGCATTCCTGTATAATCAGCCTGAACGCGGTCCATTCCTGCTTCAGCAGCAGGTTCTCCACGCCAGAGATTTCCTCCACCGATAACAAGGGCAATTTCGATACCTAAGCTATGAACTTCTTGAATCTCTTTTGCGATTGTTTGAACTGTTTGGATATCAATCCCTACGCCACGTTCACCGGCAAGGGCTTCACCTGATAACTTGATTAAAATACGTTTATACTTGGGATTCGCCATTTTCACTCTCCTTCTTTTATCCTACCTATTTTATCACAATTTTTAAGATTTTTATAGTGTCATGAACAATTCTTTCAAAAAAATTAGACAGTCAAAAATTTCTCTAAGTCAGTAAGAGCACGCTCTGCAATTTTTTCATAACGAGCCTTCTTATCACGGATACGTTCGCCTTCCAACTCCTTGATAATACCGAAATTGACATTCATTGGTTGGAAATGTTTGCTGTCCGCATGGGTGATGTAATGAGCCAAACTGCCAATCGCTGTCGTTTCTGGGAAATAGCCTCGCTTTCTCCCTTAAAGAGACGAGCCGCGTTAATTCCCGCAACCAAGCCTGACGCTGCGGACTCAACATAGCCTTCCACACCCGTCATCTGACCAGCAAAGAAGAGATTTGGTTGTTTCTTAGAACGGTAAGTCTGTTCAAGAAGATTTGGTGAATCCATGTAAGAATTGCGGTGCATAACTCCATAACGGACAAACTCTGCATTTTCAAGACCTGGAATCATTTGGAAGACACGCTTTTGTTCTCCCCATTTGAGGTGGGTCTGGAAACCGACGATATTGTAAAGACTACCAGCAGCATTGTCCTGACGCAGCTGAACCACCGCATAAGGGGTTTTGAATTCTCCATCACGAGGTCCTGTGTAGTCGTCTGGGTATTCAAGCCCCACTGGTTTCATAGGACCATAAAGCATAGTTTTAATGCCTCGTTTAGCCATGACTTCGATTGGCATACAACCTTCAAAGTATTTTTCTTTTTCAAAAGAATTAAGCGGTGCTTCTTCTGCATTGACCAAGGCTTCATGGAAATCCATAAACTCTTGCTTGGTCATTGGAGCGTTGAGATAAGCGGCTTCTCCCTTATCATACCGAGACTTGAGATAGACCTTGCTCATATCTATAGTATTGACATCGATAATAGGGGCTGCCGCATCGTAGAAATAGAAACCATCACCATCATTAAGGGCATGAATCTTTTCAGCCAGAGCATCGCTGGTCAACGGACCAGTAGCGACAACTGTGATAACATCTGTCGGCAATTCTGTAATTTCATCACGAACCACTTCAATCAAGGGGTGGTTGGCAACTTTTTCGGTCACCATTTGGGAGAAACCATCACGGTCCACCGCAAGAGCTCCTCCTGCAGGAACACGGGTTGCTTCAGCAGATTCCAAGATAACTGAACCCAAGCGACGCATTTCTTCCTTGAGAAGACCCACTGCATTTGTCAGAGCATCTCCACGAAGAGAATTGGAACAAACCAACTCAGCAAAATTATCTGTTTTGTGTTGAGGTGTTGACTTGACACCACGCATTTCATAAAGTTTAACTGGAATACCACGTTCTGCAATTTGGTAGGCTGCTTCAGAACCTGCCAAACCAGCACCGATAACATTGATATAAGATTGAGACACGACACTAATACCTCTTTGGGAGTGTGAAGACAAGATTCACATTGAAAAAGCCAACCGAACTTTCCTAGCTTTCGAATTCTTGGCTCATGCTGAAAAAGTCCACGGGACTTTCCTCGCTCTCGAGTTTCTTGGCTCATGCTGAAAAAGTCCACAGGACTTTTTCACTCCCACAAATCTTTCTAATTTTTTCTTCTACTAGTATAACAAAAAAAGGGAAGAAGGCAAACTTCCCTGTTTAGTCATTTTCTTGATTTTCTTCCCAGTCGTGATAGGCAGCGTAGAGTTGACTCTTATTCCACTGGTAAATCTTAGCGACTTCCTTAATAGCTTGATTTTTCTTCATGCCTTGCTGGATGCGGGCTTGGATTTCTGAAAACAAGTCCTCCTCGTCCTTTTCTTCCATATCCTGACTGGCACCTTCAACGATGAGAAGGCATTCTCCCTTAAGTGGCGTTTCAGAGATGCTTTCCAGCAATTCAGAAATGGTACCTCTTTGGTATTCTTCATAGATTTTGGTCAATTCCCTAACCAAAACGACCGAGCGGTCACCATAAACTGCTAACATATTTTCCAAAGTATCTGCCACACGATGGGGAGATTCATAGAAAATCTGAGTTTCAGGATAATCTTTTTTTGAGTCAAAAAATTGCTTTTGCTGGCCTGATTTTCTGGGTAAAAAGCCGTAAAAGATATGTGGCTGTGGCGCTAAACCACTGGCAATCAAGGCAGAAATCCCTGCAGAGGCACCTGGAACAGTCACAACAGCAATATCTTCCTCAATCGCTACTTTGACCAAATCATGTCCAGGGTCTGATATGCTAGGCAGACCCGCGTCGGATACCTGAGCAATGCTTTGTCCTGCTTTTCAGGAAACCAATCAAATCAGGAATCTTTTCCTTAGCATTGTGCTCATGAAAACTGATCTGCTTGGTCGAAATGTCAAAATGCTTGAGCAAAAGACCTGTATTGCGCGTGTCCTCAGCAGCAATCCAATCCACTTCCTTCAAGGTCTGGATAGCACGAAAGGTCATATCATCTAGATTGCCAATCGGCGTTGCCACTAGGTACAGCTTGCCGTAGGGAGACTGCCCCTTAAAACTTTTTTGAATCTGCATGCCTACTCCCTGTATAACAACTCGTCACAGAACATACATTCCTCGTCCTGCTCTCGACGTTGCCCATAAAAATCATTACATACGTGAAAACCATCTTTATAAATTCGACGGACACTTTCACGAACATGCTTAGCCTTGACAGGAGCGTCTGCTTCCACCTCACCCAAGCGTTCGCGCAACTTACTATTTTCCAAACGAAGAGCTGTATTTTCCTCTACCAGGCTCTTGAGATTTTTCTTGATGGCTTCAACATCGGCCAAGGTTACCAATAACTGTTGGGAAAAATCATCCAGCGCGTCAAATAATTCTTTTTTGTCCATAAAACAGCCCTTTCCTTTCTTTATCATTCATTTTTGAGTCTATATTTCTTTCAAGACCAGATATTCCATGGCATTTTGAAAGCTGACATTAGCTTGCCACATTTTTCTAGCTTCTAGCAAATCTTGTAGAATCACCCTTACTCTTGCTTGTAGTATATCTTGTCCACAGAGAACTTCAAGAATCCGTAAAACCTGATCTTGTTTTTCCTTATCATCTGCCAAGCTAGCTAGTTTGGCAACTTGCAAATAACTTTCTTTTTTATTAGCTACTAACCAAGTCAGCAGGCGTTCACTTTCATCGACCAAGGTCCAAAAGCCTGCCTGATTTGCCAACTTTTCTGCTTCAGCTCGCGATTGACTAAACTGGGCTAAAAGAGTCGCTTTTTTCTTAACCAGTCCCAGTTGTTCTAAGAGCAAGATGAGTTTTTCTTCTTGCTTTTTAAAGTGGAAAATCTGGGTCCGACTTCGGATTGTCGGTAAAATCTTTTCTTCATCGCTTGTCAAGAAGAAAATATAAACCTCACTCTGGGGTTCTTCGATGACCTTGAGCAGAGAATTGGCTGCATTAGGATGCATTTTCTCAGCTTGCTCGATAATAAAGACCTGTTGCTGGCTTTCAATCCCTGCATGAGAAAACTGACCCACCAATTCCCGAATGCGTTCTGTCTTGATGACCTGATTGACTGGCTTAATCAAGGTGACATCTGGAAACTCTTCCTGTTCAATCAGCTTACAATTTCGGCATTTCTCACATGGTAAAACGCCTACTTTATCCGTGCAAAAGAGACTTTTAGCCAAAAATTGCGCCATTTCCAAACTTCCAAAGAAACCTGAAAAGAGGTAGGCATGATTGAGCTGGTCTTGTTCTAGGATACGGACAAAGCGGTCAAACTGGGCTGGTTGCCAAGCCTTTAGTTGATCTTGTTTCATTTGGTCAAACCCATTCTGTCAAACAAGACAACCTTGGTAGTTTCCACAACCTGGTCCAAGGGGAGACTCGCATCAATCTTGACAATGCGATTTCCTTCTTTTTCCAGGAGAGAAAGGTACCCGTGACGGACTTTTTTATGCAAGTCCAACCCTTCCAAGTCCAAACGATTGACCTCACGATTGCTATTAGCAGCAATGCGAGCCAGTCCTTCTTCCACCTCGATGTCAAAATAGAATGTCAAATCGGGTTTAAGGCCGTCTGTCGCAAAGTGATTGAGCCAATCAATGGCGTCAATATCCAAGCCACGACCAAATCCCTGATAGGCAAGAGAACTATCGATGAAGCGGTCCATAATGACCAACTTGCCAGCTTCAAGGGCAGGGAGAACTTTTTCCACCAAGTGCTGTCTGCGACTGGCGATATAGAGAAGGAGTTCCGTTTTAGGATCCATCTGAGTATGACTTGGATCCAAAATTACTTCCCGAATCTTCTCCCCAATCAAGACTCCGCCAGGTTCACGGGTTGTCAGCACCTCTACCCCTTTTTCCTCTAAAATTGGGAGCAGAGCCTCTAAAACACTGGTCTTGCCTGCTCCCTCTGGTCCCTCAAGAGAGACTAAAAATCCTTTTGACATGTCTAACTCATTTCTTTTTTACTACTTCTATTCTATCAAAAAAATAGGGGTTTGTGACAATCTTTTTGTCTTCTCATTTAATACTCAATGAAAATCAAAGGGCAAACTAGGAAGCTAGTCGCAGGTTGCTCAAAACACTGTTTTGAGGTTGCAGATGGAAGCTGACGCAGTTTGAAGAGATTTTCGAAGAGTATCAACCACCATAAAAGAGGCAGTCAAAGCCACCTCTTATTTACCTAGTTCTTGTGTTCGTTTGTAGGCTTGATGAACTGCATCCATGACCGTTCCTCGAAAAGCATGCGCTTCTAGGCTTGCTACACCAGCGATAGTCGAACCGCCTGGGCTACAGACTTGGTCTTTCAATACCCCAGGATGTTGCTGACTTTCAAGGACCAATTGCCCAGCTCCTACCACAGTTTGTGCTGCCATTTTTTTAAAAGCTATTTCTCGTGGCAATCCTGTCTGAACACCTGCATCTGCCAAGGCCTCAATAAAGAGATAGACAAAAGCCGGTCCACAGCCTGCAAGACCTGTCGCTGCGTCGATTAAGCCTTCTCCTAGTTCAACCAAGAGACCAGCCTTAGTTAAAAGTTGACAAAATAGCTCACCGTCCTCAGCCCTGCAATTAGGGAGACAAGGCATAACTAATCACTCCTTGTCCGATAGAAGCAGGGTATTTGGCATCATACGAATAATTCTGTGCTGACTTGGAATAAGACTTGCTAGTTTTTTTCCAAAGTCAATCCAGCTGCCATGGAAATCAAAAAGAAGACTTGCTCTTTTTTTCAAGGATGGTCTGGTATTGGGAAAGTAAGTCTGAGAACTGAGCAGGCTTCACTCCTAGAAAAAAATCACATCTGCTTCTGCAAAGATTTCTTCATTGCTGGAAGCCTGACCACCAAAGTTGGCGATGAAAGCATCCACCTTAGCTTGACTACGATTGGCAAGGAGAAGATTATCGCCCGTCTTGGCCTGCAAGACAGCCTTGGCCAAACTAGCTCCCATATTCCCCAAACCGATAAATCCAATCTTCATCTCTTACTCCCTTATCTGTCCGTCACCAGTGACCACATACTTGTAGCTGGTCAACTCTTTCAAGCCCATTGGACCACGCGCGTGCAGTTTCTGAGTAGAAATCCCCATTTCACAGCCAAGACCAAATTGACCTCCATCGGTGAAACGAGTTGAGGCATTAACATAGACAGCTGCAGAGTCCACCTGATCTGTAAAGTAAGCTGCAGCTTCAGCATTTTCCGTCACAATGGCATCCGAATGATGGGTGCTGTGGGATTCAATGTGCGCAACCGCTTCTTCTAAACTACTCACAACCTTAACCGCTAGGACATAGTCTAAAAACTCAGTGTCAAAGTCTTGGGCCTCAGCTGCTTGACCTGAAAGAAACTGGCTTGCTTTGCTATCCAAGCGGAATTGAATTGGTTCCAGTCCAGCTTCTTTTCGATCTGCAACCAGCACTTGCTCCAAGCGAGGAAGGAAGCTTGCTGCCTTGGCTTCATGAACCAGCAAAACCTCCATAGCATTGCAGACAGAAGGACGACTGGTTTTGGCATTGTTGATGATAGACAGAGCCTTATCTTCATCTGCGTCCTTATCGACACAGACATGGACAATCCCAGTTCCTGTCTCAATAACTGGCACAATAGCATTTCGATTACGGCATTGATCAAGCCAGCTCCTCCACGAGGAATAAGAAGATCTAGATAACCCTTGGCCTTCATCATGGCATAGCTACTTTCACGGCTGGTATCTTCCACCAGCTGAATCACATCTGGGTGAATAGTAGTCGTCTCCAAGCCCTTCTTCAAGGCTGTGACAATGGCATGGGCTGTTTGATAGGCATCCTTACCACTACGAAGGACAACCGCATTTCCACTCTTAAGAGCCAAAGCAGCCGCATCAGACGTCACATTTGGACGGCTTTCATAGATAATACCGATGACCCCCATAGCTACACGTTTTTTGGTGATAACCAAACCATTTTCAAGCTGACTTGTTTCTAAAATTTCACCGATTGGATCTGGTAAAGCAACCACTTCACGAATCCCAGTTGCCATTGCTTCTATACGACCTGCATCCAAATAAAGACGATCCAGCATCACATCTGAGATTTTACCCTTAGCAGCTTCCATATCAAGGGCATTGGCCACTAAAATTTCCTCAGTAGCAGCCACTAAGTGATCAGCCATGGCTAGCAAGGCTTGGTTTTTCACCTCTTTACTAGCTGTGTTGATTGATTTTTTAACAGCCTGTACCTGTTCAAATTGTTCTTGTGTACTTACCATATTTTACCTCTAAAATTCTGTAAAGAGTAGTTGGATTTCAGGAGTAATGGAAATCCAGTCGTCACGGTGAATCAAGACACCCTTGGCTTTTTGAGAACGCAACATATCCTCCAAAGCAGATGCTCCAAATTGCACGCGTCCTTTTCCAAGTGATTTTCCACTTTCCTTGTCAAATACTGTCACGATATCACCGTAAGAAAAGGCGCCTTCTGCGTCAACAACACCAGATAAGAGAAGACTCTTTCCATGTTGGGAGAGAGCTTCTGCAGCCCCTTTATCAACCCAAATAGAACCTTGACTCTGAGCATAGAAAGCCAGCCATTGTTTCTGGGTACGAAGTCCCTTCTCTTGAGCAACAAAGTAGGAACCATCCTTGGTCTCCTCAGCCGCCTCAATCATGGCATCTGACTTCAAGGATGAGCAGATATAAACAGGAACTCCTGATTCTGTCGCAATAGTCGCTGCTTTGATTTTGGTTAACATGCCCCCAGTTCCATTTGAAGAACCTGCTCCACCGGCCATATCAATAATCTCACGATTGATGGTCTCGATTCGCTCCAATCGTTTGGCTCTTGGATCTGAATTAGGATTTCCAGTATATAGACCGTCTACGTCTGTCAAGAGAACCAAAAGGTCAGCTTGAACCATGGCTGCTACCTGAGCACTAAGAGTGTCATTGTCCCCAACCTTGAGCTCATCAATAACAACACTGTCATTCTCATTGATGATAGGAATCGCCCCACGGCTAAGTAGAACTGACAAAGCTTGATGGGCATTTTTATAACGACGCTTATCCACAAAGTCATCCTGGGTCAGCAAGATTTGTGCAGAAACGATTTGGCGCAAGAGAAGATTGGTCGTGTATTCTTCCAACAAAAGGCCTTGCCCTACCGCTGCTGAAGCCTGTTTATCAGCAATCTTAGTCGGACGCTTTTTAAATCCTAAGGCTCCAAAGCCTGCAGCAATGGCACCCGACGACACCAAAATCAATTCATGACCAGCCTCGTGCAACATAGCCAACTGCTGGGTAATAGCCTTTACCTTACTACGTGATAAACTTCCATCCTCATTTGTCAGAGAAGAAGTCCCCACCTTAAAGACAATCCGTTTGTATTTCATAGTCTCACTCCGATTCTTCATATTTATCCATTATAACATGAATGGCAGGAAATAGAAAAGAGTTGATAGGAAAAAGAAGGCCCTAAAACCTTCTTTTTACTACTGTTCTGATTCCGATTTGTTTGCACTCGTTTCAGAGCTTTGTGAAGTTGAAGAAGTCAAATCTTGACTAGTTGAAGCGCTTGTAACACCTTCATTCTGTCTAATTTCTTTATTTTCAAGATCTTTTGTCACTACTTCATTGGATTTTTTTATTTCTGAATTACTTGTGACTTTAGTTGTAACAGATTTCTCGACCGGAACATCCACTAACCAGGCACCACTTGAATCAACAGTATAGCCTTCTGGTGTCTTACTGTTCACAAGCAATTGACCATTTTCTTTCAAGAAGTACCATTTATCCTTGTCTTTAATCCAACCAACAGCTCGTGAACCATCTTCCTTGTAGAAATACCAAGCATTTGCCTTTTTAAGCCAACCTTGCTTCATAGCTCCTGAATCTTCTAGATAGTAATGATGACCAGCAACTTCTATCTCGCCTGTCTTCATGATACCAGTAGAATCCATATAGTACCAGGTTTCTTTATCTTTTACCCAGCCCGTTTTCATTTCTCCTGATTGAGCAAAGTAATACCATTGCCCCTTATATTGAAGCCAACCTGTCTTCATAGAGCCATCGTTTGATAAATAATAGGACTGACCTCCAGTATTTACCCAGCCAATTTCCATCTGATTTTCTTTGTTGAAATAATACCAGATTCCATCAATTTTCTTCCAATTTTTAGCAGAAGCACCAGAGTCTGTTAAATAGAACCAATGATTGTTCCATTTTTTCCATTGATTCTGTAACAAGATACCCGTTTGGTTAAAGTAATACCATTCACCTTCGATTTCATTCCAACCGACAGCATACTCTCCTGTAGAATCAGGTGCTTGATACCACCAATTACCATATGCACTCTTATGCCAACCAGCTTGAAAACTTGGAATCGGCTTGTAGGAAGTTGAAATGTTTACTAAACCGTCTTGTCGAATATCAAAAACTGTCGCATCATAGTCTTTGCTGGCTGCGTTAATTCTCTCAATTCCTCGTTCTTTAAGCCAATTGACATACTCACTATCAACACCATTTTTCCAAGGTAGACTATCCGAAGTTTGAACAATCAAACTCGGACTCAAATTTCTGATGAAATCCTTGGTATTTGATTTGTTGGTATCACGGTGATGGTTAAACTTCATCAAATCAACTTTTCCAATGAGAGGACCATACTTGTCTTCTGCTCCATGAACATTATCTAAGTCGCCCCCAAGGTAAATTTTCTTACCATTGACTTTTACCACGCTAATCAAGGAATTAGAATTATCATCCCAAATTTTCTTTAATTCACCTGATGAATCTGTTTCATTTTCATAATTATAGAGTTGAATATCCATGTCCCCAAACTGAAAATGAGCATCCCCTTGTGTGATATTTTGAATAACTGAAACACCTTTTTCTGCAGCAGTCTGTAAAACCTTATCATAACCGTACAGATTATCCCATAAACGTTCAGAATTAGTAATACGATTATCACTATATTTTTTAAGATAGACTCGGTCAACTGGATAGGTAGACAGTAATTCATCAACATTTCCAATATGATCACTGTGAGTATGGGTTACCAAAATAAAATCAAGTTTTTGAACACCCAATTCCTTCAAACGACGAAAGACACGGTCTGTTAGAACATGCTTATAAGACGTTTCAATTCCTTCTCTCCATGGATAACGAGAATCACTTCCATCTGGGAAATCATAATCTTCTCCTGTATCAATCATGGCAAAATGTCCATTGCTTTCAAGAATAATCGCATCACTGCCACCTTCTTGAACATTTATAAAGTGGATTTTATTTCCTGAACTTTCTTGAGCTTGAATATTCCCATGCAATGACAAACCTAAAAAAGCGCCTGCAAGTGCTAAACTAATCAATTTCTTTTTCATTCTTACTTCCTTAATTTCTCCAAAGTTTCCTTAAAAATCTCTGGGATATCTGCTGTAAATTCTAAGGTCTCACCTGTTCTCGGATGAGTAAAACCTAAAGTCTTGGCATGAAGAAATTGTCCATGCCCCTTAAGTGTCTTACGAGGACCATAGACTTCATCACCAGCGACTGGATGGCCAATATAAGCCATGTGAACACGGATTTGATGAGTGCGACCTGTCTCTAGCTGCAACTCCACTAAGCTATAATCACCAAAGCGTTCCAAGACGTGGAAACGAGTCACTGCAGGCTTGCCTTTAGCAGTCACAGCCTGTTTCTTACGGTCTTTCACTACGACCAATCGGAGCTTCAATCACACCACGATCATTAGGCAGATTTCCATGAACAATCGCCCAATATTTGCGGAGAGACTTTTTATCCTTGAGTTCTTGGGCAAGTGCCAAGTGCGCCTCATCGTTTTTAGCAATCATGAGAAGGCCTGACGTATCCTTATCAATACGGTGAACAATTCCTGGACGCAGAACCCCATTGATACCAGACAAGTCCTTAATATGATACATAAGGGCATTTACTAGGGTCCCACTGGTATGACCAGCACTCGGATGCACAACCATCCCCTGAGGTTTGTTAACGACGGCCACGTCCTCATCTTGGTAGATGATTTCTAGCGGAAGATTCTCAGCCACATACTCTAAGACCTCTGGCTCTGGCACATGGTAAGTGACGACATCGCCCTCTTGGACTGTGTATTTAGCTTTCTTGACTTGACCATTGACCAAGACCTGGCCTGATTTGATTTGTTCATTCGCGAGACTGCGTGATAATTCTGTCAAATCCGACAAAGCCTTATCTAAACGCAGGCCACCAGTTTCAATTTTAATTTCCATTTATTTCCTCTTTTAGCATTGCAATCAATAAAATAATCACTCCAACAGTCAGATAGCTATCTGCCACATTGAAAATTGCAAAATTGATAAAGTCCAAGTGAAACATATCCACAACAAATCCCTGACTGATCCTGTCAATAAAGTTTCCAAGACCACCTGCGATAATCAGTGTCAAACCCAAGACCATCCAGAATGAGTCCTCCATGTGTTTATGTAGATACCAAATGGCACCTACCACGACAACCAGGGTAATGACAGCGAATAACAACTGCTGATCTTGTAAGATAGAAAAGGCTGCCCCTCGATTTTGCAGGTAGGTCAAACTAACGAAATTGGGAATCCAAGAGCGCACTTCACCCAGTGGAATTTGCTGGACGATATAGGATTTGACTAACTGATCCAGCCCAATCAAAAGCAGTACAACGACTGCCACTATTCCTCTTTTTTTCATGATTTCCTCTTCTGATCAAAATATTCTTGCACGACTTCTACGAAAAGAGTTCCAGCCTGACTAAGCTCCACTTCCTCACGTTTAACATAGACCATGCGATTATCTAGGTTATCCTTGAGGCGAATAACTGTAATGCCATTGACACTATCACTATCTAAAAATCCAGAACCTGTTGCATAAGCATCTGTCCGCTCCAAAATACCATTCAAGGTAGCACGATCTGTCACATTAAACATCTGTGAGCTAGCGCTGGTATCGACAAAATTCTCTGAATAATAAAGGTACTCGTCTTTTTCTTGAGTGAAACGAACCGTTGGTAGATCTGCTAAATCCTCCATGACCAATTCCTCTTTCTGGGCTAAAGGATGCCCTTCACGAAGATAAATATGGGTATGAAAGGGAATCAATTCAATGACCTCAAGGCCTAACTTTTCAACCCGTTGCATAATACCCTTTTTATTTTGATTGTTAAGGTAGATAATCCCAATCTCACTATGTCCTTGGGCTACTTCGTCTAAGATTTGAACAGTAGTCGATTCAAAAATACGGAAATTTTTGTAATCAGGATAGCGCTCTGAAAAGGCCGTAATAGTTGGTGGCAAGAAGTCATAGTGCTGACTGGCAATGGAAAATTCATCCTTTTCTTCCTCAGGATTGGCATACTGATTTTGAAAAATATCAAATCCTTTAACCAATTCTTGCGCTTTTTCATAGAATTCCATCCCACGACGAGTCAAGAAAGTTCCTGAGCTGGTCCGACGGAAAATCTTAAAGCCCAACTCTTTTTCCAAATCACGAACAGAAATAGACAGACTCGGCTGGCTTACATACATCTTTTCAGCAGCTTCACGGAAAGTACCACTATTGGCAATGGCAACAACATAGCGTAATTGTTGAATGTTCATCTTCTACCCCCAACTTCTTTATCTTTTCATTATACCATATTTTAGAAGTTTTCCAAAAAGGAAAAAAGTCAGTAAACTTTCAAACCTAAACGAATATGCTAACATCCCAATCCAAGAATTAGAATGATGTCTTTTTTCAGTCCTTATTTTGGTTCAAACAAATAAAAACAGCAAATCTTGTTGATTTACCGTTTATAATATGATACAAGAAAAGCCTCTAACATTTTCTTTTTCCCTATAAATCAACTAGAAAAAATCTCTTCAATCCTATTGGCTATATCTGGATTTACTTCCCAGATACCAGCATAAGGTTGCTCAATATACTGTCTTTTCTTCTTAGTATATAGATAGACTACACTATCCTTTTCTTCATTCTGATGATAAAACTTGATAATGATATAATCTTTAACATTTGTCGGTTGATCATTTACACTCTCCAAAGAGGTGGATTTTGACTGTTTCTGTATCTCCTCAATCAATTTTGAAATTTCTTCTCTCTTGTTGATAGTTTTAACATCTTCAGAGAGTTTTTTCTGCAGAGAAATAACAGAGATCTTTTCAGATTCAGGAAGAATAAGTTTTTTCTTACTGACACAAGCAGATAAAACAAGAAAAGAGATTGAACAGACTATCATGGTGATCATCTTTTTCATACAGCTTCACATCCTTTCATTCTTCATACTTTTCTCTGAGATATAATTATAATATCAGACCTTAGAAATTTTTACAACATCTTAATCCCTTATAACATTCATTACTGAAAAAGTTCTAAATTCAACTATTTTTTCATTGTAAAATAAAGTGGCTGACAAGTTCGCTTCTTACATTGGTTTTTAAAATATGGGTATCAGCGTGGGTATCAAAACAAAAAAATAGGCTCTCCGAAAACTCGGAAAGCCTTATTTAATGCTACTTAGAGCGATTATTTTGCGATTGGGTAAACAGAAACTTGTTTTTTATCGCGTCCTTTACGTTCAAAGCGTACTACGCCTTCAACTTTAGCGAACAAAGTATCGTCTCCACCACGTCCAACATTTACACCTGGGTAAATGTGTGTACCACGTTGACGGTAAAGGATTGATCCACCTGTTACAGTTTGTCCGTCAGCTGCTTTAGCTCCAAGACGTTTTGCTTGTGAATCACGTCCGTTTGATGTAGAACCTCCACCTTTTTTGTGGGCGAAAAGTTGCAAGTTGTTAAGAGTCATTTTTAACATAATGTTTTCCTCCGTGTTAGTTTTCTGTGATAACTCTGGTTTGGACGAACTCAGAAGAGTTCTCCGATAAGTTTGCCATACCTAAGAAAAATGATTCAAAGAATAACTGGGTCATTTCTCTCTGGTGTGAAGGAAGATCTTTTGGAATTTCAACCATCAGATAGCCACCTTCATCTTCGTTTAATTCTAGGATTGGTTCATAGCCTGCAAATTTCTCAATTGAATTGATAAAGTTAATGGCAAGCGTAGAAACCGATGCACACACGACATCTAAGCCGTATTCGCCACTCTCGGCGTGTCCAGTAATTTCCGCACTCCTCAGCTCGCCATCTTCGGCTCTCTCAAAGACTGCCTGTATCATGTGTTCTCCTTAAAATTAAGCGTTGATTGCGTTGATGACAACTTTTGTATATGGTTGACGGTGACCTTGTTTACGGTGGCTACCTTTTTTAGGTTTGTACTTGTAAGTAACAACTTTCTTTTGTTTTCCTTGTTTTTCAACAGTTCCAACTACAGTAGCTCCAGCAACAAGTGGAGTTCCGACAACAGTGTTTTCACCACCAACAAGAACAACTTCGTTAAAAGTAACTTCTTGACCAGCTTCAACGTTCAATTTTTCAACGTAAACTGCTTGACCAACTTCAACTTTAACTTGTTTTCCGCCAGTTTTGATAATTGCGTATGTGCTCATTATGCACCTCCTATGATTTTTATGGGTTTCCCCGATTTTTTTGTGAAGACTCGCCTAGCATCGTGGGACGAACCACTTAAACTTGAATAATCAAGCAACGATGTTCGTGCGGTTGCACAGGAACGTGCATAGTCAACTCTTTAAGTATAGCATATCTCCTATTTTCTTACAAGTAATAATACCTAAAATGAAGCTTTTTCTTTTACTTTTTCTTGCCACGAGGCAAAAAGCATGCTGAGGTAAAAAATGCTCATCATAATAGGAACACCAAGAATGGTCTTTTCATGATAGAAAATCGTCAAATAGGCTGAAAAGACAACGCCAAGGACAAAACTACTAAGCAGGCTTACAAAGATAATCCCTTCACGTAAAAAAGGAGTGTGCTTGGTTCGGAAATAATCTCCAAAAGCCAGCATGGTCCGTTTGATATTCCCTGTCATAAAGGCATTATTGTAGGCAATACCCGAAACCTCACCAAAAGCAGTTGTCACCAAGCCCATACAAAAGGCTAATGGCGGTACTAGATATATATTATCTACAGTCTGCGGCACAAAACCAATAATGATTGATAAGATTGCCAAAGGAATCAGTGACAGAATTGGTTTTTTCACAATTCTCAATTTTTCCTTATAAACAGTTAATAAAAAGACCCCCATCATAAAAGCTAGCAAGGTCATTACTTTGGCACTGGCATCTGACACATTGTGTTGAATGAGTCCCACTGATAGAAAGACTACATTCCCAGTTTGTCCAGCAACAAGAGTATTCCCTCGCACAATAAAAGTATAGGCGTCTACATATCCTGCACAAAAAGTCAAAAAAAGCGCTAGCCTCTTAGACTGACGTGATATTTTTCTTATGGGTAATAACCTCATTTTCCCTCCCATTTCATTTACTCATCTCATTATTGTACCACTTTCTTTGAAAAAGACCTAGTAGCTTATTTGAAATTTTTTACCCTCTGTTGGATAGTCCCGTCTATCTATGTTATAATGAAAGAAGGATTTGAAATCGGAAAAGGAGTAACTATGCTTAAATTAGGTGTCATAGGAACAGGGGCTATCAGCCACCACTTCATAGAAGCTGTCCATTCCAGTGGAGAATACAAGCTGGTCGCAGTCTATTCTAGAAAACTAGAAACTGCGGCAACCTTTGCTTCTCGCTATCAGAATATCCAACTCTTTGATCAAGTAGAGGACTTCTTCAAGAGCTCCTTTGATGTGGTCTATATTGCTAGCCCAAACTCCTTGCATTTTGCTCAGGCAAAAGCTGCATTGACTGCAGGTAAGCATGTCATTCTTGAAAAGCCAGCTGTCACTCAGCCACAAGAATGGCTAGATTTGAGACATACAGCTGAGAAAAATAACTGTTTTATATTCGAAGCAGCTCGCAATTACCATGAAAAAGCTTTCACTATCATCAAAAACTTTTTAGCAGACAAACATGTGTTGGGAGCAGATCTCAACTATGCCAAGTATTCTTCCAAAATGCCTAACTTGTTGACTGGGGAGACACCAAATGTCTTCTCAGACCGTTTTGCTGGTGGAGCTCTTATGGATTTGGGGATTTATCCCCTCTACGCTGCCGTTCGTCTCTTTGGAAAAACTCAAGACGCGACCTATCAGGCTCAACAGCTAGACAATAGCATGGACCTAAATGGAGACGGTATCCTCTTCTACCCTGACTTTCAAGTTCATATCAAGGCTGGGAAAAACATCACTTCCAATCTTCCTTGCGAGATTTATACGACAGATGGAACACTGACGCTCAACACAATTGAGCATGTTCGCTCGGCTATTTTTACCGACCACCAAGGAAATCAAGTCCAGCTCCCTATCCAACAAGCTCCCCATACGATGACTGAGGAAGTCGCTGCATTTGCACAGATGATTCAGCAACCAGACCAGACACTCTACCAGACTTGGCTGGATGATGCAGGCTCTGTTCATAAGCTACTATATACTATGCGCCAGACTGCTGGCATTAGATTTGAGGCAGAAAAATGAAACCTAAACTACCGACTGAATGGCAAGAACTGAGCGACCAACTCGGTTTCCAAGAATTCACCCCCATTCAAACCCAACTATTTGAGCCCCTTCTTGCAGGAGAAAACCTCCTAGGAGTGAGCCCAACAGGAACTGGTAAGACCCTAGCTTACCTCCTACCAAGTCTTCTCAGACTACAAAAGAAAAAAGCCCAACAACTCTTGATTCTAGCGCCTAATACAGAACTGGCTGGACAGATTTTTGATGTATGTAAAACGTGGGCTGAAGCTATCGGCTTGACAGCTCAACTCTTCTTATCAGGTTCGAGTCAGAAACGCCAGATTGAACGCCTAAAAAAAGGACCAGAAATTCTGATTGGAACTCCTGGCCGTATCTTTGAACTAATTAAATTGAAAAAAATCAAGATGATGAATGTAGAAACCATCATCCTGGATGAATTCGACCAATTACTTGATGATTCTCAAATTCATTTTGTTGAGAAAATAACTCACTACGCACCTCGTGACCACCAACTTGTCTATATGAGTGCGACAACCAAGTTTGACCAAGAAAAGATTGCGCCTAACACACGTACCATTGATCTTTCTGACCAAATTGGACAACATCCAGCACTTCTACATGCAGGTAGATCAACGTCACCGAGTGGATATGCTACGAAAACTAGCTCATGTAGAGGATTTCCGTGGTCTGGTCTTCTTTAGCAGCCTATCAGACCTTGGAAACGCAGAAGAAAAACTACAGTATCGGGATATCTTGGCTGTTTCCCTCGCTAGTGATGTTAATGTCAAATTTAGAAAAGTCATCTTAGAAAAGTTTAAAGACAAGCAACTAACCCTGCTTCTTGCAACTGACCTTCTGGCTCGTGGAATTGATATCGATAGCCTAGAATGTGTTGTAAACTTTGATGTCCCGAGAGATATCGAAACCTACACACACCGTGCTGGCCGTACTGGCCGTATGGGCAAAGAAGGTTATGTTATCACTCTCGTCACTCATCCAGAAGAGCTTAAAAAACTCAAGAAATTCGCAAGTGTCCGTGAAATTATCCTAAAAAATCAAGAACTCTATATCAAATAAAGCCCAATTGCTCTATGCACATCTAGTGTATAGAGCTTTTTTATGTAAACAATTCTTCAATTTTAGTTCAATATCAGAAAAAAGAACCTTGCAATGCAAGATTCTTTTAGTGTCTGACTTAAATAATTGTTCTTCTGGGAACTAAATCGAATTAAGCTTCGATTTCTGTAACCATACCTGAACCAACAGTACGTCCACCCTCACGGATAGAGAATGTAGTACCTTGTTCTACGGCGATTGGGTGGATCAACTCAACGTCGATTGTCACGTTATCACCAGGCATTACCATTTCAGTACCTGCTGGAAGTTCGATTGAACCTGTAACGTCAGTAGTACGGAAGTAGAATTGTGGACGGTAGTTGTTGAAGAATGGAGTGTGACGTCCACCTTCTTCTTTAGTAAGGATGTAGACTTCACCTTTAAATTTAGTGTGTGGGTTGATTGAACCTGGTTTAGCAATAACTTGTCCACGTTCGATTTCATCACGTTGAACACCACGAAGAAGGACACCTACGTTATCTCCGGCAAGACCTTCGTCAAGTTGTTTACGGAACATTTCAACACCAGTAACAACTGCTTTTTGAGTTTCTTCTTTGATACCAACGATTTCGATTTCGTCGTTGACTTTAACGATACCACGGTCGATACGTCCTGAAGCAACTGTACCACGTCCAGTGATTGAGAATACGTCTTCGACTGGAAGAAGCAATGGTTTGTCAGTGTCACGTTCTGGTTCTGGGATGTACTCATCAACTGTGTTCATCAATTCCATAACGATGTCTTCGTATTTAGTGTCACCTTCAAGGGCTTTAAGAGCTGAACCTTGGATAACTGGAAGATCGTCACCTGGGAAGTCGTATTCTGACAATAGGTCACGGATTTCCATTTCAACCAATTCAAGCAATTCTTCGTCGTCAACCAAGTCAACTTTGTTCATGAAGACGATAAGGTGTTTAACACCAACCTGACGTGAAAGAAGGATGTGCTCACGAGTTTGTGGCATTGGTCCGTCAGTTGAAGCTACTACAAGGATAGCTCCGTCCATTTGAGCGGCACCAGTGATCATGTTTTTAACGTAGTCCGCGTGTCCTGGAGCGTCGATGTGAGCGTAGTGACGTTTTTCAGTTTCGTACTCAACGTGCGCAGTGTTGATAGTGATACCGCGTTCGCGTTCTTCTGGAGCAGCATCGATAGACGCATAGTCTTTAGGTTGGTTAACTGATGAAGGCAAGCGACGTGCCAAAACAGTTGTGATAGCTGCAGTTAGGGTAGTTTTACCGTGGTCAACGTGTCCGATAGTACCAATGTTAACGTGTGGTTTACTACGATCGTATTTTTCTTTTGCCATTTGAGTAAAAGCCTCCAATAAAATATATTTTATAGATAGACAGTAGGCAATACAGTCTAACTTTCCTTACTATTTTATCAAATTTCAGCTAAATTGCAAGTGTTTTACAAAGTTTTTATGAATTATTCTTAATCGGCTGATCTAAACGACACTTCTACTCCTATCACTTCGCTAAAGAAAAAGAAAAATCAGGAATTTCCTGACTTTTACTTAGCTAATTCTCGTTCTCGTTCTTTCATTGTTTTATGATTTTCATACAAACGTGATAAGAACTTAGAAATTTCTTTTAAGATAGAATAGGTTGGTACTGCAACAATCATACCAATAACACCATAGATATTACTTGATAACAAAAGTAATACTAAAATCGTAATTGGATGGACCTTCATCACACCACCTACGATCCGAGGGTAGAGAATATTTCCATCCACTTGTTGAATAATCAGCATATAAACAACTGCAATCAACATTCTATGAGGGTCAGTAAAGACATTGGCGATAATCATCGGAATCAAACCAATACTTGGCCCTACATAAGGAATGAGATTGGCTAACCCTGAAAAGATGGCGAAGACCAAAGCATATTTTAAACCAATAACGCTATATCCAATAAAGGCCAAGCAACCAATAATAATCGCATCAATTGCGACTCCACTAATATATCGAGCAATTGTAGCATTCAAATTCTTCAGCAGACCTGCAATATGCAACTTATCCCTCTTTAAAACAGTACGCTCAAGCATCGGCAAAAATTTGTTACCATCTAACAAAAAATAAACCAAAAACACAGGAGTCATAATAATAATCAAAACGGTACTAAAGAGAGCTGATAGGACACTACCGACACTATTGGTAACGCTATTTAGGATATTTTGTAAAATATCTACATAGGATAGGTTTAACTGTTGAATAGTCGCTTGAATATCTAAATTTTGAAAGGCTGGATAAGTAGATAAATCCACAATCAAATCTTGTAAACGACTATAGATAGTCTGGCTAGTCGCAATCAAGCTGGTCAACTGATTGACCAAAATCGGTAAGAGATAGACTATCCCAATAACAAGCCCCCAAACCAAAGCACACAAGGTTAGTAGAATACCAATAATACGATTAATTTTGAAATACTTTTGTAAAAAATTTACAATAGGATTGGTCAAATAATATAAAAAGCCACCCAATAAAAATGGAATCATGATGGTGTTCGCTACGCTTACAAAAGGCGTGATAATCGCCCCCATCTCTCTCCATAAATAAAAAATGATTGTTAATAATAAAATCTCACTGGTCCAAAAAAATAATTTATTCTTACGAAACATGAGCTACCTCCATTCATCTATTTTACCATACTTTCAAAAAAGCTTCTTTCTTCTATCATGAAACTGGGAATATTTTTTTCTTTATGTTAGAATAAACTTACTATGAAAAAAATCATTTTAACTCTCTTAAGTCTATCCGTAATTGGGTCAGCATCTACTGTTGCTGCCCAAGATTTTAATATTGCTGCTAAACATGCGATTGCTGTTGAGGCCAATACTGGTAAAATTCTCTATGAAAAAGATGCAACGCAGCCTGTCGAAATTGCTTCTATAACAAAACTACTTACCGTTTATCTGGTCTACGAAGCACTCGAAAATGGAAGTATCACACTATCCACCCCAGTAGATATTTCTGATTATCCTTATCAATTAACAACGAATTCTGAAGCCAGTAATGTTCCTATGGAGGCCCGCAATTATACTGTCGAAGAGTTACTTGAAGCAACACTGGTATCGAGTGCTAACAGCGCCGCTATTGCCCTAGCTGAGAAAATTGCTGGCTCAGAAAAAAACTTCGTTGATATGATGCGAGCAAAACTCTTGGAATGGGGAATCAATGATGCCACGGTTGTCAATACAACTGGTCTGAACAACGAGACTCTAGGGGAGAACATTTACCCAGGATCTAATAAAGATGATGAAAATAAGCTCAGTGCTTATGATGTTGCCATCGTTGCCCGTAACCTCATCAAAAAGTACCCACAAGTTTTGGAAATCACCAAAAAACCTTCTTCTACTTTTGCTGGTATGACAATCACTTCAACCAACTACATGTTAGAAGGTATGCCTGCTTACCGTGGTGGTTTTGATGGCCTTAAAACAGGAACAACAGATAAAGCTGGAGAATCTTTTGTTGGTACTACTGTCGAAAAAGGCATGAGGGTTATCACAGTTGTTTTGAATACAGATCATCAAGACAATAATCCTTACGCTCGGTTTACAGCTACATCTTCACTAATGGATTATATTTCTTCTACATTTACACTTCGTAAAATCGTGCAAAAAGGCGATGCCTATCAAGATAGCAAAGCCCCTGTACAAGATGGAAAAGAAGATACGGTAACTGCAGTAGCCCCAGAGGATATCTATCTAATTGAACGTGGTGGGAATCAATCTTCCCAATCTATTCAATTTACACCTGATTCTAAAGCAATCCCCGCACCACTTGAAGCTGGAACAGTGGTTGGCCATTTGACTTACGAAGACAAGGATTTGATTGGTCAAGGTTACATTACCACAGAACGTCCTAGTTTCGAAATGGTAGCAGAAAAGAAAGTTGAAAAAGCCTTCTTCTTAAAAGTTTGGTGGAATCAGTTTATCCGATTTATCAACGAGAAATTATAAAACATACTGAGCAAAAGATTGCTCCAAAATAGAAACAGACCAAAAAGGCTTTAAAGTCAAAAACGCATAGTATCAGGTATTAAAAAAACTTGATATTATGCGTTTTGTTGTGGTAATATTTACTTCGTTTTCTCCTAAAATTGAATTTTATTCCAGTCTTTTTTGAGATATTTTATTCATTACTTTAGGAAGACAATTACTAATTTCCGTTGGCAAGACCACATAATGTTCTTGAGCTAATTCTTGGGCTATGGCTGAATGAAGATGGGTCGCTACTGTCACACATTCGTAGAGACTGGCCCGTCGGAATTGGCCTGCAAATCCTGCAATCATCCCAGCCAGAGTATCTCCCATACCACCAGTCGCCTGATAGGGACCGCCAACCTGTAACTGGTAAATCAGATTGACCAACTTGCCAAATACGAGTAGTTGGACCTTTCTCTACCAAAATTGTTCCTTGAGGGAAAGAAGTCAGGGCACTAGCTGTTGCATCTTCGCTTTGATTTTCAATCGTAATTCCAGATAATTTTTCCCATTCTTTTTGGTGGGGAGTTAGGATAAGCTGGTTAGATGGAAATGACAAACTTGTTCTAGCAAGAATGGTCAGGGCACCACCATCTACAATCAAAATCTGTTTTTGGCTTAAATTAACAAAGACTTGTTTGACTAGATCTTCTCCAAAAGCATCGTCTTGTAAACCAGGCCCCAGCAAGACAACTTCTGCCTTCTCCAATTGCTCTTTTAACAATTGCTGGTCTTGAAGAGAAAAGGCCATAGCCTCAGGTAAATGACTGTGCAAAGCTGGGATATTTTCCCTATCTGTTCCAACAGTCACCAATCCTGCACCGCTTTTTACAGCTGCTAAAGTAGCCATGATGATGGCACCACCATAAGGATAAGTCCCACCCAGCAACAGCAGACGACCGTAGTCCCCTTTATGACTTGTACGAGAACGTTCAATAATAACTTTTTCTAGTAGAGCTTGATCAATCACTTTCATCGTTTTTTCCTCAACTATCCTTTATCTGATTGTTTTAAAACAACTTGATAGACTTTCTTAGTCCACTCCTCTAAGTCTTCTCCAGCATAGTCAAGATAATGCACCCTATCTTGTATTTTAGTTGGAATAATATTTTCAAATTGGCTCTTATTATGAGTTGGAATAATGCAAATATACAACTCACTAAATAAATTCAACATGTCCTTAATTTTTGCAACATGGTAGCCATCAAACATATAACCTGGTGCTTGAATTAATTCTTCATACAGAAATGAAAACTAACACCAGGAATGAACTTTTCTTGCAATTCCTCCTCAGACGGTGCCCGTCCTAACAAACGCTCCATCGCTAATCGATAACCAGAACTTGTATTTGACCACCCTAACATGACATAGTCAAAATAATCTATCGGATCCGATGCAGCATTTCGACTATCCAAAACCAACTCCTCAGCATCTCGCCCAAAAGCTTTCACAGCAGATAAGATCTGACCTATTTTAAAGATAGAAATCGCTGCATCTATAGTCGTAGTATGACTACAGTAGTCTGAAGTCACTAACCTCTTATGTAGATCATAAGTCGAGGCTACTATTTTATTTGTAGGGATAAATGGTGGCAGAAAGGGATGCTGAAAGATGTAATCTAAAATCTCTTTTTTTAAACAAGAATCAGCACACTCAATACTTGTTTGACGTTTATGAAGTTTTTCGTAAGCTATAAATTTAGCAATTTTTTCTAATTCCCATTCTTGAATATTTGGATAATCAATTGGTGATAAGTAGTATATTCCATCCCATTGTAAACTATACTCCCCATTATAAATTTTTAAAATCATCTAATCACCTCACTCCATTATACAACAAAAAGGAGGCGCAGACCTCCTTTTATAAACTTATTTCTAAAATTTAATATTCATTTCTGCCATTTTAGATATAGCTATAGAAAATACACTTTCCTCAGAAAATTTTTCTCTTATTTTCTATCCAATGTTCGAAGTGCTGCTTGATAAGTTTGCTCCATCAGCATAGTAATGGTCATAGGACCAACACCTCCAGGAACTGGTGTGATGTGGCTAGCAAGTGGGGCAACTGCCTCATAGTCAACATCTCCACAGAGCTTACCATTTTCATCGCGGTTCATACCGACATCAATGACAACCGCACCTGGTTTGACAAAGTCAGCAGTCACAAACTTAGCACGACCGATTGCGACCACCAGAATATCTGCTTTAGCAGCCACCTTGGCAAGATTATGGGTGCGTGAATGGGTCAAGGTTACTGTTGCATTTTTGGCTAAAGAAGCTGGGCCATGGGTTTTCCAACAATGTTTGAACGACCGATGACGACCGCATTTTTACCTTCTAATTCAATCCCATATTCATGAAACATTTCCATAATTCCTGCAGGTGTCGAAGGAATCATGACTGGATGACCAGACCAGAGACGCCCCATGTTTAAGGGATGGAACCCATCCACATCCTTTTCTGGATCAATAGCCAATAGAACCGCCTCTTCATCAATGTGTTTTGGTAATGGCAACTGGACCAAAATCCCATGCCAAGCTGGATCCTGATTATATTTAGCAATCAGGTCTAACAATTCCTCTTGAGTAATGGTCTCTGGAACTCGCACTACTTCGCTACGGAAACCAGCCGCAAGAGCTGACCTCTCCTTGTTACGAACGTAGACTTGGCTGGCTGGATTGTCCCCAACCAAAATCACTACCAAACCAGGCACTAGACCTGTTTCTTCCTTTAATTTTGCAGTCTTTTCAGCCAACTGCCCCTGCAATTTGGCTGCTAAAGCTTTCCCATCAATAATCTGTGTCATATCACTTCTCTTTTCTTACAAATATCTTTAATTATACCAAAAAATACAATGTAGCTCTAACACTTCTTGACTAGGTCATCCTATAGTTTCAAACTATAAGAAAAAGCTCGGGTCGAGCTTTCCATTAATCTTGTCTTGAAATTTTAAAATAGATTATAAAACCTTACTCAAGAAGTCTTTAGTCCGTTGTTCTTGAGTTTGTTCAAAAATCTGTTCTGGTGTTCCGTCTTCAACAACCACACCGTCTGCCATAAAGATGACACGGTCTGCCACCTCACGAGCAAATCCCATCTCATGCGTTACGATAACCATGGTCATTCCTGACTTGGCTAGGTCTTGCATAACAGCTAGAACTTCTCCAACCATCTCAGGGTCTAAGGCTGAAGTTGGCTCGTCAAAAAGCAAAACATCAGGTTCCATGGCCAACCCACGCGCAATAGCAATCCGTTGTTGCTGCCCACCTGACAAACTCTGTGGATAAGCATCTGCCTTATCTGGCAAACCAACTTTTTCCAAAAGTTCTTGGGCTCTCTTCTCAGCAACAGCCTTGCTCTCACCTTTGGTCTTGATAGGTGACAAGGTGATATTTTCCATCACAGTCATATTAGGAAAGAGGTTAAATTGTTGGAAAACCATCCCCATCTTCTCACGCATGGCAAACAGGTCATTCTTCTTGTCCGTAATATCGACTCCCTCAAAGATAACCTTCCCTTTAGTTGCTTCTTCCAACAAATTCATAGAGCGAAGCAAGGTAGATTTCCCGCTCCCCGAAGGACCGATGATAACGACAACTTCTCCTCTTTTAATCTCGAGGTTGATGCCCTTCAATACTTCATTCTTTCCAAAGGATTTATGTAAATTTTCAATTTTTATCAAGGTTTCTATCATTATTTTTTATCTCCTTGTCCCATACGTTTTTCAAAAGCTTTCAAGGCTACTGTCAAAATAGAGGTCATAATCAAGTAGTAAAAGGCTGCAAATAAAAGTGGTGTTAAAGGTAGATAGGTTGTTGTAGAAACTGTTGTAGCCCCATTCCACAACTCCATAACACCAATAGCTGATAAGAGGGAACTATCCTTGATAATGGTAATAAATTCGTTCCCCAATGCTGGCAAAATATTTTTGATTGCTTGTGGCAAAATCACATATCTCATAGCATTTTTAGGACGAATCCCTAGCGAATAAGCCGCTTCTAGCTGACCTTTTGGAACCGCATTAATCCCAGCACGAACAGTCTCAGAAACATAAGCACCACTGTTCATAGAGATAATCAAAATCCCTGGAATCAGACGAGAAAGGTCAACACCCAAAATCCCAACCTGAATAGTCGGAGCATTGATATGCATTAGAGCAAAAGCAATCATAATCTGAACCATCATCGGTGTCCCACGGAAAATCCAAACGTACAAGTTGGCGAGCCAAACAAGCGGTTTAAACTTTGAACGTTGCCCAAAAGCCAAGACAACACCCAAATAGTTCCCAAAAAGACAACACAGATAGAAATGAGAACCGTCACAACAGCCCCATAGTTAAAATAAGGTAAATACTTAGGTAAAAAAGAAAAATTCATAGTCACACTGCTTTCTAAAATAGAATACTGTATGATTATAACATGCATTGAATTAAAATTCAAACTTTTTATCCGATTTATTCAAAAAAACTTTAAGCTGGTAGAATTAGCGAGAAATCTTAGTTTTTTCTAGTCAAGTTGGCCTCCTTTATGGTAAAATAGTAACGATAAGAAATGAAGGAGAATCAAAATGGAATCACATTTGGTTAGAATCATCAACCGCCTTGAAGCAATGGCAAAAGACGGCGGAAATTTAAAACGTAATTTTGAACGCGAAGGAGTTGTTGTTGCAGAAGTTGCATACAGCCACGACGAAGAAAACGGTTCAATCTTTACCCTTCGTGATGTCGAGGCTCGTGAAACTTATACGTTTGACAGTATTGACTTGATTGCAATGGAGATTTACGAACTCCTTTACTAATACAAAACAAGCTGGGATTACACCCTGCATGTCTAACCAAAATCCTTTTTGTCTCACAAATAGGATTTTTTTATTCCCTAAAATCTAAAAAATTTTCATTGTAACAACTTCTCAAAGCTGCAATCTTTTTACTTGCTTTACACCCCAATCCTGTTATAATGAGAGTATAGAAATTTGACTATTTTTGACCTTTATATAGGTCAAGCTAAAGAAAGAAATGAGGTAGATGTATGCTTTGTCAAAACTGTAAAATCAACGACTCAACAATTCATCTTTATACCAATCTCAATGGAAAACAAAAGCAAATTGACCTCTGTCAAAACTGCTATAAGATTATCAAAACAGATCCTAACAATAGCCTCTTTAAAGGTATGACAGATCTGAACAATCGTGACTTTGATCCTTTTGGTGATTTCTTCAATGACTTAAACAATTTTAGACCTTCTAACAACACTCCACCGACTCCTCCAACACAATCAGGTGGAGGTTACGGTGGAAATGGCGGTTATGGTTCTCAAAATCGTGGATCTGCTCAAACCCCGCCACCTAGCCAAGAAAGGCCTGCTGGAAGAATTTGGTATCAACGTAACTGAAATTGCCCGTCGTGGTGATATTGACCCCGTTATTGGACGCGACGATGAGATTATCCGTGTCATCGAAATTCTCAATCGTAGAACCAAGAATAATCCTGTCCTTATCGGTGAACCAGGTGTCGGAAAAACAGCCGTTGTCGAAGGTCTAGCTCAAAAGATCGTTGATGGTGATGTTCCACATAAACTCCAAGGAAAACAAGTCATCCGTCTGGATGTGGTTAGCCTGGTTCAAGGAACTGGGATTCGTGGGCAATTTGAAGAACGCATGCAAAAACTCATGGAAGAAATTCGCAAACGTGAGGACATCATCCTCTTTATCGATGAAATCCATGAAATTGTTGGTGCGGGTTCTGCAGGCGATGGAAATATGGATGCTGGAAATATCCTCAAACCAGCCCTTGCTCGTGGGGAACTGCAACTGGTTGGTGCAACTACCCTCAATGAATACCGTATCATTGAAAAGGATGCAGCCCTAGAGCGTCGTATGCAACCTGTTAAGGTCGATGAACCAACAGTGGAAGAAACAATCACTATCCTCAAAGGGATTCAAAAGAAATACGAAGACTACCACCATGTTCAATATACCGATGCTGCAATTGAAGCAGCTGCAACTCTTTCCAATCGCTACATCCAAGATCGCTTCTTGCCTGACAAGGCCATTGACCTCCTAGATGAAGCAGGTTCTAAGATGAACTTGACCTTGAATTTGTGGATCCTAAAGTAATCGATCAGCGCTTGATTGAGGCTGAAAATCTTAAATCTCAAGCTACACGAGAAGAAGATTTTGAGAAGGCTGCCTACTTCCGCGACCAGATTGCCAAGTATAAGGAAATGCAAAAGAAAAAGGTCACAGACCAGGATACTCCTATCATCAGTGAGAAAACCATTGAGCATATTATCGAGCAGAAAACAAACATCCCTGTAGGTGATTTAAAAGAGAAAGAACAATCTCAACTCATCCATCTAGCCGAAGATATCAAGTCTCATGTTATTGGACAGGATGATGCAGTCGATAAGATTGCCAAGGCTATTCGCCGGAATCGTGTCGGTCTCGGTACGCCAAACCGTCCAATTGGAAGCTTCCTCTTCGTCGGACCAACTGGTGTCGGTAAGACAGAACTTTCCAAACAATTAGCTATCGAACTCTTTGGTTCTGCTGATAGCATGATTCGCTTTGACATGAGCGAATACATGGAAAAACACAGCGTAGCTAAGTTGGTCGGCGCCCCTCCAGGTTATGTTGGCTACGATGAGGCTGGACAATTAACTGAAAAAATCCGTCGTAATCCCTATTCTCTTATTCTCTTGGATGAAGTAGAGAAAGCCCATCCAGATGTTATGCACATGTTCCTCCAGGTCTTGGACGATGGTCGTTTGACAGATGGACAAGGACGTACCGTTAGCTTCAAGGATGCCATCATCATCATGACTTCAAATGCAGGTACAGGTAAGGCAGAAGCCAGCGTTGGATTTGGTGCTGCTAGAGAAGGACGTACCAACTCTGTTCTCGGTGAACTCGGCAACTTCTTTAGCCCAGAGTTTATGAACCGTTTTGATGGCATTATCGAATTTAAGGCTCTCAGCAAAGATAACCTCCTTCAGATTGTCGAGCTTATGCTAGCAGACGTTAACAAACGCCTTTCTAGGAACAATATTCATTTAGATGTAACTGAAAAGGTCAAGGAAAAATTAGTTGACCTCGGTTATGATCCAAAAATGGGAGCACGCCCACTTCGTCGTACTATTCAAGACTATATTGAGGACGCAATCACTGACTACTACCTTGAAAATCCAAGTAAAAAAGACCTTAAGGCAGTTATGACCAGCAAGGGCAACATTCAAATCAAATCTGCCAAAAAAGCTGAAGTTAAAACTTCTGAAACAGAAAAATAAATTCTATAAAAAAGGAGTAGAAAATGAAATGTTTCTGCTTCTTTTTTACTAAAATAACTGTAATTTCTTGACAGCTTGCCCTTTGTCCATTATGATAATAATAACGATACTAGATAATGAGGAAAATTCAATGGCAAACCCAACTTTCGGAGAAAAAAAAGCGAATACAGACTATGTTGCACGCTATGGAGTGTATGCAGTTATCCCTGACGCTGAACAAAAACAAATAGTTTTAGTTCAAGCTCCTAATGGTGCTTGGTTCTTACCAGGTGGCGAAATTGAATCAGGTGAAAATCATCAGGAAGCCCTAAAGCGTGAATTGATTGAAGAGCTTGGTTTCACAGCTGAAATTGGTACTTATTACGGACAAGCTGACGAATATTTCTACTCTCGTCACCGTGACACCTACTACTACAATCCTGCTTACCTCTATGAAGCGACTTCTTTCAAAGAAGTGAAAAAGCCACTAGAAGACTTTAATCATATTGCCTGGTTCCCTATTGACGAGGCTATTGAAAATCTCAAACGTGGTAGCCATAAATGGGCCATTCAATCTTGGAAAAAACAGCATAAGATTGACTAAATCAAGCTACTTTATTCAAAAAGTGCTATAATAGAATTAGAAAATCGGAGGAAATGTTATGAAGCTTATCAATACGACAAACTCACACTCGCAACTTGTAAAAAGCCAGCTAGAGAGTACAGATGCAACCCTTGTTGAGGTCTATTCTGCTGGAAATACAGATGTTATTTTTACCCAAGCTCCGCTTCACTATGAAATCCTCATCTCAAATAAACACCGTGCTATTCGAGAAACTGAAATCGAAGCCATCCAAGATTTTTCTTGAAACGTAAAATTGATAAGGACTCTATTGATGAGGCCAATATCAAGACACTCTACTCAGAGAAATTAATTGGAATTTCAATCCCAATCAAGTAAAGAAGTTTAGTAATACTCAATGAAAATCAGAGAGCAAACTAGGAAGCTAGCCGTAGGTTGCTCAAAGCACTGCTTTGAGGTTGTAGATAAGACTGACGAAGTCAGTCACATATATGATCCAAGATGAAGCTGACGTTGTTTGAAGAGAGTTTCGAAGAGTATAAAAACTCGATTTGAGAAAAAATCCATTAAGTCTTTCCATAATAAAACGCATAGTAGCAAGATTTTCTACATCTGCTATTATGCGTTTTTATAATTTTGAAGTCTATTGCTAATCGATGAAAAATCAAAGAGCAAACTAGAAAACTAGCCACAGATTGCTCAAAGCATCACCTGTTTTGAGGTAGGGGATAGAGAGTCTGGGCAAAAACTCAATCTCAAGAGAAAATGAAGTAAATCTCCCCACAACTATAAAAAAGATTTGATTCTGTTTCTCACACAATCAAATCTTTTTCTTTTATTAAAAACGAATCGTTTCACGTGTTTTCTCATATGAGGTAACAAAGCGGTTGGTTACACCAGGCTCTGCCACTTCCAATGCTTGAGAAATCTTGTCAAATGAAGCGTGATAATCAAATTCTTTTTCAAAAATATCTAAAGCTTCGTTAAATGCTTCTTGGATGCGTTCATCAAATGAGCGGTAGCGATTAGAATATTGCAATAGTTGCTCTGTCAAGGTTGCATACTGTACAATATTATAAGTTTCCGTCTCAAGCTCTTCCATATCCTTCGTTGCAATTTCAAGAATACGGTTAACTGATTCTATATTGACTAAGTTTTGCTCTAATTCAGCCATTAGATCTTCCGTATTATTACTTGCTGTAAAGAATAACTTCAAGAAAGTTTGTGGAATACCAGGTAGGTTCCGTTTTTCCATATACCTCTTGATTGTATGGAGACGATTAACATATACATTTGCCTTTGACGTGCATTGATATCATCTTTCTCAATTCGTGCAAGACGCTCACTAACTGAAATCTGTTCATCTTCAATCTCTTTAAGATTTTCCTGTAAAGATTCAAGATTTTCTTCAAGAATTGAATATGCTTGAGTTGGTTCATCTTGATTTGAAGTTGCCTCAATAATAGCAGTCTCAAAGCTTTCTAATTCGGACTGTAAACGACGAACATGACTTGCATCTGACTCAGAAAGTAAATAGTTCTTACTCAAACGCTCAATGTCTTCTATCAATAAAGCATTATTTTCCTTCATGTGCTGCAGATAAGTAGGAAGTGTTGCTACTAAACCTTCTACTACTTTCTGTGCCGCAATTTCTCTTGTAAAGATATCATAAAGTGCATTAATCTCTTCTTGGATTTGAGTATTTTCATACTCTGCATTATCCAATTCTAGTTTCGCAATATTCTCATGATTTTTCTTGAGAGCTTCATAAAGCAGTTGGAAACGCGCTTCAATATCCGTTTCAGCAAAATGATAATTAGCATCTAAAAGCTTACGGTAGCCATCTTCTAAATCTTCCAGTTGATCAGGTAGGTCTTTAGATAATGTTGCTACAATTGCTGGTATACGATCAACAATATGTGTCAAAGCCAAGATATGATTTTCAGCATTATCCAAAATCACAGCAGCTTCTACTGGGTCACCTGACGAATTTAAAGTTACAAACTGAGAAAACTCTGATTGGATATTTTCCAATTGTTTTTCAATTTCAGATAAACCTTGGCCATATTCTTCAGAATGATCAGCCACTCGGTGTTGCAACTCTTCAAACAAGTCCAAGGTATGAAGAACACGTCCACTATTTTTAGACTCTTGTTTCTCCAAATCTGCCAAAGCATTGCGAATTGCCGCAATATCTTCTTCAATCAAGGTAATTTGACTCTCGATTTGGTCAATTTGATGACTGGCCTTGAAAAAACGGAATGAGTTGTTATAGCCTTCTGCCTCAAAAAGATTATTTTCGATATCGGCAAAAGAGTTAAGAGATAGGTCAACCCATTTTTGATTCCATTCGCGGAAAGTCACTTGACTTTGTCCAATCAAGTGCATGTTTTTTACTGCTTCAACTTCATCGTTTACTGGAAGATTGTACAGCTCTTCTTTTTTCTCTTCTAAAATTGCTAATTTACTTTCATTGCGTTTTCGTACGTAGATTGCGATAGCATAGGCAATTACTAAGAAAACTGCAACTGCAATTGCAAGATAAATTACTAGGCTAGCAGACATATTAAACTCCTTTTTTTACTTGAAACAATCGTAATGATTATATCATATTTTTTAGACCAAGGGAACTACTTCTCCCGATTTTTTAGACATCAAGTGTACTATAGACGGCATTTTCTTCGATAAACTCACGACGAGGCTCTACTCGATCCCCCATCAACATATCAAAGATTTTATCTGCTTCTGCAGCATCATCCACAGAAACTCTGGCCATCAAGCGATGTTCCGGATCCATGGTTGTTTCCCACAATTGGTGGTCATCCATTTCACCCAGACCTTTATAACGCTGAATGGTCGGTTTGGTACGACCTTCACTATAACGGGATAAAGCTTCTTGGAGTTTGATTTCTTGATCTGCACCTGGCTGGATATATTCTTTAATCTCACTTCCAACCTTGACACCATAGATTGGTGGTTGGGCAATATAAACATAACCAGCTTCTAGAATTGGTTTCATATAACGATAAATCAAGGTTAAAAGAAGGGTACGAATGTGAGCTCCATCGACATCGGCATCGGTCATCAAAACGAGCTTTTGGTAACGAGCTTTTGAAACATCAAATTCTGCGCCAAATCCTGTTCCCATCGCTGTGAAAAGACTACGAATTTCTTCATTAGCAAGAATCTTATCCATACTTGCTTTTTCAACGTTCAAAATCTTACCGCGAATTGGAAGGATAGCCTGAAATTCACGGTTGCGACCAGATTTTGCTGATCCACCAGCTGAGTCTCCTTCGACGATGAAGAGTTCAGTTTCAGCAGGGTTGTTAGAAGAACAGTCTGCTAGTTTACCTGGAAGGTTGGAAATTTCCAAACCAGATTTTTTACGAGTGACTTCACGCGCACGCTTAGCAGCCACACGAGCTTTAGCAGCCAAAATTCCTTTTTCCACGATACGTTTGGCAATCTGTGGATTTTCCATGAGAAAATCGGAGAAGGCATCACTGAAGAGGCGATTGGTAATCTTAACCACTTCACTATTCCCCAGTTTGGTCTTAGTTTGTCCTTCAAACTGTGGATTTGGGTGTTTAACTGAGATAACTGCAGTTAAGCCTTCGCGGACATCTTCCCCTGTCAAGTTGTCTTCATTGTCTTTTAGCAGTTTATTCTTGCGAGCATAATCGTTGATGACACGTGTCAGTGCTGTACGGAAACCTTGTTCATGCGTTCCACCTTCATGGGTATGAATATTATTGGCGAAACTCATGACATTTTCATGGTAACCAGTTGTGTACTGCATGGCTACCTCAACTGTGATATCATCCATCTCACCGTCTGTATAGATTGGTGTATCAAAGATTACATCCTTGTTCTCGTTGATATATTCAACATAACTAGCAATCCCACCTTCATAATGGTAATGCTTGGTTTGTTCCAAACCTTCGCGCTTATCTGTGATGGAGATTTGAAGACCGCGATTTAGAAAGGCCAATTCTTGAATGCGTTTATTTAATTTATCAAAATCAAAGGTTGTTGTTTCCGTAAAGATTTCTGGGTCTGGTGTGAAGTGAACCGTTGTTCCAGTTCTATCTGTATCCCCAACCACCTCAAGGTCTGCAACAACATGACCACGACGGTATTCTTGGTAATGAATTTTACCGTTTTTGTGGACATGAACGTCTAATTGAGTGGAAAGGGCGTTAACAACTGAGGAACCCACTCCGTGAAGGCCACCTGAAACCTTGTATCCGCCACCGCCAAACTTTCCTCCAGCATGAAGGACAGTAAAGACAGTCTCAACGGCAGGTCGACCTGTTTTTTCCTGAATATCGACTGGGATACCACGCCCATCATCGACAACAGTAATCGAATCATCTGGTTCAATGAAAACTTGAATATGGCTGGCAAATCCCGCCAAGGCCTCATCAATTGAGTTATCAACAATTTCCCAGACTAGATGGTGAAGACCTTCTTTTGAGGTTGATCCGATATACATCCCTGGACGCATACGAACAGCCTCTAAGCCCTCTAAAACTTGAATTTGACTGGCATCATAATCCTGTGCCTGCAGATTTTTGATTTCTTCTGTCATCTTATTCCTTTTTCTTACATGTCTAATACTTGTCTTAAATTCACGATACTGGTAAACAAGTGGGTATCGAGTCCAGCAGCTTGACCTGCTTGGATATCAATCGACCGATCACCAATAACAAGACCAGAGCTAATCTGATACTTTTCTCTTAAATAAATCATGGACTCAGAATTTGGCTTTCTCTTAAAACCTGAGCTAGAAGTGACTACTTCTGTAAAATAGGTTGCTATAGAGGTTTTTTCTAAAATTTCCAAGACCTGATCATTTCGATGAGAAACCAAAAAATGACGGCCACCTTGATTTGAGATATCTTTCAATAAATCAGAAACTCCATCAAATAAAATCGGATGTTCTAGCTCTCTGGCTTCATTTTCCTTGTACTTTTCTAAAAAATTCTCTAAGTTGGGAGCGAATGTCTCAATCGCAAAATCAGTAGAAACCTTTAAAGCCTGATATACACTGTCATGGTCTTGTGTGATGCCATACAATGCCAATGTTTCAACAAATGCAGCTGTTGAAGTTTCGTAATTATCTAGTAAAGTTCCACCTAAATCCCAGATGTAATCGTGATATTTCATACCCTTCATTATAGCATTTTTTTATGAAAAAAGCGATGATTTCCCTGAGTTTTCCACATAAAAAAACGAGAGGTTAACTCCCGTTTTACTGATTGTTACCAAAGACATCTCGATAGAGCATTCCTGTTCGTAAAGTCTCTGCGTCTCCTCCTAATTGCTCCACCAATTCGTAGGCAAAGGCAAGGGCTGTTGAGGGGCCTCGACTAGTTGTCAAATGACCATCTACCACTACTGTTTCCTTGACGTATTGACCATCAAGAATTTGCTCTTGAACGCCGTCATAGCAAGTAAACTTCTTGTTTTTCAATACTCCTGCTTGATTGAGGGCAATTGGCGCTGCACAAATGGCCGCCAGTTTCTTCCCTTCTTGTTCAAAATTTTGCAATTCTTGAATCAAGGCCTGATTGTCACGCAAATGTGCAGAACCAGGCATGCCACCAGGAAGAACAACCATATCATAGTCTGATAAATCACCATCAAAAACACGATCTGCACTTACTTGGATTGCGTGCGAACCTGTCACTTGCTCTTCAAATCCTACCATATCACAAGTAATATTAGCACGACGCAAAACATCCACAACTGTCAAAGCTTCAATTTCTTCAAAGCCCTGAGCTAACATAACTGCTACTTTAACCATGATTTTCTCCTTACTTGATTCTTTTTAATACAACTTTTTTCCGTTTGAATCGGACTTTTCCACTCTTTTCTTCAGCTAGATTGGTTTGATAACTCATCGATAAAAGCAAGCCAACACCGATCAAATTACTGATAATAGCCGATCCTCCTTGCGAAATAAAAGGCAAGGGAATACCCGTCAAAGGAAGTAAGCCAGTAACAGCACCGATATTCTCAAAGATGTGAAAGAGCAACATCATAATCAAACCTGTGGAAATATAGGTGTAGAACTGGTTATTTGATTTAAGAGTAATCTTCAACATACGGTAAATCAACATGAGATAAAGGGCGATAACAAGGACAGAACCAATAAAGCCAAAATCTTCTGCAATGACCGTGAAATCATATCCGACTCTCGAACTGGAATAAGCAGATTAGAAGCATTAAACCCCTGACCAAATAAGCCACCGCTCCCAATGGCGATTTGCCCTTGAGCCTGCTGGTAAGTGGTTGTTTGGGCAAAGTCAAACGGATTGAGCCAAGCCAAAATACGATTGATTTGGTAGGTCGGCATCCCCAATTGATGGAGAAAAGCCCGGCCACCCTTACTAATAAAAATGGCTAAGAATCCAGCAACTCCTGATACAGCAGTCACAAATACTGGGATAATAATTTTCCAAGAAACCCCCGATAATAAAACGATTCCTGAGAAAATGGCTACAAAAACCAAAGCCGTCCCCAAGTCACTTTGAAGTGCCAAAAGAACTAGGACTGGAATGGTAAAGACAATCATCCAAAAAATTAATAAAAAGTCCAGCGGAACTGTGCGTCTCCATTCCTTATGTTTCTTTGTAAATTGAACAATCACACGAGCCAACATGAGAATATAGGATATCTTCATAAATTCTGACGGTTGGAATAGGGTAATTCCATTTATTGATACCCAGTTTTTGGCACCCGTTGATGCAACTAGGCTTGGATTATAAAAGACGATAGGCAAGACCATGAGTCCCAAGCCTAAAATATACAGAAAGGGGGTCACTTTCCAAAGAAATTCTGTATTAAAGAGCATGACCACAAAACCAATCACAAGCCCCAAGGCAATCCAAGCGACCTGTTGCCCTAAAATGGGCAGAATATTGTTTGGATAATCATGACTAACGGCTATATAGATAGCCACCACGCCAATAACCAGTAGAAAAAATACTGGCAATAGCAAACTATAATCGACTCTAGAGTCGAGAGAACGTTTCATATACACTAACCTTATACTTTCATACAATACTATTTATCAAAGTTCATTTAAAAATCTATCAATAGCCTCATTAACTTCAGATTGAGCGATCGTTGTAACGCTCGCTTCTTTTGCTAGAGATGCTACTATTTGTTTGCCATATCTCTTTCCGACAATTCTCCTATCCAAAATGAGAGTTAAGGAACGTTGGTGTTCGCGTCTCATACTTCTTCCCAAAGCCTGTTTTAAACGAATAATAGCCATCGGCAATTGATAATCATAAAAGGCATTTTTTCCTTCTTGATTCAGTTCTTGATTAATCTTTTTAGTCAAGGGCTCTTGGGGATTTTGGAAAGGAAGCCTTGGTACAACTTGAATCACAAAAGGATGGCTTGAAAAATCAACTCCCTCCCAGAAACTTGCTGCACCAAGCAAGATTTGTTGTTCACCTTTTTCAAAGCGTTTCTTAAGCTGATGAACATCCCCATTTTTATACTGGGCCAAGTGGCTAACTGGAAGTAAATCCGATACTGCTAGAAGCATGTCTTTAGAAGTAAAGAGAACTAAAATCGGTTGTTGGAAAGCTTGAACATCCATCAGCAAATCAGCTACCTCTTTGGCATAGACTTCTAAGGAAGTTTCTGTCACCAGAGGGAAATCTTTGACCAAGACCACTTCTTGGTCCTGTTTTCTACGAGCTTCAATCTTGACAAATTTGGCTTCAGGATAGCCTAAAAGGTCGGCCAAAGAAACTCTCTGACTAATCTCAAGAGTAGCCGATACTCCCAAGACTTGGCAACTCTCAGGAACTAAGGAGGACAGAAGAATACGGCCTGATTTCGTAGAAGAAATCTGAATTTTCTTTTGACTCGTTTCAGTTGCTTCGAGCCAGTAATCACCTTCAGCTGTAAAATAGCGAACCAGCTCCTCAAAGCCTTCTACTTCTAATTCTGAAAAATACTGGTGGAGATTGGCCAGAGAATCTAAGATATTTTTCTTAGATTTTCCAGACTGAAATTGTTCTATCAAGTAGAGGCACTCAAAGCGAATACTTTCTAGTATTCGTTGTTGGACTTTATTTTGCTCCTCCAGTAAAGCCTTATCAAGCAAATCGATAATAGACTGGATATCGTGTGTCTCTTGAAGCAGATTTTCTAGAGCCAATAAAACTTTTTGGACTTCATCAATAATCAATAAACGGTCACTGACAAATTCAGGATTATCTTCAAGTCTGGTTACAAGATAGGCGTGATTGGTCACTAAAAGCTTGCAGGTTTGTGCCCTTTCTTGACTGCATTTCCAGAAATCTTCCGTCACAAATAAGCTTTGAGATGATAAATTCCCATCATGACGAAGGTCTGCGAGAAAATGTTGGTAACGATAGAGTTGCCCGATTTCATCCAAATCTCCTGTCTCTGTCTCAGTCAACCAAACCAAGAGTTGCATTTTAAAGCGCCTAAATAAGCGATTTTCATCATTTTCCTGCAAGGAACGATAAAAGGAATCCAGCTTCAAATAATTTTGAGGCCCCTTTAAACTATGAATATCTATATGGAACACTTCCTCAAGACGTTTACCTTCTTCTTCCATGATTTGATTTTGAAGAATCTTTGTCGGAACACTAAGGACAATTTGACGCTCTTTCATTTGAGATAAAGCGGGTAAGAGATAGCCATAAGTTTTCCCAATCCCAGTCGGCGCTTGAATTAGTGAGACAGGCTCATCTTTCAATAGCAAGCCAACCTCTTTAGCAAAATTTTCTTGCTCCTCCCTCACTTCAAGATTCAACAGAGAAATATTTTTAGAAAAGTCTTGAGATAGCTTTCGTGACTTCAGGGGAGCTGCAGGTTTCTTGAAATACAGTCCTTGAACTTCGACCAAGTCTGGAGAACTCAGGATAGATTGGTTTCGATAAATTTCTTCAATAACCAGATAGGACTCATATAAGAGAGCGTCAGCCATTTCCAGCAAGCGTTCCAAGAGACCTTTAGGGAGCTGGGCTATCTTTTCTCGAAGAAAAAGGAGTAATTCCGCTGTAGCTTGGGCATCTGAAAGGGCTGTGTGGGCGTGCTTTAGAGGAATTCCTAATTCTCGACACAATATCGGCAAACTATATTTTTCCATTTCTGGGAAAAAAACCTGGGCCAATTCCACCGTATCAACACGAGGATTTCTTAGCTCATAACCTTCAAAAAATAAATTTTCCGCCAAGAGATTAGCATCAAACTGAACATTATGGGCTACAAAAATCCCATCCTCCACCAAGTCAAAGATTTTTCTAGCAACTTGCGAAAAATCAGGTGCTTGCGCCAGACGTTGGTCAGTTAGCCCTGTCAATTCTTTAATATGAGCATCCAGAGGTTCGTGTGGATTGACATCCGTCGAATAGTGATCGACGATTTTTCCGTCCTCAATCACGACAATTCCCACTTGGATAATTTTAGCCTTACTACCTGTGCTAGTTGCCTCTAAATCAACCACAACATAGCGATTACCAATCGTTTTCATTATAAAAAATTATACCAAAAAAAGGGCCATTTGGCACCTGCAAACATGGGATAATTTTCAAACATAAGAAGGTCACTTTTCTTAAAAATCTCAGTAAGCCGAGCATCCTAGCCTGCTGATTTTTGAAAATGGTGAGGAAACAAGAAAAATTGAGAGAAGAAATTTTAAATCTTCCTTCTCTCAATGAATCATTTACTTTATTTAACCATATCAGGATCGTAGTCATAGAATCCTGTATCAAGGAATCGGTTTTTAGGGTGAAGTTTACGAACTTCTTCATCCAGAAAGAAGGCTTGGTCATGGCTAAAGTTTCCCTCTTGAATCAAGCTACGCGCTTGGATAAAGAGTTTTGCAATCTCAACAAAGTTCTGACCAGGAGTGTAGAGCCCTTCTAATTTCCAGTGAGTGAAACCATACTCCACCAATTCTGTCAATTTAGTCATCAAATCAAGGTCATTGTTGGCAAAAATGTGGGTACCATGATTATCTTCAAAAATGGAATAATGGCTCTCAGGGTCACTTGGTTCAGCCAAGAAAAGGTCACGCTTGCGAGTCTTTTCATCATCGATATGCGTAAAGTTATAATAGTTTTGCAAGAGCGGACGCTTAGAATGATGGATGACACTAGCTCCGTAAACCAAAACTTCAGCAGGAATTTCCAAAATCTCTGGCATTTTGAAGAGTTCAGCAGATGGAATTTCACGCGCCAAAACAGCCTCAGAAGCACCAGCTTTTTGTCCCCAGAAGTTAATCTGACGACTACTTGTCACCATAGTTGAAGCATCATAGATGGTCTTAAATGAATAGCCATCACGATTGACAACGTAAAAGACACCTGCATCCCCAATCGTAATGTAGTCTGTCTTAATTTCTTCCAAAAAGTCTAAGAAAGGCTTGATACGGTCCATCATGTCTTGGTGCATAAGGGCATTGACTGCAACGATCAATTCCTTACCAGCATCATGAACCAACTTAGCGATTTCACACAATTGGTCATAACTAAAGGTCGTTGGCAGACGAAGGCCAAAATCTTTCTCACCGACATAAATACGATCTACGCCAGCTTCGAGCAGTTGTTTAACTTGTTCAATACTTTCAGCAGTTGCTGTAATAATAATCTTTTCCATAAGAAAAATTATACCACATTTCTATCAAATCAGCCAAGACTTATCAGAGTTTTACAACTAGGAATTATTTCGGGGTAACTTCTCAAAGTAACTTCCACTTGCCTGACCAAAGTGGGATTTAGTCTAATACTCTTCAAACCACGTCAGCTTTATCTGCAACCTCAAAGCGGTGCTTTGAGCAACCTGAGGATAGCTTCCTAGTTTGCTCTTTGTTTTGCATTGAGTATAAAACAGATTTTTATAAGAATAACTAGATAAAAGGCAAAGCCCGAAGTATGAGAGAGCTCGCCAGTAACAATTTACTTTGTACACTATCCATAAATAGCAAACATCTCAAGCTCCATTAATCTTCAAAACATCATGGATAAAATCTAGTCCAAAATTTAAGCAATTGATGCTGTAGGATTTATACATTGTTATAAATTTCTAGTCGTTTTGTTTTTATGATAAGAAAAATGGCATAAAAACGAGTATCTCCATCTACGGAAATGCTCGTTTTTTTGCTAGTTAGAAGTGATTTTTTGCTCAGCCTCATTTCTTTTTATAAAATTTATCAAGCAAGCGACCAATTATCTCATCTTTTTTCTATTTCTGTCAATATGCGTGACAGGTAGTAATGATAGCCAAAAATAGCAAGACCAAGCAAGAGGATAAGAACTCCTACTCCCAAGCTGATGGCAAGGACAGGGGCGAGAGACTGAACCAAGAACAAACTTGCTATGACTAAAATCATTAAGATAACACTATAAATTAAGAGTAAAACTATTTTGACTATGCCATTTGAACGATTCACCAAGTCCGTAATGCTAGTCCAATTGGTTGACAGATTTTTCACATCCTTAAAATAATGGTGACAAGAAAGGATGACACTGGCAAGGATCCATGCCACAAGAAGATAAATCATCGAAAGGATGGGCAATCCTAAATAAAGGGAAAGACCAAGTAAAGTCAAGATAGGTAAAGGATTGAACAGCAAATATAATCCAAAATTTCAGTTTCACATAACGAGCAAAGTCAAAGGGTAAACTCTTCAGAAAATCAAAATTTTCCCTCTCCAAGGACAAGGCAATTGAAGGCAGGCTGGTGATATTGTTATTGACAACTGCTATAAAGAGAGCTATAAAAAACAAGGGTAACCAGTATGGAGGATGAATGTCTGGAACTATCTGAGAATCTCGGATTTTGGAAATCAGACCAATCATCATGAGATAAGGAAGGAAAGCGCTTGTAAAAAGCACTGTAACCACGCCAGTTCCCTGTCCCAAGAGAGAGAGGTTGTAGTGCAAAACCATGCGGAAAAATCCCTTTTTAGTAGTTGAAATTCTCTCCTTGCTGCGACGTTCTTTTTTGATTTTCTCCTCACTATTAAGCAGGATAACGTCATAAAAACGAGGAAGGACCTTCTTTTTGGTCAGATAAAGCAGGAAGAGAGTTAGTCCTATCCAAACGAGCAGCCCCACTAAGGCTTCTGTCGAAAAAGGAGCCACTGCTATTTTGTAAAAGATATGAAGAGGATAAAGGAGAAATGGAATGTCTCTAACTTTGTCAACAATACTTCCAAAAGTCGACTGTAGAAAGAGGACAAATATTAAAGGTATGAGAACCCCTATTCCAATCATCACATTCGAAAAAATAGACTGATACTTTCTGAAGACCCTAGTCTGAGCCAAGAAATGTACTGCCACTACCATCACTAAAGTAACAGAGACAAATAATAAGGCCAAGGACAGCAACATCAAAGGCAAGCCCAGCCAAAGAGAAGGAGCTAGCCTAATATAGAGGACTAGAAAATAAGCTAGGATTGGTACAATTCCAGCTAGAGCTGGCAAGAGAACAGACAGTCCTTTAGCAATTATAATCTCTGATTCTTTAAAGGCATAGGGCCTATACGATACCAAATCCTTACTCTCATAAAAGACATTGTAAAAATGCAGTGAAAAGAAGTTGAAAAAGGCAAGCACCAGTAAAATAGCAACCATGCTACTAAAAAAACTTGGTATTTCCTCAAAAGGAAAAACGAAAGGCTATATTTATAAACATGATGAGCATCAAGAGACTGGAAAAAAATGTAAGAACTTAGGACTCTAGCGGAAACATTTACTTTTTTTCCAGGATTTTTTTAGCTTGCTTCTTTCGTAGGTTAGCCAGATTAGCTTCTTGAGATGAATAGAGGATATTGATATCAACTAATTTTTTTAATGACCTTGAGACGCATCTGAAACCTCCTCTTTTCTACCAGCAAGACTAAGGTAGATACTTTCCAAAGACTGGTCTGGGTGGTCTTTTTCTCAAGTCCTCTACACTACCACAATAAATCAAATGCCCCTTTTTCTCAAAAATGGCAATCCGATCACAGACTTGCTCGGCCACCTCTAGGACATGAGTTGAAAAACAAGACCGTCTTGCCTTTTTGTGCATGTTCCTTCATCATCTGCTTCAAATCAAAGGCAGCCTGGGGATCCAAACCAGTCAAGGGTTCGTCCAAAACCCAAATATCAGGATCAGACAAGAGTGCCCCGATGACAAAGACTTTCTGACGCATTCCGTGAGAAAGGGTTTCAATAACCTGATAGCGGTTTTCAGCAAAATCAAAAACACTCAATAGCCTAGCTAGACTAGCCTCCAAGTCAGAGCTAGTCAGATCATAGGATGAGGCGATCAATTCCCAAAATTCATTGGCCGTTAAACGTAAAAATAAGTCAGGCGAGTCTGCTACGTAGCCAATTTTTCGTTTGATAGCCAAGCGATTTTCCGATAAATCTAAACCATCTACCAAAATACGACCACTGCTGGGCGAAATGATACTGACTAGGGATTTTATAGTGGTCGATTTTCCAGCCCCATTATGGCCAATCAAGCCCATAATCTCCCCATTTTCAATCTGCAAATTGAGATTGCTCAAAGCCTCTTTATCACCATACAACTTACTAACATTTTGAAATTCAATCATGGGATGACTCCTATCTTTATCTATATTACATACTATTATACTAGCACTTTGATACAAAAAAATCAATACTTTATTTTAAGTAGTTAAAATAGTTTCCTTCTATTTTATGCAAACGTTGGCGCTAACCAATACTTTATGATAGAATAAAGAACAAGATTGACAAGTAAGAGGAAACATCATGCAAAATCAAACACTCATGCAATACTTTGAATGGTATCTGCCCCACGACGGACAGCACTGGACGCGTCTGGCTGAAGATGCTCAACACCTAGCTGATCTCGGTATCAGTCATGTCTGGATGCCACCAGCTTTTAAGGCTACCAACGAAAAAGATGTTGGCTATGGGGTCTATGACTTATTCGACCTAGGAGAGTTTAACCAAAAAGGGACTGTTCGCACTAAGTATGGCTTCAAAGAAAACTATCTTCAAGCCATTCAAGCCCTAAAAGCACAGGGAATCCAGCCTATGGCCGATGTGGTACTCAACCACAAGGCTGCGGCCGATCACATGGAAGCCTTTCAAGTCATCGAAGTGGACCCTGAAGATCGTACAGTCGAACTCGGAGAACCCTTCACCATCAACGGCTGGACTAGCTTTACCTTCGATGGTCGCCAAGATACCTACAATGACTTCCACTGGCACTGGTACCACTTCACCGGTACTGACTATGATGCAAAACGCCGTAAGTCTGGGATTTATCTGATCCAAGGTGACAACAAGGGCTGGGCAAATGAGGAATTAGTCGATAACGAAAACGGAAACTACGACTACCTCATGTATGCCGATCTAGACTTTAAGCATCCTGAAGTCATCCAAAATATCTATGATTGGGCTGACTGGTTCATGGAGACGACTGGTGTAGCTGGTTTCCGCTTGGATGCCGTTAAACACATCGACTCTTTCTTTATGAGCAATTTCATTCGTGATATGAAGGAAAAATACGGTGAGGATTTCTATGTTTTCGGTGAATTTTGGAACCCAGACAAGGAAGCCAATCTGGACTATCTTGAAAAAACGGAAGAACGCTTTGACCTTGTCGATGTTCGTCTCCACCAGAATCTCTTTGATGCTAGTCGAGCAGGTTCCAACTATGACCTTCGTGGCATTTCACAGATAGCTTGGTTGAACTCAAGCCTTACAAGGCTGTGACTTTTGTCGACAACCACGATACACAACGAGGTCAAGCTCTTGAGTCTACCGTTGAAGAATGGTTCAAACCAGCAGCCTATGCCCTCATTCTGTTACGCCAAAATGGCCTTCCATGTGTCTTTTACGGCGACTACTATGGGATTTCAGGGCAATATGCTCAACAAGATTTCAAAGAAGTCCTTGACCGCCTCCTAGCCATCCGAAAAGATTTGTCCTATGGAGAACAAAATGACTACTTTGATGACCCTAACTGTATCGGTTGGGTACGTTCAGGTGCTGAAAATCAATCCCCAATCGCAGTCTTGATTTCAAATGACCAAGAAAACAGCAAGTCTATGTTTGTCGGCCAAGAATGGGCTAACCAAACTTTCATAGACTTACTTGGAAATAACCAAAGTCAGGTTACAATTGATGAGGAAGGTTATGGACAATTCCCAGTCTCAGCTGCTTCGGTAAGTGTCTGGGCAGCCAATACTATCTAATAGCTCATAATAACCAAGCCAGGTCCAAACGGATTTGGCTTTTTTGTAGTCATAAAAAGACCTACCCAAATGGATAGATCTTTACTTGATTACAATTTACCTGCTACGGCATCCAACAATTCTTGGATTTTAGCTTGGTTGCTTCCTCCTGCCATGGCCATGTCTGGTTTACCACCACCACGTCCATCGACGATTGGTGCCAATTCTTTGACAAGGTTTCCTGCATGAAGGTCTTTTGTCTTGCTTGCTACAAGGACATTAACTTTGTCACCGATAGCAGCAACAAGGACAAGAAGATCAGAGTAGTCTTTTTGTTTCCAGTTATCCGCAAAGGTACGAAGGGCACCGGCATCTGATACAGACACTTGACTAGCAATGTAACGGTGACCGTTGACTTCCTTAACGTCCTTGAAGATGTCGCCTGCAGCTGCAGCTGTGGCTTTTTCTTTCAACTCAGCATTTTCTTTTTGCAATTGACGAAGTTGTTCTTGAAGTCCTTCTACCTTGTGAGGGACTTCTTTAAGTTGAGGTGCTTTTAAGGTTGCTGCGACAGCTTTAAGAGCGTCCTCTTGTTCACGGTAGGCTTCAAAGGCTTCCTTACCAGTCACTGCCAAGATACGGCGAGTTCCTGAACCGATACCTTCTTCTTTGACAATCTTGAAAAGACCAATTTCAGAAGTGTTGCCAACGTGGGTACCACCACAAAGCTCGATAGAGTAGTCACCGATAGTAACAACACGGACTTCCTTGCCGTATTTCTCACCAAAGAGAGCCATAGCACCCATTTCTTTGGCAGTGTCAATATCTGTTTCAACTGTCTTAACTTCAAGTGCTTCCCAGATTTTCTCGTTGACTTGCTGTTCAATCGCACGCAATTCTTCAGCAGTTACAGCTTGGAAGTGAGTAAAGTCAAAGCGTAGGAATTCAACTTCGTTAAGAGATCCTGCTTGTGTCGCATGTTTTCCAAGGATATTGTGAAGGGCAGCGTGAAGCAAGTGAGTCGCTGTGTGGTTTCATGACACGGTGACGACGATTTGTATCGATTGCCAAGGTATATTCTTGGTTCAAGGCAAGCGGTGCAAGAACTTCAACTGTATGAAGGGCTTGTCCGTTTGGTGCTTTCTGAACATTTGTCACCTTAGCTACAACTGAACCAGATTCATCCAAGATTTGTCCGTGGTCAGCGACTTGTCCACCCATTTCAGCGTAGAATGGCGTTTCCGCAAAGATAAGAGAGGCAGTTCCTTCTGACACAGCTTCTACTTCTGCATTGTCAGCCACGATAGCTACCAATTTAGAAGACAATTGGCTAGCATTGTAGTTGAAGACACTTTCTACAGTGATGTTTTGGAGGGTTTCATTTTGCATCCCCATTGAGCCACCCTTGACAGCTGACGCACGCGCGCGTTCTTGCTGTTCTTTCATGGCTACTTCAAATCCTTCACGGTCTACAGTCATGCCAGCTTCTTCAGCGATTTCTTCAGTCAATTCAACTGGGAATCCATAAGTGTCATAAAGTTTGAAGACATCTGAACCAGCAATGACAGATTGACCTTTTTCTTTCAAGTCTGCTACAATGCCTTGGGCAAAGTGTTGACCTGAGTGTAGGGTACGGGCAAATGACTCTTCCTCGCTCTTAACGATTTTTTCAATAAAGTCACGTTTTTCAAGCACTTCTGGGTAGTAGCTTTCCATGATTTTTCCAACAGTTGGAACGAGTTTGTAAAGGAAAGGCTCGTTGATTCCCAATTTTTGACCATGCATAGAAGCACGACGGAGAAGACGACGAAGGACGTAACCACGACCTTCATTTCCTGGAAGGGCACCATCACCGATGGCAAATGACAAAGAACGGATGTGGTCAGCGATAACCTTAAAGCTCATGTTATCGCCATCTTGGTCATAAACCTTACCAGACAATTTCTCCACTTCACGAATGATAGGCATGAATAGGTCTGTTTCAAAGTTGGTCTTAGCCCCTTGGATAACCGCCACCAAACGCTCCAAACCAGCGCCCGTATCAATGTTCTTGTGTGGCAATTCCTTGTATTCGCTACGAGGGACAGCAGGATCTGCATTAAATTGTGACAAAACGATGTTCCAGATTTCGATGTAACGGTCGTTTTCGATATCTTCTGCAAGAAGACGAAGACCTATATTTTCTGGGTCAAAGGCTTCTCCACGGTCAAAGAAAATCTCTGTATCTGGTCCAGAAGGTCCCGCACCGATTTCCCAGAAGTTGTCCTCGATTGGAATCAAGTGACTTGGATCCACTCCCACTTCAATCCAGCGGTTGTAAGAATCTTTATCATCTGGATAGTAAGTCATGTAAAGTTTCAGCTGGGAAGTCAAACCATTCTGGGCTGGTCAAAAGCTCATAAGCCCAAGTGATGGCTTCGTCACGGAAGTAATCCCCGATAGAGAAGTTCCCCAACATTTCAAACATGGTATGGTGACGTGCAGTCTTCCCTACGTTCTCGATATCGTTGGTACGGATAGCCTTTTGCGCATTGGTAATACGTGGATTTTCAGGAATGATGGTCCCGTCAAAGTATTTCTTAAGCGTTGCTACCCCAGAGTTGATCCACAAAAGTGTTGGGTCATTTACAGGAACCAAACTTACTGATGGTTCTACAGAGTGACCTTTGGTTGCCCAGAAATCAAGCCACATTTGGCGTACTTGTGCACTAGATAGTTGTTTCATGTTGTCTCCTTATTTACTTGTTTAATGTGATTGGCTTTCCAGCATTTCCACATAGTCAATCGCGACACAGAGGGAAATGACTAGGTCTGCATAAGCGTCCTCAAGAACCGTTACGGTATAGGTAGAGGTCAGATGGAAGAGTTCCTTCTTAATTTCCGCAATCAGCTGATCGCAATCATCCAGCAATTTGAAATCCAAATCCCAGATATTGCCCTCGATACGAAGACCCAGATTATCAAACTCATACTTATCTCGCCAGAAGGTCAACTTCTTGCGAATGACAAAACTCGAGCCATCCCGAAGCTGAATCTCAAAACGAGGAAGCAAGGTCAAGATTTCTTTACTAATCTGACTGACCTGTTCTCCATTAGCGTCATAAATAGTAAAAGTTTTAGGAATCTTAAAAAATGATCCCTCCACCTGATAGGCGATTTCTCCCCTGTCATCCTTGATAGCGAAGCGTTCGCCTCCAAGACGAAATTTTTGTTTGACAAGAAATGTTTTCATCAACACCTCCAAAAATCAAAAGACAAGCTCATATCACGAAGGGCGAAAAACCGCGGTACCACCTTCATTCAATGAACTTGTCATTCTCTTGTTCTTATGCAATTGTTAAATTGAGTAGCATGACTTCCTAGCTTAGATGGCTCGCAGCACCGCCATTTCTCTGGACTAAGACAACTGAAAATCAATTCTCAACTTTCTTATTATAACGTTTTTTTAAGCTTGCGTCAACTGGAAATCATCTCCGTTGAATCAGACCAATTTCCTGTATCTTTGATTACTCTTTCAGGAGAACAAAATTAGCCAATATAATTGTTGATATTAAACAAATCCAAAATAACATATCACTCTCTCGCTTTAATATTATCTAGACTGTCAATTGCATATCTACATTCTTTAAGATAAAGCAAACTAATAACAAAATCTAAATTTAAAATCATTCATTAATCAATTCCTCAATTTCCTTTATCCCTTCAAATTCTCCAACACTTTCGAAAAGTTCTATAGCTCGTTTGAAATGTGTGTTGGATAATTCCGTATCTTCCAAGGCTAAATAGATTTCACCTAACCCTCTATAGCTACAAGCTTGAGAAATTACATCATCAGTCTCTAAAGATTGTTCCAATGACAGATTCATGAATGTAAGAGCCTCATCAAGATTGTTTAATTTAAATCTCACATAGCCCTGTTCGTAATTATTCACAGCTTTCTTTAGATTATCATTTGGAAAATGCTCTTCAACTATCTTCTCTTCATCTTCAATAAGTTTTAAAGCCTTATGAAAATCCCCCTGATCTCTGTAGATCATAGCTAATTGATGTAAGCCAATGTGTTCATTTTCTTTATCTTCATTTTGTTGAGCCAATAAAATGTATTTCTCAAAGATATGGGTACATGAAGCATAGTCTTTTTCTGCCAATAATAAATACCCCATCAGATTTAATAGGCTAAAATCTGTACAGGTATCAATGGAAAAATCTTGTTCAACCAACTTTTTAGCTTCTGATGTTTTTCCCTCCAGAAACAAGTCCCAAGCTGTATCAATTTTAGAGTCCATCTATTTCCCCCTTCAACTACAAACAACCTTCATAAAATAGAATCACTCAACAAGAATATACTATTCTCTATCTATTGAGGCTTAATCTTATAAACCATTAATCTGCATTAAATAATCATAAACCTCTTTAAAGAGTGTCGGCAATATTCCTTGCTCTTCTTTGTCTAAATTATATTCAGAAACTAGCTCATACATATAGTTAAATACAGTGAAATGTTTTTTTATTCCATTCATAACAAGCACAAATTTCAAATCATTAAGTTCAGTTTTATTAAACTCTTTTAACTTCTTCATATCAATTCTAGTGATTGGATGAGAAATACCATCTAGAGTACTATAAATCGTTTTTCCTAGTAAATAATCTGTCGTGGTATCAAATAATTTTGCTAATTTGACAACGGCGTCTAAATTAGGCTCTAAAGTTCCATTCTCCCAACGAAAATAAGTACCTTATTATACACCAATCATCTCAGAAATTTGTATCTGAGTCAACTTCTTGACTTTTCTCAGTTCCTTAAGACGATCTTCAAAAGAATCATTATTAAACATTGTATCCTCTTAAATATTCTAAACGGTATAAAACGGAATTATTCCATAAGGAATATTTATTTGAAGATTAAAGATTCTATTGAGAATATTATAGCATAAAAGGAAAAAGCGTATGTAGCTAGTAGTCAATTTTAAAAATTTTAATGAAGCAATTTTAATGAAGGAGATAGAATTCAACAAATAAAAAAATCTTGAAATAAATGCGCCGTTATTTCACTTATCACTATTTTTATCCTCAATTTTCATATTACTAAACACAGCAACTATCATAGAAAAACATACAGTTACAAAAATTGCCTTCTATTAAGAAAACGAACCAGCTTGACTGATTCGTTTCGTGACTGCTAACTCCTACTTCCGATACATTTTAAACTGTAGGAAGAGGTCGCTATATTTTCCTGTCCATTTATGGTCAAATTTCTCATAAACTTCTAGGTGTTCCATGGTTTCAGCATCTGGATAGAAGGCCTTGTCTTCTTTTTTCTCCTCTGGGAGCAATTCCTTAGCTGGTAGGTTTGGTGTTGAATAGCCGACATACTCTGCATTTTTGAGGGCATTTTCGGGTTTCAACATAAAGTTGATAAAGGCATAGGCTGCATCTTGGTTTTTGACTGTTTGGTATGACCATATTGTCAAACCAAAGGTTGCTGGCCTCAGTCGGTACCACATAGCGTAGATTTTCATTTTTTTCTAGCATTTGGCTAGCTTCACCAGAGAAGGTCACGCCGATAGCAGCATTATTCTGAATCATGTAGCCCTTCATCTCGTCCGCCACAATAGCCTTGATATTTGGAGTCAGTTTATAGAGCTTATCCACTGTCTCTTCCAACTGCTGGGGATCCTTGGAGTTGAGGCTGTAGCCGAGGGAATTGAGTCCGAGTCCCAGCACCTCACGCGCTCCATCAAAGAGCATGATAGAGTTCTTATACTCTGGTTTCCAGAGGTCATCCCAATGTTCAGGCGCTTCCTCTACCATGGTTTCATTGTAGACAATTCCCAAGGTTCCCCAGAAGTAAGGGATGGAGAATTTATTTCCTTTGTCAAAAGACTGGTTGAGGAACTCTGGTCCGATATTTTCAAGACCTTCAAGTTTTGAATAGTCAAGCGGTACCAAGAGGTCTTCGTCCTTCATCTTGTTAATCATGTATTCACTAGGAATGGCAATATCGTAGGTCGTTCCACCCTGCTTGATCTTGGTATACATGGCTTCGTTGGAGTCAAAAGTCTCGTACTGGACTTGGATTCCTGTTTCTTCTGTGAATTGCTCCAAGAGTTCGGGATCGATATAGTCCCCCCAGTTGTAAATGACCAGTTTTTGACTATCTCGGCTATTGATTTTACTATCTAGATGCGTCGCAATTCCCCATAAGACCAGGATAATTGCTACAATTCCTGCTAAAAATGAATAGAGTTTTTTCATGCTTGCTCCTCCTTCTCGCGTGAGATAAAGTAATATCCAACCACTAGGATAATACTAAAGAGAAAGACAAGGGCAGACAGGGCATTGATTTCAAGCGAAATCCCCCTTACGAGCACGAGAGTAAATCTCGACTGACAGCGTTGAAAAGCCATTTCCCGTTACAAAGAAGGTCACAGCAAAGTCATCTAGCGAATAGGTGAAGGCCATGAAATAACCGGCAATGATAGACGGAGTCAGGTAAGGAAGCATGATTTCCTTGAACATCTGAAATTGACTGGCTCCCAAGTCATAGGCCGCATGAATCATGTCACCGTTCATTTCCTTAAGACGAGGCAAGACCATCAAGACCACGATAGGAATCGAGAAGGCCACGTGACTAGAGAGAACAGTCAAAAATCCAAGTGAAAACCTGAGTTGGGTAAAGAGAATCAAGAAGCTGGCACCAATCATAACATCAGGCGCAACCATGAGGATATTATTGAGTGATAGAAAGGCTTCTTGATATTTCTTACGAGACTGGTAGATGTAAATAGCTCCAAAAGTTCCGATAATGGTCGCTATCAAGGCTGACAGAAAGGCCAAGAAAAAGGTCTGAGTCACAATTAACATAAGGCGACCATCACCAAACATGGTTTTAAAATGGCTCAAGCTAAAGCCTGTAAAGCTATTCATGTCGTTTCCTGCATTAAAGGCGTAGCCAATCAAGTAAAAAATCGGCAGATAGAGGACAAGAAAGACCAGTCCCAGATAAAGATTGGCAAATTTTTTCATCGTTCTCTCCTTTCCTTGGTCACCCACATGGTGATGAACATGGTCAGGATGAGAATCACACCGATTGTTGAACCCATACCGTAGTTGTCATTTGTTAGGAAATTCTGTTCAATAGCCGTTCCCAGCGTGATAACGCGGTTCCCACCAATCAAACGGGTCAGCATGAAGAGACTCAAGCTTGGAATAAAGACCGACTGAACTCCACTTCTTACCCCGTTCATAGAAAGAGGGAAGATGACATGACGGAAGGTCTCCCACTTGGTAGCACCGAGGTCATAACTGGCATTGATAAGATTGTTATCCATATCGTCCAATACATTGAAAATGGGCAAAATCATAAAAGGAAGCTCAATATAGCTTGCGACAAAGATAAAGGAGAAATCGGTAAAGAGCAACTGTTGTGAACCAATTCCGATAAATTCCAAGAATTGGTTAATAGAGCCATTCTGACCAAAAATTCCGATAAAGGCATAAGCCTTGAGGAGCAAATTGATCCAAGTTGGCAGGATAATCAGCATGAGCCAGAGTTGACGGTGCTTGAGACGGGTCAAAAAGAGGGCTGTTGGATAGCTGATAAGCAGGGTCACAAAGGTCACAATTCCTGCATAGAGTACAGAGTTGAAACTCATTTTGAGGTAGGTCAAATTTTGTGACGCAAAGTAAGATTTATAGTTTTCTAAACTGAATTGTCCTTCAATATTGAAAAAGGATTGACCGAAATCAAGACCAAGGGTGCCAACACAAAGAGGGCAATCCAGAGCATGTAGGGCACTACAAAGAGTTTAGAGCTTGTTTTCTTCATCTCTTTCCTCCTCGATTGCATTGATCAGACCTGCTTCTTGCTCTTCAATTTCCACGTATTCTTCGATACGAGCATCGAACTCTTCCTCGGTTTCGTTGAGACGCATGATATGGATGTCTTCTGGTTCAAAGTCCAGACCGATTTCCTCACCCACGATGGCCTTACGGGTTGAGTGGATCATCCATTCGTTTCCAAGTTCGTCATATGCGATAATTTCATAGTGAACCCCACGGAAAAGCTGGGTATCGACCTTAACTTGGAGCTTGCCTTCTTCAGGAAGAGTAATGCGCAAGTCCTCTGGACGAATCACGACCTCAACAGGTTCATTCGGCTTCATCCCCCCATCGACCGCTTCGAAGCGTTTGCCGTTAAACTCAACCAAGTAGTCCTCAATCATGGTTCCTGGCAAGATATTTGACTCACCGATAAAGGTGGCAACAAAGTGGTTGATTGGCTCATCGTAGATGTCCACAGGAGTTCCAGACTGGACAATCTCACCATCATTCATAACGAAAATCCAATCACTCATGGCCAGGGCTTCTTCCTGATCGTGAGTGACAAAGACAAAGGTAATGCCCAATCGTTGTTGCAGTTCACGCAGTTCATACTGCATGTCTGTTCTTAATTTCAAGTCCAGCGCTGATAAAGGTTCGTCCAACAAAACCACACGGGGTTGGTTAATGATGGCACGGGCAATAGCCACACGCTGACGTTGTCCTCCAGAAAGTTTACGAATGGAACGTTTTTCGTAACCTTCCAACTGAACCATCTTGAGAACTTCCGCTACGCGTTTCTCGATTTCTTTCTTGTCAATCTTGCGCAAGCGGAGCGGAAAGGCAACATTTTCAAACACATTCATATGTGGAAACAAGGCATAGGATTGGAAGACCGTATGGACGTCTCGCTTGTTGGTTGGGATGTCATTGATGCGGACACCGTCCAGTAAAATATCTCCTGTCGTCGCATCCAGTAAACCTGCAATGATGTTTAGGATGGTTGATTTCCCTGAACCAGACGCGCCTAGAAGGGTGTAGAATTTCCCTTCTTCCAACTCAAAGTTGATATCTTTGAGAACCTTGGTGTTGCTGTCTTCAAAAACTTTTGAGACGTTTTTGAATTCAATAATTGGTTTTTTCAATTGTCATTTATTCCTTCTTTTTCATAGATTAACAGATCAGGGCTCTGTCAGGCCACTACTACCTCGTGTAGGAGATTGAACTGCCTACATTCTTCTGCACTAACGATAGGCTTTCACCCCCTTTCCATGACATAGCAGCAGCTTTTCAAATACAGCTTCTTACTTGCTTTCACCTAAAATACGGACTTCTCTCTCAAGAGTAACGCCAGAGTGTTCCTTGACTTTTTCGATAACAGATTCAATCAAGTCTTCGTAGTCTTTGGCCGTTCCATCTGCGACATTGATCATAAATCCTGCATGCTTTTCTGACACTTCTACGCCACCGATACGATAGCCTTTCAAGCCAGCTTCTGAAATTAATTGACCTGCAAAATGACCAACTGGACGCTTAAAGACCGAACCACAAGATGGATATTCTAAAGGTTGCTTGAGTTCACGTAGATGCGTCAAGCGGTCCATTTCCTGCTTGATAACCTGATGGGTTCCTGGGGCTAGGGCAAATTTAGCTGATAAGACAACTGCACCAGACTCCTGAATGTCTGAGTGGCGGTAACCAAAAGCCAAATCTTTTGCAGACAGGGTCTCGATTTCTCCGTCCTTAGTCAAGACCTTACAAGACTGTAAGATATGGGAAATCTCGCCACCATAGGCACCCGCATTCATAAAGACAGCACCACCGACACTTCCAGGAATACCACAAGCAAACTCAAAGCCAGTCAAACTATGACGAAGGGCAATGCGAGTTGTTTCAATCAAGTTAGCACCAGCTTCTGCTTCAATAGTATAGCCATCAACAGAAACATTATTGAGCTTGTCACACAAGATGACAAATCCACGAATCCCACCGTCACGAACAATGATGTTACTAGCATTTCCAAGAACCATCCAAGGAATATTTTCTTGGTTGGCAAATTTAACAACGCGCGCCAACTCAAAACGATTTCGTGGAAAGACCAAATAATCGGCCTCTCCACCTACTTTTGTATAACTATAGCTATGCAAGGGTTCTTTAAAACGGATATCAATTCCTTCTAAGATTTCAAGCATTTTTTCTCTTACAGACATGTCACTCTTCCTTTTACAAAATTCATTCCATTATACCATTTTTAAGACCATTTGACGACCCTAAAAAAATCTTGGGCTTATTTTAAACAAAAAAGAGGTTCCCCCCTTTTTCTTATGATTTTTTACAAAAGATTGCCTTGGTTCCATAGGCAACCAGAACGAGTTCAAGTGCTAGGACAACTTCAACCAAGACTGGATTGGTCAACCAGCCAACTTGGACAAGAGATGGTGCCAGGTCAAAGAAGGCATGTAGTCCATAGGCCGCTAGGAGATAAATCCATTTCTTCTGGTGAACAGCTTGGTAAACCCAAACAGTCAAGAGTAATTGGAAACCTAGGGCCAAGATTCTCTCAAAACCAAGCAAATAAATCTGCCAGACTGATAGCGACTGGATAGTTTTCAACATATTTTCAGACAGTAATTGCATGACCTGTGGATCCTGCGTTTGAACTGCTGAGAGAACGAAGTAGAGATTAAGCAAACTAGTAAGACCTAGGAAAATCAACTCCAAGCCACCATGACCTAACCCATAAGCCAAGGCATCTGCCTTGTCCAAACTTCTCTTTTTCTCCAACCATTTGAAGAAAACAAGACGAGCTGTTTCCTCAAAAAATGCTGCCATGGCTAGGCCATAGATGATATAGACAAGCGGATGATCTTGCAAGAGGGCAATACTACCGTCTTTTTGAGGATGCAAAACCAAGATATGCACCAATTTTTCCAAAATCTGTGAAGAGACAAAGAATGCTACAGCCCCCAAGCCCAAGACAGCTAGATTAATCTGGTATTTCTTTTTGGCATACAAAACGCTCCCTATCAAGAAAGCCAGCAACAGCACCATGGTAATGATAATATGAATGGTCATTTTCTTCTCCTATTCTGCCTTTTCAATATCTTTTTCATCTCGTCAACATTGAACTTAGCAAACAAGTATTGACGGTCTTGGACTGGGAAACGTTGATCCAATTGGTCAACAGCTCCCACCTCAATAATGCCTTCCTTGATAACAAAGTCCATGACATGTCCACCGAAGGTCAAGTCATCTGAAATGAAGTGTAGATGATAGCCTGCCACACTAACCCCATGGAAAATCTCTGGCGTCCAGAAACCAACGATGGTCCCCGCCACATTGTCACGACTATATTCCGGTTGATGGGTCGCAACATCAGCAAACTTTGTATCTGGTGTCGACTTAGGAATCATGCGCACATGCATATGCGAAAATTCCCCACGAATCTTGATAGAGCGGAAAAGATTTTCCCCGTCATAATAAGACTCGATTCGCTCTTCCAATTCCTTGTCTGTCATCTCAAACCGCTGGCGGAAAATGACCTCTGCCTGATGCGGTACCACTGCAGCGTAAGGAATAAGGGCATCTGGTGACACTTCTACAATTTCCGGTTGCTCTCCTGAGCCTTTGGCTTGATAAGCCTTGCCATCCAAGACAATCAATTCTCCATCAATGGAATCCAAAGTTCCCAAACCAAGGTCACCATGCTCTAGCAATTCTCCTACTGTCATGGTGCCACCATAAAGGCCTGCCATCAAGGCTCCAAGGGTATTGTATTGAAATAATTTTACTGGTTCTTGCACTTTTTATCTTTTCTCTTTCTTGGATTTTAATATGTAAATCATACTTCCTAAGTATACCACATTTGCCCCTAGATGTGAACGAGAGAAACACTCTAGACATTGCCAAGAAGGAAAAAAAAAGGTACAATGTAACAAAATCAAGGGAGGTCTGGAATGAAGAAACAAAGCAAGTACCAAGAGGTCGTTTCCTATCTGAAAAATGGTATCGAATCTGGACGCTTTCCGACGGGTAGTCGCCTGCCTTCTATCCGTCAACTGAGCCTTGACTTCCACTGTAGCAAGGACACCATTCAGCGAGCCCTGCTAGAATTGCGACACGAACAATACCTCTACGCCAAGCCCCAGAGTGGCTACTATGTCTTAGAACAAGGGCAACACCAAGACCTAGAAATCGAGGTTACAGACGAACATGCCAGCGCCTATGACGATTTCCGACTCTGTGTCAATGAAACCTTGGTTGGCCGGGAAAACTACCTCTTCAACTACTATGACAACCAAGAAGGATTAGAAGACCTAAGACAGTCCATTCATAAACTCCTCTTTGACCAAGCCCTCTACTGCAAGGCTGACCAACTGGTACTGACTTCTGGAACCCAACAAGCCCTTTTTATCCTTTCTCAAATATCCTTTCCTAGCCAAGCCAAGGAAATCTTGGTGGAACAGCCGACCTACCATCGGATGAATCGCCTCTTGATTGCTCAGGGTCTGGACTATCAAACGATTGAACGAGGCATTGATGGAATTGACTTGGAGGAACTGGAGCGCCATTTCAAAACAGGAAAAATTAAGTTTTTCTATACCATTCCTCGATTTCACTATCCTCTAGGCCATTCCTATTCTGAGCAGGACAAACGAGCTATTCTTGACTTAGCTACCAAGTACGGTGTCTATATCGTAGAGGACGATTATCTAGGTGATTTGGACTCCAAAAAGGGCCAGACCTTCCACTATCTGGATACAGAAGAGCGCGTCATTTATATCAAGTCCTTCTCAACCAGCCTCTTTCCAGCCCTGCGGATTACGGCACTCATTCTGCCAAATGCTATCAAAGAAGCCTTTGTGGCCTACAAAAATATCCTAGACTACGACAGCAACCTCATCATGCAAAAGGCCCTGTCACTCTATATTGACAGTCAATTATTTGAGAAAAATCGGCTAGCTCGCTTATCCAATCAGGAAGACTACCAAAAACAACTCGAGAAAAGTTTAACCAAAATACCTTGTCCCCTTCCTCATTTTCCCCTACACGATGGCTTATTGCTCGATCTCAGACAGTATCCTAAAATCGCCAGTCTCAAACACAGTCAACTAGGCTTAGACTTCTTTGAAGAAGCTTACTTGGGTGCCTGCCCTTATCAATTTGCCAAGGTTTCCTTAGAAAATCTGGAAAATGTTTTAAACTATTTAAAAGCAGAATTGGATTGACTTCCAACTCTGCTTTTTTCTTATACTCTTCGAAAATCTCTTCAAACCACGTCAGCGTCGCCTTACCGTAGATATATGTAACTGACTTCGTCAGTCTTATCTACAACCTCAAAGCAGTGCTTTGAGCAACCTGCGGCTAGCTTCCTAGTTTGCTCTTTGATTTTCATTGAGTATTATTCTTCAACTTCTGTTAAGGTTGCCGCCTTTTCAAGATAGCTTTGGTAAGTACCGTCATCCTTGAGTTTTTGGATGACCTTGTCCACCACTTCTTTCAAATCAGCACTATTTTTTCTAAGGGCAACGGCATTAGCTTCACCGTCCTTCATCTTCAAGCTGACAGTTGCAACAGCTAGGTCCGCATTTTTAGCAGCATAGCTAAGCGCAACAGGCTCATCCATGTGAACAGCATCTACTTTTCCAGCCTGCAATTCATTAACTGCTTCACCCATATTGGTTAGAGATGTCAATTGAGCTTTTGGTAATTGTTCCTTGACCATTGATTCTGGAACAGTCCCTTTTTGGGCTGCAATATTAGCACTTTCAAGGCTAGTTAAATCCTTGTATTTTTCTACATCGGACTTACGAACCAAGAAACTAATCTTGTTTTCATAGTAAGGGATTGAAAAATCAAAGACTTCTTTTCTTTCGTCAGTAGCGCTAATTCCCGCAACCGCTAGATCAGCCTTACCTGTTTGAAGACTGGTCAAGACATTGTCAAAACTCATGCTTGAAATTTCCAACTTCACCCCAAGTTCATCAGCAATAGCCTGGGCCATATCAATATCCGCACCGACTACCTGGTTTTTTCCGTCAACCAAGGATTGGAATTCAAAAGGTGCATAATCAGGACTAGTCGCAACAACTAATTTCCCCTTTTGCTTAATGGCCTCAACAGCTGACTGAGACTCATTAGAGCCCGACTGGCAAGCCACTAAGAAGAAGCTTGCAAGAAAACTACATAAAACAAATATCCATTTTTTTGATTTCATAAATAAACAACCTCTCTGTTAATTTTGTATAATTATAACGCTATTCAAGATGCTTGTCAAGTGTTTTTTTGAATTTTTTTATCTTAAAAAAATATTTTTTTCATTCAAGAAAAAGGAGCTGTCAGTTGATTTCAAGCTCCTTTTTTTATGCAGAATGAATCTATTTTAGAGTTCGACAATCTTACCTGTTTCAAAGTAAACAACCCATTCACAGATATTCTTGGCATAGTCTCCAATGCGTTCCAAGAAGGCAATCACTTGGAAGTAATCACGACCCGTAACGATAGCATCTGGATTTTTTTCTTGATTTCTTCCGTAGCCAAGTCACGAATGCTATCAAAGTAATGGTTGATTTTTTTCATCCATTGCTGCTACTTCATAGGCCTGGTCTACTGAACCATTCAGATAGAGTTCAAGGGCTGCTTCGACGAAATTCTTGACATCGCGCCCCCATCCTCTTGATTTCTTCTTCAACAGCTGGGATACGTTGTTCTCCCTTCATACGAATGGCTGCTTTTTGCAATGGAAACAGCATGGTCACCCATACGTTCCAAGTCAGATACGGCTTTTAAGACTGTTAAAACGGTACGCAAGTCTTGAGAAACTGGTTGTTGAAGGGCAATCATTTCAAATGATTTCTTCTCCAATTTCACTTCGTATTCGTTTACTTCTGCATCGTCTTCGATGACTTCTTTGGCCAAATCACGGTCATGCGTAACAAAGGCACGCACTGTACGATTGATTTGGGATAGCACTTCCTGTCCCATGGCATAGAACTGGTTGTGCAATTTCTCTAAATCTTCTTCAAATTGAGAACGTAACATCATTTATCTCCTTATCCAAATTTTCCTGAAATATAGTCTTCTGTTTCCTTGTGTTGTGGGTTGAGGAACATCTTCTTGGTATCGTTAAACTCAATCAAATCTCCATCTAGGAAAAATCCTGTCTTGTCAGAAATACGAGAGGCTTGTTGCATAGAACGCGTAACCAAGAGCATGGTATATTTATCTTTTAGACCATACAAGGTTTCCTCAATCTTCCCAGCAGAGATAGGGTCCAAGGCTGAAGTCGGTTCATCCAAGAGAATGATTTTAGGACTAGTTGCCAAAACACGGGCAACGCAAACACGTTGCTGTTGTCCACCTGAAAGTCCGATAGCTGAATCATGCAGGCGATCCTTGACCTCATCCCAGATAGAAGCCCGTTGCAAGGCTTTTTCTACCGCCTCGTCCAGAACCTGCTTGTCCTTAACTCCATTGATACGAAGCCCGTAAACAACATTTTCGTAGATAGACATAGGGAAGGGGTTGGGCTGTTGGAAAACCATACCGATTTCCTTGCGTAATTCAACTGTATCTGTACGTGGACTGTAGATGTTGTGGCCATTATAAACCACTGAACCAGTTGTAGTCACCTCTGGATTGAGATCTCCCATGCGGTTGATAGCCTTGAGAAGGGTCGACTTCCCTGATCCAGATGGACCGATTAAGGCTGTAATTTCCTTAGGTTGGAAAGATAGGGAAACACTATTCAAGGCCTTTTTTTGATTGTAGTAAACGGACAGGTCTGAAACCTGTAAAATCGCTTCTGTCATACTGTTTCCTTTCTATCCAAAGTGTCCTGTTACGTAGTCATTGGTTGACTGTAGTTTTGCATTTTGGAAAATATTAGAGGTCTTATCGTACTCGATCAAGTCACCCAAGTAGAAAAATCCTGTGTAGTCACTAGCACGCGCAGCCTGCTGCATGCTGTGGGTCACGATGATGATGGTAAAGTCCTTCTTCAATTCCAACATAGTTTCTTCCAGCTGGGCTGTCGCAATTGGATCCAAGGCTGACGCCGGCTCATCCATCAAGAGAATATCTGGTTTAACAGAGATTGCACGAGCGATACAGAGACGTTGCTGCTGACCACCTGATAGGGTCAAGGCTGACTTGTGCAAATCGTCCTTGACCTGGTCCCAAAGGGCAGCTTGACGGAGAGAAGTTTCCACAATTTCATCCAAGACTTGCTTGTCCTTAACTCCTGCACGTTCATGGGCAAAGTGATATTGCGATAGATAGACTTGGCAAAGGGATTTGGGCGTTGGAAGACCATTCCGATGTGCTTGCGCATCTCATAGACGTTGATTTCTGGACGGTTGACATCAATCCCTTGATAGAGAATTTGACCTGTTACCTTGGCAATATCAATAGTATCATTCATGCGATTGAGACTGCGGAGGTAGGTTGATTTCCCTGAACCAGAAGGGCCAATTAAGGCCGTAATTTTATTCTTTTCAAATTGCATATCGATGCCCTTGATGGATTCTTTTTTACCGTAGTAAACATGTAAATCCTTAGTAGAGAGGGCCACTTTCTCTTCAGGAAAGGTGATGATATGCTTTTCATCCCAATTATATTTTGACATGGCTTCTCCTTTAGGCAGCGGTTAATTTCTTGTGTAAGTAGCTTCCGAGTTTACGTGCTCCAAAGTTAAAGATGAGGATAAAGATGAGGAGCACGGCCGCAGAACCTGCTGATACGATGGTTCCATCAGGAATAGTACCTTCACTATTGACTTTCCAAATGTGGACAGCCAAGGTTTCTGCTTGACGGAAGATAGAGATTGGGCTAGTAACACTGAGAATATTCCAGTTAGACCAGTCAAGGGCTGGAGCGGATTGTCCTGCTGTATAGATCAAAGCAGCCGCCTCACCAAAGATTCGACCAGAGGCCAAGACAACCCCCGTTACAATCCCTGGAAGGGCTTCTGGAATGACCACATGGACTACAGTCTCCCAACGAGAAATCCCAAGAGCTAGGCCAGCTTCACGTTGCGTGTGGTGAACGTGTTTCAAACTGTCTTCAACATTACGAGTCATCTGAGGCAGGTTAAAGACTGTCAAGGCCAAGGCACCTGAAATGATTGAAAATCCATACTCAAACTGAACTACAAAGATCAAGTAACCAAAGAGACCTACAACCACTGATGGTAGAGAAGACAAGATTTCAATACAGGTTCTGACAAAATTGGTCACAGGACCTTTTTTTGCATATTCAGCCAGGAAAATCCCAGCCCCCATAGATAAAGGCACAGAGATAATCAAAGTAATGACCAAGAGGAAGAATGAATTATAGAGCTGAATTCCAATCCCTCCGCCTGCTTGGTAGGAAGATGATTTGCCGGTCAAGAAAGACCAAGAGATGTGGGGCAAACCACGAACCAAGATATAAAGAATCAAGGATGCCAAGATGGCAACAATAATTCCTGCAATCGAGTAGAGGACAGCTGTTGCAATTTTATCTAATTTCTTAGCGTGCATAGTTTTTCTTTCCTCTTTCTTTCGTAATCAATTTAATCACACTGTTGAAGGCTAAACTCATCAAGAGCAAGACTAAGGCCAATGACCAAAGAACGTTATTATCAACGGTTCCCATAACAGTATTTCCAATACCCATGGTCAAAACAGAGGTCAAGGTCGCAGCAGGTGTTGTTAGTGAATTTGGAACAACGGCTGAGTTTCCGACCACCATCTGAATGGCCAAGGCTTCACCAAAGGCACGCGCCATCCCAAAGACCACTGCTGTGAAATCCCTGAACGCGCCGCCTTCAAGGTCACGCGCCAGATGGTTTGCCAACGAGTGGCCCCCATAGCCAAACTAGCTTCGCGGTAGTGACGAGGCACCGCACGCAAGCTATCCGTTGTCATAAAGGTTACCGTTGGTAAAATCATGACAAAGAGAACGAAAATCCCTGACAAAATCCCAAAACCAGTTCCACCAAAGACACTACGGACAAAAGGAACTACGACCTGTAAACCGATAAATCCATACACGACTGAAGGAATCCCAACTAGCAATTCAATGGCTGGTTGCAAGATTCTAGCACCTTTTGGTGAGACTTCAGTCATAAAGACTGCCGCACCAATGGCAAAAGGAGTTGCGATAAGGGCTGATAGGATTGTAACAATAAAGGAACCCAAAATCATAGGAAGGGCACCAAATTGTTTACCTGAAGGATTCCAAGTTTGTCCAAAGAGAAAATCAAAGATATTGACCCCATTGACAAAGAAGGTCGACAAACCTTTCTGGGCTACGAAAATCAAAATCATGGCCACAATGATGACGATCAAAGACAGGCAGGCAAAGGTCAAACCCTTTCCTAATTTCTCTAGACGAGAGTTCTTTGAGGGAGAAAGCAATTTTTTAGCTAATTCTTCTTGATTCATTATTGACTCCCTTCTAGTGCTGTCACCGTTCCTACAGCATCTTTTTCAACCTTCATTTCCTTGACAGAAATATAGCCCATTCCCTTAACGATTCCACTTTGCGCTTCATCTGAGAGGACAAAGTTGAGAAATTCTGCCACCAATTCATTTTGTTGACCTAGAGTATACATGTGTTCATAAGACCACAAAGGCCAGTTATTGCTTGTAACATTTTCTGCAATCGGCTCATAGCCGTTCAACTTCATGCGTTTCACCGAGTCATCCACATAAGCAAATGCTAGGTAAGAAATGGCTCCTGGTGTCTGGGAAACAATATTTGACCATCCCATTTGAATCCTGTTCTTGACTCTGCACGGCAGATTGACCATCCATGACAACACTATCAAAGGTTGCACGTGAACCAGAACTTGCCGCACGGTTGATAATAGAAATGGCTAGGTCTTTCCCACCAAATTCTTTCCAGTTGGTCACTTGACCTGTGAAGATGCTACGGAGTTGTTCAGTTGTCAGATTTTCAACATCAACTTCCTTATTTACAATCACTGCCAAGCCCGCTACGGCTACCTTATGGTCCACTAGAGCAGATGCGTTGATACCGTCTTTTTCCTCGGCAAATACGTCTGAATTTCCTACATCAACGGCTCCAGATTGAACCTGAGACAGACCTGTACCAGATCCTCCACCTTGGACGTTGACTGTTTTTCCAACGTGCATAGAGCCAAATTCATCTGCTGCTGCTTCGACTAAGGGTTGAAGAGACGTTGAGCCAACAGCTGTCATGGATTCTCCACGATCAATCCAGCTAGCACATCCCGCCAAAGAACCTGCCAGCAAGAGAGCTGCAAGGGATAGAGCGAGTTTTTTCCTTTTTTTCACTGTTTTTCTCCTTGAAAATAATGGTGAATGCTGTGAATTTTTTCAACTATTTAGTTATGTTTTTCTTTTTTAAAATTGGGAGCCAACTGAAGTTACTAGCTTAATTTTACTAGAAATTTGCTCAGTTACCTTCTCAACAAATTTTGACTTAAAATAAAAGACAATTTGAAAAAATCCATACTTCCACTATAACATAGACAAGCTACTTTGACTAGCATTTTCACTTGAATCTGAGGCCTTTTGGAAAATAATTTTTCAAAACATTTCCAGTCACCTTAGCAAAGCCCAAACCATTGCCTTGAACCAAAACTTGGTACCAACCATTTGGCAGACTTTCCGCCAACTGAACGGTTTCTCCAGCCGCATACTTGACAAACTCTTCTTGGTCAATTTCAACCGACTGTTTGACCTGACTTGGTTTCAAGGCTAGACCAAGAGCAAAACTAGGCTCAAAGCGTTTCTTCTTGAAGGTTCCCAGATGCAGTCCATTGCGAGCAATCTTGAGTTTCCCTAAATCTGGCAAGAGTTCTGGCAAGAGATAGAGTTGATCCCCAAAAGTCTGCAAGATCCCTCTTAGATTGACCTTCAAGTGTTTTTTGGCAAATTCCTGCCATAAGGCAACTTGTTCTCGGCTGAGATTACTCTTACTTGCCTTATATTTCGGTGCTGGATTTTCACCCTTAAACTGTAGATGAGCTACAAACTGACCCTCTCCCTTAAAATGATGAGGGTACATCCGAGCTGTTTCTGGCAAGTCAATACCAGCTACCATTCCATTGATATGCTCTACTGGCAGCAAATCAAAATCATACTCTTCCAGCAACCAATTGACGATCTCTTCATTTTCTTCAGGTGCCCAGGTACAGGTTGAATAAACTAAACGACCACCTTCTGCTAGCATGGTCACTGCATCTTCCAGAATTTCTCTTTGAAGACTGGCGCATTGACTTGGATAATCTAAGCTCCAATAGTCCATAGCATCTGGTTGCTTACGAAACATTCCTTCCCCAGAGCAAGGGGCATCAAGGACAATCAGGTCAAAATAGCCTTTAAAAACCTTGGCCAAACGCTCAGCAGATTCATTGGTTACCACGACATTTGTCGCTCCAAAGCGCTCCATGTTTTCTACTAAAATCTTAGCCCGTTTACTTGAAATTTCGTTGGAAACAAGGAGACCCTGGTTAGCAAGATAAGCTGCTAGTTGAGTGGATTTTCCACCCGGTGCAGCAGCCAGGTCCAAGACCTTCATACCAGGACTGGGCTGGGCTACCTGAGCCACCATCTGAGCAGCGGGTTCTTGCGAGTAAACCAAACCTGTAGCATGCTCAGGCGATTTCCCTGAAATCTTCCCATAGTGGCCCCAAGGGGTTTGAGGAATAGCATCAGGAAAGGAAACTAGCGCTTCTTTTAAAGGATTGACCCGAAAGGCCGAAACCGCTTCCTCCTCAAAAGAGGCAAGAAAATCTCTTGCCTCATCTCCTAGTATCTCTTCATATTTTTCAACAAATCCTTCTGGAAATTGCATTTAAGTTCTTTTCCTTTCGTAAATATAGGACTGAATTTCCTCCTGCATCTCAAGAGGTAGCATCATGACCGGCTGTCTGGTTTGAAAATCAAGCGCTTGGCCAGAAAGGGTCACAACCCGATAGCCTAGACTTTCCCCTAAAATACTAGCCGCAGCATAATCCCATGGTTGCAGATAGGTGACATAGGTCAACAAACGCCCTGACAAAATCTTGGCAAAACTAATGGCTGCACTCCCATAGACACGGACACCGAGGACCGCTCGACTCAAATCAGCCAGCCCCCATTCATTGGTCTCCAGCATACCACTATTCCCTGCAATGAGAAAATCTTCAAGAGGTTTTGCTTTAAAAGGAGCTAGGGGCTTATCATTTAGACAAACGGGAAAGGCTCCACCACCATGGTAACAATCCCCCTTGACCACATCATAAATCAGACCAAACTGACCTTGACCATTTTCAAAATAAGCTACCATAACAGCAAAATCTTCCTGCTGGGCTACAAAGTTATTGGTACCATCAATCGGATCAATGACCCAAACCTTGCCCTCTTGAATCGAAGCTCTCAGACAACCTTCTTCAGCACAAATCTTATCCTCAGGATAACGGGATAGAATTTCACCAACCAAGAGTTCCTGAACTTCCTTGTCCAGTCTGGTCACCAAATCTGTTGGAGAGGTCTTAGTCTCAACACACAAGTCTTCCTGCATATGGTCAAGGATGTACTGGCCCGCCTTCTTGATAAGCTCTTTGGCAAATTCAAATTTACTTTCCAAGAGAAATCTTTCCTTCCCCTTTTTCCTTGGCAGCCTGAACCGCTCGGTAAAGCGAATAGCCACTAACTGTTTCAAATTCTCGTCCCAAACGTTTTTCTTCGCTCTTACTTGGCACGACCGCCTTGAATCCTTTATAGGAGTCCAGTAACTTTTTAGCCTCTACCTTGCCCTCATAGGCAGCTTCAACATCATTAAAAAAAGAAAGCACTGAAGCAAGTTCTTCAGTGCTCCACGACAAATCTAGTGGGTAACTATACTGTTTGTTCATTAACTAATACCAGCTCTCATTCTTGCTTCTTTTAGTTCTTGCTTACGATAACTACGAGGGAGAAAAGCACGAATCTCATCTTCATTAAAACCGATTTGCATACGTTTGGCATCAATAATAATGGGACGACGCAAAAGACTAGGATACTGCTCAATCAAATGAAGCAATTCTGATACCGAAATACTTTCTACATCAATATCTAATTTTTGAAAAATTTTTGAACGAGTTGAAATAATGTCATCAGTACCATTTTCGGTCAAGGAAAGGATGTGTTGCAATTCTTTTCTTGTTAAGGGACTGGTCATAATATTGTGTTCCTCAAAGGGCACCTTATGTTTTTCTAGCCAGGCCTTTGCCTTACGACATGAAGTACAGCTCGGTGATAGAAATAGTGTAATCATGCTTTTCTCTTCTTATCTATACTTTGCTACTTCCATTATACAAAAAAATAAAGCGCTTGACTAGCGATTTTTAGAAAAAAAGCCTATTTTTCAAGAAAAATAGACTGTTTGCGAACGATGGACGCAATTGTAATTTAGTTAATTCACTCTTATACTAAATTCAAACCGCGTCAACGTCTCCTTGCCGTACTCAAGTACAGCCTGCGGCTAGTTTCCTAGTTTGCTCTTTGATTTTCATTGAGTATTAACGATAGTTTCAAATCACATACCTAACTTATTTATTCAAAATAAGAACATCTTTCGTTTCACTTCCTACGACTTTTTAGATAAAGATAGCCAAAGAAGCTTTCATAGAGGGCAAAAAAGAGGAGGAAGGCATGAAGGAAGAAGGTCTCTGGCAAAATCAGTATAACAGGATCCTTGGCTGGGTCAAAAAGCCAGGTATCATCTCCCACAAAGAGAATTTGATGGAAAAGAGTAAAGAATTGGTCAAAACCAATCAACACTCCTCCAAGCCCAATCAGTAAAGGCAAAACCACTAGAGCCAAAAGCCCTTTACTAAATAGAGACAAGAAGCCCTTTTTCACAATCCCTTTGACAAAGAAATAGAAGCTTGGCAGGGTAACTAGGGCAACTAGCTGAACCAAATGAAAGAGATTCTTGACCACTGCGAAATGGTGCAGACCAGCTGCTGACGAACGAAAATCTGGCATCTCTAGGACCTGACTAAAAGGATTGGTCAGATAATTCATCAAGATATGAAAGTTGTATTGAATGGTTTCTGATTTTAAATAGACCCGATCCGTTAAACTTAACCACTGAATTTCCAGCGGATAAAAAATCCAAGCCAAATAAATGGTCAGAAGGATAGAAAGAGAGAGGAGAAAGAGCATAGAGCTCCAAAAGGTCAGTTTAGTTTTCATCAAAGTTCCACTCCGCAAGGCTAGAAACCACATGAGTCGGTGCGATTGGCAGGTCTGCCACTTCTTCTGCCTTGGTAAAACCTGTCGTCACCAAGAGCGTTGGAATGCCATTGTCAATCCCAGCCCGAATATCAGTCAGGTAGTTGTCCCCAACCATGATTAATTCTTCACGTTCCAAACCTAAGTGCCCAACCGCCTTATCCATAATGATGACATTTGGTTTCCCAATATAAACAGGCTTCACACGTGTTGCTACTTCAAGCAGTGTAATCAGTGAACCAGCACCTGGCAAAAGACCGCGTTCTGTCGGGATGTTGAGGTCAGGATTGGTTCCGATAAAATGAGCACCCTTTTGGATAGCCAGAGTTGCTGTCGCAAATTTTTCATAATCAACTTGCCAGTCCAGGCCTACTACCACATAGGCAGGATTTTCCTTGTCTTCGACATAACCAGCCGCCTTGATGGCTTCCTTAAGCCCTGCTTCTCCAATAACATATACCGTCTTTTCAAGCCCCAAGTCATTCATATAGTCGATAGTCGCCAAAGTCGCTGTGTAGACAGTCGATAGGGGCGTATCAATATTAAAATTCTGAGCCAACATTTCTTGAACACTCTCTGGAGTACGGGTTGTATTGTTGGTTACAAAGAGATAGGGAATGTCCCGCTTTTGCAATTCATGGACAAAAGCCTCCCCTGCTGGGATTCTGTCTTTACCCTTATAAATAGTTCCGTCTAAATCAATTAAATAGCCTTTATATTTCATACTTTTCCTCTAAACCTTTTTTATTTCTTGCCAAGTGATGATAGCTTGGGCATTGGTAGCACCGTCGCTTGTAATCTCATGCTTACTTTCCAATCCAGTCCGTTCAACAGCCGATGTAATCACCCCACCTGGTCGAACTTCCTTGACATACTTGAGATTGATTTTCTTGGGAATATATTGAATCAAAAAATCAGCTCCCATAACCTCAAAAATCCAGTCCAAGTATTTACTGTTATTGACATGACCATTCATATCCAAGTCGTAAAAACGGACATGGTAATCCTTGCTGATTGGCTCGTTCAAGGACTCATACTTTGGTCCGCGGATAAGCTTTTTATCAAAATCAGACTGGTAAGGAGCCACAATCTCAGGTTCAACAGCATGGACTTTTCGACTGTCTCGGTCCATAAGAACAAAAGTCGCCATCATGTGGATGAGTTCTTGACCTGCTTCATCATAGATAGTGAAACGACGGTAGCAAAAGAGTCGATTGTAGCTCAAAGCTTCCGTTTCGATGGTGATTTCTTCCGCAAAATGAGGCAAACGAACCACCTCAATATCGTATTCTGTGATGATCCAGACCAGATTATAGTCTTCCAAAATAGCCTTATCACTAACTCCTAACTCAATCGACTGCATCCCTGAAACTTGTAGGGATAGCAATATCACATCTGGAATCTTGATATGACCGTTCATATCAGCCATATCAAAAGGAATTTTCATTTTCATTTGATAAGTTAAGCCCATCATCCTACTCCAAAATAAATCGTTCTGCTACAGTGTCTCCCAAAAAGAGACCTCTTTTTGTCATGCGAACTCGGTCACCCTCTATTTGCATGAGACCTTGTTGAACCAAGTCTCTGACGATTTCCCCATAAAGTCCATCGAAAGACCGTCCAAATTTTTCCTCAAATCGCGCCATAGAGACCCCTGATTTCTTGCGAAGGCCCAGGAACATCTCTTCTTCCATTTGCTCTTTTTGACTCAGGTGCTCTTCTGTGATGCGAGCATTGCCTTCCTCAACCGCACTTAGATAATGACGTATCGGACCATGATTTTTATAGCGGACGCCATTTACATAACCAGATGCCCCAGCACCGATGCCATAGTACTCAGCATTGTCCCAGTACATAAGATTGTGACGACTTTCAAAACCGGGTTTGGAAAAATTGGAAATCTCATAATGTTCAAAACCAGCTCGTTCCAGCTCTGCGATGATGTACTCAAACATCTCAGCTTCCAGTTCCTCCTTAGGCAGAGGCAATTTCCCTCGTCGCATACGGTTCATAAAGACCGTATGGTTTTCTAAAATCAAGCTATACAGACTCATATGGGGAATATCCAGCCCAATGGCCTTAGCCACATTTTCCTTGACCTGCTCCATAGTCTGACCTGGCAGCGCATAAATCAAATCAATGGAGATATTGTCAAAACCAGCCAGTTTCAGACGGTCGATATTTCATAAATATCCTTCTCCAAATGACTGCGCCCAATCTTTTTCAGCATCTTATCATCAAAGGTCTGCACACCTAGAGAAACACGATTGACAGCCGAACTTTTCAAAACAGCTATCTTATCTGCATCCAAGTCGCCTGGATTGGCTTCAATGGTCAACTCTTCCAAGGCAGACAAGTCTAAGTTTTTAGTCAATCCATCCAATAGTACCTCCAGTTGCGGAGCTGACAGGGCTGTTGGTGTCCCACCACCGATGTAGAGGGTTCTCAACTTTTGAATATCATAAGAACGAAACTCTTCCAGCAGATGCTCCAAATAGCTATCAACTGGCTGATTTTTGATGAAAACCTTTGAGAAGTCACAATAATAACAAATCTGGGTACAAAATGGGATGTGCACATAGGCTGACGTTGGTTTTTTCTGCATAGTAATTATTATACCACAAAAAGCGAACAATACTTAGAATTCCGTTTAACAAAATCCTAGCATTGTTCGCTTTCTTTATCTAATCATTCTTTGTATTTTATGGATAACACAACTATCAGAATCAATCTAGTTCGTTGTTAAAACACAAAAGAATGAATGTTCATTTGACTAAATTTTTAGTCTTCTTTTTTCTTGCGAGCTACAAGTCCAAATCCACTCAATAGTCCAAGAAGTCCTAGAGAGGCAAGAGCAGCATTTGATTCTGTTCCTGTATTTGGCAATACATTTTGAGAATCATTTGACTTAGCTCCATTATCAACAGTAATCTTAGTATCTACCTGATCTGCATTCGGAGTAACTGCATTTGGAGTTGGAGTAGCTGGTGCAGGTGTATCTTGACCAGAATCTCCATTAGTGTCTGGTTGACTGGCGTATCAGGTGTTGCTGGTGTTACCTTAGCTGGAGTTTCTACTGGAACTTCTACAGCTGCTTTACCTGGTTCGGTAATCTTACCTGTACCTGGAACTTTACCGTCTGGTAATTCACTGTTTGGTACTTTACCTTTACCTTCTTTATCGATTGTAACGATAATTGGGTTTCCATCTTTACCTGGGATTTCTACCGTAGTTCCTGGTGGGTATGTTGATCCATCTGGTCTCTTCGGTATTACTGTAACGTCACCTGTCTTAGGATCTTGATCCAACTCTATTGTTGGTGTCTTACGAGCTGGTGTGGTTACATCTACTGGTTGTGATGGTTTCTTATTCGGTTCTGTGACTGTTCCTTTTCCTGGCAAGTCTCCTTTTGGAAGCTTGTCATTTGGTACTTCACCTGAACCATTGTCACCAATTGTTACTGTGATTGTTGTTCCATTTTCTCCTGGAATTTCTACCTTAGTTCCTGATGGGTAAGTTGTTCCATCTGGTCTCTTCGGTGTTACTGTAACATCACCTGTCTTAGGATCACGTTCTACATCTAGTGTTGGTGTCTTATGAGCTGGTGTGGTTACATTAGGAACTTCTTCCGTTGGTTGACCTGGTTCTGTAATCTTACCTGTTCCTGGTACATCTTTCTAAGGAAGTTTGCTATTTGGTACTTACTCTTACTCATCTTGACCGATTTCAACAGTGATTGGACGGCTTTCACCAATTTCTACCATAGTGCCTGGCAGGTATGGTGTTCCATCTGTCTCTTCGGTGTTACTCGTAAATATCACCTGTCTTAGGATCGCCAGTTCTACATCTAGTGTTGGTGTCTTATGATGCTGTGGTTACATTAGAACTTCTTCCGTTGCTGACCTGGTTCTGTACCTGTTCCTGGCACATCTTTCAGGGAAGTTTACTATTTGGCACTTTTACTACCATCTTGACCGGATTTCCTCAACAGTGATTGACCATTTTCACCCGAATTTCACCCTAGTTCCTGGCAGGGTATGGTGTTCCATCTGGTCTCAGGTGCTCACTGTAACATCACCTGCCCTGTATCTTGTTCCAAGTCTACTTGGTTACTTTATTGGGTTGTTAATTTCAGAATTTCAATAGCTGGTTTGCCCGGTTCGGATAATCTTACCCGGTTTTGCAACTCACCGTCTGGTAATTCACTGTTTACCACTTTTCCATCTTCCGATTAGACTGTGATTGGCTTGTCACCTTTACCTGAATTTTCAATACTGTTCCTGTGGAATGTTGACATCTGGTCTCTTTCGGTGTCATTGCAACATCACCTGTCTAGGATCTTGCTCTAAGTCTACGGTTGAGTTACTTAGCTGGGGTTGTTACATTAGGAACTTCCACCGATGGTTTGGCTCTGGTTCGGTAATCTTACCTGGTTTTGCAACTCACTCGTCTGGTAATTCAATACAGGCTCTTTACCCTTCTTCCATCTTCCGATTGTTACTGTGATTGGCTTGTCACCTTTACCTGGAATTTCTACTACTGTTCCTGGTGGGTATGTTGAGCCATCTGGTTTCTTCGGTGTTACTGTAACATCACCTGTCTTAGGATCTTGTTCCAACTCTACAGTTGGAGTTACTCTTTGAAGGCTGTTACATTAGGAATCCTCACGCTGGTTTTATTATTGGTTCAGTAATCTTACCTGGTTTTGTAACCTACCGTCTGCAATTCACTGTTGGTACTTTACCTTTCCATCTTCTCCGATTGTTACTGCGGGATTGGCTTGTCACCCACCTGAATTTCTACTACTGTTCCTGGTGGGTATGTTGAGCCATCTGGTTTCTTCGGTGTTACTGTAACATCACCTGTCTTAGGATCTTGTTCCAACTCTACAGTTGGAGTTACTTTAGCTGGGGTTGTTACATTAGGAACTTCAACAGCTGGTTTATTTGGTTCAGTAATCTTACCTGGTTTTGTAACCTTACCATCTGGTAATTCACTGTTTGGTACTTTACCTTTTCCATCTTCTCCGATTGTGACTGTGATTGTCAAATTACCTGAATTTACCACTGTTCCTGGTGGGTATGTTGAGCCATCTGGTTTCTTCGGTGTTACTGTAACATCACCTGTCTTAGGATCTTGTTCCAACTCTACAGTTGGAGTTACTTTAGCTGGGGTTGTTACATTAGGAACTTCAACAGCTGGTTTATTTGTCTGCATCCACCTGGTTTTTGTAACCTTACCATCTGGTAATTCACTGTTTGGTACTCACCTTCTTCCATCTTCTCCGGATTGTGACCGTGATTGGCTTGTCACCCTACCTGAATTTCTACTGTCGTTCCTGTGGTAAGGTGAGCCATCTGGTTTTTCGGTGTTACCGTAACATCACCCGTCTTAGATCTTGTTCCAACTCTGCTGGTTGAGCGCTAGCTGGGTTGTTACCTCAGGAACTTCCACTGATGGTTTTCCTGGTTCGGTAATCTTACCTGGTTTTGTAACCTTACCGTCTGGTAATTCACTGTTTGGTACTTTACCTTTTCCATCTTCTCCGATTGTGACTGTGATTGGCTTGTCACCTTTACCTGGAATTTCTACTACTGTTCCTGGTGGGTATGTTGAGCCATCTGGTTTCTTCGGTGTCACTGTAACATCACCTGTATCTGGATTTTGTTCCAAGTCTACTGTCGGTGTCTTACGTGCTGGAGTAGTTGCTGGCACTGGTTGTGATGGTCTCTTATTCGGTTCTGTTACTGTACCTTCTCCTTCGATTTTTCCTTTTGGAAGACTATCATTCGGTACTATTCCTGAACCGTCTTCTCCGATGATAACCTCGATTGGAGTATCATTATCACCCGGAATAACTACCTTCGTTCCTGGTGGATATGTTCCTACCACTCCAGGTTTCTTCGGTGTGACAATCGCATCTCCATTTGGTTGCTGAGTAATACCAATTGAGACTGGTCGCTCCGTTTGTGGTTCATTTGGATCTAATTTTTTAGGTGTCTTCACTTGAACTTCTTCAGGTGTTTTCCCTTTTTCAATAATCTTACCTGTTCCCGGAATATCTCCTTCTGGCAGATCACTGTTTGGTACTGTTCCTTTTCCATCTTCACCGATTGTGACTGTGATTGGTTTTCCGTCTTTACCTGGAATTTCTACTACTGTTCCTGGTGGGTAGGTTGAGCCATCTGGTTTCTTCGGTGTGACTGTAACATCGCCAGTGTCTGGATCTTGTTCAATTTTGATTGTCGGGATCTTACGAGCTGGTGTTGTTACTGGCACTGGTTGTGATGGTTCTTTATTCGGTTCTGTTACTGTACCTTTTCCTGGTAAATCACCTTTAGGTAACTTGTCATTTGGAACTATTCCTGAACCATCTTCACCGATTGTAACGACAATTGGATTACCATCCTTACCTGGAATTTCTACTACTGTTCCTGGTGGGTAGGTTGAGCCATCTGGTTTCTTCGGTGTTATTACTGCATCACCATTTGGTTTGCGTGTGATATCGATTGTAGGAGTTTGAGTTGTTGGCGTCTTAGGATCTGTTCCATTTTTCTCTTCATCCTTGTCTGGAATTCCATCGTTATCATCATCTGGATCAGTAACATCTGGAATACCGTCGCCATCTGTATCACGTTGAATTGTAACTGGAACATCCACTACAACTTCTTCATCACCATTCTTAACTTTAACTGGGATTGTAACTTTACGTTCTTCTTCTTTTGGTCCCCAATCTGTTACGCTTGGTGTTCCAGTTAAGTTACCATCGCCATCTACTGTTAAACCGTTAACTGGTGTGTCTGTTGTGATGGTTGTGCCTGGTTTATTTGGTGTCACTACCTTAGTATTGGCTGGTACAGGAGTTTTTTCTTTTACAGTTTTTTCTGTTTTTTCTCCTGTTAATTTATCAGCTACTTTTGGATTTGCATCATCCTTGTCTGGAATACCGTCGTTATCATCATCTGGATCCGTCACATCTGGAATGCCGTCGCCATCTGTATCGCGTTGGATAGTTACAGGGATTTTTACAACAGTCTCTTCTGTTCCACGTTTCAGTTTAACTGGAATCTCTACTGTGCGTTCTTCTTCTTTTGGTCCCCAATCTGTGACAGTTGGTGTTCCTACTAGATTTCCACCGTTATCCACTGTCAAACCATTTACTGGACCATCTACTGAAATCGTTGTGCCTGGTTTGTTTGGTGTCACTACCTTAGTATTTGCTGGGACTGGTGTTTTTTCTTTTACAGTTTTTCCTGTTGTGTTTCCTGTTAATTTATCAGCTACTTTTGGATTTGCATCATCCTTGTCTGGAATTCCATCGTTATCATCATCTGGATCAGTCACATCTGGAATACCATCGCCATCTGTATCACGTTGGATAGTTACAGGGATTTTTACAACAGTCTCTTCTGTGCCACGTTTCAGTTTAACTGGAATCTCTACTGTACGTTCTTCCTCTTTTGGTCCCCAATCTGTAACAGTTGGTGTCCCTGTCAAGTTACCATCGCCATCTACTGTTAAACCATTTACTGGTGTGTCTGTTGTGATGGTTGTGCCTGGTTTATTTGGTGTCACTACCTTAGTATTGGCTGGTACAGGAGTTTTTTCTTTTACAGTTTTTCCTGTTTTTTCTCCTGTTAATCCATCTGCTACTTTTGGATTTGCATCATCCTTGTCTGGAATACCATCGTTATCATCATCTGTGTCTACTTTATCTGGGATTCCATCGCCATCTGTATCGCGTTGGATAGTTACAGGGATTTTTACAACAGTCTCTTCTGTTCCACGTTTCAGTTTAACTGGAATCTCTACTGTGCGTTCTTCTTCTTTTGGTCCCCAATCTGTGACAGTTGGTGTTCCTACTAGATTTCCACCGTTATCCACTGTCAAACCATTTACTGGACCATCTACTGAAATCGTTGTGCCTGGTTTATTTGGTGTCACTACCTTAGTATTGGCTGGTACAGGAGTTTTTTCTTTTACAGTTTTTCCTGTTTTTTCTCCTGTTAATCCATCTGCTACTTTTGGATTTGCATCTTCTGTATCTGGAATTCCATCGTTATCATCATCTGAATCTACTTTATCTGGAATGCCGTCGCCATCTGTATCACGTAGAATTGTAACTGGAACATCCTTAGTAACTGTCTCGTCACCATTTTTAACTTTAACTGGAATCGTAATTTTACGTTCTTCTTCTTTTGGTTTCCAATCTGTGACAGTTGGTGTGCCAGTTAAATTACCATCGCCATCTACTGTCAATCCATTGACTGGTGTTTCTGTGGTGATTGTTGAACCTGGTTTGTTTGGTGTTACTACTGTAACTGGCGTAGTTTTTTCTTTTTCCAGAACTGGTGCTGGTGGAGTAACTTCAGCTCCCAAACTACCATTTGCTGTTCCTCTAGCTACTGGACTCTCAAGAACTACATTATCAATTCTCTTAGAAACTTTTGCAGTTATTTCTGTTTTATCTGCAACCTCAGCATCAGAAATTGTCACAACACCTGCTGGGGTTACTGACACTTTATCAGCTGTCTTACCATTTACAGTCCAAGTATTTCCTGATTTCGTAACCGTTACAGTTTCTGGAGTTGTCTTACCTGTTGGTACATAAGTAAGGGTGATAGTATCAATATCTTGTGGATTAGTACTATTAGGTCGTGTTGGTGGGGTAATTGTCACACTACCATTCTCATGTCCAACTACGCTAGGCACTGTTGGCGTTACTGCTAACACTACTTGACGCTTAATTTCAGCTGGGGCAAATATTGGTCTAGTTGTACTATTGTTATCTGTTACAGAACTTGGGAATTGCGCTGTAGCATTACGAGTATATTTCCCTGAATTGTCTAATGTAGTACCTTGATCTAATTTATCACCTTGTTTCCATGTCCACGTCATACCGCTTGGTAAATAATTGTTTCCACGATCTGCTTTATCTTCACTATCTACAACTTTAAGATATCTATGAGCATCAACGTTTTTACCACTATTAGCTACATTTAATGTTGAAGCTACTGGTACTTTTGCGATACCATTTTCAAGGTTTCTAGTCTCAATATCAACCACTCGATACTTGAATTTCAAATCACGGCTATCAGTAGCACTACTTCCTTCAACATGTAGAGTCCCTATGTGTTCTCCTAGTGTTTGTGTGTTCACTACTGTTCCTGAAGATAAACGAGTTTTATACTTCTTATCTTCTGAACTTCCATCTTTACCGGTTTGAGCTGTAAAGTTAGAAGCAGTTACACCATACGGAAGATTTCCAACTGTTACTTTAGAAATCACACCTGAGTTATCCCATACCTTTAATTCAGGGTTAAATTCAGCGCCACGATAGACTGTAAAGATTGGTGAATTAGCTGTTTCTGTTAATGGAATACCATTTAAAGTAGCTTGTGGTTTTTGAACATCTTTTGCAGTTACTTTTGCTGGATCTGAATCAGCACCATTTCCATTTTTGGTAACTACTGTTACTTCTGTGTTATCTTTCACCTTATCTGCTGGAATCGTGATTTCCCCTGTATTGGAATCAATTCTAACTTCCGGATTATTCACAGTCCACTTGCCATTTGTTCCTTTAGTTCCTTCAGCTGTTTTAGGTTTGTTATCTTCCCCTTTATAGCTTACAGTAATCTTATCTGCTTTTGCTGGATTTTGTGGTTTACCTGTAACATCACCATTGTCTTTTGCTGTTGCTACTGGTTTAGCTGGCTTAGAAAATTTCGCTGTTGCTTTTGCTGGATCTGAATCAGCACCATTTCCATTTTTGGTAACTACTGTTACTTCTGTTCCGTCTTTTACTTTATTTTCCGGAATCGTGATTTCTCCAGTATTTGGATTGATTTGCACTTCTGGAGTATTTACTGTCCATTTTCCTTTCGGATCTTTCGTTCCTACAGCTGTTTTCGGAGTATTATCTTCCCCTGTATAGCTAATCGTAATCTTATCTGCTTTTGCTGGATCTTGTGGTTTACCTGTAACATCACCATTATCCTTCGCCACTGCTACTGGTGTTTGTGGTTTAGAAGATTTTGATGTTACTTTAGCTACTGGGCTCTCAAGAACTACATTATTATCAATTCTCTTAGAAACTTTTGCAGATACTTCTTTACCATCCGCAACTTCAAGATCAGAAATTGTTACAACACCTGCTGGAGTTACTGATACTTTATCGCTTGTCTTACCATTGACTGTCCAGTTATTTCCTGATTTTGCAACTGTTACAGTTTCTGGTGTAGTCTTACCTGTTGGTGTATAAGTAAGTGTAATTGTATCAATATCTTGCGGTGTAGTACCATTAGGACGTGTTGGTGGGGTAACTGTTACACTACCATTTTCATTGGCCACTACGCTAGGCGCTGTTGGAGTTACCGCAAGAACTACTTGACGTTTAATTTCAGCTGGGGCAAATATTGGTCTAGTTGTACTATTTGTATCTGTATAAGCAGTTGGGAATTTTGCTACCGCATTTCTTGTATATTTACCTGAATTGTCTAATGTAGTACCTGGAACTGGGTTATCTCCAGATTTCCATGTCCATACCATACCTTGAGGTAAATAACTGTTTCCACGATCTCTTTGATCGTTACTATCTACTACTTTAAGGTAATTATGAGCATCAACATTTGTAGGACTATTTGGTACATTTAATGTTGAACCTACAGGAACTTTTGCGATACCATTTTCAAGATTTTTTGTTGTAATATCCACAACACGGTACTTGAATTTCAAATCACGGCTGTCAGTAGCACTGCTTCCTTCTACACGAAGGGTTCCGATATGTTCTCCTAATGTTTGAGTATCGATTACTCTTCCTGAAGATAAACGAGTTGTATACTTCTTATCTTCTGAACTTCCATCTTTACCTGTTTGAGCTGTGAAACTAGAAGGTCTTACTCCATACGGAAGATTTCCTACTGCTACTTTTGAGATCTTTCCTGAGTTATCCCATACTTTAAGCTCTGGGTTAAATTCAGCACCACGATAGACTGTAAAGATTGGTGTATTGGCTGTCTCTGTTAGCGTAATACCATTTAAAGTAGCCTGTGGTTTTTGAACATCTTTTGCAGTTGCTTTTGCTTGATCTGAATCAGCACCATTTCCATTCTTCGTAACTGCTGTTACTTCTGTTAAATCTTTAACTTTATTAGCTGGAATTGTGATTTCCCCAGTATTTGGATCAATTCGAACATCTGGATTATTCACAGTCCATTTGCCGTTTGTTCCTTTAGTTCCTTCAGCTGTTTTAGGTTTGTTATCTTCCCCTGTAAAGCTTACTTTGATTTTATCTACTTTTGTTGCATCTTGTGGTTTTGCAGTTACATCCCCATTATCCTTAGCTGTGGCTACTGGTGTTTGAGCTTTGGTATCTACAACATGAACTGGTGCATCCACAATATAGGTTCCACGTTGAGGTATTACTACTTCTACCTTACCATAAACTGGTTTCCCTGGTTCTGTAACTTTGGACACATCTGGATCTTTAAACCAACGATAGGTTGTTCCAGCTGGCATTTCTGACTTATTCTTAATGCTATCAATCGCTGGAGGAATAACTCCCACTTTTGTAGTTTGCTCTTTAGATACTGGTTTGAAATTGAAGTTAGTAGCCTCTTCTGGTTTCAGTGGTAATGTACCGATAATAGCATTTTGTCCATTTTGGTACCGAACAAGACCATCTGTTGAATATCCACCATAGGCAAGATATGGATTATTAGCTAACCGTTTTTTAATGTCCGCAAGCATCGGATTATTTTTATCTTTCTTGCCCCAATCCGACATAATACTTTGATCTAGCTCATCACCTTCAAGAATTTTTGTTTTGAAAGTAATAATTGTACGTTGACCAGCAACGACGTTCATTTTGTCTTCAATGACACCTCTAGCGAGGTTGTAAATTAGACCACCCGTTGTAATACCATACATATCTTTTACACGAGCAGCGGCATCTGGATTACGATCGGTACCATCTTTTCTAGAATCTCGATAAATATTTTTTCTCCAAGAATTATCAGGATTAGCATAATCCATCCAAGAACCTATATTTTCACCATAAGTTGACCCTGAACGGCGTTCACCATTTTTAACATAAGCTCGAGAAAATGTATTTTCATACTCCCATTTTGATGCACTTGCGTACTCATTATGAGATATTTGATGCCCATCTTTATATTTTGTATAGGTAAAATCATATGGATCTCCAACTGTACGCGGAATTGCAAGTGAGATTTTTTTAGACAATCCGGCCTGAGCATTTGCTGCTGGACCTGAATCTAAGATCCAGTAATAATATCTATTCCCATCTTTTTCGATTCTCTCTTCGCGATACACACGAATGTTGTCATAGGCTTTATCCGCAGTCCCTTTACTTACAAAGGCATATTGCTTGGTATCTGGTGAGTACACATCACGCTCTGAATAGTTAAGCATCGGGTTTCTGTTCCAACCAACACCGAAGTCTGTTGTTCTTGTTTCACGAACATTACTTGTTCCAGAGCCTACTACTTTTCCGTTCTTTTTGACTACGGCTGTAATAGTAGCACCTTTCACCATCAGTTTAGGATCGGCGTTAACAGTGAAGTACCCATTGGATTGTGACTTCGTCTTATATTTTTGTCCTCCTACTGTAACTTCTACATCAGATTCTGCTGCTGTATATCCATCAACCTGAGCAACACCAGCTAAACTATCATTGAATGACACTGTGTCTACTTGACTTACTGTAGTATTATAAACACTTTGACCATTGACTACTAATTCAACTTTATCTCCCACTTTAATACCTGGTGCGTTTAATTTAAAAGCTCCAGTATCATCTAGTTTAGACGTAAGTATCTTTGGCCATTTCTCTTAATCTCAATTGTTGAAGATGGTGTTGCATATCCTGTGATAAATCCAGAGTCTGCTACAACAATTCCAAGACTCCCTTGTTTAGTCGTCTTATCAATTGGTGCGGATCTTAGACCAGAACCTTGTCCCATACTTTGACCATTGCGTGGATCGTGAGAACCTGAAGTCAAACGTGTTGTAGCATTTTTAACAGAAATAAACATTCTCTTCACAAGTTTGTTCATTTGTTCAACATCTGTTAGAGAGACTGTAGTATTCTGAAGAACATCCTGAGCCAAGCCCAATAGTTCATTGGCTTTTTCAAGAACTTCTTTGCTAGTCTCATGCTCAGGCAATTCCAAAACAGCTGCCTGCAATTGATCTACAGAAACTTTCAAAGCATCTTTTTTAGCTGATACAGTTTGACTCTCTTCGATTGCGCTTACTTCAGAAGAAGGTTGGCTCGCTGGTTTTTCAGCCTGCTTCTCAGTTTTATCTACTTGAACCTCAGTTGATTCCTTGGCAGCTGATAAAACTGTCACATCTTTAGACAAGACTTCTACAAGCTCATCAATATCCTTTTGAGCTAGGTCAGAATTTTCTAGGGCTTCTTTCCCTTTTTGAAGTCTGTCTTTAACAGGCGATACTACTGACTCGTCAAGGTTTAATTTAGTTGAAAGAAGAGAATTTAGTTCTTCAACTACTTTTCTCAACTTAGTTTTATCAACTGTAGGCGCTTGAGTTTCCAAGGATTTATTTACTTCATCTACTTTGTTTCCAGTAGGTTCCGCAATACCTTGAGGCGACTTAGCCTCATCTTTAGGACTTACTACACCCGCAGCAGATGGTGCAGTATTTTCGCTTACACTATCCGCACTCGCAACGCGTGCACCCAAAAACATCAGCGCTGCTACAGCAACTGAAGCCGCACCAAAACTGTATTTACGAATAGAAAAGCGCAAGACTTTTTCACGTTGCTGTCGCTTTACTTTATATGAATTCGATTTGTGTTCCATTTGTCCTCCTAAGGGCAATATAATATAGAAAAAGCAATCTTTATAACTTCAACCCCTTAAAAAGAGTTAAGCTATAAAAATCACTATGATGATCGCTATCAGCAAATAACATCACAGCTATCACAGCTATCACAGCTATCACAGCTATCACAGCTATCACAGCTATCACAGCTATCACAGCTATCACAGCTATCACAGCTATCACAGCTATCACAGCTATCACAGCTATCACAGCTATCACAGCTATCACAGCTCAATTATACCATTTTTAATATATTTAAACAAGAGAAAACCGATTTATTACATAAAATAGGGATAAAATTTTTAATTATCCATAAAAATGTTATTATGTTATATATTTAAGTGAAACTAACTGTCTAGATTTAAAATCAAATTAATTTCTAGAAATGTTTTAACAACCAGAGTGTACTATTCTAGTTTCAATTTATTGTGGTCCAGATATTAGCATCTACTTTTCAAAAATACAACAACGGCCTTGCACCTCTTAAAACGAGGAACAAGGCCGTTGTTATTTTTTTATTCATTGTCCACTTAACAATGAACAATACATATTTTGACTACATTTTTAGTCTTCTTTTTTCTTTGCAAGAGCAAGTCCGAGACCACCTAGCATACCAAGAAGTCCGAGAGATGCAAGAGTAGCATTTGATTCTGTTCCTGTATTTGGCAATACATTTTGAGAACCATTTGACTTAGCTCCATTATCAACAGTAGTCTTAGTATCTACCTGATCTGCATTCGGAGTAACTGCATCTGGAACTGGAGTTGTTGGTGCTGGTGCATCTTGACCAGAACCTCCATTAGTATCAGGTGTAACCGGAGTTACTGGAATTGTATTTGGATTTGTACTTCCACTTACTTTTCTGAAAATGTGGGTAATTACTGGTTCATTTTCATCAATCATAGTTCGTACAAATTCATATCCTGGAATTGAACCATGAGCAGTTGCATCTGCTTCGCCTGTCTTAACGGATGGTTTCAATACATTTCCATCTTCATCAATCCATCTAACTTCAATAGTTAACTCTCGCGAAGGGATTGGATCAGGTAGTTCACCGTTCACTCCACCATTGAATTCTGGTAATTCAACTGTTGGCGGTGCTATGAGTGTCATTTCTTCTCCGACTATATCGTGAGAAATTCCTATTTCTAGATCGGTAACCGTTGCGGTTCCATCATCCCCTACAGTGACAGTCTTACCTGGGTTCTTCGCTTTGACCTTATCTTCCACTTGTTTTTTCTCTTCTGGAGTTAAGTGGGATTTGTCTTGAACAACGACCTTCTCATCTGGTTTCACTGGGGTGAAGTCTTCGATAACTAGGTCTTTTCCTGCGATTGGGTGACTGATCTTAGTGCTTGGATCGGTAACCGTTGCGGTTCCATCGTCACCTACTGTGACAGTCTTACCTGGGTTCTTCGCTTTGACCTTATCTTCCACTTGTTTTTTCTCTTCTGGAGTTAAGTGGGATTTGTCTTGAACAACAACCTTCTCATCTGGTTTCACTGGGGTGAAGTCTTCGATAACTAGGTCTTTTCCTGCGATTGGGTGACTGATCTTAGTGCTTGGATCGGTGACAGTGGCGGTTCCATCGTCACCTACTGTGACAGTCTTACCTGGGTTCTTCGCTTTGACCTTATCTTCCACTTGTTTTTTCTCTTCTGGAGTTAAGTGGGATTTGTCTTGAACAACGACCTTCTCATCTGGTTTCACTGGGGTGAAGTCTTCGTTAACTAGGTCTTTTCCTGCGATTGGATGACTGATCTTAGTGCTTGGATCTGTAACCGTTGCGGTTCCATCGTCACCTACTGTGACAGTCTTACCTGGGTTCTTCGCTTTGACCTTATCTTCCACTTGTTTTTTCTCTTCTGGAGTTAAGTGGGATTTGTCTTGAACAACGACCTTCTCATCTGGTTTCACTGGGGTGAAGTCTTCGTTAACTAGGTCTTTTCCTGCGATTGGATGACTGATCTTAGTGCTTGGATCTGTAACCGTTGCGGTTCCATCGTCACCTACTGTGACATCCTTACCTGGGTTCTTCGCTTTGACCTTATCTTCCACTTGTTTTTTCTCTTCTGGAGTTAAGTGGGATTTGTCTTGAACAACGACCTTCTCATCTGGTTTCACTGGTGTGAAGTCTTCGATAACTAGGTCTTTTCCTTCGATTGGGTGACTGATCTTAGTGCTTGGATCGGTGACCGTTGCGGTTCCATCTTCACCTACAGTGACAGTCTTACCTGGGTTCTTCGCTTTGACCTTATCTTCCACTTGTTTTTTCTCTTCTGGAGTTAAGTGGGATTTGTCTTGAACAACAACCTTCTCATCTGGTTTCACTGGTGTGAAGCCTTCGTTAACTAGGTCTTTTCCTGCGATTGGATGACTGATCTTAGTGCTTGGATCGGTGACAGTGGCGGTTCCATCTTCACCTACAGTGACAGTCTTACCTGGGTTCTTCGCTTTGACCTTATCTTCCACTTGTTTTTTCTCTTCTGGAGTTAAGTGGGATTTGTCTTGAACAACAACCTTCTCATCTGGTTTCACTGGGGTGAAGTCTTCGATAACTAGGTCTTTTCCTGCGATTGGGTGACTGATCTTAGTGCTTGGATCGGTGACCGTTGCGGTTCCATCTTCACCTACAGTGACAGTCTTACCTGGGTTCTTCGCTTTGACCTTATCTTCCACTTGTTTTTTCTCTTCTGGAGTTAAGTGGGATTTGTCTTGAACAACAACCTTCTCATCTGGTTTCACTGGGGTGAAGTCTTGGTTCACTAGGTCTTTTCCTGCGATTGGATGACTGATCTTAGTGCTTGGATCGGTAACCGTTGCGGTTCCATCTTCACCTACAGTGACAGTCTTACCTGGGTTCTTCGCTTTGACCTTATCTTCCACTTGTTTTTTCTCTTCTGGAGTTAAGTGGGATTTGTCTTGAACAACAACCTTCTCATCTGGTTTCACTGGGGTGAAGCCTTCGTTAACTAGGTCTTTTCCTGCGATTGGATGACTGATCTTAGTGCTTGGATCGGTGACAGTGGCGGTTCCATCTTCACCTACAGTGACAGTCTTACCTGGGTTCTTCGCTTTGACCTTATCTTCCACTTGTTTTTTCTCTTCTGGAGTTAAGTGGGATTTGTCTTGAACAACAACCTTCTCATCTGGTTTCACTGGGGTGAAGTCTTCGATAACTAGGTCTTTTCCTGCGATTGGGTGACTGATCTTAGTGCTTGGATCGGTAACCGTTGCGGTTCCATCTTCACCTACAGTGACAGTCTTACCTGGGTTCTTCGCTTTGACCTTATCTTCCACTTGTTTTTTCTCTTCTGGAGTTAAGTGGGATTTGTCTTGAACAACAACCTTCTCATCTGGTTTCACTGGGGTGAAGTCTTGGTTCACTAGGTCTTTTCCTGCGATTGGATGACTGATCTTAGTGCTTGGATCGGTAACCGTTGCGGTTCCATCTTCACCTACAGTGACAGTCTTACCTGGGTTCTTCGCTTTGACCTTATCTTCCACTTGTTTTTTCTCTTCTGGAGTTAAGTGGGATTTGTCTTGAACAACAACCTTCTCATCTGGTTTCACTGGTGTGAAGTCTTCGATAACTAGGTCTTTTCCTTCGATTGGGTGACTGATCTTAGTGCTTGGATCGGTGACCGTTGCGGTTCCATCTTCACCTACAGTGACAGTCTTACCTGGGTTCTTCGCTTTGACCTTATCTTCCACTTGTTTTTTCTCTTCTGGAGTTAAGTGGGATTTGTCTTGAACAACAACCTTCTCATCTGGTTTCACTGGTGTGAAGCCTTCGTTAACTAGGTCTTTTCCTGCGATTGGATGACTGATCTTAGTGCTTGGATCGGTGACAGTGGCGGTTCCATCTTCACCTACAGTGACAGTCTTACCTGGGTTCTTCGCTTTGACCTTATCTTCCACTTGTTTTTTCTCTTCTGGAGTTAAGTGGGATTTGTCTTGAACAACAACCTTCTCATCTGGTTTCACTGGGGTGAAGTCTTCGATAACTAGGTCTTTTCCTGCGATTGGGTGACTGATCTTAGTGCTTGGATCGGTGACCGTTGCGGTTCCATCTTCACCTACAGTGACAGTCTTACCTGGGTTCTTCGCTTTGACCTTATCTTCCACTTGTTTTTTCTCTTCTGGAGTTAAGTGGGATTTGTCTTGAACAACAACCTTCTCATCTGGTTTCACTGGGGTGAAGTCTTGGTTCACTAGGTCTTTTCCTGCGATTGGATGACTGATCTTAGTGCTTGGATCGGTAACCGTTGCGGTTCCATCTTCACCTACAGTGACAGTCTTACCTGGGTTCTTCGCTTTGACCTTATCTTCCACTTGTTTTTTCTCTTCTGGAGTTAAGTGGGATTTGTCTTGAACAACAACCTTCTCATCTGGTTTCACTGGGGTGAAGCCTTCGTTAACTAGGTCTTTTCCTGCGATTGGATGACTGATCTTAGTGCTTGGATCGGTGACAGTGGCGGTTCCATCTTCACCTACAGTGACAGTCTTACCTGGGTTCTTCGCTTTGACCTTATCTTCCACTTGTTTTTTCTCTTCTGGAGTTAAGTGGGATTTGTCTTGAACAACAACCTTCTCATCTGGTTTCACTGGGGTGAAGTCTTCGATAACTAGGTCTTTTCCTGCGATTGGGTGACTGATCTTAGTGCTTGGATCGGTAACCGTTGCGGTTCCATCTTCACCTACAGTGACAGTCTTACCTGGGTTCTTCGCTTTGACCTTATCTTCCACTTGTTTTTTCTCTTCTGGAGTTAAGTGGGATTTGTCTTGAACAACAACCTTCTCATCTGGTTTCACTGGGGTGAAGTCTTGGTTCACTAGGTCTTTTTCCTGCGATTGGATGACTGATCTTAGTGCTTGGATCGGTAACCGTTGCGGTTCCATCTTCACCTACAGTGACAGTCTTACCTGGGTTCTTCGCTTTGACCTTATCTTCCACTTGTTTTTTCTCTTCTGGAGTTAAGTGGGATTTGTCTTGAACAACAACCTTCTCATCTGGTTTCACTGGTGTGAAGCCTTCGTTAACTAGGTCTTTTCCTGCGATTGGATGACTGATCTTAGTGCTTGGATCGGTGACAGTGGCGGTTCCATCTTCACCTACAGTGACAGTCTTACCTGGGTTCTTCGCTTTGACCTTATCTTCCACTTGTTTTTTCTCTTCTGGAGTTAAGTGGGATTTGTCTTGAACAACAACCTTCTCATCTGGTTTCACTGGGGTGAAGTCTTCGATAACTAGGTCTTTTCCTGCGATTGGGTGACTGATCTTAGTGCTTGGATCGGTGACAGTGGCGGTTCCATCTTCACCTACAGTGACAGTCTTACCTGGGTTCTTCGCTTTGACCTTATCTTCCACTTGTTTTTTCTCTTCTGGAGTTAAGTGGGATTTGTCTTGAACAACAACCTTCTCATCTGGTTTCACTGGGGTGAAGTCTTGGTTCACTAGGTCTTTTCCTGCGATTGGATGACTGATCTTAGTGCTTGGATCGGTAACCGTTGCGGTTCCATCTTCACCTACAGTGACAGTCTTACCTGGGTTCTTCGCTTTGACCTTATCTTCCACTTGTTTTTTCTCTTCTGGAGTTAAGTGGGATTTGTCTTGAACAACAACCTTCTCATCTGGTTTCACTGGGGTGAAGTATTCGATAACTAGGTCTTTTCCTGCGATTGGGTGACTGATCTTAGTGCTTGGATCGGTGACAGTGGCGGTTCCATCTTCACCTACAGTGACAGTCTTACCTGGGTTCTTCGCTTTGACCTTATCTTCCACTTGTTTTTTCTCTTCTGGAGTTAAGTGGGATTTGTCTTGAACAACAACCTTCTCATCTGGTTTCACTGGGGTGAAGCCTTCGTTAACTAGGTCTTTTCCTGCGATTGGATGACTGATCTTAGTGCTTGGATCGGTGACAGTGGCGGTTCCATCTTCACCTACAGTGACAGTCTTACCTGGGTTCTTCGCTTTGACCTTATCTTCCACTTGTTTTTTCTCTTCTGGAGTTAAGTGGGATTTGTCTTGAACAACAACCTTCTCATCTGGTTTCACTGGGGTGAAGTCTTCGATAACTAGGTCTTTTCCTGCGATTGGGTGACTGATCTTAGTGCTTGGATCGGTGACAGTGGCGGTTCCATCTTCACCTACAGTGACAGTCTTACCTGGGTTCTTCGCTTTGACCTTATCTTCCACTTGTTTTTTCTCTTCTGGAGTTAAGTGGGATTTGTCTTGAACAACAACCTTCTCATCTGGTTTCACTGGGGTGAAGTCTTGGTCCACTAGGTCTTTTCCTGCGATTGGATGACTGATCTTAGTGCTTGGATCGGTAACCGTTGCGGTTCCATCTTCACCTACAGTGACAGTCTTACCTGGGTTCTTCGCTTTGACCTTATCTTCCACTTGTTTTTTCTCTTCTGGAGTTAAGTGGGATTTGTCTTGAACAACAACCTTCTCATCTGGTTTCACTGGGGTGAAGTCTTGGTTCACTAGGTCTTTTCCTGCGATTGGATGACTGATCTTAGTGCTTGGATCGGTGACCGTTGCGGTTCCATCTTCACCTACAGTGACAGTCTTACCTGGGTTCTTCGCTTTGACCTTATCTTCCACTTGTTTTTTCTCTTCTGGAGTTAAGTGGGATTTGTCTTGAACAACAACCTTCTCATCTGGTTTCACTGGGGTGAAGCCTTCGTTAACTAGGTCTTTTCCTGCGATTGGATGACTGATCTTAGTGCTTGGATCGGTGACAGTGGCGGTTCCATCTTCACCTACAGTGACAGTCTTACCTGGGTTCTTCGCTTTGACCTTATCTTCCACTTGTTTTTTCTCTTCTGGAGTTAAGTGGGATTTGTCTTGAACAACAACCTTCTCATCTGGTTTCACTGGGGTGAAGTCTTCGATAACTAGGTCTTTTCCTGCGATTGGGTGACTGATCTTAGTGCTTGGATCGGTGACAGTGGCGGTTCCATCTTCACCTACAGTGACAGTCTTACCTGGGTTCTTCGCTTTGACCTTATCTTCCACTTGTTTTTTCTCTTCTGGAGTTAAGTGGGATTTGTCTTGAACAACAACCTTCTCATCTGGTTTCACTGGGGTGAAGTCTTGGTCCACTAGGTCTTTTCCTGCGATTGGATGACTGATCTTAGTGCTTGGATCGGTAACCGTTGCGGTTCCATCTTCACCTACAGTGACAGTCTTACCTGGGTTCTTCGCTTTGACCTTATCTTCCACTTGTTTTTTCTCTTCTGGAGTTAAGTGGGATTTGTCTTGAACAACAACCTTCTCATCTGGTTTCACTGGGGTGAAGTCTTCGATAACTAGGTCTTTTCCTTCGATTGGGTGACTGATCTTAGTGCTTGGATCGGTGACCGTTGCGGTTCCATCTTCACCTACAGTGACAGTCTTACCTGGGTTCTTCGCTTTGACCTTATCTTCCACTTGTTTTTTCTCTTCTGGAGTTAAGTGGGATTTGTCTTGAACAACAACCTTCTCATCTGGTTTCACTGGGGTGAAGCCTTCGTTAACTAGGTCTTTTCCTGCGATTGGATGACTGATCTTAGTGCTTGGATCGGTGACAGTGGCGGTTCCATCTTCACCTACAGTGACAGTCTTACCTGGGTTCTTCGCTTTGACCTTATCTTCCACTTGTTTTTTCTCTTCTGGAGTTAAGTGGGATTTGTCTTGAACAACAACCTTCTCATCTGGTTTCACTGGTGTGAAGTCTTTTGCTTGTGCCGTCACAGTAGTTGGTTCTGATGGATGACTGTCACCTTTCGTAGCTGTTGCTGTTACCTGACTTTTATCTTTTACACCTTCAGCTGGAATAAGGAGTTGCCCTGTACTTGAATCTACTGTTACACCTACTGGCTTATCTGATGATGACCATGTTCCATTTTTATCTTTGACTACTGTTACAGTTTTATTTTGTTCTTTCTCATCAGTGTAATTAACCGTGACTTTATCTGCATCCCCTGTTGGCGTTACTGTAACTGTTCCATCACTTGGTGCTGTTGCTGTTGGTGGTGTTGGTTTATCTTCCCTAACTTTAACCGTTAATTGTATTTCTCCTGATTCTTTACCTTGACTATCAATTGCTTTGTATTTGACAATATATGTGCCTGGTTTTCTAGAATTAATATCTTTCACATTATTTTGTCCATTTACTGATACAATCTCTGTTCGTACTTTAGTACCACGTGTTGCATCTTTATCATCTTCATAGTCAGCTTTTGTAACTAAAGTCTTAAGATCTATATTTTCTCCAAATTCTAATACTTTTTCATTTCCTGCAACTGCAGATGTAACGGTTGGTGCTTGGTTTGTAACTTGGATTGTTTTCCAATCAACTGCACTTGAATACTTACCTTCTGAAATATTAGCTATTGCTTTAGCAGTTCCTTCTGCAATGGATTCTTTCATCTCAATAGTGATGTTATTCGTAAATGCATCTTTCGATGTATTCTTAACCTCCCCTAGAGTTGGTTTATTTGAAACCCATGGACTATTAATATTTTCACGTTTTAGGCCTATCTCATGTGCCTTACCTGTTGCTTTATCTGTATAAGATACATAAACCATACCTGCATCGTGTGGGGCTTTAACTACGATATTCTTAGTTCCTGCTACGAGACTAGCTCCATCTTTAGAAGCTACTGATGGTTGAATCGTTGTTTCACCTAATGATACAGCCACATTCGTTGCATCACTTTCAATACCATCTACAATTTGAGTAACAGTGACTTGATCACGTGGCACTAATTGAGTTTGATTTAATTGATTACTATTTAATCCTTTAGGAAGTGTTACTGTCCACTTACCGTTATTACCTACTGTAACTTCATTAATTGTTACACCTGGTACTGTTACTTTTATCTTAGCACCTGGACGTCCTGTACCAGTTAATTCTCTATCTGTTGAAGCTACAGTTGGCACTCCTATACTACCTTTTGGATTTATTGTTGTATTATAAGTAGGTGCTTCTGGCTTAACATTGACTTTAACATCAATTATCTTATAAGGTCGTTTTTGTGTCGCATCAGGCTGATTTTGCCCTGTTTGAGACATAGGTAATGTTACTTTTACTCTATAGTTCTGTACACCTGGAGTATTTGCTATCAGTGTTTGTTTATTACCTTGAGCATTTACCCATTCATAGGTTGTTCCAGTCGGTAAGTCCTCTGAGCCAGCTACCTTAGCTACAGCATCTTTTGCATTTTGTTCTGTTAAAGTAGCACCTTTTGAAACAGTGACTCTTGTTCTATTTGCTTCTACATCAAACACTTTATGTTCAAATGTTCCTGTATGTGCTAATTTTTGAGCATCATTAGGATTATTTGTAAATCTTCCATGATTGTACTTACCACTGAATGTATATGTTTTTGTGCCTACTGGATCTGCCTTAAGCATCTCTCTTAATTTTGATGCGCTTTGTTCCTGCTCACCATTTCGTTTAGCAACCCAAACCATTCCGCTTGGAAGGTTTCCTGGATTCACATAATAGCCTGATTCATCATTACCATGGTCCATACCTTTGAAATCATAAACCGTACGGGCTATCGGGAATGTTGGTAATACTTTATAAGTTACCTCAACTTGTTGTGCTGGTGCATCCGGGAATCTTACTGTCACTGTTGTTCTCTTATCACCAACACTTGAAGTATCAAAGTTTCCTGTAACTTGTACATTACTTGGTAGGTTAGTTGTTCCAGCTCCGTTTTGCAATAGAACGGTTTGTTTAATTTCCTCAGGAATTAGTCTTTCCCCTTGCTTAATATTAATAATCGGTTGTTTTACTAACGGATAAGTAGCAACCTTAGCATCACTTGGTTGTGAGATATTTCCTGCTTCATCTGTTGCTTTTGCTGTTACATTTCCTGCTACTAGATTTGCTGTTGGTTCAATGGTCACTCTACCTTGATTGTCAGCTACTTTTTCTCCAATCTTATGATTTTTCGCATCAAAAAGTTCTACCTTAGCACCTGCTTCAGTTTGAACTGTGATAGGTGTTCTTGTTCCTGCTTTCCCTAATAATGGTGTTTCAATCGTTGGTTTACCTGGAGCTACATTATCTCGATTAACATTATCTCTTAATCGCATTTCTCGCTTGCTACCTGAACCCTCACCGCGATGATTATAGGTTACATCGCCATTTTTAGCAATTGTTAGATCGGCAACTTCAATACCTGGATTAGCTTTTAAAACGGCTGCTTTACACGTTCTTTATCAGTCGGAGATAAATTGCTTGGATCTTTCACAGGAACTTTGTCACTTTGTTTTAGTTGACCGTAGCCTTCTTCTTCTGCGGAAGCACGGGTGCCTGTACTCGACGTTATATCGCTATTCTCAGCACGTGTCACTACCCGATCACCGGCCTTGAACTGCTTACCTGCCGGCAAGGTGATAGTGATACTGCCATCTCCTTTTGGTGTGAAGGTTATTTTAGCGTCATTAGTTATTTGTTTATACTGATTATTAGCTTGTTTTTCAAACTTAATCGCTTACCTTGAATAGATGCATAAACAATATCTGTCTTACCATTCGGTCTTAAGGTAACACTGGTATCTCCATGTGTAAATGGACTAACTGTAATTGGGTTTGGTACTGGAGCAGTTGCAACTTGAGGATTACTTGGATCAGAAACATTTCCTGCTTTATCTCTAGCCTTGGCTGTCACATTCCCGCTCGGAATGTCTTTGCTTGGAGTGATAAACGCTTTACCACTTGCGTTCGCTTCACCTCGACCTAGCTCTTTACCTCCATGGTCATATACAACAACTGATACGCCTGCTTCTGCATCTACCTCTATTTGAGTTCTAGTGCCAGCTTTACCCGTCAAGTTTGTTGGAATCCTTGGAGTTGCTGGCTTACTTACCAACCTTGTTCCAGTAGCAGCATATACATATGCCTGAAGTGCATTGTAAGCTCTTCCTTCTTTAGCGGTTACAGCTATAGTTCCTGCTTTTTGAGCTTGCTCAGGCTTAACATCATCTCTCAAACGCACCTTAATATGAAATTTATAAGCATAATCTTGATGACTACCTACAGTTAACAGATGAGAATAAGAAGCACTAGGTAACTGACCATTATCTTGCTTAACGATACGATTAAGCTCAGGATTATCTTTTAATCCCTTCAACATTTGTTGTAGCTGAGTTGAATTTCCACTAGTAGGGCCACCGCTCATCTGAAAAAGACCACCTGCATTTCCCCATAGTCTTTGTGAGCCAGAATCCTGAAAACCATTACTTGCCAATCTCTCCAATGGGACTGTATATCTTCCACCTTCTATAGTAAAATTATTAGGATTATCAGAAAGCCTTCCTGTTCCTGCATGATTTCGATAACGTTCGTAGTAAAGATCAGAAACAACTCCTACAGGATAACTAGTTCCTTTATACAAAAGATCACGAGGTGGGTAGAACCAAAATGCATTTCCATTATACCCACTCAAAGCTTTACCATCATTTTGGAAGTAAACATCATAAGTAATAAATTTTTTACCGTCTTCTTGACTATATTTGCAGTCATGAACGTTTTATCAATTGTTCGATCACGAGCACCAGTAACTGTTCCACCACCGGTAAATTTATCCTCTGATATATACTCTTTTACGTTATTTAACGCTCCTTCCACACGTCCACTATCTGCTCTAAATCCTGTTCCTTCCGCTATTCTCTGACCATTACGCGGATCACGGGAACCTGAAGTCAAACGTGTTGTAGCGTTTTTAACAGAAATAAACATTCTCTTCACACGTTTTGTCATTTCTTCAACATCGTTCAGAGAAACTGTTGTATTTTCAAGAACTACTTGAGCCACTCCTAGTAGTTCATTGGCTTTTTCAAGAACTCCTTTCGTAGTATCATGTTCAGGAACTTCTGAAATTGCTGCTTTCAACTGATCAACAGATACTTTCAAAGCATCTTTTTTAGCTGAAACAGTTTGACTCTCTTCGCTTGCTCTTACTTCAGAAGAAGGTTGGATCGCTGGTTTTTCAGCCTCAGTTCCAGTATTACTTTCTCGAACCTCACTTGATTCTTTCACCGCATTAGATAAAGTAACTAAATCAGTAGACAAAAGTTCTTTTAGTTCATTAATATCTTTTTGAACTGCATCAGCTTTATCTAGTAATGCCTGAGCTCTCTGAACTCTTTCTTTTACAGAAGAAAGCACTGAGTCGTCAAGATTTAATTTAGTTGAAAGAAGAGAATTTAATTCTTCAACTACTGTTCTTAACTGACTTTTATCAACCGTATTACTACTATTTTCAACAAGTGCAGTTTCTTTATTTTCTAAAGAACTATTGACTACTTCTGATTTATTTTCAGTAGGTTCCTTAATACCCACAGGCGAGTCGCCCTTATCGTTAGGTTGTACTACACCCGCCGTAGATTGTGAATTGCTTCCGCTTACGGTATCTGCGCTAACAACGCGCGCACCTAAAAACATCAGTGCTGCAACAGCAACTGAAGCGGCACCGAAACTATATTTACGAATAGAAAAGCGCAACACCTTTTCACGTTGATGACGCTTGATTCTATTGAGTGAATTTGATTTATTTTCCATTGTCCCTCCTGATGTTAAAACACAAAACCAAATTTAAAAGCACTATTCCCACTGGGAATAAAACAATAAAAACTACTATGATGGATATTTGACATCACAGCTATCACAGCTATCACAGCTATCACAGCTATCACAGCTATCACAGCTATCACAGCTATCACAGCACAATTATACCACTTTTAACATATTCAATCAAACAAAATAATGTAAATATGCCTAATTTCAAGAATTTTCAGTAAGTTTCAAGAAAGCGCAATCAAGTTATTTATAATAATTAAAAATAAATATACATAACAATAGATATCCGACCCTTAATTTTCCGATCTTATTCAGATATCTTCTATAAATATAATTTTATACTATTTTAAAATCAAATTCATAAACTTTCTTCTTATAAACAAATAGATGATAGTTTTAATTAAAAATCCTATCATTGATTCCCTGCACCTATAATTTCAAAGCATACACTTATACAACGATATTTCTTGAATAGGCTATCACCAAAAGCTACACTTTGACTTCAAATAAGTATAGTGGATTGAAGTTAGAATAGTCCAACACGACTCCTAATTCATTTTTAGAGATTGACCAATCGATTTGCGTACATTTTATTTCAATCCACTATATCTTATTACGAATACTATCTATTTTTCCGAGAATACAAGAACAGCCTTGCACCTCTTGAAATGAGGAACAAGGCTGTTTTTTAATCTTTTGCATTCATTGTCCACTTAACAATGATCCGTTCATATTTGACTAAATGTTTATTTTAGTCTTCTTTTTTCTTTCCAAGAGCAAGTCCGAGACTGCCTAGCATACCAAGAAGTCCTAGAGATGCAAGAGTAGCATTTGATTCTGTTCCTGTATTTGGCAATACATTTTGAGAATCATTTGATTTAGCTCCATTATCAAAAGCATCTGTAGTATCTTCATGATTTACATTCGGAATAACTGAATCTGGAATTGAAGTTGTTGGTGCAGCTGTATCTTGACCAGAATTTCCATTAGCATCAGGCATTACTGGCACAACTGGAATTGGAGTTGGAGTTGTTAGCTCAGGTGTATCGTGACCAGAATTTACATTAGTATCAGGTGTTACTGGAATTGTATTTGTGTTTGAACTTACTTTTCTGAAAATGTGGGTCATTACTGGTTCATTTTCAGAAATCACAGTTCGTACAAATTCATATCCTGGAATTGATCCATGTTCAACATCCTTTTCATTACCTGTCTTAACGGATGGTTTCAATACATTTCCATCTTCATCAATCCAGCGAACCTCAATCATTAGCTCTGGCAATTCAATTGAAGCCGGTAATACACCATTTTCAAAAATTGTTACCTTAGCTGGATTTTCCACTGGAACTTCCACAGCTGGTTTACCTGGTTCAGTAATCTTACCTGTACCCGGAACTTTACCTTCTGGTAATTCACTGTTTGGTACTTTACCTTTACCGTCTTCACCGATTGTGACTGTGATTGGCTTGTTACCTTTACCTGGGATTTCTACCGTAGTTCCTGGTGGGTATGTTGAACCATCTGGTTTCTTCGGTGTTACTGTAACATCACCTGTCTTAGGATCTTGTTCTAACTCTACTTTTGGTTCTTTCGTTATTCCATAAGTTCGAACTGTTGTCGGAGTTACCTTACCTGTTTTTGGATCAACTTCATAGGTAATGGTATCAATCACATCGCGACCTTCAGAATCTTTAGATTGTTCAACCTTAGTTTTCGCACCAACTTTAACGATTGTCTTACCTGCTGGGCTGACGACTGGATTACCAACGTGTTCTGTGATATGACCGTCCTTTGGATCTACATCGTAAGTGGTTGTAGTAACTGTTTTACCTTTTTCACCCTCAGTACGCTGAGCTGGTGTACCGAAGTCACGAGTGTCATCTTTTTCATAAACCACTGCGGGTTCAATTGGTGTTTCTACTACCTTATCCTTAGCTGCAACTTTAACAATAGTATTAGTTGGTTCTTTCGTACGAACTGGTTGATCTTCACTTGCTGTAATCTTTCCAGTATTAGGATCCACAGTGTAAGTTGTTGTGATAGTGTCTTCACCATCTTCACCTTTAACAGTAGTTGGGGCTGTACCTTTTTCTTTCGTATCATCTTTTTCATAGACAACAGGGGATGGTACAGGTCTTGTCTCAGTCGTTGGTTCTTTCGTTTTCCCATAAGTTCGAACAGTTGTTGGAGTTACCTTACCTGTTTTTGGATCAACTTCATAGGTAGTGGTATCAATTACATCGAGACCTTCAGAATCTTTAGATTGTTCAACCTTAGTTTTCGCACCAACTTTAACGATTGTCTTACCTGCTGGGCTGACTACTGGGTTGCCAACATGTTCTGTGATATGACCGTCCTTTGGATCTACATCGTAAGTGGTTGTAGTAACTGTTTTACCTTTAGCTCCTTCAACGCGTTCATTAGGTGTGTCAACTTCTCGTTCACCATCTCTGACGTACTCAACTTCTGGTTCAATCAGGTTTTCTACTACTTTGTCCTTTGCTGCAACTTTGACAATAGTTGCTGTTGGATTTACTACTACTGGTTCTCCTACTCTTTCTGTAATAGCACCTGTAGTAGAATCAACACTATATGTTGTTGTGGTAGTGCGTGAACCTGCTTGTCCTGCTTCTTCCACATTTGGTTGATCTTTGTCGCGTGTATCATCTTTCACATACTTCTTAGGTGATGGGATTTCGGTTGTTTCTACTTTATCCTTCGCTGCGACTTTGACAATAGTATTAGTTGGTTCTTTCGTACGAACTGGTTGACCTTCACTTGCTGTAATCTTTCCAGTATTAGGATCTACTGTGTACGTTGTGGTGATGGTGTCTTCTCCATCTTCACCTTTAACAGTAGTTGGGGCTGTACCTTTTTCTTTCGTATCATCTTTTTCATAGACAACAGGTGATGGTACTACTCTCTTCTCAACTGTTGGTTCTTTCGTTTTCCCATAAGTTCGAACAGTTGTTGGAGTTACCTTACCTGTTTTTGGATCAACTTCATAGGTAGTGGTATCAATTACATCGAGACCTTCAGAATCTTTAGATTGTTCAACCTTAGTTTTCGCACCAACTTTAACGATTGTCTTGCCTGCTGGGGTGACGACTGGATTACCAACGTGTTCTGTGATATGACCGTCGTTTGGATCTACATCGTAAGTGGTTGTAGTAACTGTTTTACCTTTAGCTCCTTCAACGCGTTCATTAGGTGTGTCAACTTCTCGTTCACCATCTCTGACGTACTCAACTTCTGGTTCAATCAGGTTTTCTACTACTTTGTCCTTTGCTGCAACTTTGACAATAGTTGCTGTTGGATTTACTACTACTGGTTCTCCTACTCTTTCTGTAATAGCACCTGTAGTAGAATCAACACTATATGTTGTTGTGGTAGTGCGTGAACCTGCTTGTCCTGCTTCTTCCACATTTGGTTGATCTTTGTCGCGTGTATCATCTTTCACATACTTCTTAGGTGATGGGATTTCGGTTGTTTCTACTTTATCCTTCGCTGCGACTTTAACAATAGTATTAGTTGGTTCTTTCGTACGAACTGGTTGACCTTCACTTGCTGTAATCTTTCCAGTATTAGGATCCACAGTGTAAGTTGTTGTGATAGTGTCTTCACCATCTTCACCTTTAACAGTAGTTGGGGCTGTACCTTTTTCTTTCGTATCATCTTTTTCATAGACAACAGGGGATGGTACAGGTCTTGTCTCAGTCGTTGGTTCTTTCGTTTTCCCATAAGTTCGAACAGTTGTTGGAGTTACCTTACCTGTTTTTGGATCAACTTCATAGGTAGTGGTATCAATCACATCACGACCTTCAGAATCTTTAGATTGTTCAACCTTAGTTTTCGCACCAACTTTAACGATTGTCTTACCTGCTGGGCTGACTACTGGGTTGCCAACGTGTTCTGTGATATGACCGTCCTTTGGATCTACATCGTAAGTGGTTGTAGTAACTGTTTTACCTTTTTCACCCTCAGTACGCTGATCTGGTGTACCGAAGTCTTTTTCAACATCTTTAACGTATTCCACTTCTGGTTCAATCAGGGTTTCTACGACTTTGTCTTTGGCACCAACTTTAACGACTTTTGGTACCATTTCTGTTCTACTAACGACCGGTGTTCCATCCGTTACTGTACCGTTAGTTTCATTAACAAGTGTTAAGGTTGTTGTTACTATCTTACCTTCAGATCCATTATTAGTAACCGTATTAGTTCCTACATCTTTGGTTTTATCTGCTTCATACCGTGTTGTTACCGGAATTATTTTGGTTACAACTTTGGATTTAACGCCATTTGGACTGGCAATGTCTTTCCTTACTGTTGGCGTAAGGGCACCGGTACTTGCATTGACTTCGTAGCTGGTAGTCTTCTTAACAACATCATCGCCTTCTTTAAGGTATTCAACCTCATCTTTAGCTGGCACTTTGACCACTGTCGGAGTTGAAGGTTTGATAACTGGTTTTCCTTCATGTGGAATGAGGTTACCATCTGTCGGATTCACAGTATAAGTTGTGGTTACTGTTCTTGTACCTGGAGTACCAGCTACTGTGATTTTTGCTTCACCTTTAGCTTTTGTCGCATCTTTTTCATAACGAATACTTGGCTGTATTGGCGTAACCACAACCTTAGATTTAGCTCCATTTTGTTTGAAGATTTCCTTTTTCTCTGTTGGAGTAAGGGCACCGGTACTTGCATTGACCGAGTAAGTTGTTGTCTTCTTAACAACATTATCACCTTCTTTGAGATATTCAACCTCATCTTTAGCTGGCACTTTGACCACTGTAGGAGTTGAAGGTTTGATAACTGGTTGACCTTCATGTGGAATGAGGCTGCCATCTGTAGGTTTAACTGTATAGGTTGTGGTTACTGTTCTAGTGCCTGGAGTACCAGCTTCTGTGATTTTAGCTTCATCTTTGGCTCTTGTAGTGTCTTTCTCGTAACGAATACTTGGTTGTATTGGTGTAACGACAACCTTAGATTTAGCTCCATTTTGTTTGAAGATTTCCTTTTTCTCTGTTGGAGTAAGGGCACCGGTACTTGCATTGACCGCGTAAGTTGTAGTCTTCTTAACAACATCATCGCCTTCTTTGAGGTATTCAACCTCATCTTTAGCTGGGACCTTGACCACTGTAGGAGTTGAAGGTTTGATAACTGGTTGACCTTCATGTGGAATGAGGTTACCATCTGTCGGATTCACAGTATAAGTGGTAGTCACTGTTCTAGTTCCTGGAGTACCAGATACTGTGACTTTTGCTTCTTCTTTAGCCCTTGTGGCGTCTTTTTCATAACGAACACTTGGATCAAGTGGTGTAACGACAACCTTAGCCTTGGCACCATCTTTCTTAAACACTTCATCAAGTGTATTTTTAGTAATCTGTCCTGTATCAGGATCTTTCATACTCACAGTTGTTGACTTAATGATGTCATCTCCGCTTTTACTGTATACAGTAGTTTCTCCAACTTTTTCTACAGATTTAACTGTTGTAATTTTTTTATCTTGATAACCTGTCCCATCTAAGGAAATTCGTTTCCCAGACATAAACTCTGATCGTCTATTAATCAGATCGGCTTCAAAATAAGAACGTGAACTATGACCTCCGCTTGTCCGTCCAACATTTATAACAACATCACTATCATTGCTGACACCTTTTCTTATCGTCGAATCATTATCAACAATATAATGAGTCATTTTACCAGACTTAGCTATTTTTTTGCTATCTAAACCTTTCTGCCAAAAGTCACGACCAGAAACCAAACTTGTCACTACTTTTGGGGCATTAAATGTTGTTCCTTTTTTTAATACATTATTATAAAAGTTTCTATAAGCCAACTGTTCTTTAGGAGACATGACTCTGCTGTCAGAATATGCCAACTCATAGGCTTCAACCATTGCCCGTTGTACTAAATATCCTCCTAAAGAATGACCTGTTAAATAAAGATTGGTAATACTCTTATCTTTAGCTAGTTCGCGCATGATATTTTCTGCATCTATCCCCTGTTGAGGATTTCTTCCTGTTCCCAGAGTGATATCTGCTTTAATATCTTTCACATCACTTGTTCCACGAAAGGCTAACACTTGTGCAGTCCCATTTGGTAAATATGAGAAATCACTCTTAGTTTCATACAAGACAGCATCTAGTCCGCTAGATGTATGATAACTTTTCTTCCTTTCCCAATAAGGTCCCAATTCCTTATTCATCATCATATATTCGTAACGTGGTTTACTGTCACCATTCTTTTTATATAACTCTGATTCTGTTAAGGGTTTCTTATGATTCAGCACTCTATCAATATAATTATCATCACGGTAGGACAATTCCATGAACATAATCATATCGCGCTCACTGACATTCCATTTTAATTTTTCATCTGGCTTTTCTTTACTATCAATAATGCCATCCCCATCAGTATCCTCTAACATCGGATGACTATTGTATCCTACATACTTTTTCCCATTTTTTTCATAAATGTAAACTTCATCTTTATCTTTTAAGTAATCATTATCTGTAAAGCCTTCAGGAGTTAAAGTAGGACCATTAACTAACAAGCTATCAATTTTATTGCCTTCTGAAGCAATGATTCCAGCTTTTATTTGTTTAGCATACTCATCAGTTAATTCATACTTTTTAACCTCGGAAGGATTTGATGCTGCTCTCACCGCTGGAGTGCTTGATCTGTCTTCACCCGCCACGAAATCCCTTGTGGTCAAGCTGTTATTTTCCTTATCCCCAGATCTGACGGGTTCTGTAGTCCTTGTAGATCCTATTGGAACATCTCTGGTGTCTAACTCAGAAGAAGGATTATTTTGATTATCTGGTACAGGTTGCACTGCTTCTCTTTTCTCCACAGAAGGTAGAGAATTTTCCGTAGAAGCAAGTACTCCCTGAGATGGTGTAAACAAGGCAATTCCTATTAATACAGAAGCCACTCCAACAGAAAACTTTCGAATCGAAAAACGTTGACGTTTATTAAAAATATCTTTCATTTTACAAACTTTCTTTCTAGCTATTTTTTACAAAATAGAGGGTTCTAATATTTTGCCTTGACAGAATACTAGATCATTTCTTGCCTAAAATTTTAGAACCTTTCCTCTACTTGATTATAAGCTACTACATTGATTTCTAATCATATAAAAAATAGATCGCTTAATATTACTAAAATATCAGTAAAATATAAAAAAATGTAAATATTTTACTTTCAACACTGCCATTATACCATAAAAAATCATAACACTCATGTGTTTTAAAAAAGGTTTGTCAAAAAGTTTTCAAAATCAAAAAACGCATAATATCAGGACTTGAAACCTTGATACTATGCGTTTTATCTTATACAATTTACTAGATTTACAACTACTATTGGATTTTTATCCAACTCTGTCAAATCTAGATTTTTTCTTCTTTTATATCAATCACAATCTCTTCTGATTCATCAAAAGTTTCAGCCTTTTCTTGCCATTGCTCCTTGAGATTATTGAATTGATTTTTTGATGCTTCTGTCGCTTGACGAGCACATGATTTGGCTTGAGCAAGGACACTGTCCACAGTGATTTCACCTGACTCAACCTGTTCTTTGGTTTTCAGAACAAAATCTGTAGCCTGCTCCTTAACTTCTGTCAGTTTTTCACAGACTTGCTCCTTGGCATACTCCGGATCTTCTCTCAAATCATCTAGAAAATCTTGAGCCTGACTGCAAACTTGTTTGCCCTTGTCGCTTGTTAAAAACAAGGCAAGAGCTGCACCTGAAACGGTTCCTAAAAGGATTGAGGATAGTTTACCCATAAGGATTCTCCTTTTTTATTTTTTGAAAAATTTACTTGCAAGACGAAGAGCTGACAAACTTGCACCAGTTTTGAGTATTTTTGAACCAGCTGATGAAGCTTTCTTGCTCAAGACACGCGCATGGTCATTGAGGTCTGAAACAGATAGAGATAAATCTGCAACAGCATTAAAGAGCGGATCAATCGTTGCCACCTTGACATTGATATCATCTGCCAAGACATTGACCTTAGCCAGCAATTCATTGGTTTGATGCAAGGTCACATCCACATCTGAAGTCAAGGTTTTAATCGTCTTCTCTGTTTCATCGATAACACGGCCAAGCTTTTGTACAGTAATGATTAGATAGACTAAAAAGACAATCAAAGCAAAGGCTACAAGAATATATGCAACTTCTAACATTTAGTTTTCCTCCTCTGTAATATAGTAAGGGGCCTTCTTTCGATTTTGATATAGAATGATAAAAATACCGAGACCGATAAGGACAACTGATAGCCATTGGGACACTCGAAGACCAAAGAACATGAGGCTATCTGTCCGCATGCCTTCGATGATCATACGACCGAAACCATACCAAATCAAGTAGAAAGCAGTAATATGGCCTCGTCTGAGACTCTTCCATTTTCGTCTGAATATCAAAATCAAGGCAAATCCAAGTAGATTCCATAGGGACTCATAAAGGAAGGTCGGTTGACGGTAGCTCCCATCAATATACATCTGGTCACGGATGAAGCCAGGTAGATAATCCAGATTATCCACTGCTGCACCATAGGCTTCTTGGTTAAAGAAATTTCCCCAGCGCCCCAAACTTTGGGCAATCATGACGCTAGGCGCCGCAATATCGAGAAAATCCCAAGTATTGATAAGTTTACGATCAGCAAAGATATAGAGCACAAGAGCCCCAGTTATCAAACCACCGTAAATGGCCAAACCACCATTCCAAATGGCAAAAATCTCTCCCAAATTCTGACTATAGTAATCAAAACGGAAAATGACATAGTAGAGACGAGCTCCTAAAATAGCCAAGGGAAAGGCTATCAAGATAAAATCTAAAATATCGTCTGGTATAATCTTCTTTCTAGGCGCTTCTTTCATGGTCAAATAAACCGCAAGAATCAAACCTGTCACAATACATAAGGCATACCAACGAATAGCTAGAGGACCTAGATGAATAGCAATTGGATCAAGCATTAGGCACCTCGTTTTGAGCAATGAGATTTGTCAAGCGTTCTTCGAACAAACGCGTCGCATCAAGCCCATTTCCTTGGCACGATAGTTCATGGCAGCAGCCTCAATCACGACAGAGATATTACGACCTGTTTTAACTGGAATACGAATACGAGGAATGGCTACGCCAGAAATTTCTATTTCCTCTGCATTGTTTCCAAGACGATCAAAAGTCTTATGTGTATCGTAATTTTCCAAATAAACAGCCAGCTGGACTTGTGAAGAGTCCTTGACAGCACTGGCACCGTAGAGGCTCATGACATCGATAATCCCAACCCCACGAATTTCAATCAGGTGTCTCAAGATTTCAGCCGGTTCACCCCAAAGAGTAATCTCGTCCTTGGCAAAGATATCGACCCGGTCATCAGCTACCAAGCGGTGACCACGTTTGACAAGCTCTAGACCGGTCTCACTCTTACCGATTCCACTATCGCCCTGAATCAAGACACCCATTCCATAGATATCCATTAAGACACCGTGCACACTGGTCCGTTCTGCCAAACGAGAATCCAGATAACTAGATAACTCTCCAGACAAACGACTAGTAGCTGTACGGCTGGTTAAAATAGCAATCTTACATTCTCTAGCAGCCTTTAACATCTCCTCTGGAACCACCAAACCACGGGCAACAATGACCGCTGGTGTCTCAGGTAGAAACATTTTTTTCAAGACTTGGTAACGGTTGTGAGAAGACATCGAAACAAGATAGGACCACTCCTTCATTCCCAAAAGTTGGATCCGCTCTGGTGTGTAGTAGTCAAAATAACCTGTCATTTCAAGACCAGGTCGCGTAATATCCGCTGTATTGATTTCCTTTTCAAGTAATTCTGGCTCGCCATAGACAATGTCTAGTCTAAGCTTTTCAATCACATCTTTCACTAAAACTGCCATCATTTCCTCCTTCAATCGAGTTCTTTTTACTATTATATCAAATTGTAGGAGGATATTTCAGATTTTTGCAGGCTTTGGAGTATTTATTTATACTCAATGAAAATCAAAGAGCAAACTAGGAAACTAGCCGTAGGTTGCTCAAAACACTGTTTTGAGGTAGCAGATAAGACTGACGAAGTCAGCTCAAAGCACTGTTTTGAGGTTGTAGATGGAACTGACGTAGTCAGTATCCTACACATACGGCAAGGCGACGTTGACGAGGTTTGAAGAGATTTTCGAAGAGTATTAAAAGAAAAAAGACTAGATTTCTCCAGCCTTTCATTTCTAATTAGAATTTTTTACGTTTACGAGCTGCTTCTGATTTACGTTTACGTTTTACAGAAGGTTTTTCATAGAATTCACGTTTGCGTGTTTCTTGAAGAGTACCAGCTTTAGTAACCGCACGTTTGAAACGACGAAGTGCGTCGTCAAGAGATTCATTCTTACGTACTACTGTTTTAGACATTTTTTTCACTCCCTTCAAGTTCAAGATCTATTCTATTTTACACGTAAAAGGAATAATTGTCAAGAAAAAATGCGGTTTAATTTTGATTTTTTCTTCCATTTATACAGGTCTTGAAAGCATTAAATAGAAAAAACTGAAGGGCTTTGCTTTTTTATTTTTCAAGTAAGCTAAGCGCTTCAGCATCTGCAATGATGGTCACATCAGGGTGATTTTGGAGGCTACTTGCTGGTAGATTCTCAGTTACTGGTCCAGACACTGTTCCGGCAATGGCTTCTGCTTTTGATGCACCGTAAGCAAAGAGAAGAATTGACTTAGCATCCAAGATGTTTTTAATCCCCATTGAAATGGCTTGGGTTGGGACATCTTCAATCTTGTCAAAAAAGCGCGCATTGGCTTCAATAGTAGACTGGTCCAGTTCGACTAGATGCGTTTGACTGTCAAAAGGAGTACCAGGTTCATTAAATCCGATATGTCCATTACGACCAATTCCCAAGATTTGGAGATCAACTGGATGGTCAGCCAAAATTTGGTTGTAGCGTTCAACTTCAGCTTCAGCATGATCCTTAACCCCACGAGGCAAGAAACTTTCTTTAAATGGTTTTTGGTTGAACAAGTTTTCTTGCATGAAGTGACGGTAAGACTGAGGATTGTCGCCATCAAGGCCTACATACTCATCAAGGTTGACACTGGTTAGATTTGAAAAATCAAGGTCACTCTCAACAATTTCCTTGTAAAATTCAAGTGGGCTGCTTCCTGTTGCAAGTCCTAGGGTTTGAGCTCCATTTGCCAATTTTTCCTTCAAAATCTCAAAAGCTACTTTTCCACCTTCAACTTGGTTTTCAACTTTAATAACTTTCATCTTTTCATCCTCCGTTTCCATCTATATTTATTATATGGTATAGACCAATTTTTGTCAAGTGAAAACGATTTAATTTTCAAAAAAAGAGCGACTATACTTGAAACATGTTATAATGGATAAGATTAGAACTTAGAAAGAATGAACAGATATATGAATACAGCTGATTTTGATTTCCACTTACCTGAGGAATTGATTGCCCAAACGCCTCTTGAAAAACGGGATGCCTCTAAACTCCTCATCGTCAACCGTGAGACGGGAGAAATGCAGGACAAACACTTCCACTCTATTATTGATATGCTGGAACCTGGTGATGCCCTTGTCATGAACGACACCCGCGTTCTCCCTGCCCGCCTCTATGGTCAAAAGGAAGAAACTGGAGGTCATGTGGAACTTCTCCTGCTCAAAAATACGGCTGGAGATGAGTGGGAAGTTCTGGCTAAACCTGCCAAACGCCTTAAGGTCGGTACTCGTGTCAGCTTTGGTGATGGTCGCCTCAGCGCTGTCGTTACGGAAGAATTGACTCACGGAGGCCGCATTGTCCGCTTTGAATACCAAGGAATTTTCCTAGAAGTCTTGGAAAGTCTGGGAGAAATGCCTCTGCCACCTTATATCCACGAAAAATTGGATGACCGTGAACGCTATCAAACTGTCTATGCCAAGGAAAGTGGCTCTGCTGCTGCACCTACTGCTGGTCTTCACTTCACCAAAGAACTGCTGGCAGAAATCCAAGCTAAGGGTGTTCATCTAGTCTATCTGACTCTTCATGTCGGACTCGGAACATTTAGACCTGTCTCTGTGGACAATTTGGACGAACACGAAATGCACTCAGAATTTTACCAACTTTCTGAGGAAGCGGCTGCCACTCTTCGATCTGTCAAGGAAATGGAGGCCGTGTCATCGCTGTCGGAACCACTTCTATCCGCACCTTGGAGACTATTGGTTCCAAATTTGATGGGCAAATCCAAGCAGATTCTGGCTGGACCAATATCTTTATCAAACCTGGCTATGAATGGAAGGTTGTAGATGCCTTTTCAACCAACTTCCACCTGCCAAAATCAACTCTGGTCATGTTGGTTTCTGCTTTTGCAGGCCGTGAATTAGTCTTAGACGCTTATCACCATGCCATTCAAGAACACTACCGCTTCTTTAGTTTTGGCGATGCCATGTTTATCTATTAATTTATATAATCAAAAAACGCATATTATCAGGCATTATAAAACCTTGATAGTATGCGTTTTGTTATGGATAAAGAATTAGTCTGTTCTCAAGCTCTTATCTTTCAAACTCTGAACACTGGCATTGATAACCGCACCGACAATTAAAATCTTAGCGATGAGAATAAACCAGAACATCATGACCACCACGACAATGGAACTGAAAAAACGCACGTCCACTAGGTGATTGACATAGTTGTTAACATAGACTGAAAAGATATTGAGTAGGAAAACCAGAGTCAACAAGACAAAGGCACTACCTGGCAATACATGTCGAATCCGTCGGATCTTGACATTAGGCAGGAAATAATAAAGCATGACCAAGATAGCAAAAATCAGGGCATAAACCAAGGGGCCTGTTAGGTCTTGCAGATAATCAAAGAGAGGATTATCTGATTTCCAGTAGCTTTTGATAAGGTTGAGAAGCATGCGACCAAAGACACTCAGAAAAAGAGCTAACGCAAAGAGAATCTGCAGACCAAAACTGACAAACAAACTCATAAGCTGATGGGAAATCAGTCCACGATTTTTAGCTACTCCGTAAGCTTTATTAAAGGCTTTCTGTAGGAAATTCATGGATTTTGAAAAGGTCCAGAGGGCTGACAAAACCGCAAAACTCAATAAACCCGTTGAAGGTTGGGTCAGCACTTCTGTAATAATCTTTGCGACCACATCATACATGGTATCCGGCAAGAATCCATTGACAACCTTTAAAAAATTGGAAACTGGAATTTGAAAATAAGGGAGGATATTGACCACCACCAAAAGCAGGGGAAAAATCGAAATCAACCAATAGTAGGCTACTGCGACACTGGTCAACTCACTATCTGATGCTTGATAATAATGCAAAAAGGCTTTTAATAAAGGCTTGTCTATCAGCTCTTTCCACCACTTCTTCATGTCATACTCCTTCACTTATCATCTTGATTAATTTCTTCTTACCAATTCCATCATATCATAAGGCAGAGTATTGGCAGCTTCCTTCAAGGAATAGTTCTCTAAGTTATTCACATTTTGTCGCAATTTCTTGGCATACTTGGTCGTAATTAACCGTTTTTCTTCATATTCAAAAATCAACTTGCGCTCTAGGTAATAGCCTCTTAGCATCTCATCAATATTATTAGGTTTAACACGATTGATAACCCGTTCGACAAAGGCACCACTGGTAATAATAGCTGTTTCTCTGAGACGAGAATCCTGCATGAAGCTAATCAAGGAGCTCTTATAAACCCCTTTTAGGTTCTCCAAACTTTCGATAATCATCTCTGTATTTTCTAGATAGAGCTCTGCAATTTGGTCATAGTCAAGGGCTCTGAGTTTCTGTGATTCCTCATTTCCAACTGCGGAAGGTCTTTCCTAAGGTAAAGACTTCGTGGAGGAGAAAACGTAAAATCCGCAAGGAAACAAGGAAATAATAGGTCAATCGTGAAGCAAACTTGCGATTGATACTTTGTTCCATGCTTTTCAAATAACGTTGGTAGACTCGATAAGCACGCTCACTCATCTTGCCTTCTTCGTAGGCTTGTTCTAAACCATCACTTTCAATACTGAGGATAAGAAGCTTCAAGGCCTCCCAGTCTTCTTGAGCCCCCTTATTTTCTTGACTCAGGATCAGATTTTCAATACGTCCATGATAATTGTCAATAGCCGCATAGAGAGGAAGTTTATTTCTGGTGTCTTCCAACTCTTTTTCCAACTCTAGCGTTACCTCATTCAAAATAGCGATATGCATGAGATGGTCCTTGCTTTCTTCCTGTTCATCAGAAAGATGAGGCAAGACCAAGAGACCTGTTAAAAAGCTTACAAGCGTCACACCTGCGACAAGGAATAGCAAGAGAGGATACTCCTGCTCTAGATTACTTGGTATCAGAAGGATCGTAGCAATCGACACCGTTCCCTTGACACCTGAAAAGGTCAAAAGAAGCATGTCCTTCATATACTTATTTAGCTTTTTCTTGAGACGTCTAGTCCTATAGGCATAATAGCCATAAATCATGACAAAACGAACAGCAAAGAGGACAAAGGTCAGGGCGACAAGAGATCCCAGCAAGAGCAGAGGATTGTAGATTGGATTGGTCAAGATAGGTTCTGCTATCATTTCCAACTCCATCCCTAAAATCACAAAGACAGAACCGTTGAGCATAAAGTTCACTGTATGCCAAACCGTCTCGGTCACCGTATCCACTTGGGCTTCAAGTAGCGTAATCTTCTTAAAACGGCTTGCCTTTAAATCCCAGCAACTACGACGGCAATAATCCCTGAAACGTGGACTTCTTCTGCCAGAAAGAAGGTCACAAGAGGCAAACTCAATTCTAATAAAAGTTCGCTGGCAATATCCGTTGCTCGCACACTTAGCAAGAAGCTATGGAGGAAACGGTTGGTCATAGCTGTTAAAAAGCCAATTAAAAAACCACCTAGGATTGAAAAGATGAGCGAACTGCTAGCTTGCCCAAGAGAAAAAGCTCCAGTTGTCCAAGCTGTCAAAGCTACCTGAAAGGCCACCAAACCAGAAGCATCATTCAAGAGTCCTTCACCCTTAAGGATATTGGACACGCGCTTAGGAAAGCTAAAACGCTCCGAAAGAGAGGCAAAAGCAACCAAGTCCGTAGGGCCAAGGGCCGCCCCAACAGCCAAACAAGCCGCCAAGGGAAGGCTGAGCCAAAGAAGATGGGCCAAGCCACCCAAACTCAAGGTAGAGATAAAAATCACTGGAAATATGAGATAGACAATGATTCGCCAGTGTTTTAAAATAGCCGTAATATCTGCTTCCTCCGACTCTCGGAAAAGCAAGGGCCCGATAACCAGCGCCAAAAACAACTCTGTATTGAGGTGAAAGTCGGTATTGGGTAAAAAGAGACCAATCACAATTCCCAAAAGAATTTGCACCAAAGGGAGAGGCAAAAAGGGCAGGAGCTTATTGGTTGTACTTGAGACAATCAAGACCAGTAAAAATAGGATGAGGTAAATCAGTAATTCCACGCACAACCTCCTTAATCTTTTTTACAACAAGATTCAAAAATCTCCTTCTGCTCTTTGATTTTTTGGTCAATCTTGGAACAGTCTTTGTGCTCAATTTTTCTCTGGCACCGTTCCATTTCAAGAGCAACTAATTTTTTCTTGATTTTAAGCATTTTTTTGCTCATGTGTGCTTGGTCTAACACACCCACCGCTCGTTCGTGGTGGGTTGATTCAACAAAATTCTGGCGCATGGCATCCAGCTTTTCACGTAGGTATTGTTTATCCATGTCTATATCTCTCTAATTTTTCAATCATCACTAAAAATGGCGGGTTGTTGACTTGGTTTAAAGTTCGGTAAATGGCAGCTGTGTACTCTTGTTGGTTCAACTGACTGACAAAATCCAAGACAGCATCTTTCTCGAGGTCGCCTCCTTCATGACCATAGTAAATCATGATGGCGATTCGTCCACCTTTGACAAGTAAACCACACAGCTTTTCTAATGCTTCAATCGTTGTCTGAGGTCGGGTGATAACAGACTTATCAGCTGACGGCAGATAGCCCAGATTGAAAATCCCTGCCTTGGCTTCTGTCACAAACTGGGCCAGTGTCTCATGACCTTGCAAGATTAACTGGGCATTGGTCATTCCAGCCTGGTCCAAACGTTCTTGCGTCTTTTCCAAGGCTTGATCCTGAATATCAAAGGCATAGACTTGCTTGGCTAGCTTGGCTAGAAAAAGGGTATCATGACCATTTCCCATGGTCGCATCTACTACGATATCCTCTTTTGTCACTACCTCAGCCAAAAATCATGTGCCATCTCAAGTGGTCTTTTCATATCAAAACTCCTGTTTTACAGCCTTGCATCCCTGAACGCTTCCACGAAGTCGCATCTCCATCTCAATGCTGTTGAGAACTTCCCATTTATTGAGGCTCCACATAGGACCAATCAGCATATCTCTAGGTGCATCTCCTGTGATTCGATGAATGACGATATGCTTGGGAATGATTTCCAATTGGTCACAGATAACCTTAACATATTCGTCCTGGCTCATCAATTGCAAACGTCCCTCATGGTAATCCCGCTGCATACGTGTATTGGTCATCAGGTGAAGCAAATGCAGTTTAATTCCTTGAATATCGTTATCCGTAACACAGCGGCGGACATTTTCAATCATCATCTCATGGGTTTCACCAGGAAGTCCGTTAATCAAATGGGAAACAATCTCAATCTTGGGATATTTCCTCAAACGCTTGACCGTCTCCACGTACAATTCATAAGAATGGGCACGGTTAATCAAATCAGAGGTTGTTTCATAAGTGGTCTGCAAGCCCAACTCTACCGTCACATGCATGCGCTCCGATAATTCAGCCAAATATTCGATAGTTTCGTCTGGTAAACAGTCTGGCCGTGTTCCGATATTGATTCCTACTACACCTGGCTCGTTGATAGCCTGCTCATAGCGTTCTCGAATGACTTCCACCTTTTCATGGGTGTTGGTAAAATTTTGAAAATAAACCAGATACTTCTGAACATCTGGCCACTTGCGGTGCATAAAGTCAATTTCCTTATAAAATTGCTCTCGGATAGGCGCATCCGGTGCTACGATAGCATCTCCAGAACCTGAAACCGTACAAAAAGTACAGCCTCCATGAGCCACAGTCCCATCACGATTGGGACAGTCAAATCCTGCGTCAATAGGGACTTTAAAGGTCTTTTCTCCAAAGAGTTTTCGATAATAATCATTCAAGGTGTTATAAGATTTCATAACTTTCATTATAACAAAAAACATCCACAATCTCAAAAGCCTGACTTTCCTTTAAATTCCTCTGTTTCTCGTTTCCATTAGCCATTTTTATGATACAATATGGGTATGATTTTAATGAAATTAGCATCTATTTTATTATTGATACTGACCTTAGTAGTCTGCATTATCATAACCAAACTTTTTAGATTAAAAAAACTAGGACGAAACTTTGCAGATTTAGCCTTTCCAGTCTTGGTATTTGAGTATTACCTGATCACAGCTAAAACCTTTACCCATAATTTCCTCCCTAGACTGGGGCTAGCCCTCTCAGTCCTAGCCATTATTCTCGTTTTTTTCTTCCTTCTGAAAAAACGCAGCTTTTACTATCCTAAATTCATCAAATTCTTCTGGCGTGCAGGATTCTTATTGACCCTTGTCATGTATATCGAGATGATTGTTGAATTGATGGCTCATAAATAAAAAAACTAAATCTAAAACACCTCAATCAAGCTGAAATACAGTGATTGAAGTGTTTTTCTTTATCTTTTTTCAATCTTATTTTCCTTCTTTATCAGGAAAGAGATAACCAATACCTACACAAGCCAGCACACCTGCTCCAATCACCAAGCCACTTGAAATTGGCAACAGGTCCAAAATTGCATTTGCAATGATAAAAGCAATAATTAAACACATGAGACTAGCCTTGTAATCCTTTTTCAAAAGATTCTCTAGAGTGAAAAAGAGGAACAAGCCTACCGGAATCAATGACCAGAGGTTAATGTCCAAAGTTGGCCAGCCAACAGAACCAAAATACACTACTGTCGCTGCTGCTAGTAAAAATACAAGCCCCAATAATTTTTTCATTTGTTTATCTCCAATTTCTTTTTTAGGAACTTTAGTTGTCTAATACTGCACCCCCTCACGTCCCTTACAAAAATCATTATAGCAGAGGGCAGTTTCAAGAACAAGTTCTTTTGCCTATCTGGTCGCTATATCGGTCTAAGTGGTTGAATAATAGCGATAAATAAGGAAGCAGGTGAAAAACTTCCTTCCAAATAAAAAGGAATTAAGCAACCAAACGCTACTTAATTCCTTGAAATTGTCTCATCACCTCTATTAGCCTTTAAATTTTGATAGACTCTATTTTCTAATCAATGTGACCAATATTGTCAATACTAACCCTTTCAATCAATTTATTAGTTATAGAAACTAAATCCATTAATAAATCCAAAAAGGGTATCAATAGTAAAGTAAACTAAATAATTGAGTTATAAATAGCTATTTTCACAAAACGGTTTCATCATTATACTATCTCAGTACACAAACCATTTTTCTATAGCTTTTGTCTTAATCTTGATCTTTTTTCTTTAATCCAAGAAATGCACCTAAGGTAAACATTATTCCGGCAACCAATGACGTAAAGCCTTCGCTAACTGTTCCGGTTTTTGGTAACCTATCATTGTTAGTAGTTGATTTACTATCAATATTGGTATGTTTATTATCTATGTTCTCTGGTTCATTAAGATAAACTTCCTTCTTATTTTCAAAGTTTTTATCATTTTCATCAGGAACTGTAACTTTGACATCCTCAGTTGAATCAGATCTTTGACTTTCATCTAATTGACTATAATTTACTTGTACAGGAACTGTAGCTGTGACATCCTTAGTTGAATCAGATTTGTGTGAATGATTTTCTCTTTGTAAATCCTCCTTTTTGTAATTTTCATCTAATTGACTATGATTTGCTTGCACCTTATCTTTCTTTTTGGATACATCAAAAGTAGGTTTATTTTCCTCCTCCTTTTTCTCCTCTATTTTCTTGAATACAGGTTTTATAAGGGTATCTTTTGATAGATTAATAATATAACCAGCATCTTTTTTCCCTTCGACACCAGAAATTTCCCAGCCATCAAATTGATATCCTTTTTCTAATTCTCCCTTATAGACAGGTAAAATAAAATCTTCTTCCGACACTATCGTTGAACTCATTTCTTTTCCATTTTGAATGGTCACAGTCACCGTATGAGGTTTTAATTCGCTCACCTCTCCCGTATCTTTGTTTAAAATGAATTCTTTTACGGTTGTATTTCTTGCAAAATCTTTTACAACAATCTTAATGTTTAGTGTCTTATCTGTTAGTTGTTTAATATCATCAAATGATTTGTATTCTTTTCCATTTACATAAATATGTTTGTCTTGAATCTCACCATCGAATCCATTATTTCTTTTATCATTGATATTAAAGACTACAGATTTTCCGTCAGCATATTCAATACTAGTATTTCCCTTAGGATCAATGTTTACTTCTGGTTTAACATTATCATATAAAAATTGATAGTGTACTCCAACCGCTTTCGCATTCAAATCGCTATAGCCAGTTTTAAGATAAACATTTCCATCCATATCTGTTACCTTATCTGGGAATCCGTTTGCTTTATAGTCTTTCATTCCCCAGTCCATGATGTCACCGTCTTTAACATTAAGCTTAATGTTAAAATCTCTAGTGTTATCAATGTGTAAATCTCCGTAGATTAAATAATTATCTACAACCGATTCATTAACTCGCAACTCCCAGTTGAAACCACCCTTATCAGAAATCTTACCTCTTAAATAGAATTCTGGATTTCGTACATAAATTTTATTATATTTAGATGGATTAAAGTAGTTCTTGTCCATTGAAAGGTTTACTGGTTTTGCATCAATAAATAACGTAGAGCCATCTTCTTTTATAGCCTCTACATTGGACTTATCCTCTCCAGTGTACTCTTTACCATCCTTACCAAATAATACCAGTTTAGAAGGATCTGTTACAAGATTTCCATCTTTATCGATTGCCTCCCCTTTATCGTTCATTTTAAAGGTAAACACTTGATATCTTACAATGTTAAAGCCGTCCAAAGCCGACATTAATACGGATTGAGTACTTCTTCCATCTTCAACATTTCTACTATCAGCATAAATTATTTTTTCTGATAAGGCTCTTAGATTAGGATTGGCCTTTTGTATTTTTGCTATATCTTCCTTGCTATAGACTCCATTTCCTTCTAACATATCCGTTTTTCCAGGATTATAGGTAGTCACTTTTAGTGCATAGCCTTTTCTTAGAATAATGTTATCTTTTAACAGATATTGTTGTTTTTCTGAATCAGAATAGATTTTACCAGATTCCATGTCCGTTAAATTGTTTGGTTTGTTTTTTGAAAGATCTCCTTCTCCTAATTCTATTACATTCCCATAACTTGATGCATACGGATATTCTGTCTTAGTTTCCTTATTTTTTTCAGGCATTCTAATCTTCGTTTCAGCTTTTATCTGATCATCATCTTTCACAAAGAATCTCATATCTCCTGAAAAAGCTAATCCATCCACAATATCATTAATATTAGCGTATAAATCAAATGTCATCGTTTTTGAGTGGGAATCATACTTGGTCGTTTTGATTTCTATCGATTTATAGTTATTACCATAATATACCTTGGCATTTAGAAACATTACTTATCTTTCCAAGAATTTCAAAGTGTCCATCTTTAGATGGGCTTAGAACACCATAAATTTTTGATTTTATTTCGTCAAGTTTTTCAGTTTCATATTCTAAGGCACTACCATCGTCATAAGCAATGATATTTCCCTTATCATCGTATTTATAATCGTATTCTTCTGTTCTCTTACCAGTTTCACTTGTAAAGTCATCAACTTCTCTAAATTTCTTTTTAATGAGTTTCTTCAAGTCTTTACTTTCAAACTCTCTAATTGTTGAAATAGTTTTATGAATAGTCAAGCTAGATTTTTCTTCGATAGACTCTTCATTGTCTTGATGATGTTCTACTTCAGTTGTATCTTTTTTAAGACTATCCTCTTTTCTATTTTCTAAATTTTTAAATTTAGATTCGGAAATCTCGCCAAGCTTTTGGTATTTAGATGAATCTTGATCAGGATCTACTAGATAATAGGAAATCATCCCCTTTTCATCAGCATGATCAGCAAATTTAATTCTATGAATCTTTGTAAAATTGCTAGATCCATCTAATGCAATGACTTCAATGATTTTTCCTCTTAAATCTCCCGCACCATTAATTTCATAAATGGTATTTCCGTCTTTGTCAAGTTTCCTATTTCTTCCTTGACCCTCACCTGCATAAGTTACTTCAAGATTTTTCTCAACCTCTCCGTCTTCATTAACAAGAGCGGCGCCAGCATACCAAACTTCGTTTGCAATCTCATCAAATTTTTCAGGATGTTCTTTTTGATCTCTCGCAAATAGCGTTTCATTCTTATACTGATCTTTTACCTTATGATAAGTATCCTTTGTAATCAACTTAATTTTTTCAGGATTTGAAAAATCAACCGAAACAATCTTAGGGGCTGTGTTATCAATTTTTACTGGAATATAGGAAACCTGCCATGGATAATCTTTAGTTAATCTATATTTAAATTTATAGAAATATTGACCTTCCGCAATCGGTTCAAATTGACCTCTTATCTTAGTAGCAGGATCTTGGTTATCCTTACTCTCTGGTGCATTTTCTTCTCTACCTCTAGGGTTATAGATGAGTCCATCCCACTTCAAGTCACCCCAAACTTTTAGTTTAGAAGATTTGATTCCCTTTGCATCATTTCTCTTAGAGTTTAAAATTCCTTTAATAAAGTGTTCTCTCGAAATGACTTTTAAGTCTCTTTGATTTTCTCCCTCTTTATTTGTATTTACTATTGAAATCAATCCTTCTTCTGCACTTCTTAATACAAGTGGAGAAGGTGTTAATCCTCTCTCAAGTTGAGCATCTTGAGGATTTCCATTTGAATCTAAAGGATAAATTTTAGCAATATTAGAACCACTTGATGATGGTGCGTTGATCCCTTCGTTATTGAAAGCAAATAATTCTGGATTTTGATCTAGAGATGTTGTATTTTTATCTTTTCTATTTTGTATAACTCCTGCTGGATTAAATTTATCTATACCATGCTCTCCACCAATTCCCTTATTTAAGGTTCCTGGAATTTTTGGTTTACCATCATCATCATAACCTTCCATTGTTTTTGATTTTGAACCCTCTTCCCAGGCCCATTTATCAAGGATTGGTTCCTTATTCCAATCCCCAGCAAATCCCATTAGAGGCATCGATAAAGATGGTTGGAAATTTATTTTCTTCCCGTTGGAGTTCAGAGCTTCCATTTCTTCCACTGATTCAAAATGAATAAATGATTCTACAAATTTATTTTTGTTTTTAGCCTCTCCAACGTTTAGAACCGCATTTAAATCAAAGCTAGAATTTGGGCTTATAGTGAAGGTGTCATGCTCAAATGTGATATTTGCTCCTTTGATTTTTTCTGGATGGATTTCTGGAACAATTTGCTTACCATCTGGAGATTTTTCATCTTTGTATGTTTCATCCAGTTTTAGTCTGTCAGTTAGAGAATCTGTAGTTATCGCTGATGCTGAAACTTTAAAGGTTAAAGGTCTGTTTGATGTATTATGAAGCTTAATTGTAAAGTATTTTTTATCTCCTTTTATTTCTTTAAGAGAAATCGAACCATAAGAATTTACCAAACCTTTAGAATCCTTGTTTTTGAAAGTCGCTACGACTTCATTTCTCAAAGCATTGGCAACATTAATTAGCCCTGCTCCCTGTTGTCTAGGTGATGCAAAGTATTGACTTTTTTCTTTCCAAGAAGTTGCGTCCATCATAGGCCGTGCAGTATTTTGTAGGGCAATTTTTGTAAGACTTGTAAGGTCTATTTTGTCATCTCCCTTAAGATTTTTCAAGGCAGGTCTTTCAAGCATTTCCTTTAACTTTGGTCTAATCAAAACAGTAGAAGCTGCCACGATTGGAGTTGCCATACTAGTCCCTGACATATAACCATAAGTTGATTTCCCATTAATGACATTGAGAGTAGATTTAATATTTTTACCTGGTGCTGAGACATCAGGCTTTAAAAGCAAATCTGTTCTCGGTCCCCAAGATGTGGATCCTGCTGGAACTATGATATCTTCTTTATAGAGTTCTTTATCTGTGTCAGGTGCAAACTTAAAGTCAATCTCTTTTTCGTCACCTACATTCGGTTTATTAGAATTATAGCTTGCCATATCAATTGGATAGTATTGATCCAATTTATCTTTGAAATCTTCCTTACTATTTCTTTTAACTTCAGTTTTTTTATCAGGGTTAATCATGTTCCATAACTTTACACCATCATCTCCTGAAATTGAAAATACTTGACTAGTAGTTCCTTCATCCTCCTCATATCCCATAGCTGGAAGCTCTGTCCAATTATCTCTATTGTAGTAATTTACAGTATTTACAACCATAATGCCACGTGCGCCCTTATCCGTAGCTCTTTTAAAAGAATTTTTAAATCCTTTGTATAAATTCTATCCATTACTGCAATTTTGCCCTTAAGATCCAAACCTATCAAATCTTGGTCTTGACCCTTGCCTATATATACAAATTTTACTTTACTAGGAGCTTTTGATCCATCTTCATTTGTTGTGATTTTATTCTTATCGAAAAAGGCCCCTATATTTCTGTATTTAAAATTTTCTCCACCTATGTTAACTTTATCAAACTCAACTGTTTGATTTTTAGCAGATGCGACTGCTATCGCATCTTCATGTGCTGCAGTTCGTGTTACATTTCCAGTGTCGGTCATTTTCAGATTATTATTTGCCACTAAATCCCATGAAGAACTTGAAGCAGAAGTCGCATAGTTACCCGTAGCTACAACCATTGGAATGCCTGCTTTTCTTAACGCTCTAATAGCTTCCCAATATTTCTCACCTACAAGACCTGTTCCTGTAAAGCCAGATGATACCGAAACAACATCGACATTGTGTTTGATCGAATCTTCAATAGCATGAAACATTGTTTCATCTCCTGCGAAGCCAGATCCTGCGTCAGAGTACATTTTATAAGAGAAGATCTGTGCATTAGGAGCAATTCCATCTATTCCGTTAAAGTTTTTAATATCTTTTTCAGTATCATTTCCCGCAAGAATCCCTGCAATATGCATCCCATGTGGATCAAAATAATCGCTCCCATCATCAGCTTTTTCTACAGTAATTTTACCACCATTATAATAATTGAAAGCATGAGGGATTTTATCACTCAACCAGAAATTTTTATCAGTACCTTTTAAGTCTTCTTTTTTGAATCTCATTGAGCCTTTAGCATCATCATCAATCCTCATGGCCTTATGCCTATAATCTGTCCCGGTATCGATATTTGAAATGACCATACCCCGGCCATCAAAATTTTTACCAAATGGAGCATTGATAGACTTTAGGTAATCAATTGCCTCTTCAACTCCAATTTCCTTTCTAGCATGATTCATCATTGGCTGGACTTTTTGTGATCGTTCAACCGATGAGATACCTTCTATTAGTTTAATCTTATCCAAATTATCTGGAGTTGTTTCTATTGCAACACCATTAAAAACCGTATCATAAGTATATAAAACTTTTGTATCCTTAAGATTGGATAATTCCTTGATTGCTTTTTCTACAGATTCTTTATCTTTAAATTCAGCAATATAGACAAGTTTATCCTCTTTTTTGGGACTTTCTGGGTCTTTACTTGCAGACGAGTCCGCTTTATCTCCTTGGGATTGATTGGAATCTTCTTTGATTTTTTCTTCTTCATTGCTAGTTTTATTATCTCTCACAGATTCTTTACTAACAACTTCTTTTTCCTCAATAACCGTTGTTTTCTTCTCTTCAGTATCCTTTGAAGTTTCTATAGCATTATGAATATCTTCAAGTTTTTCTTTGTTTTCGTTTTGTTTACCTACTACTTTTTCTTTATCAGATATTTAAAGAATCTTCAGAACTAGGTGTATCTGCTAGGATTACCTCATTAGGGACATATGCTGCTAAAATAACTGCAGCTGTGGTTAATGACAATACTGTACTTTTTTTCATTTTAATTCCTTACATATTTATTTAACTTCCAATAGATAGAAAACTTTAACTTTGCTAGCCTTTGTTATAAAAAGTTTTACTAAGTATTATCTAGGAAATAGAGTAGTGCATTTATATATAATTGTTAACTCTCTGAAAATAGTATATCAATTAAAAAAATTTAAGTCAAGAAAAATTAATATGCATTAATTTATTTTTTAATACGTATTAAAAATAAGGTTAAGTCAAAAAAATTCGTAGTTAACTGGGATACATTATAAGCACATTCACATAATCAAAAATAGTAGGAATCAAGTTGAACCACTACCAAAATCACAAAGTCAAACATCATTGATGAAATATCAGCGCTATTAAATAATATAAAAAACCGCTAAGAACTTGGCTTAACGGTTATTTTTCTACATATCTAATTTTTCAAATCTTCAGTCGTTTATCTACCTATAACCTAGGCTTTATGAGTGTCTTGCTCTAGCAACTAATACTCAATGAAAATCAAAAAACAAACTAGGAAGCTAGCCGCAGGTTGCTAAAAGCACTGCTTTTAGGTTGTAGATAGAACTGACGAAGTCAGTCACATATATACGGCAAGGCGACGTTGACGTGGTTTGAAGAGATTTTCGAAGAGTATGAGCTAAATCGGCGATTACACTTACAATATAGCACTCTGAGAACAGATGTCAAGGAATTTTCATCTTTATTAGAAAAAGCCTGTCCTGAGACAAGGCTTTGATAACATCTATGCTAAGAACCCGCACTTTCGTAGGCATCTAAACCACTATCCCAAAGTTTAAGGGAAATGACAAAGAAAACCATAGAAATCAACATCAAACCTCCGATGTTAAAGATTACATCCTTGTCCTGCAAGAAATAGCTGGCAGGATAATAGGCTGTAAAAGCGAAAGGCACGATAAAGCTAATCAACCAACGAAGAAATGAATTGTAAATGGAAATGGGATACTTGGCAAAATCATTAAACATATAAAAAATGTAAATCATGGCGCCTGACTGTTTGGTCCAAAAAGCGATACTAGATGTCGCGATTTTCAAGGAAGTATAAATCAAGGTAGCAAAAGGAATACAAACTAGGAAAATCAGGAATTTTGGAAGAGTCCAAGCAATGCTAGATACCGTTGTCGCTAGTAGGATCCCACCAACCAAGAGTTCGCCCAAGGCATCAATCTGAAAGGTTTCAACTAGGATGTGAAAGAGAGGATTGATAGGACGAGTCAGATACTTGTCAAACTCTCCCTTTCTCACCAAGCGTTGTCCCAATGCCCAGAGATTATCAAAAAAGAGATGGTCCAATCCCTTAGGAATCAAGGAAACCATATATAAAGGCAATTTCTTGGAAGGACCATCCTTCTAGCGAGGGGATATGTTGAAAGATGACATTGAGAAACAATAGGTTCAGGCCTTGAGTCAGAAAGACTCCCAGGACTCCAACCACAAAATCCACCTTGTATTCCATGATCTGTTTGATGTATTGTCTGATAAAAATCAGATGCATGCGTTGATATTTTTTCATACTACCCTCCTTGAATGGTGATAAATGACTGGACTCGTTTCCAAATCAACTGAGACAAGCCTACCATCACTAAGAGCCAGAAAAACTGCAAAGCGAGCGCCTGAATCATCTGACTGGCATCGTATTTCCCAACGATAATCATGACCGGAGTGTAAATCAAGGATGAAAAAGGCAAGAAGGACAGAATATCTGAAACAACCTTTGGAAAGAAAGCCAAGGGAATCAAACTTCCAGACATAAAGGCCACTATGGAAGTCTTGAGGAGATTGGAACCCCAAAGATTTTTAAACACAAAGGCAGAAAATCCAAAGCAAATATTAAAGAAAAAGTTAATCAGATAGGCCAGCGTTAAGCTAAAAAGATAAAGGACAGTTAATCCCAGCACTTCTACAATCCCTTGCCCAGATACGATTTTCATCAAAACAATGACACTTAAAAATGGAAGGCCAACGCTGATAAAAATCAACCACTTGGAACCAAGCTCAGTGAAAAGATAAGAGGCCGCAAAATGCACTGGTCTCAGTAAGCGCATGATAATGGAACCATCCTTGACCTCCTCCCCAATCATAAAAGAAGAATCTGACCTAGTAAGAAGATTGGTCACAAAACTCATAATGATGTAGAGGGTGATATCCGCCATACTGAAGCCCTGAATTAAAGACTCCTGGGAGGAATCAAAGACTGCCTTCCAGAGATAAAAGGCTACAAAAGCCCCCATGACATCCCCAATCCGATAGAGAATAAAGTTGACTCGATAGGTAATCAACTCCTGAACACCTGCATTGATAAAGGGTTTATAACGTCTCCACAATTTGACCATCTTAGAGCTCCTTTCGGTAGAAGCGGCGGATAATATCCTCGATATCTGTATCCACCATTTTCAAATCGCGGATTTCAAAATCAGACAGGGTTTGCTTAATAATATCAGCTGATTGGTAGCGAGAACTATCAAACTCAATGTTGAGGCTATTCCCCTGTCTATCAATTGTCATATCCGAAAAGCCTTCATAGTGAGAAAGGAGATGACTTTGACCTGGTAGCAGTTCAAAGGAGAGAGTCTTCATCTTACCAAATGTTTCCTTGAGCTGGCTCACCGTTCCATCAAAAATCTCTTGCCCCTTATCAATCATAAAAATCCGATCACATAGCTGCTCAATATCACTTAAGTCATGGGTGGTCAAGAGAATGGTCGTCTCTTCCTCCTGATTGATCTGAGTAATAGCCCGACGAATATTGTCCTTGACCGAAACGTCCAAACCAATGGTCGGCTCATCTAAAAAGAGAACCTTGGGATTGTGAAGTAAGGAAGCCGCAATATCAGCCCGCATCCGTTGCCCCAGTGAAAGAGTCCGCACGGGATCCTTGATAAAGTCCTTCAAATCCAAGACTTCATTCAAAAAGTCCATTCGCTTATGAAAGAGCGAGTCTGGCACATCGTAAATCTCCTTCAAGACCGTGTAGGTCTCTTGTAAAGCCAAATCCCACCATAGCTGGGTGCGTTGTCCGAAAACGACTCCAATATCCTTGACATAATCTTGGCGATTGTCCTGGGGAATCTTGCCATTAATCCGACAAAAACCAGATGTCGGTTTCAAAATCCCTGTCAGCATTTTGATGGTTGTCGACTTTCCAGCACCATTTGCCCCGATAAATCCTAAAATCTGCCCTTTTGGAACTTCAAAAGTCAAATCTTTGACCGCTTCAAAGGTCTGCTTTTCAGGATGAATAAAGGAACGTAAAGCCCCCTTCAATCCCGGTTCCTTAACAGTCTTCACAAAATTTTTCTGAAGATGTTCCACTTCTATCATTGCCATATCTATCTCCCTATCGCAAGGAATAGCAACATTGTATTTTTGACTACAAATATTCTAAATCCTTACTTTCTACACCTTCTACATTTTATTGCTACAGAAGGCTTTATACCAACCTATTATAGTCCAATAAAAACTAGAATGCAAGCGTTTGCTTAAAGTTTATGAAATTGAAAATTTTTCTCATAAAATGATATTTTTAATCCAATATTCTGGCTTAATAGTTCCCTTAAAACACCAAAAAACCCACCCAATAGGCAGGTTTCTATTCTGTATTATTCAGCTAGATTATGCTTTACCTTCTGAACCGAATACATCGATACGTTCTTCAACTGATGCTTGGATAGCTTTTACACCGTCAGCCAAGAATTTACGTGGGTCGAAGAGTTTTTTCTTGTCGTATTCTGCTTCGTTTGCTTCGTAGTCACGAGCAAATTTACGAGTTGCGTTAGCAAATGCGATTTGGCATTCTGTGTTAACGTTAACTTTCGCAACACCAAGTTTGATAGCTTCTTGGATTTGCTCATCAGGAATACCTGAACCACCGTGCAATACGATTGGGAATCCTGGAACAGCTTCAGTCAATTTTTGCAAGTGATCAAGGTGAAGACCTTTCCAGTTTTCTGGGTAAGGACCGTGGATGTTACCGATACCAGCTGCCAAGAAGTCGATACCAGTTTCAACCATTGCTTTAGCGTCTTCGATTGGAGCCAATTCACCATCACCGATGATTCCGTCTTCTTCACCACCGATAGTACCAACTTCAGCTTCCACTGATACACCATTTGCATGAGCAAATTCTACAACTTTACGAGCTTTTTCAAGGTTTTCTTCAACTGGAAGGTGTGAACCATCAAACATAACTGAAGTATAACCAACTCGGATACACTCAAGTGCATCTTCGTAGTGACCGTGGTCAAGGTGGATAGCTACTGGTACAGTGATACCCATTGATTCAACAAGGTTAGCGATCAAGTTGCGAGCAACTTTGTAACCACCCATGTATTTAGCAGCACCCATTGAAGTTTGGATCAAAACTGGAGCTTTTTTAGCTTCTGCTGCGCGCAAGATAGCTTGAGTCCACTCAAGGTTGTTTGTGTTAAATCCACCAACTGCATAACCGTTGTCACGAGCTGCTTGGACAAATTTTTCTGCTGAAACGATTGCCATTTTATCAGGCCTCCTGTATATTTTTATGGGTCATCCCATTTACATTGTTCATTTTATCACTTTTTGACAAAAAAAGCTAGTTTTTCCCGCAGTTTCGATTGAATTTCTTCTAGCTCCATCTATGTAAACCCTTTCTCTCCCTAGTCTTGGGCTACTTTTGGAAAAGCTATAAAGAAAGTTAAACGATTCTCCTCCATCTCGAAACGATAAGATAATTTTTCATGTTCTAATAGACTCTTAACCACAAAGAGCCCCATCCCAGAACCCTTAGCCTTGCGACTAGCATGATCAGAAAAAGATTGGGCTAGTTTTTCTTGTTCTTCAGGACTACAGCTATTCTCGATAAAGAGCTCCCCTTCTCTTTCTCCAATTCGGACCAAGCCACCTGGAACAGAGTGCTTGATAGCATTACTGATGAGGTTAGACAAAATCAACTTCATGACAGATGGGTTTAGATAAGCCTGCTGATGAGTCAAACTATTGTCTATCTGGAGATCTCTTTCCTTGGCTAGCAAGGCATAATCATCAACCAGACTTTGCGTTATCTGGTATAAGTCAATTTGTTCCCTATCATCTCTTAATTCCTGCACAGACGAGAGAGAGAGTATCTGGAGAACGTGGTGATTGAGCTCATCCACAATTCCCAAGGCAACTCCCAGATAGTGGTCTCTATCCTTATAGCGACCGACATTTTCTTTCATGTTTTCGATCAGGATTTTCAAACTAGCCAGAGGTGTTTTTAATTCATGAGAAGCTCCACGTAGGAATTCGACCTTCATCTTTTCCAGCTGGAGAATGGCTTCATTCTTATCATGCAAATCCGCAATGACAGTCAAGAGGTGCTGGTAGAGGCTATTGATTTGTTCCTTGAGATCACCAATCTCATCCTTAGAATCCACGCGCAATCGCACTTGGGAATCCAGTTCCATCATCCGACGGGTTATTCGCTTAATTTCCAAATCGGGGCAACAATGGTCCGAGCATAGATGTAGGCCACCAAGAGGGAAATCAGAAAGGATGCCAGCAAGGTATAGGGAAGAAACTGGAGACTGATCTGCTCTGCTTCCTTTTGCAAATCCATGGAAGCTAGAAATTGGAGGGTCATAGTACCACCGTCTTGCGTTTTCACCTCACGCTCCTCAATAAAGAGAGAGGTGGTCTGGCTGTCTGTATCCAGAGGAAGGCTGTCCTTGACTTCTAACTTGTCCTCGGTCATCTCTCCCTTGACAGCTCCCTTGATATCACTCGTCTGAGAGTAGAGTTCTAAAACTTGTTCAATCCTTTCTCTATCCTTTCCATCAAGTGATTGTGCAATAGCTGTCGCTTTCTGGCCAATGCTTTCCTGACGATGACTAAGATAAGTCGAGGGAAAGAGAAAATAAATAGCTAAATGAAGGCAGATAACCAGAACACTAAATATCGAGAAGGTATAGATAAATATCTTTGTAAATAAACCTGTTCGTCTCATTTTCGCTCCAATTTATAACCAACATTGCGCACTGTAAGGATGCAGTCCAAGTCCAGCTTTTTCCGCAGTTCCTTGATATAGACATCAATGACACGGTCAAAAGGAACCTCATCTGTCGCCTTCCAGACCGCATCGATTATCTGAGACCGAGTCAAGGCCCGGCCTTCATTTTTTACCAAATAATCCAGTATTTCCAACTCTTTGGCATTAATGGCCACTTCTTGACCCGCGAGGCTTGCACTGTAGCTCTCAAAATCCACCTTAGCATCCTTATAAGAGAAGACTCGTCCCTTATCATAATAGCGCTTGAAAATCGCGTCCACCCTTACTTTTAAGAGGGAGAGGGAGAAGGGTTTTTCCAGATAGCCATCCGCCAGAGAAGCAAAAGCACTCATCTTGTATTCCTCATCCTGAAAAGCTGTCAACATCAAGACAGGAACCTGACTGATTTTACGAATCTCAGATAGGACTTCTAGACCATTGAGCTTGGGCATCTGGATATCCAGTAAAACCAAGGCTACTTCATAGTTGGAAAATTTTTCTAAGGCTTCTTGACCGTCTGCTGCCTCAATGGTTTCATAACCGCAATCCGTCAAATAGTCACTGACTCCCTCACGGATCATCTCTTCATCTTCTACAATTAAAATTTTCATACTTTAACTGCTCTCTTTTTTATTTTTCTTATAATAAATACCTACTCTATTTATTATAGCCTCTTATTGGTCTTTTGTCTTTAAGAAACTTGCTACTAGATAAAACAAAGAGAGCCTATCGCTCTCTCTGCTCACATTTCACTCCCTATGGAAGGAAGGTTATTTGGTTGCTTTTGAAAATGTTACAACGTAGTTATAATCTTTCCCATTAGCTTGATAGACATAGTCCTCTTTGAAAGTGTAGCCGCGTTTGCTCAACTCTTCTCTCTTAGCTTCAACTTGGCTCTTTGCCGCTGCTTTCACCTGTTCAGGTGTTAAACCTTCCGCGATTTCAAGAGAAGTTCCATCAATATCTCCTAGGAAACCTGCAATATCTTTCATTTTATCAAAGTTATAAATACATTTACTTTGACCTTTTGAGGAGCTGGCTGTTCCAGACTTCTACGATTTCTGCTAGCACGTGGTTGAACTGCTGGAGCCATTCTGAAACCTGTGGTTCCTACCGGTTGCGTTTTGGCTTCTTTTGTGAATTCTATAACATAATCATAGTTATCTCCACCCTCAACGATTTGATCCAAGTCTGTTTTTGACGTAACTGTAAAGCCTTGTTTTTTCAGTTTCTCAATTTGAGCTTTTGTTTTTTCTTCAATAGCTCGTTTTAAGTCTTCTTTAGATACATCTCCGGAGACAGTAAGCATATTTTCACCACCTAATTCTCCTAATGCTCCAGCTATATCTTTAAGGGCTTTTAAATTATAATAGATATTTATTTGTTTTGTTTTATTTGATAAATCTCTTTTCACAACTTTTTTAGCTCTTACTTGAACTTCTGGTGCAATTCTGAAACCTGTAGTTCCTGTTTTCTCTTTAGTGAAAGTTACTACGTAGTCATAATGAGTTGCGTCTGCTTGATCAATACCTACAAATATTCATCAGCAATCTTGTATCCTTTTCTTTCAAGTTCTGCTTTCTTCTTATCTATTCTTGCTTTTAAAATAGATTTCAAAGCATCACCAGAGACATCTTTTGGTATGTCAACTTCATTTTTACCACCTAAATCATCAAAGAATCCAGGAATATCTTTCATACCATCAAAATTATAATAAATAGAAACTTTATTTTGAGGTTCATCTACACTTCTTGCACGACGTGTTACACGTGGTTGATACACTGGTGCATTTCTAAAAGCTGTATTTTCTGGTGTACTATTTCCATGCCCAATAACATTGTTATCTCCAATATGTGTTCCTGCTGGTCCGTTTCCAGATAATCCTGAATTTGTGTAATCTGGTTTACCTTGGTCAACTCCAGGAGTATTAATCTTAGCTAAGTCATCTGAATAATTGTCCACTACAGCCGCTTGATCTTCCGTAGTTTTTGCTTGTTTCATTGCTTCTTTAGCTTTTTTTGTATATTCTTCTACATTTAATTTAGCAGCTTCTTTTTCACTAGATGATAGACTACTCGACTCAATTTCTTCTAATTTAATATTTTTACGTGACTCTAACTCGGAGTCATTTTCCTCTAGACCTTTTTCAACATCATCTTTTGGTTCAGTTGGATTGTTCTGATTATTTGAATCCGCTGGAGTGTCTTCTGTTGTGCCTGAACCTGCTGGTTGGTTTTCCGCTGGTTGCGATGGAGTTGGTTGTTCTGTTGCTCCTGGCGCTGCTGGTTGGTCTTCCACAGGTTGCGCTGGAGTTGGGGTTTCTGTTGCTCCTGGCGCTGCTGGTTGATCTTCAGCTGGTTGCGCTGGAGTTGGGGTTTCTGTTGCTCCTGACGCTGGAGTTTCTTCAGCTGGTTGCGCTGGAGTTGGGGTTTCTGTTGTTCCTGACGCTGGAGTTTCTTCAGCTGGTTGCGCTGGAGTTGGGGTTTCTGTTGCTCCTGACGCTGGAGTTTCTTCAGCTGGTTGCGCTGGAGTTGGGGTTTCTGTTGCTCCTGACGCTGGAGTTTCTTCAGCTGGTTGCGCTGGAGTTGGGGTTTCTGTTGTTCCTGACGCTGGAGTTTCTTCAGCTGGTTGCGCTGGAGTTGGGGTTTCTGTTGCTCCTGACGCTGGAGTTTCTTCAGCTGGTTGCGCTGGAGTTGGGGTTTCTGTTGCTCCTGGCGCTGCTGGTTGATCTTCTACCGGTTGCGCTGGAGTTGGGGTTTCTGTTGTTCCTGACGCTGGAGTTTCTTCAGCTGGTTGCGCTGGAGTTGGGGTTTCTGTTGCTCCTGGCGCTGCTGGTTGGTCTTCCACAGGTTGCGCTGGAGTTGGGGTTTCTGTTGCTCCTGACGCTGGAGTTTCTTCAGCTGGTTGCGCTGGCGCTGGGGTTTCTGTTGCTCCTGGCGCTGCTGGTTGGTTTTCCGCTGGTTGCGATGGAGTTGGTTGTTCTGTTGCTCCTGGCGCTGCTGGTTGGTCTTCCACAGGTTGCGCTGGAGTTGGGGTTTCTGTTGCTCCTGGCGCTGCTGGTTGATCTTCTACCGGTTGCGCTGGAGTTGGGGTTTCTGTTGCTCCTGGCGCTGCTGGTTGATCTTCTACCGGTTGCGCTGGAGTTGGGGTTTCTGTTGCTCCTGGCGCTGCTGGTTGATCTTCCACAGGTTTCACTGGAGTTGGGGTTTCTGTTGCTCCTGACGCTGGAGTTTCTTCAGCTGGTTGCGCTGGAGTTGGGGTTTCTGTTGCTCCTGGCGCTGCTGGTTGATCTTCTACCGGTTTCGCTGGAGTTGGGGTTTCTGTTGCTCCTGACGCTGGAGTTTCTTCAGCTGGTTGCGCTGGAGTTGGGGTTTCTGTTGCTCCTGGCGCTGCTGGTTGGTCTTCCACAGGTTGCGCTGGAGTTGGGGTTTCTGTTGTTCCTGACGCTGGAGTTTCTTCAGCTGGTTTCGCTGGCGCTGGGGTTGCCGGCTCTTCAGCTTTCGGCGCTGGGGTTGATGGTTCTTCAGCTTTCGGCGCTGGGGTTGATGGTGTTTCCACAACTACTGGTGTCGTTTGTTTAACAGTAGTAGTTTGCTCTCCAGTTACAGTATCTGTCTTTGTTTCAATTTCATAACTTTGACAGCTACCAGAATTATCAATCGACACTCGCTGTCTTTTGACTTCTGTATTTCCATCTTTTAGAAAAGCTTCTTCGCTAAAATACAATTTATTATTAGCAAAAATCAAATCTCTATTTGCAATACGATTTATCTCAACCAAACTATCAACAGATAGCCCCGTTGCTCCACTAATAGCACTTAGTGTATCTCCCCACTTAATTGTGTAGTGTGACAAATTGTTTATATTTTGAATATCAGCTTTTACTTCTGCAACTGTTCTGGCTACCCAAACACCATCTTGTTCATTAGCTGAAACAGTTGGAGCTAAAAAGCCCAGCCCCAATAAAATCACACCTGTCGCAACAATTGCACCGGTTTTCAATTTTCTAAAGCCACGTAGGGATAATGTCCCTCTAACATTTGTTTGTCTCATTGTTTTCCTCACTATTTTATATTTGTAAAAGGCAAAGTCAGCCACAGCAGGCTCATCTACCTTTGCAGTATGGATAGGTGTCTACAAGTTTTCTATTTATTTAAAAACAAATTATGGATAAATTTTTATGCATATTTGAATATAGAAATTGCAAATTATCCTTCCACTGAATTCAACGATTTTAGTATATCACATCAACCATCAAAAGTACAAAGAAAGCAACTGAAAGCAATGATTTTTACCACTGCTTTCGGCTCTATTTTGAATTGTTAAATAGCCATTCTCTATCCACCATTCTTGAATAGAAAAATAAGATGTAGTCTCTATTTTAGACTAATTTTTTCAAATTTATTCACTATCC